>Ga0075425_100000239_pt1 | contig 49964 bp, 38 predicted proteins | sample SoiMethybrSBSTD4_FD_75300 | JGI IMG/M metagenome (GOLD analysis project Ga0075425, IMG submission 75300) | Bulk soil microbial communities from a Populus tree surrounding site in Tennessee, USA - Soil MetaG P. TD hybrid SBSTD4 | ecosystem: Environmental > Terrestrial > Soil > Tree plantation... | reverse complement strand
GAGTACGTAGTGTCCGGCTTCAGCCGGACCAGCACACGCTACAAATCGGGGGTGAGCGTCAAGTCGAGTGTGAGGCTCTGGCCTTCACCAACGCTGAACTCGCGCGCGCGGCGTCGTAGCAGTTGCTGGAACTCTGGCGCAAACTGGCGTCCCTGCTCAATCCAGTCGACAGCGGCTGCCACATATGTGCCTGGGCGCAGCCTGGGGATTTTGAAGTGCCCGTTGGGAGCCGGCCGCGAAGCGTGGATCCATCGCGACGACGCAGCCGGTGTTATTACGTCGCGAGGCAACACAATCACCACACAACTGCGCATCAGCTGACCGTCCGAGTCGCGCACCTCTCCCGCAACCGAGCTCACCTTGTCCGTCAAAGTGAGCTCGACACCGGATACCGCATCGACAGCGGTCAGGTCCAAGGTTTCATCCGTAACGTCGCGACCCTCGAGTGCGACCGACTTCAGCGTCCAGCCTTCAGTTTGCAAATCGAGCTGTACGCGACCGGACGCGCCCGTGATCTGAAAACGTCCGTCTGCCGCGACGCTGCCTTCGGGCGGGAAATCGTAGACGGAGGAACCCATGGCAAACCACCCTCCCCCGGCTAAGCCTGGAGGTAGCGCGAAGACGCGCAGCTCGTTGATTGACGGGCGTGGAGAGGCTCCTTCGAACACGACACGCCCGCTGATCGTCGTTCCCGGCCCGGTGATAATCCGCAGACCTGTGATGTCTTCGTCGCCGACCATCACTTCTACAGAGGCGAACTCCCCTCGAATGCGTCGAACCGGGACTCCGGCTTCGCCGGCACGACCGATATCTTTGTACCGCGCTCGCGCGTCCTGACGCACCCGCACCGTGTAGTTCCCGCGGGGAACCCCCGTAATCGTGAACGTCCCGTCAGCCGCTACCGATCCTGCGCCGTACACCAACCCGCCGTCCCCCTCGCCAGGACCGAGCTGCAAATCCATTCGAGCTGCGGGGAGTCCCGTCGACATGAAGACCGTGCCGCTCACGCGACTGAGGCGCGAGGCCATCATCGCGAACGGCACTGTTCGTTCCTCACTCAGGCCGAGGCTGACGACCTGTGCTTCGCGTGAATTCGTGGTCCCTGGGTAGTACGTCGGCGCGAATCCCTCGGTGACGTTCGAGATCGCCGCATTGGCGGGTCGGATGCTGCGAACGTTAGCGCGGATCACGTATTCCCCAGGCATTAACCCCAAGGCGCGTACTTCGCCGCGATCGTCGGTCGTGGCCTGTCCGCGAATTCCAGTCGCCACGTTCGTGAGCTGTCGTTGGCCATTCGCCGCATACACAAAACGTTGAACGTGTAACAGGGCACCGGCAAGCGGCTCGCCGAGGTGATCGGTCACCCTGACAGTGATCATGCCTCCGCGTGGCAAAGCAAGATCGATACGCTCCACGGTCTGTCCAGCTCCTACTGTGACTGCTGTCCCATTTTCCATCGGTCTCAGGCGCTGCTGTCCGTACGCCGCGGTGAGATACCCGGTATGCGCGGCGGTCACAAAGTATTCGGCCGCCGGAAGCTGCTCGACTTCATAGCGGCCGTCAGGATCAGTGGTGATCTCGCGAGGTTGAGTCTCACCGTTCCAAACGACGACGCGTGCCCCGGGAAGCGGCGCGCCCGTCTCAGCCGCGACGACGCCGCCGCGGATTCGTCCTGTCTGCTGATCGCCGGACCGGGAGGGCGTTTGAGTGGAAGCCACCGCGCAAACCTGGGAGAACAATTCCGATGACTGAAACTACAGTACCCAATTCCTTGTCGCTGTTGCCAGACTTCCATCGACGCGACTAGACTCCGTGCGCAGGAGTCTCCGTGATGAAGCAGCATGCCTGGATCTTCGTGGTCGCCACCATGGCGGTAGTCTCGTCGATCGTGCACTCACAGCAGCCGCAACAGCCAGCGCCCGGCACGCCCACACAACTTGCCGCGGTGCCGGCGAGAGAGCCGTCGTGGGCGTTTCCAGTGCAGGCCGGGCAACTGCCGGCCGAGACGGCTGAGCCGAAGACGATTCCCGGCAGCACGAAGAAGTACACGCCGGGGCAGATCGATGACCTGCTGAATCCTCCCGACTGGTTCCCCGACGAGCACAAGCCGGCCGCAGGGATCGTGCAGAAGGGACACGGCGACGCGCTGGCGTGCGGCTCGTGTCATCTCATGTCTGGCGTCGGGCACCCCGAGTCGGCCGACCTCACCGGCTTTACCGCCGATTACCTCGTGCAGCAGATGGCCGACTTCAAGGCCGGCGTGCGCAAAGACTACGCGCGCATGAACGGAATCTCGAAGGCGTTGTCGGACGAGGAGATTCGTCAGGCGGCGGACTGGTTCGCGTCGCTGCCGCGCAAGAAGTGGATTCGCGTCGTCGAGCAGGCCATGGTGCCGAAGACGTTTGTCGGACAGGGGCGTATGCGATTCATCGATCCGAAGGCCAGCGGCATGGAGCCGATCGGTGCGCGCATCATCATCCTGCCGGAAGATCAGACGCGCGCGCGGCTGCGCGATCCGAAGTCGGGCTTCGTCGCCTACGTGCCGCCGGGCAGCATCAAGAAAGGGAAGTCGTTGGTCGACAACGGTGCCGGTGGCCGATCCGTGGCCTGCACCATCTGCCACGGCGACGGCCTCAAGGGTCTCGGCAACGTGCCGCGCATCGCCGGCCTGCACCCGATCTACATCGTCCGCCAGCTGCACCTGTTCAAGGAAGGCGATCGCAAAGGACCCGATGCCGCGTTGATGAACCGGCCAGCCGCGAAGCTCACGGATGCCGACATCCTGAACATCGCGGCGTACGTGTCGTCTCTATCGCCTGAATAGAAGCGAGTCTAGACTCGAAAGATCCGCGCGAGCGGAAGCGGTAGCCCAGGCAGGAGCGGCGACGTCAGGATGTCGCCGCTCTCGGCTGTCAACTCGACTGCTCGATCGAAGCCTTCGGTGCCGCGCCGATAGACGCGAACGACATCCAATTCCGGATCCACGACCCAGTACTCACTGACACCGGCACGCTCGTATAAGCGGCGCTTGATCGTCTCGTCGCGCTTCCGTGTCCCCGGCGATCCGATCTCGATGACGATCTCCGGCGCACCCTGCACGTTCGCCTGCGTCAGCACCTCCGACGCGCGTTCGTTCGACATGTACAGCAGGTCTGGCTCGACGACGTCGAACTTTGAGAACACGACGTCGAACGGGGCGTAGTAGAGCTGCCCCACTGGGTGCTCTTCGAGCCACTTGCCGATCACAAGGAACAGGTTGCCGGAGACTTTCTGGTGTTTGCGATTGGGCGACGGCGTCGCGTAGTGCTCTCCGTCGATCAACTCGTGCCGCATCCCGTCGTCGGGAAACAGTACGAAGTCGTCGTAGGTGAGCTTCACGCCGGGCGGTGTCAATCTCGCGTCGTCGCTGCCGGGCATGAGCTCCATTCTACGTGGAACGATGCTAGCGGCGTGCCGTGAGAAAGACGCCGAGATCTGGGCTCAATTCGATTTGCTGATTCGGTACAACTTCGAGGCCGTACGAATGATGAGACTGCCGCCAGCGACCGCCGGTGTCGCCAGCGACATCTCGTTCAGCGAGTTCTTGCCGACCACTTTGAATCCAGGCCCCGCCTGAAACACGTACGTATCGCCGTCCTCGCTGAGCGCGAACACCTTGCCGTTGTACGCCCATGGCGAAGCGGTGAACGTGGCGGTGTCCTCCGTGTTGATGCGTTGTCTCGGATAGACCGGCTTTCCAGTTGCAGGATCGTTGCACGTCAGAAAGCCGCGATCGTGAAGGATGTAGAAACAGCCACGATAGACAAGCGGAGACGGGTGAAATGTGCCGAGTGTGGAATCCGACCACACGATGTAGTCGTTGCTCGTCTGGTTCGGCTTGAGAGAGATGTCACCCGCTGCACCAGGGCGGATCGCGTATGCCGGCCGCAGCGCGCTCGCCGTGTATCCGGACATCACGTAGAGCAGCCCGTCGACCGCCACGGGGCTCGGCACGGCAAACGTCGACATCCCGGTGAGCTGCCACAGCAATGTCCCATCCAACGCGTATGACCGTACGGCGCCGGTCGCGGCCGTGACGATCTCGGTGCGTCGCTCGTTCTTCCACACCAGGGGCGTCGACCAGTTGCTGGTCTCCTTGCGATCGACGCGCCACACCTGGTCGCCGGTGCGCTTATCGAAGGCGGCAATGTAGGAATGCTCCTCGTTGTCGTTGACGATGTACACGTGTCTGTCGTCGACGACGGGCGACTGGGCATGGCCGAAGCCGGTGAGCGTCTCGAAGGCGTCCATCGGTTTGGACCATACAGGCTTTCCGTTCATGTCGATGGCAAACAGACCGACGTCGCCAAAGTACGCGTACACGCGCTCACCATCCGTGACAGGTGTCTCGGACGCGTAGCTGTTCTTCAAGTGGCGTGATTTCGCCGGCACTCCACTGTGGACGACGCGCTCCCACCGAATGCGGCCGGTCTTGAGGTCGAAGTCATAGACGACCCAGCGATGAGCCGCCGACGGCTTGGTGACGTCCATGAACGTCATCGTGCCGCCATTGGATCGCGACACGTAGGCCGATACAGGCAGCAGCCGCTCTGTCTCAACGGTGTTGATGGCCGTGGTGACGAACACGTGATCGCCCCAGACGATTGGCGAGCTCCACGATGTGCCCGGGACGTCGACCTTCCAGATGATGTTCTGCGATGGTCCCCAGACATCGGGAAGCGACGGATGATCGGCGGCGACGCCGCCGTCTGCGCCGCGGAATCGCGGCCAGTGGTCGTCCGCTGACACGATGGCGCGTGCGAGCCACACCAGGCACAGTACGACCGCAATCACGAGTCGCGCTCTCACGGTAGTCATGCTTGTCTGCCTTCGTACTGCAACACGTGCACGCCGGCGTTCCAATCGCTGACGTACATCAAACCGTCGGTCGTCACGTAGACATCCGCCGTCTTCGCGGCCAGTGAGACGTTCGGCCGCGGATCGATCAGCTTCGCGGGAGTTGGTGGTACCCACGAGGCGATCTCCTTCGGCGCAAACTGATCGCGGATGTCGAACACGCGCACGCCGGCGTTGTTGTAGGTGGCGAAGATCGTGTCTTCGCTCTGCATGCTGCCCGGCCGGTTCTCGTGCAGGTTGTGCGGTCCAAAGGTGCCGAGCGCGCAGAAGTCGCGGTCGCGCGGCGTCGGCAGCGTGGCGATCGAGATCGGGTTCTGCGGCACGCGCACGTCGACCACCCACGTATAGAACGTGCCCTTCGCGCACGCCTCGGCGTTGGCCTCCTCGGCCACCATCACCAGGTTGCGCTTCGGCAGCGGCAGCGTCGTGTGCGTGCCCCCGGCAAACGGCGGCGACCAGTTCACGTGCGCCAGCAGCTTCGGCGCGCTGCGATCGCTGAGGTCGTGCACCGTCATGCCGCCGTCGCGCCAGGCGCCGTAGCCGCGATCGCCGGCGGTGATCATGTGATGCAGCGCGTAGCGTTTGCCCTGCGGCATCGTCGATGTCTCACCGGCCGCGCGGTTCATGCCCGGCAGCCACCACCGCGACACGATCTCGGGCTTGGTGACGTCCTTGATGTCGACGATGCAGAGGATGTGATCGGTGAAGCCGTCGAAGTGCGCGGCTACGTACGCGTAGCGGCCACCGGGCCACCACAGACGATTGATGCCGAGACCGGGCATCTCGAGAAACGCGATCTCTTTCATCTCGGGTGGGCGAGAGAGATCGTGAATACTGAGGCCCGATCTGAATTTCTTGCGTTTGGTGATGCTGTCGGCGAGCGAGTTCTCGAAGTAGCCGCGCAGGTTGTCGTACGACTGCATGGCGACGATGTTGGCGCCGTTGGCGAGCAGCATCAGGTCGTCGGCCACCTGCAGATGATGCGTGCGCGTGAAGTCGCCGCCGGTGAAGAAGCCCACCGGCTTGAGGCGGCGCGGATCGGACGCATCGAGGATCGTGAGGCCGTTGGCGAACATGTGGCCGACGTAGAGATGCCGCCGGTTCGTCATGATCTGCACGGTGTCGGGTCGGCCGCCGACGTCGCTGTACGAGAGGTGCTTGATGCGCCGGCCGATCCCCTCCGGTGGAATCGGCGCCTGCGACCCCGCACGCGACGACTGCTGAAGCGCGTGTGCCGCCGGCGTAACCAGAGGAAGTCCCGCGAGACCGACCAGCGATTGCAGGTGCTGTCGACGGGTGATGCTCATTGGTGGGTTCTTTCTGAGGCTCACGGAGGAAACGGAGGACACGAGGGGGATCTCACACAGAGATCACAAGGGCCACGGAGCAGGTGCGGGCCGGGTGGCCCGCGCGAGGCGCGGGATGGATCGAGAGGAGAGCATGAAAACGAGCGCCATCTCCATCTTCAAGGCGTTCGTTTTCATGCTCTCCTCTCGATCCATACGCCGACCGTAGGCCGGCGTCCACCCGGCCCTCTGTGCCCTCTGTGATCTCTGTGTTGAATCCGTCCTCCGTTCCCCTCCGTTTCCTCCTCCTCCGTTACCTCTTGACCTCGAACACGTACACAGCCCCGGCTTCGTCCACGGAATTGTCGGCCTCATTGCCGCCGATACCCTTGGCGCCGCTGTCTTCGCCGCGCGCGGAGACGACCAGCATCGAGCCGCTGCGATCGAGCGTGACCGAGCTGCCGAATTCATCGAACGCCTCGGTGTTCGATCCCTTGATGTACGCCTGCTGGCGCCACGTCGTGCCGGTGCGCGTGAACAGGTACACGGCGCCGGCCTCAGTCGCCGACTCGTCGTCCTGCTTGCCGTTGATCCCTGTGGCGGCGCTGTCTTCGAGCGACGCGCCGACGACGGCGGTGTTGCCGTCGGCGCTGAGCGCCACGCGCGAGCCGAACCAGTCGTTGAAGCCGGTGTTCGAGGCCTTGATGAACGCCTGTTGCGTCCACGTGCCGCCGCTGCGAACGAAGACGTAGGCCGCGCCCATCGAGAGATCGTCGCGCCAGTCGTTGTCGCATCCGGGAGGATTGATGCCCGTGGCCTTGCAGTCCTCGTCCAGCGATCCGACCAGAAGCGTCGTGCCGTCGCTGCTGAGCGCGACGTCGACGCCAAATGAATCCTGCGGCTCGCCGTTCGATGGTTTGATGTAGGCCTGCTGCGACCACGTTGCGCCGCTGCGCGTGAACACATATGCCGCGCCGGAACCGGCGGCTTTGTTGTCGTAGGGACCGTTGATCGTGCGGCTGGATCCGTCTTCGTCGAAGCTGCCGACGGCCAGCATGTTGCCGTCGGCCGAGAGCGACACGGCATAGCCGAACAAGTCGCCGGCGTTGATCTCGGCCGGCTTGACGTAGGCCTGCTGCGACCACCTCGTGCCCGTCCTCGTGAACACGTACACAGCCCCTGCCGCAGCCGCGGTGTTGTCGGCCTGATTGCCGTTGATGCCGGTCGCCCCGCTGTCTTCTGTGATCGCACCCGACGCGATCGTGTTGCCGTCGGCACTGACCGCGATGGAGAAGCCGAACTGATCGCCTTCGCCGAACGCCTCCGCGGTTCCGGCCTCGCCGGTGTTGGAGGCCTTGATGTACGCCTGCTGCCGCCACATCCCGCCGGTGCGTGTGAACACGTAAATGGCGCCCGCCTGCGGGATCGAGGCGTCCTTCTCATCGCCATTGATTCCCGTGGCTTTGCTCGAGTCCCAGTAGGCAGAGACCACGAGCGTATTGCCGTCGGCGCTGAGGGCAACCGCATGCCCGAATTCGGCGTCGGTTTTCGAAGCCGACGGCTTGATGTAAGCCTGCTGCTGCCACCGCGCTCCGTTGCGCGTGAAGACATACACCGCGCCGGCGTCGAAGACCGAGGTATCGGCTTGATTGCCGTTGATCCCCGCAGCACCGCTGGCTTCATGTGGTGCGCCGACGGCCAGCGTCGATCCATCCGCGCTGATCACGACGCCCTGGCCGGTGTGCCCTTGATTGACGCCGCCGCACCCGAAGTGATCCATCGCATGGGGATTCGACGCCTTGAGATACGCAACCTCCTTGACGCTGACCGTCTGCGCATCCCCGCGCATCGTCAGACAGGCGAGGAGAACGAACAGTACGTAGTGTCCGGCTTTAGCCGGACGACAGACGTAGTGTCCGGCTTTAGCCGGACCTCTGTGTTCGATCACGTTACGGATTCCGCGTGTCGAGCGTGCCCTTCGGTCCCGTGGGCGCCGGCTCGCCGAAGTTCGGCGTGCGATAGATCTCCTTGCCCGTCTCCACATTCACGATATTGGACCGTTCGGTGAGATTGAGATAGGGCGCGCCGCTCTTCAGCCGGCGCCCGATCATCGTGAGCTTCATGCCGGCTTTGATCGTCGACGGTGTCCATCCGAATTGTTTGATGAGTTGCTGCGGCCCGCCCAACTCCGCCTGCCACCGCACCGTCTTGCCGTTCTCGATCGCATCAAACACGATGCGCGCGTGCGGGTTCACCATCTGCACGTCGACCACCGTGCCGGTCACGGTGATCACGTCCTGGTTGTAGCGATCGGCGTCGCCATGATGAGCGGCGACGGCGATCGTGAATGCGGTGAGGATCGTGGCGGCGATCGTGGTTGCGCGAGCCAATGGTTGACCTCCCGGCGAACACAATGGAAGAAGGGCACAGAGGCGGCGGAGAACACAGCGGTTTCACACAGAGTCCACAGGAATCACAGAGGCGTCGCGGGGCGCCGGCCTTCGGCCGTCGAATGGATCGAGAGGAGAGCAAGAAAACGAACGCCATCACACTACAGTGGCGCTCGTTTTCTTGCTCTCCTCTCGATCCATCCCGCGCGCAGCGCGGGCCCGCGACGCTCCTCCGTGTTCTCTGTGAACCCTGTGTGAGACCTCCGTATCCTCTGTGGCCTCCTTGCCTCCAGAGGGGAAATCTCTCACTGAGACGCTGCTGTGTCAAATCAGCTAGGCTACCGAGCATGAGAGCTGGATCGAGAGCCGACAGCGCCACGATGATCATTGGTGATCAGTGATCTTGGATTATTGAATCGTTGTTGATTCTTGATTGTCGATTCCGCGATTGAAAACGCCGCGAGCTGTTTCGCGTCGCCTCTGTGTTTCTCAGTTCTCAATCAACAAATCACCAATCGCCAATCAACAACGATTCAAAGATCGGAAATCACTAATCAGCAATGCTATTTAGGAGCGACGCACTTGAAGTTCTTCGCCTCGTCGATGCTGCCGTCGCCGGAATAGCGCGCCACCTGCGGGTACGGACAGAGCGGACGAGTTCTCATGGTCTGCCCGCTGACGATCTTGCTGGCGATGATGGCGTCGGGCGCGGTTTTCTTCTCCACCCAGTTGATCACGGCTGTCACCGCGTCGTTCTGATCCGGACCGACGCCGCCGGCGCAGTGCGCCATGCCGGGGATCATGAACAGCCGGAAAAAGTCCTTGGTGTCCTTCCCGTTCTTCGCCACAGCCTGCTCGTAGTAGCTGACGCCCATCATCGGCTGCAGGATCGAATCGGCCCACCCGTAGGTCATGATCAGCCGCCCGCCGCGCTTCTTGAAGGCCGAGAGATCGGGGTTGTTCGCGTTCGCGATCTTGCCCCATCGCTCGAGCAGCGCCGGATCTTTGTCGAAGTCGAACGTCTTGTAGTCGTAGTCGGCCTTTGGCGGATCGAACACGAGATACCGCATCGTCCCTTCCGCGAGGTTGAAATCCGCGGGCTTGGCCTCGGGTTTTGCCGACACGATCAGGTTCATCCAGCCGCTGGAGGCGGTGCCGTTCGGCGCGCTGTTGATCGCTTCGCTGCCGATCATGTACCCCGGGAAGAACGCCTTGCCGTTGCTCGTCACGCCGCCGTAGATCTTCGACAGCGTCGTCGCCTGGGCGGCCGTGAGGCAGTCGCCGCCATCGGCGCCGGCCTGGCACGCGGGGACGTCCTTCTTCGGATCGAAGCTGCAGCGCCGCGGATCGTCGATGAGACCATCCTTCAGCCCGTCGACCGCATCGCACTTGTTCATCACGCTCTTGGCGACGAGCGCGAGCTTCTCGGCCGACAGCGGCGCCTCGGTGAGCGCGCGCTGATTCCACATCGCGCCGATCGTGAAGCCGGTCTGATCGACCCACGGCGCGTTGGCGACGATGCCGTCGAAGTCGTCGGGGTAGCGCTGCGCCTCGATGAGTCCCTGGCGTCCGCCGTTCGAGCACGAGCTCCAATATGAGAACGACACCGGCTTGGCGTAGTACTCATTCGCGATGCGCTTGGCGGTGATCGCGGTCATGTGGACCGCGCGATGCGCGTAGTCGATCGCTTTCTGCGGGTTGCTCAGCACGAACGTGGCGCCCGTCTCTTTTTGCCCATCGTGTCCCGTGTTCGTGGTCGCGAACGCAAATCCGTTCTGCAGCGCGACCGCGCGCTCGGTCGAGCGACCCGGATCGTCGGGACCCTGACCGGCATGGCCGCCGTTGCCGATCATGTAGAACCGCCCGTTCCACTTTGCCGGCAGGTTCACCTCGAACCCGATCTCCGGAGCGATGATGCCGTTGACGCGGCAGTGCGCCGGGGTCGGCCCCGCGGCCGCGATCGATCGCACCTGCAGATCGGCGATCTCGCCGCCCTTGAGGCGCACGAGGCTGTCGCACGCGGCTTTGGGCTCGCTCTCCGCTTTGGTGTAGTCGACGGCGCTGGTCTTGGCGTTGGAGAAGGCCTGGGCCTGAGCGGGTGTCGCGCTCGCGCAGATCGCCGCGATGGCGCCGAGGATGACGAGTGCTCGCATATTCATCTCCTGGCGAGATTGAATCTGACCGCAGCCGTCGTGTCAATGAGGTCGAACCGATCGCGAGCCGACTCTCACCGAGTCAGCCCTTGCGGGAATCCGACGGCCGATTCGTCCGCGACGGCTTTACCGCCTTGAACAGCACGCCGGGTTTTGGCGATGCGGATCGCCTGGACCCAGGCTCGAGGGATTCGCTGGTGCCAGTCGGTGTGGCGGCCTCGTGTGCGGCGCGTTTCACATCGTAGAGCATGGTGTCGGCCGCGGCCATGAGCGCGATGCGATCGAGCACGTCGTCGGGTCCGCTCGTTGCCCATCCGATGCTGATGCGAGCCGGAATCTCCAACCCGCCAATCGATACCCCCGCGCGCTGCACGGCGTTCGTGATGCGCTCGACGAGACCCGCAGTCGGCATGTCCTGACGTCCATTGCGGATCAGCAGGAACTCGTCGCCTCCGAGCCTGCCGAGCGCGTCATAGGGCCGCACCTGCGTGGCAATTCGCGCCACGAGTTCCCGCAGCAGCACGTCGCCGGCCGCGTGTCCGTAGCGATCGTTGACCTGTTTCAGTCCGTCGGCATCGATCATCAAGACCGTCAACGACGAGTGCTCGCGCCGAGCCCTGAGGATCTCGGCATCGAGGATCTCGGTGATGCGGCGCCGGTTCCACACGCCCGTCAACGGATCGCGGCTGGCTTGATCGAGAAGCGAAGCCTCGCGCACCTCCCACGTGGATCGCAATCGGTGTTCGGTGTCGAGGCGATCGAGCGCCACTGCGATCGCCGCACGCACGTGGCTTTCCGGCGACGGCGCGAAGACGAAACCGAATGGCCCCAGCCGCGAGGCCTCTTCGATGCGGTCATCGTCGATGGGATCGGCGATGAACACGATCGGTAGGTGGTCACACGAGGATCGAATCCGCCGCGCGACCGCGAACCCGTCCATCGGACCGGCGCGGCGAATGCTCAAGAGGATCAGATCGGGTGAGTTCCTGCCCAGGCTCGCCAGCGCGTCTGCTTCGGAACGCGCGGGTTCATCGACATCGAGCCCCAGTCCCACGAGCTGATGACGGAGCCATTCACCGAAGAGCGGGTCGTCGTCGACGATGAGTACCCGTCGTCGCGTGAACGAAGTGGCGGCGTCCCTTGAAGGGCTCTGAGGCGAGATCACTGGAGCGGCCTTGGCTGGATTAGTCTCGAACGACTCCGCTGCGCGTATAGGCGCTGCCAGTTTTGCGCAGGAAGCCGGAGTCGACGAGCTGTTCGAGCGCGCGCTCACAGGTGGCGATGTCGATGCCGAGGAAGCGTGCGGCCTGAGGCAAGGTAAGCCGCATGCCGGGCATCTCGAGAAACTCCCCCCGACAGCGGGCGGTGACATCCAAGACGGTCATGTCCAGGCGGCCTCTCTCCATGCGGAGCGTTCGCAACAGTGCCTGATTGTTTGGGAATTGCGGTCGAACGAAGGATGAGCTGAGCAAGACCGGTGCCTCAGACCGTGCCCGCGAGCGCCGGCGAGATCCTCAGGAAATCTGCGTATCTCGCCGATTCGAGTGTGACAGCGGCGCTCAGTCCTGACCGCTCATGACACACTTTTGAGATCGTGCCCGACCCCGCACCGCCCCTCGATCCCCACCAACCGCTTCGCGACGATGTCCGCCTGCTGGGCGAGTTGCTGGGCGACACGATTCGCACGCAGGAGGGCGACCAGCTTTTTCAGACCGTCGAACGCGTTCGCGCGCTCGCCAAAAGTGCTCGTGCCGGAAGCGATCGCAACTTCAGCGTGCTGTCGGACGAGCTGTCGCGCATGCCATCAGACGAGGCACTGCCGATCGCTCGAGCGTTCGCGCAGTTCCTGCACCTCGCCAACATCGCCGAGCAGCACCACCGTGTTCGTCGTCGTCGCGCCTATCAGCGCACCCCTTCCGCGCCGCCGCAGCGCGGCTCCTGCGACGATGCCTTCGCGCGTCTGATTGCATCGGGCATTACTCCCGATCGGTTGTATGAGGCCGTGTGCGGTCTGCGAATCGAGCTCGTGCTCACCGCGCATCCCACGGAAGTGGTGCGCCGACGTGTCGCGCAGAAGCACAATCGCATCGCCGCCTTGCTGTCGATGCGCGATCGGCCCGACATCACGATCCTCGAGCGCGACGAGGTGCTGGCGGCCTTGCGGCGCGAAGTCGAGGGCGCGTGGGCCACCAGCGAAGTGCGTGGGCACAGGCCGACGCCGCTCGATGAAGTGCGCAGCGGCCTGGTCGTGTTCGAGCAGAGCCTGTGGCAGGCGGTGCCGCAGTTCCTGCGCGGCGTCGATCGCACGCTCCGAAAGAGTACCGGTCGCGGACTCCCGCTGGACGCAGCGCCAATCCGCTTCGGATCGTGGATGGGCGGCGATCGCGATGGCAACCCCAGCGTGACCGCGGACGTGACCCGCCGCGCGTGCCTCTTGTCGCGATGGGTCGCGTCCGATTGCTATCTGCGCGACATCGATGCGGTGCGTGACGAGTTGTCCATGGAGTCGGCGTCGCCGGAGCTCCGCGCGCGCCTCAACGCGGACACGTCATCCCCATACCGGGACCTGCTGGGCATCGTCCGTACGCGCATGCTGGTGACGCGGCGCTGGATCGAGGCGTCGCTGGAGGCGGAGGACAATCAGCCGCTCGATGCGGATGTGTACGTCGAGGCCGCCGACTTCCTTGCCGATTTGCGACTGTGTCATCGGTCGCTGGAGGAAACCGGGCACGCGCTGATTGCATCGGGACCGCTGACCGATCTGATCAGACGCGTAGCCGTGTTCGACGTGACGCTCGCGCGCATTGACGTCCGGCAGGACTCGGCGCGACATGCCGATGCGCTCAGTGAAATCACGGCCGCGCTCGGCGTTGGCAGGTACAACGAATGGGACGAACACGCGCGTCTCGATTTCTTGACGCGTGAGCTGGCGGGGAAGCGGCCACTCATCCCGCCCGATCTCGACGCGAGCGCCGAGACGAGGGACGTGCTCGACACCTTCGCGATGATCGCCGGCGCGCCGACGGGGTCGCTCGGCGCATATGTGATCACGATGGCGCGCAGCGCCTCCGACGTGCTCGCCGTTGAACTGCTGCAAAAGGAGGCGAGGGTGGCGGCGCCGCTTCGGGTGGTGCCGCTGTTTGAAACATCGCGCGACCTGCACAACGCCGGCTCGGTGATCGATGCGTTGCTCGATGTGCCGTGGTATCGGTCGCGAATCGGCGACCGCCAAGAGGTCATGATCGGCTACTCGGATTCGGCCAAGGACGTCGGCCGTGTGAGCGCCGGCTGGGATCTCTATCGCGCCCAAGAAGACGTGATCGCCGCCAGCCACGCCCACAGCGTGGCGGTCACGCTATTTCACGGCCGCGGCGGCAGTGTCGGACGCGGCGGCGGACCCACGCATCTCGCCATTCAGTCGCAGCCGGCCGGATCGATCGATGGCACGCTGCGCGTCACCGAACAAGGCGAGCAGCTGCAGGCGCTGTTCGGGTTCGCCGAGATCGCCGTCCGCACGCTGGAGGTCTATACGACGGGCACGCTCGAAGCATGGCTGGTTTCCGCGCGGGCGCCGCTGCCTGAATGGCGCGCCTGCATGGATCGACTGTCGTCCGATGCTGCCTCCACCTACCGCCGCATCGTCTACAAGACGCCCGAGTTCCTCGATTACTTCCATATCTCGACGCCCGAATCCGACATCGGCGCGCTCAACATCGGCAGCCGACCGGCACGGCGGGGCGATGCCTCCGACGTTGGCGGCCTGCGTGCGATCCCCTGGCAATTTGCCTGGACGCAGACGCGCCTGATGCTGGGCGCGTGGCTCGGGATCGAAGACGCGCTCGCCTGCGCCGCCGAGCGCGGCGAGCGTGATCTCGTGATGCGCATGTATCGCGAATGGCCGCACTTCCAATCGGAGATCAATCTGATCGAGATGGTGCTGGCCAAGGCCGACGGCCGCATTGCTGGTGAGTACGATCGGCGGCTCGTGCCGCCGCCGCTGCTGCCGCTTGGCGTCGACCTGCGCGATCGGCTGGCGCGCGCGATTCGCGGGGTGCTCGATCTCACCGGCCATCGCGCGCTGCTGGCAGCCACGCCGGTGATCCGCCGATCGATCGACGTCCGCAACCCGTACGTCGATCCGCTGAACCTCGTGCAGATCGAGCTGCTGCGCCGTCTGCGCGAGCACGACGATCCGCGCGCTCGCGCCGCATTAATGGTCACGGTCAACGGCGTTGCGGCGGGCATGCGAAACACGGGATAGGAGTTTCGCAGTCCTTCGTCCAACCATACGGCGGTATCATCGGCCTCTCGGCGTTGGATTGCAGGAGTGGCTATGAAAACCATTTGCCTCGTTGTCATGACAGCTGCATGCGTGCTCGTCGTGCCGACCACCGTTGCCGTGCAATCGACTGGTGATGCAGGGCGGACGGCGGGAAAGCAATGGCCGGCCGTGAGCGGCGATTCGGGAAACACGCGCTATTCGACACTCGCGCAGATCACCACACAGAACATCGCGAAGCTTGGCGCGGCGTGGACGTCGCAAAAGTTCGATGCGCCGGCTGCGGCGCGCACGATGCCACTGGTCCACGATGGCCTCATGTTCGTGACCGCGGGACCGTCGGTGTACGCGCTCGATGCGAAGACCGGCGCGCGAGTCTGGCGATTCCAGGGCGGTCCCCAGGCGAGCATGGGTGCTCCGGGTCGTGAAGGTGTGGCGGTGGGAGATGGTCTGGTCTTTGTCGGGCTCTCCGATGCGCGCGTGATCGCGCTGCGCGAAAAAACTGGTGAGCTCGTGTGGAACAAGTACGTCGGCGACAAAGCCAGAGACAAAGGGCAGGTGGCATCAGGTGCGCCGCTGTATGCCGGTGGACTTGTCTCGATCGGGTTGAGCGCCGACAACGGGTGGCGCGGGCAGGTCGTCGCGCTGAACGGAAAGACCGGAGAGGAAGCGTGGCGCTTCTTCGCCGTGCCGGCGCCCGGCGACGCTGGCGCTGAGACGTGGCCGAAGGGCAATCCCATCTGGCAGCGCGGCGGTGGCGCGGTGTGGCTCGCCGGCGCGGCCGATCCCGATCTGGGAGTGGTCTACTACGTGACCGGTAACGGCGTCCCTCAGCTCGCTGGCGAAGGACGGCCCGGCAGCAATCTGTATCTCTGCTCCGTCGTCGCCATCGACATGAAGACGGGCAAACTGCGCTGGCACTATCAGGTCATTCGCCACGACATCTGGGAAGCGGATATCGCGATCTCACCGGTGTTGTACGACACGCCAGCCGAGGGACGCATGCGCAAGGCGATTGCCGCCATGCGCGCCGACGGTTACCTGTTCATGCTCGATCGCGAAACGGGAAAGCCGCTCACGCGCGTCGAGGATCGCGCCGTGACTCAGAACGCCTTGCAGCGAACGGCAGCGACACAGCCGTTCCCGACTGGCGCCGACAGCGCGCTGCCGACGTGCGATACATGGAAGAAGCAGCCGCTGCCGCGCGGATTCGATCTGTCATGCGATTACTACACCCCGGCATCGGTGGAAAAGGCGAACCTGTTGACGCCATCGTTCGGGATGCGCGTCGCGCCGATGGCATACAGTCCGGACACGGGATACTTCTACGCGACGGGGAACGCCGCGCTCGGGTGGTTACGGCGCGATGAGAATCCGTGGTTCTTCAGCAACACGTTCAACCAGCGCGTTCCGGGACTCAACCGGCTTGGTTACGGCGTGCTCGCCGCGATCGACAGCAAGACGAACAAGGTGGTGTGGAAGAAGGAATTCAGGCCAGGCCGGCCCAGCGGCGCGATGACGACGGCAGGCAGCTTGATGTTCCAGTCGGCGCCGGATGGCAATCTGCAGGCGTACGACGCCCGAACGGGCAACGTCCTCTGGCAGTTTCAGATCGGCGCCGCCGGCGGGCCTCCGCTCTCCTACGAGATTGACGGCGAGCAATACGTGGCGGCGATCACGCCCGCAGGCGTGTGGGCATTCAAGCTCGGAGGCACGCTGGCTCAAGCGCCCGCGCCCGCGCCTCAGGCACAGGAACTCTTCACCGGACCACTCACGGACACGACGCAAGTCGAGACGGCGTCGCTGGTGCGCGACACCGGTTTCACCGGATTCCACTACATGACCGACGAGTACGCGTTCAGCCCGTATCGCGCCCGCGTCAAGCGCGGCACGCAAGTGACATGGCGCAACAACGGGTTGATGGTGCACACGATCGTCGCGCAAGACGGATCGTGGACGACGGGTCCGCTCAATCCTGCGGATGTCGGTGGTGTGACGTTCGACAAGCCGGGGAGCTACACCTACACCTGCAAAGAGCATCCGTGGGTGGTCGGACAGATCGTTGTGAGCGAGTAGGACCGAGACCGCAGAGAGAAGCTCACGCAGAGATTGCGGAGGTGCAGAGACCGCAGAGACGCGTGTGACGGGCGACCCGCATCTAGCGCCGGCGGGTCACCCGTCGCACGCGGCCTCGGCGATCTCCGCGCCTCGGCGATCTCTGCGTGAGCTTTTCTCCGCGCCCTCGGCTCCCCCTGCGCTCTCCCACACGTTATCATCCAAAAAGATCACATGGCGTTCTCGCCAATCCGCCGTCGCCACCCGATTCGTGTCGTGCTGTCGTCCGACGCGCTGCTGCCGTTCGTGTCGGTGGGCAACGTGGCGGCGCTGGCGATCGCGCAGCTGGGTGTGGCGGCGTTCTTCATTGCCGGCATCACCCGACCGGCACTCGGGAACGCGGCGGGCTGGTTCGTGCTCGCCGCCGCGATTCTGGCGGCATTCGCGCGCGCTGTCGATCTCGAGAGCTGGGCGCTGCTCGTACCCGGCGGCTTCGTCGGCCGGGTCACGCTCGCGTTCGGGGCCCGGGTCGCCGAGCTGGCCGCCGCCGCCGCTCTCATCGAACGACTGCTGCTGGGCGCGCTCGCCGCCGTCGTTGTCGGTCATTACCTCTCCGGCGTGGCGATCACCGCGATCGCCGGTCTGCGCTTCACTCGATTCGTCCAGCCTGAGGATGTGTCCACGGTGCTCGCAATCGGGGCCATCGGTGTGCTCTGGGTCCGCGCCCGGCTCGGACGCGAGATCGGCCGTGACGCGATCGCAAGGGGCGTGTGGATTGGCATCGGCATTCTCGTCGCGACGATGGTATGGGGCGTGATCACGCTGATGAGAGACGCCACCACGCCTTTGGCGTCGGTGCTGTCGATCCCATCACCGAATCCCATCACCGGGTGGCCGGCAGTCGATGCCGGCTTTGCGATGGTGCTCGGCTTCGCGCTCACGCTCACCGTCATCGGCGGGGGCGAGGCGATCACCCGCGCGGCGCAGGAATTCCCGCCGCCGCGGATCAACGCGCTGCGGCGCACGATGCAGTTGATCCTGGTGTTCGCGCTCGTGGTGACGACGCTGGGCACGTTCCTCGTCACGCTGCTGGTGCCGACATCGGAACAAGGCGTATGGGTGAATGCGCCGCTCGCCGGCCTGGCGCAGCACCTTGGGGGTCCGGCGTGGGTGCGTGGGCTGTGGTCGATCGCGTTGGCGGCCGCCGCCGCGTTCGTGGTGCTGCCGGCGGCGTACGCCGCGCTCGGCGATGCCGAGCAGATCCTGCATCGCGCCTCCGAGGACGGTACGCTGCCGCGCGGACTGGCTTCACTGCATTCGAGATTCGGCACCCCGGCGCGCGCCGTGGACATGACGGTGCTCGCGATCATCGTCGTCATCCTCACCGGCGGTGGACGCGTCACGTGGCTCGCCCGGGGCTGGGCCATGGCCATCGCCGTGATGCTGGTGCTGATGATCGCCGCGCTGATCCGGCTTCGCCGGACGCGTCAGGGCGCGCGTCCGTTCAAGGTACCGCTCAACCCGCGCCTCGGCGGACGTGAGCTGCCGATCGGGCTGATCGGTCCCGGACTGCTCGTCGCCGGAAGCGCGCTGGTCATGATCCTGCTCGGCGACATCGCCTCGATTGCGGCGACGGCATCGATGGTGGCGGTGGCGTTGTGGCGCACGGCGATGAAGGATCGTCCGGCCGTCGCCGACGCCGAGCCCGAGCAGGAATCGTTCGATCTCCTGCTGGCGGCCGATCTGTCGCTCGATCAGATGGAGGCGCGACCCGGCAACGTGCTGGTGCCGGTGCGCAACCCGCATGCGCTCTCGCACGTGATGGCGGCGCTGCAGGTGTCTGGCGATCGCGACGTCGTGGTGATGACGGCGCGCGTCATCGACGTCGACGTCAGCGAGGAGGCGGCCGGGCAGCGCACGCCGACACGATACGAGCAGCGTCTCCTCTCGGATGTGGTGGCGCTGGCCGAGCGCGTCGGTCGTCCGGTGCGGCTGTTGATCGTTCCGACCCGGAACGTCATCGACGCGATCGTCGGCACCGTGGTTCGCCTGCGATCGTCGGACATCTACGTCGGCGAATCGTCGACGCTGTCGTCGCAGGATCAGGCACGCATCCTCGGCGAAGCCTGGGAGCGCGCCGACAAACCCGAAGCGCTCGACGTCCGTCTCGTCGTCTACCACGCGAGCGGACGCGGCGACAGTTTTCATCTCGGCGCACATCCACCGTCTCTTGCGTCGGGCGATCTCGATCTGATCCACCGCATGTGGCTCGATGCGGTGAAGACGATCGGCCCTCACGTCCACCATCACGACGTCGTTCGAGCAGCCCTGAGAACAATGGAACACGAACTCACCGGACCAGACCGGGACGCGGCGATCGCGGCGATCCGCGATGTCGCCCGGCCCGCCGAGGAGCTCGCCGCGCTGCTGCGCGCGCGAGACTACGCGCGGTTGCGCGACCTGCTGCGCAACCGGCACGCGAGCGATGTGGCCTCGCTGCTCACCGCCTTGAGCCTCGAGGATCAGGTGGTCGTGTTTCGCGTGCTGCCGCGCAAGGATGCCGCCGCGGTGTTCGAGTACCTGTCGCAGGAGGACAAGGAATCGCTGCTCAAGGCCATGGCGCAAGAGGACGTGGCTGCCCTCCTCAACAACATGGCGCCCGACGATCGCACCCTGTTCCTGGAGGAACTGCCCGCCGAAGTCACCCGCCAACTGCTGGCGCTGCTGACGCCGAAAGAACGCTCGGTTGCGCTGACGCTGCTGGGATATCCCGAAGAGTCGGTGGGGCGTCTGATGACGCCGCACTACGTGGCGGTGCGCGAGCAATGGACCGTGCGGGAGGTGCTGGACTTCGTCCGGACGCACGGACAAGACAGCGAGACGCTGAACGTGATCTACGTCGTCGACGCGCAGGGATTGCTGATCGACGACATCCGCATCCGCGAATTCCTGCTCGCGCCGCTCGAAGGACGTGTGTCCGATCTCATGGATCGACGGTTCGTCGCGCTGAAGGCGACCGACAATCAGTCCGCTGCGGTTGCGGTGTTCCGCCAGTACGATCGCACGGCGCTGCCGGTGACCGACACGGCCGGCATGCTGATCGGCATCGTCACGATCGACGACATGCTCGACGTGGCAGAAGCGGCGGCCACGCGCGAGATTCAGAAGATCGGCGGATCGGAAGCGCTCGACGAGCCGTACATGGAGATCAGCCTCCCGCGCATGATTCAAAAGCGGGCCGGCTGGCTGACGGCGCTGTTCCTCGGCGAGATGCTCACGGCGACGGCGATGGGCTTTTTCCAGAACGAGATCGCGAAAGCGGTGACGCTGGCGCTGTTCGTGCCGCTCATCATCTCGAGCGGTGGCAATTCGGGATCGCAGGCCTCGACGCTGGTCATTCGCGCGCTGGCGCTGGGCGAAGTGGGGATCCGCGACTGGTGGCGGGTGATGCGCCGTGAGATCCTGGCTGGCCTCGCGCTCGGCGCCATCCTCGGCGGCATCGGCTTCCTGCGCATCACACTGTGGTCGGCGTTCTCGGACATCTACGGGCCGCACTGGATGCTGGTCGCGATCACCGTAGCGATATCGCTGGTCGGTGTGGTGTTGTGGGGAACGCTCAGCGGATCGCTGCTGCCGTTCGTGCTCAAGCGGCTCGGATTCGATCCTGCCGCTTCGTCTGCGCCGTTCGTCGCGACGCTCGTCGACGTCACCGGGCTCGTGATCTACTTTTCGGTGGGATTGGTGGTGCTGCGAGGAACTTTGCTGTGATTAGTGATCAGTGATCTTTGATTTGTGAATCGTTGTTGATTGGCGAGTGGTGATTGTTGATTGAGAGCTGAGAAACAGAGACGGGACCAGCTGGCTGGTTGCGCTTTCAATCACCCGATCACGAATCACCAATCAACAACGAATCAAAGATCACTAATCACTAATCACGAATGTTCTACGGCCTCGAGACCCGCGGCCGCTCGCCAGTCGGGCCACGGCGCCGGACTCCCCATCGATCGGGTGTAGGCCACCATCTGCCCCATGTGCTCGTTCATGTGCGCCAGCATTCGCAGATAGACTCTGCGCGCCGTGCCTTCCTCACCGAAGACCTGGCCTGGTCGCGTGAGCTCTGCATCGCTGGCGTCGGTGAACGACGCCTTGACGGCCGCTAGTGATCGCGCGATCAGCGGTACGACGTCGGCTTTGGCGGTGATGGTCTTTTCGAACCCGTCGTTCTTGCGGATGATGGCGATCATGCGTTGGTAGCCCTGGTCATCGATCGATCCGTAGAGATCCAAGGGCAGCGGCACTCCCACCACGTCAAGCAGAAGGAAGTTGCCGACAGCGATGTGGACGAGGACTTCGCTCACCGACCGCGCTCGATCGGATGGCCGCCACGCGTATTTGTCTGCCGGAATCGCTTCAGCGAGCGCGGTGATCTGCTTCTCCGGTATTTCGAGCTCCCACAGATACTCGCCTTTGAAGCCAGGAAGTCGCGGTGTCATTCTTTTCCCCTTTTCTGACGGCCGCCCATGCCTCAGCGACCGCGACGGCCGTCACCCGACCACGTGCTTCCAGTCCTCCAACGGCTCGCACCAGCCGCCACAGGTGCACGAACGCCCGTGGCTCTTGTACTGACGCCTGAAGCATCGAGGACAGATGTAGTAGATACGGCCATCGGACAGGATCGGACCGTACGACAATTGCAGCATGTAGATGATGACGAAGAACACCAACACTGAAATGACGAAAGACGGGAATCTGTCGACCATGGTCTGCGGCCATTTAACGAGGGGGACAGGGGCCTTGTAGAACCCGTGGAAGCTGGCGCGACAGCCGACCATGTGACCGAGTCCCAGAACGCTCTCCAAAAAGAAGGCCTGCACCAACGGCCGGAGTGGATTCTTGCGCCTTCGATTCCAGACGCGCTTGTCTTCTTCGAGCTCTGCTTCAGATTTGCGAACCCACATGGCAGCGCGCTCTATGAATCCGTCGCTCGAGACCAGGGCCCCAACGTCCGGTGAACGGCCATCCCTCGCCGCTCGAGATGCGCGAAGAACGGCTCCGCGGGAACGGCGCGCTCGGGCGGCAAACACCCGCGCGCGGTGATCTCGCCGCTGGCCAGCATCTGCATCACGATGGACGCAGGACTGCCAGTGTTGATGTCGGAGCCGATGCCCCAGTCGGCCTTGCCCGGCGTATGACAGTCGACGGTCTCTTCGATGAGATCGCCGCGGCGCGATCCCCTGACCACCACTCGCAGGATTTCGTACTCGTCTTGATTTGGCACCGCAGATGCGGAACGTGCGTGCGCCGACGGTCGCAGTGCGGCGAGGACCAGATCGCGCGGCGCGACGCGCGTGCCATTCACCGGCACGGGTCGATCCGACAACATGCCCAGCGAGCGCAGCAGCGTCAAGCGATCGACCACGCTGGTGGGGAACGCGATGCGAAACGAGCACTCGCGCAGCCCCTTCGATTTATACGACCGCGGCAGCGTGGCGACCTCGCTGTGAATCGTGCGTGCCGGCCATTTGCGACCGACCGGATCGGGAAAGTCGATAGGAGTCGCGTCGCTCATCGGCGGCACGAATGTCATTCGCCCGCCGGTGAAGACCGCGGCGTCTTGAGTGGCCTCCTCGATCACGGTTTGAATCGAGTACGAGACCGCCAGCGCTGCGGACGAGGCGGGCTGCTCGCGGCTGGCGACCGCCACATGAATCTCGCGCACATCGTCCATGGTGTCGGCGGCCGATCGCGCCAGGACATTCACGATGCCGGGAGCGGCGCCGATGCCGAGCAGCGCCAGCCGATCAGCCTTCTTCCAATCGCGATCTCGCACGATCTGCTGCCGCGTCACGTGAAAGAGACCTCCGAGGTCGCAGTAGTGCGCGCGTGCCTTGAGCGCGGCGTCCATGACGTTCAGGTTGAAGTGGTGCGATGCCGCATTGATCACGCCGAGCGCGCCGGTCGACGCGAACAGCTTCGCGCTCGTACGAACATCGCGCGCGTCGAGGAGCATCGTCCGCAACCTGACGCGCGAGCGACGCTCGCGGCGCGTGCCGGCGATGCCGCGAAGCCGGCCGCGATCGACATCGCACACCACTATGGTGGTCTCGTCTGGCGCGGTGTTCACGAGATCGGTGACGACGATCCTGCCCATGGCGCCGGCGCCGATGACCACGAACGTGGGCGCCTTCGAGAATGCCGTCACGTCAGTCAGGGATCTCTGAGGCGCGACGTGAATACGGATACCAGTACGACTTGTGCTCGGGTACGAAATCCATGTGCACGTGCTTGGTCTCGCGGAACGCGTCGAGCCCTTCTTCGCCGAGCTCGCGGCCCATGCCGCTCTTGCGCATGCCGCCGAACGGCGCCGCGTCGTTGTCGGTGAGCGGATCGTTGATCCAGAACGTGCCGGCCTTGATCTCGGTCATCGCCCGCATCGCCCACGTCAAGTTGCTGGTGTAGATGTTGGCGCCGAGGCCGTACTCGCTCGCCGCGGCCTGCGCAATCGCCTCGTCTGCGTCCTTGACGATCTGAATCGACGCGATCGGGCCGAACACTTCCTCGCACACGACCGGATGATCGCGGCGCACGTCGGTGAGCAGCGTCGGCGCGTAGAAGTACCCCGGGCCGGCATCGGCTCGCCGCTGACCACCTGCCATCAGCCTGGCGCCCTGCGCCTTCGCGCGCGACACCTGATCGTCGACGCGTGCCAACGCGGTGCTCGAAATGAGCGGACCCATGTCGACGTTCGGATCCATACCGTGACCGAGCCGGATCGTCGACACGTGGGCGACGAACCGTTCGATGAAGCGATCGGCAATCGACTTCACGAGATAAATGCGCTTGGCCGATGTGCACACCTGGCCGGCGTTCAGGAATCGCGCCCACGCCACGCCCGGCACCGCGACGTCGAGGTCGGCATCCTCGAACACGATGCAGGGGTCGATGCCGCCGAGCTCGAGGTTGACGCGGGCCAGGCGCGCTGCGGCCCGCGTCGCGATGCGCGTGCCCACCGCCGTCGAACCGGTGAACGCGATGCAGGCGACGTCGGGGTGATCGACCAGCGCTTCGCCGACGTCTGGCCCAGTGCCGGTGACCACGTTGGCGACGCCCGGCGGGAAATGCGCCATCGTGTGCTCGGCCATCCGCAGCGTGGCGAGCGGCGTCAGCTCCGACGGCTTCATCACCACGGCATTGCCCGCGGCGACGGCCGGCGCCACCTTCCACGTCATGAGCAGCAGCGGGTAGTTGAACGGCGCGATACAGCCGATGACGCCGAGCGGTTCCTTGATCGTGAAGTTGAGTTGATGCTCCGCGACCGGAGGCACTGACGAGCCGTGTGAATTGCGCGCGATCTCGGCGTAGTAGTCGAAGCAGGCCGCGCACCACTCCACTTCGTCGAGGTTTTCGATGCGTGGCTTGCCGCCCTCGCGAGTCAACAGCGACGACAGCATCGCGCGATCCTCGCGCAACAGGCGCGCGGTCTCGTGGAGGAACTTCGCGCGCTCGACGGCGGGCGTGCGGCGCCAATGCGCATGCGCGGCCACACCGCTGGCGACCGCGCGAGCGACGTCGGCGGTCGTGCCATCGACCACGCCGCCCACCGGTTCGAGCGTCGCCGGGTCTTCGATGCGGCGCGGACGGCCGCCGTCGGATGCCGCGTGGGCACCGTCGATCCACAGCGAAGACATGCGCGGAATCTACCACGCACGTGATGGGCAAATATGAAGTACGCGTTAATGTCTCAGGCGTGTTCGGGCTCGAGCGGCACGACCTGAATCGCCGCGTCTTTCACCTCTTCGAGAAACCGATTGAGCGTCGAGCCCTTGAACAGGATCTCCCATCGCGTGCGCGCGCTCTGACCGAAGATCACGTGGGTGATGCCTTCGCGTTTGGCGAAGGCGATCAGGCCGTCGGCCGGTCGGTCGGCTTTCACGCGAACGACGGTCGCGCCGAGACTCTCCGCCAGGGTGATGTTGCGCTGCAGCGCGTCGCGATCGCCGGCGACGATACGGCCGGGCGCCTCGCGCGGCGTCTCGACGTAGACCGCGTACCAGCGCGCCCCGAGCCGGCCGGCGATCCGCGCCCCGATGCGGAGGACGCGCGGCGCATCGGCGTTCGAGCTCATACACACCATCACGCGCTCGGGAATGAGCGCCGGCTCCAGACCTTCACGTTGACGATGTGAGGCGGCCTTGTCGCCGATCTCGTCGGCGACGGCGCGCAGCGCCAGCTCGCGCAGCGTCGACAGGTTGGTTTCGCGGAAGAAGTTGGTGAGCGCCTGTTCGACCTTCTCGGGCTTGTACACCTTGCCCTGACGCAGTCGGCTTTGCAGCTCCTGCACGGTGACGTCGACGTTGACCATTTCGTCAGCGCGATCGAGAAATGTGTCGGGCACCGTCTCGCGCACACGCACGCCCGTGACCTTGCCGACGGCATCGTTCAACGTCTCGAGATGCTGGATGTTCACCGCGGTCAGCACGCCGATCCCTGCATCGAGCAGATCGATCACGTCCTGATAGCGCTTCTCGTGGCGGCTGCCCGGCGCATTGGTGTGTGCGAGCTCGTCGACGACGCAGAGCTGCGGCTTCCGCTGCAGGATGGCATCGACATCCATCTCCTCGAGGACGACGCCTTTGTATTCGATCCGGCGCTTCGGAACGATCTCGAGATCGCCGATCTTGGCGTCGGTGTCGGCACGGCCGTAGGTTTCAACGAGGCCGATCGCCACGTCAACGCCATCGCGCTTGAACGCGTGAGCGTCTTCGAGCATCGAGTAGGTTTTGCCGACGCCCGGTGCCGCGCCGATGTAGATGCGCAGGCGCGCGCGCTGCTGATCCTGCAGCTTCGCGAGCAGCTGCTCACCACTCGGCCGCATGCCATCGTGCACGCCCCATCGTAACGTGCCGTCGACGCGAGAGTTCGCGTCTTTACGGACTCTTTATGGCTTTTTGCCGACGTCCTTAGCCGCATCACCCGTACCGTGTGAAGAGCGAGGTGGGTTGTGCTCGATGTTCTGTTCGTCGCTCTCACGATTCTCTTCTTCATCGCCAGTGTCGGCTACGTGGCGCTCTGCGACCGGTTGATGAAGTGAGGTGACGCCGTGCCGTTCGACTACGCAGTTGGCTTGGTGGTGAGCGTGTTGATGCTGGCCTATCTCGTGCTGGCCATGCTGAGGCCGGAGAAGTTCTGACATGACTCTCAATGGTTGGCTCCAGATTCTGTTCTTCCTGGCGGCCGTCTTTCTGGTGACGAAGCCGCTTGGCAGCTTCATGGCGCGCGTGTTCACGCGTCAGCGCACCTGGCTCGATCGCGTGATACGGCCGGTCGAGCGCCTCGTGTATCGCCTCACAGGTGTCGACGAGACTCACGACATGCGGTGGACGGAGTACGCCGTAGCGATTCTCCTCTTCAGCGTCGTCTCGATGGTGGTGCTGTACGCAGTGCAGCGGCTGCAGGCGGTGCTGCCGTTCAACCCGCAGCGATTCTCAGGGGTCGCGCCCGATCTGGCGTTCAACACCGCCGCCTCGTTCACCACCAACACCAACTGGCAGGCCTACAGCGGCGAATCGACGATGAGCTACTTCACGCAGATGGCCGGCCTCGCCTATCACAACTTCATGTCGGCGGCGGCTGGCATCGCGGTGGCGATCGCGTTCATCCGCGGCATCGCGCAGAAAGAGAGGCAGACGATTGGCAACTTCTGGGTTGATCTCGTGCGCGCGTCGCTGTGGGTGCTGCTCCCGATCTCAATCGTTGGCGCGCTGTTTCTCGTCTCGCAGGGCGTCGTCCAGAACCTGAAGTCGTACGACATCGCACGGACGCTCGAGGGCGCGACGCAGACGATCGCTCAAGGGCCGGTCGCATCGCAGGAGATCATCAAGCAGTTCGGCACCAACGGCGGTGGGTTCTTCAACGCCAACAGCGCGCATCCATTTGAGAACCCGACACCGCTGGCGAACTTCCTGGCGATGTTCGGCATCTTCGCCATCTCGTCGGGCCTCACTTACACGCTTGGTTCGATGACCGGGTCGCGCAAACACGGGTGGGCGGTGTGGGCAGCGATGGCGTGTCTGTTCGCGTGTGGCGTGACCGTCGCCTACTGGTCGGAGGCGCGCGGCAACCCGATGCTCACGAAAGCAGGCGCGGATCAGACGGTCACGGCCGGCGCACCCGGCGGAAACATGGAAGGCAAAGAGGTCCGTTTCGGCATCGCCAACACCGCGCTCTTCGCGACTGCGACCACCGACGCGAGCTGCGGCGCGGTCAACGGCTGGCACGACTCGTTCACGCCGCTCGGCGGTCTCGTGACGCTCGCCAACATCCAGCTCAGTGAAGTGGTGTTCGGCGGCGTCGGGGCGGGGATGTACGGAATCCTCGTTTACATCATCCTCTCAGTCTTCATCGCCGGTCTGATGGTGGGCCGCACGCCGGAATACCTGGGCAAGAAGATTCAGGCCTTCGAAGTGCAGATGGCGATGCTCACCGTGCTGATCTTCTCGCTGATGATTCTCGCGTTCACCGGCATCTCGTCGGTGTCGCCGAACGTTGGCACCTCGAGCATCGCGAACCCGGGTCCGCACGGACTATCGGAGATGCTCTACGCCTACTCGTCGGCCGCCGCCAACAACGGATCGGCCTTCGGCGGCATCAGCGTCAACACGCTCTGGTACAACACGACGCTCGGATTGACGATGCTCTTCGGGCGGTTCTTCATGATCATCCCGCCGCTCGCGATTGCGGGCAGCCTCAGCCGCAAGAAGCAGATTCCTCCGTCGCTCGGTACGTTCCCGGTGACAACGCCGTTGTTCTCGTCGCTGCTCGTGGGCGTAATCGTGATCGTCGGCGCGCTGACGTTTTTCCCCGCGCTCAGCCTGGGACCGATCGTCGAGCACTTTCTCATGAACAACGGACAGGTGTTCTGATGGCGACGCAAACAATTGCACGTAGGGGCGGGTCTTCAGACCCGCCTAACTCGATGTGGGATCCGCAGATCGTCAACCGAGCGATCTGGGATTCGCTCCGCAAGCTGCACCCGCGGACGATGGCGCGCAACCCGGTAATGTTCGTCGTCGAGATCGGCAGTGTGCTCACGACGTGGCGTTTCGCGCAGGATGCGTTGACGGGACGGAGCGGTCTCGGCTTCGAGTGTCAGATCACGTTCTGGCTGTGGCTCACCGTGCTGTTCGCGAACTTCGCCGAGGCGATGGCCGAGGGGCGAGGCAAGGCCCAGGCCGACACGTTGCGCAAAGCCAAGACCGAGACCAGCGCCACGCGCGAGCGCGCGGACGGCTCGTACGAAATCGTGGCAGCGCCAGTGCTGCGCACTGGCGACGTCGTGCGCGTCGTGGCGGGCGAGGTGATCCCTGCCGACGGCGAGATCATCGAAGGCGTCGCCTCGGTCGACGAGAGCGCGATCACCGGCGAATCGGCGCCCGTCATTCGCGAATCAGGCGGCGACAGGTCCGCGGTGACAGGCGGCACCAGGGTGCTGTCCGACTGGATTCGCATCCGCGTGACCGCGAACCCCGGAGAGACGTTCCTCGATCGGATGATCGCGCTGGTCGAAGGCGCCGAACGGCAAAAGACGCCGAACGAGATCGCGCTCAACATCCTGCTGGCAGGTCTGACGATCGTGTTCCTCATTGCGGTCGTCACGCTGCAGCCGTTCGCGATCTACTCCGGCTCGCCGCAATCGTTGTTCGTGCTGATCTCGCTGCTGGTCTGCTTGATTCCGACCACGATTGGCGGCCTGCTTTCGGCGATCGGCATCGCCGGCATGGACCGGCTGGTGCAGCACAACGTGCTGGCGATGTCGGGCCGCGCCGTCGAAGCGGCCGGCGACGTACACACGCTGCTCCTCGACAAGACGGGCACGATTACGCTCGGCGACCGGCAGGCCACCGAGTTCATCCCGCTCCCGGGCATCAGCGAGGCAACGCTGGCCGATGCGGCGCAGCTGGCGTCGCTGCCCGACGAAACACCCGAGGGCCGCTCGATCGTCGTCCTCGCCAAAGAGAAGTACGGCCTGCGCGGACGCGAGCTGTCGGATCAGAACGCGACGTTCGTGCCGTTCACGGCACAGACGCGCATGTCGGGCGTCGATCTGCGCGCGGGTCGCGCGGTGCTGGCCGTGGCAAGCGGAGGTTCGTCGGTGGTCGACAGCGACGTGCGCGACATCCGCAAGGGCGCGGCCGATGCGATCGAGAAGTGGGTGATCGCCAAGCATGGCGCCGTGCCCGCCGGACTGAGCGCGATCGTGCAGCGCATCGCCCGCGAGGGAGGCACGCCGCTCGTCGTGGCCGAGGGACGCCGCATTCTCGGCGTCATCTATCTGAAGGACATCGTCAAGGGCGGCATCCGCGAGCGCTTTGCCCACCTGCGCGCGATGGGCATCAAGACCGTGATGATCACCGGCGACAACCCGCTCACCGCCGCGGCCATCGCCTCGGAGGCCGGCGTCGACGACTTCCTCGCGCAAGCGACGCCCGAAGACAAGATGGCGCTGATCAAACGCGAGCAGGCCGACGGCAAGCTCGTGGCGATGACCGGCGACGGCACCAACGACGCCCCCGCGCTCGCCCAGGCCGACGTCGGCGTGGCGATGAACACCGGCACGCAGGCGGCGAAGGAAGCCGGCAACATGGTCGATCTCGATTCGAACCCGACCAAGCTGATCGAGATCGTCGAGATCGGCAAGCAGCTGCTGATCACGCGCGGCGCGTTGACGACGTTTTCGATCGCCAACGACGTGGCCAAGTACTTCGCCATCATCCCGGCGATGTTTCTGATGACGTTCCCGCTGCTGAGCGCGCTGAACATCATGGGACTGAAAACGCCGCAGTCGGCGATTCTCTCGGCCGTGATCTTCAACGCGCTGATCATCGTCGCGCTGGTGCCGCTGGCGCTGCGCGGCGTCAAGTATCGTCCCGAGGGTGCGGCGGCGCTCCTGCGGCGCAACCTGCTGATCTACGGCGTCGGCGGCATCATCATCCCGTTCATCGGGATCAAGGCCATCGACGTCGTGATCACTGCGATTGGATTGGCATAGCCATGAATCTCACACGCAACTTCATCGTCGCCATTCTGATGACCATCGTCACCACCGTAATCCTTGGCGTGATCTACCCGCTCGGGATCACCGCCATCGCGCAAGTGGTGTTTCCCGAGAAGGCCAACGGCCAATTGATCGCACGAGACGGCAAGGTGATCGGTTCGCGGATCATCGGCCAGGGCTTTTCGTCGCCAGGCTACTTCCGATCGCGGCCGTCGGCGGCGGGAACCGGCTACGATGCGGCCAACTCCGCGGGCAGCAATCTTGGTCCGACCAACAAGAAACTGATCGACGCGGTGACCGCGAACGTCGAGGCGGCAAAGAAGGAAAACCCCAACGCCCCGGTGCCGATCGATCTCGTGACGACGTCGGCATCGGGCCTCGATCCGCATATCTCGCCGGCAAACGCCGCGTTTCAGATTCCGCGGGTCGCCCGTGAGCGAGGCATCAGCGAGACCGACGTGAGCCGCGTCGTCGCCGATCACACCGAAAGGCGACAGCTCGGCTTCCTTGGCGAGCCGCGTGTCAACGTGCTCGAGCTCAACCTCGCGCTCGATGCGCAGTATCCGACCAAGAAGTAGGTCCCCGTGAGCACACAGGAATGGCATCGAACGGTTGGTGGCTATTGCATCGCGGTTGTCGTGGCGACGGCGACCGGCTGCGGCGGCGGATCAAACCTGGAGCAGCTGACCGAGGCTCGGCGGCTGTCGTCCGAGCTTCTGGTTGACTTCACCAAAACCGCCGATGCGGCGAACCGAGCGGTCATGGCGGACACCGATGCTGACTCGATTGCGTTCGCACGCGAATCCGAGGCGGCGGCACAAGAGGCTCATCGCGTTTCCACGCAGCTCGGGACGATTGTCGCCGGCCTCGGATACTCAGAGGAGGTGCAACGTCTGACAGAGTTCAACAGCCGATTCCGTGAGTATCAAACATTGGACCGCACGATTCTGGGCCTCGCCGTCGAAAACAGCAATCTCAAGGCGCAGCGTCTCTCGTTCGGCTCCGTTCAGAAAGAGGCCGACGCGTTTCGCGGATCTCTCGAAGCGGTCTCGGCATCGTCGTCGGGCGAGACGTGGCACGTCAAAGCGCTCGCCGCCGAAGCGGTATCGGCCGTACGTGAGATCCAGGTGCTTCAAGCGCCGCACATCGCCGAGGCTGACGACGCCGCGATGGGTCGCCTTGAAAAGCAGATGGCAGCTGCAGAGGGCGAGGCGCGCAGCGCGCTCGAGATGCTGGTGCGCGTCCAGCCCTCGTCGAAGACACAGATAGCCGCCGCCACGTCGGCTCTGACTCGCTTCATGGATCTCAACGCGCAGCTCATCGTCTTGTCGCGCCGCAACAGCAACGTCCGTTCGCTTGCCTTGTCACTTGGCAAGAAGCGCATGGTCACCGCCGGCTGCGAGGAAAGCCTGCGCGCACTCCAGGACGGGTTGGCGAAGCGCGGTTTTCCTGGCTCGCGCTGAGACGAGCCAGTTCAATCCGCTCGATTGAGTGATGCCGCTCGCGTGCCTGCGCCACGCAGCCCCATGCAGTACATGTCGTCGGCCTCACACCCTTCGACTTCCACCTGAATGGTCGCGTGCGTGATGCGAAACTCGTACTCGAGATCGTGTGCCACGGCGCGGAGCACCTGTTGTCCCTCTCGAACGCTTTGCTCGGCGACGACGATGTGGCAGCTGCAGGCGATGACTCCGGGGCCAACCATCCAGACGTGCAGGTCGTGCACATCGAGCACGCCGGTCACGCCTTTGATCGCCGCGATCACGGCCGGCATGTCCACGCTCGCCGGCGTACCTTCGAGCAGCACGGTGGTGCTTTCGCGCAGCACGTCGTAGCTGCTGTAGAGGATCAACGCGGCTATCAGCAGCGACACGATTGGATCCGCGATCGTCGACGCCGTCATCAGCACCGTCACGCCGGCGATCACGACGCCCAGCGCGGACACCGCGTCGCCCACCATGTGCAGGTATGCGCTCCGAACGTTGATGTCGTGCTTGGCGCCCGCATGAAGTCGAACGCTGATCCACACGTTGACGACAATCGCGACCAACGCGACGAGGATCATGAGACGTCCGCTGGCCGGTTCTGGATGGCGGATCCGTTCGATCGCCTCGAATCCGATCAGGAGCGCGATGACGACGAGCGTCACGGCGTTGGCCAGGGCTGCGAACACGCCGACGCGGTGGTACCCGAACGTCATCCCGTGATGCGATGGCTTGGCCGCCATGCGCAGCGCGTACAAACTGAACGCCAGAGCCCCGGCGTCGGCCAGGTTGTGGCCCGCGTCGGACAGCAATGCCAGGCTGCCACCGAACCAGCCGGCGAGCGCTTCCGCGACCACGAACGCCAGCGTGACCGCGACCGCCGTGCCCATGACGCCCGCTGGAACGGCGGCGTCATGCGCGTGATGATGATGCGAATGTGTGGAGTGGAGCGTCATGGTCCTACGTACCGTCATCGTCTGAGAATCGGTATCCGACCCACGGTTCGGTGAGGATGTACTTCGGCGTCGAAGGGTTGGGCTCGATCTTCTTGCGTAACGCGCCGATCAGCACGCGCAGGTGCTCGACCTGATCGATGGCGTTCAGCCCCCAGATGGCCTTGAGCAGGGTGCGATGCGTGAGCACCTTGCCGGGGTGTTGCGCCATGTACGACAGCAGCTCGAATTCCTTGGGCGTCAGCCGCACTTCCTCCTCGTCCCTGAGCACGCGAAAGCGCTCGCGATCGATCACCAGGCCGCCGCGCACGATCGGCTCGCTCGATTGCGATCCACTGTCGACGCGCCGCAGCGCCGCGCGAATACGGGCCAGCAGTTCTTCGGTGCCGAACGGCTTGGTCACGTAGTCGTCGGCGCCGGCGTCGAGCGCTTTCACCTTGTCGCCCTCGGCCCCGCGCGCGGAGAGGACGAGGATCGGGACGTTCGAGGCTTCGCGGACGCGCCGGCACACTTCGGCGCCGTCGATGTCGGGTAGTCCGAGGTCCAGCACCATCAGATCGGGCTTGTCGCGGCCCACCGAATCCAGTGCCGCGCCGCCGGTCATCGCGGAAAACACCTCGTAGCCGCGCGCGCGCAGCAGCGGTGCGATCGTCGCGATGATGTTGGGCTCATCGTCGACCACCAATATGCGCGTGGCCATGGTCAGGACGTCATCGCCGTTGCGCGGACCGGACCTGGCACGAGGATCGAGAAGCGCGCGCCTGCGCCGGGCATGTTCTCAGCCCAGACGCGACCGCCAGCCGCGGCCAGCAGTCCGCGGGTGATCGACAGCCCCATGCCGGTGCCGAACGCGACCTGGCGCGCGGATCGGCCGCGATAGAAGCGTTCGAACAGATGATCGAGCTCCGCGGGATCGAGCCCTGGTCCGCGGTCGGTTACCGCGACGTGCAACCCATCTCGCTCGACACGGGCGTGGACCAGGATCTCGCGCTCCGCGGGCGAGTACTGCGCCGCGTTCTCGAGCAGATGCGACAGCGCCACCGACGTCAGCCTGGGATCGATCTCCACTTCCTGGTCCATGTCGGCGTCGACGCGAAAGGCGTGGCCCTCGAGTGCCGGGCGCACGTAGGCGACCGCGGCGTCGACGACGTCGGCGGCCGCCACCCACTGGCGATCGACGCGAATGGCCGCGGCATCGATGCGCGCCATGTCGAGGATGTCTTGAAAGAGGCGCGTCAACCGATTGAGCTCCGCGATGGCCGCCCCTGCTTGCGCGCGGCGATCCGCCGGCGCGACATCGCCCTGCAAGTTCTCGACGGCGACACGGATCGCGGTGAGCGGGGTTCGCAGATCGTGACTGAGTGAGGCCAGGAGCGTCGCCGCGAGATCGGCCTTCTGCCGCACGAGCTCGGCGGCGTCGCGCTCGGCGAGAAACTGCGCCCGCTCGATCGCGATCGCCACCACGCCGGCCACTGCGTCGAGCGTGCCGATGTCGAGATCGGGTGATTCCGCGACCAGCATCCCCACCGCCTTTGTGCCGTGGCGCAGCGGCACGATCGCGATCTCGTTCCTCGCGCCCGCCTGTGCGTGGCCGCCGTAGGCACGCTGCCGCGCGTCGTATTCCACCGTGCCGCGGGCCTTGGCCAGCGCCGTGTTGAGGGTGTCGGTATCAATGCCAATGTCTTCGCCGCCGCCCTGATGAATCTGCCACCCGCTTTCGATCGGCAGACAGATCGCCACCTTCGGCAGATCGAATCGGCGCGCGACGTAGCGCGCCAGCGCATCCATCGCGCCCGCGGTCTCGGTTGTGAGCAGTACGTCACGCGTGAGATCGAACAGCCTCGTCACTTCGTTGCGCCGCGCAATCGCCTCGCTGGCGCGATGCTGTGCCGCCGCCGACAGGTTGCTGGCGATGACGGCGACGATGAGGAAGACGAAGAGCGCCACCCAGTTCTGCGGATCGGCAATCGTGAAGGTGCCGACGGGGGGCAGAAAGAAGAAATTCAGCGTCAGCATCGCCGCGAACGAGACGACGATCGCGATGCGGAGGCGCGCCGCAGTGGCGGTGCCGAGGACCACCAGCAATAGGCCGAGCGCAGCGGTCGTTGGGCTGACGTCTGGTACCGCGCGAAGCAGCAGGGTGATCGCCGCGATCGCGGCGACACTCGCCACGAGCACGGCGGCATCGCGTGTGAACACTCGCTGGAATTCGATCAACGCCGCTTCAATTGTGACATCAACTTCTTATCACTCTTTACGCCTTCCTTACGGGGCAGAGGGTTACAAGAGAAGGGCGGGCATTCATGCAACACATCACCTCGTTCCGGGCGTCCGAGGTACCGCGTGACACGTTGCGAAACATCCTGACCGATTACGTCGCGCTCGATCGGGCCCGCATGTTCCGTCGACTTCTCGTCACTCGATTCGGCATCCTCGTACTCGCGGCCGTCGCCGTCGCCCTCGCGGCTCCCGGACTCTCGATGGTCGCGCGCACGATCCCGATCGGACTGTTTCTGGCCCCGCCGGCGTGGGCATGGATCGTTGAACTGCGCCTGGAGCACAGGCTGTCAGATGCCCTGGAGGGGGTCGACTCCGTAAGAAAGTCATAAAAAGTCCATAAGTACGGCCGCCCACCGCGTTTTGCTGCTGGTTCCTCCCGGCATAATGCACAGGAACGCCAAGTTCGCTCCTCACGTGGAGCGATACGGGGGACCCACGTGAGCAATGCCGCTCACCCGGGGCGAATCTCTCGCCGAAGCTCACGACAAGGCCGCCTGAAGGCGGCCTCTACGTCGAACCCAGGCAGGGGGTAGAGGACTCCAACCTCGAGCCCGTCAGCTAACCCCGTCGGCGATTGGAAGTGACATTGGCCGACGAATCGTTTCTGTCGCAGCTCAAACGCGTCCTCGTAGGCGCGCCGATCCCTTCCCGCGAAGCACACCATGAACGCCTGTCTCGGGTGACGGGCCTGGCGGTGCTCTCGTCGGATGCGCTCTCTTCAGTCGCCTACGCGACCGAGGAGATTCTCCGCGTGCTGCTCGTCGGAGGGATTGCGGCGCTGAGTCTCGTCACGCCGATTGGCATCGTCATCGCCGTGACGCTGGCCATCGTCGTCTTCTCGTATCGGCAGACCATCCACGCCTATCCGAGCGGCGGCGGTGCCTACATTGTCGCCAAGGAGAACCTCGGATCGCTGGCCAGCCTGGTGGCCGCGGCCTCTCTGCTCATCGACTACGTGCTGACGGTGGCGGTGAGCGTGGCGGCAGGTGTGGCGGCGCTCACGTCGGCCTTTCCGCAATGGGCGGTTTACCGCGTCGAGATTGCGCTCGGTTTCGTCGGCGTACTCATGGTCGGCAATCTGCGCGGTGTGCGCGAATCAGGGCGGATCTTCGCCGTGCCCACCTACTTCTTCATCATCAGCGTGCTGGGCATGCTGGGCGTCGGCGCCTGGCGTTTCTTCGCCGGGGGCATCACACCGCCACACGAGCTCGCGCACCCGGCAACCGCCACCAGCCTGCTGACGACGTTTGCGCTCCTCACGGCATTTTCGAACGGGTGCACGGCGATGACCGGCGTCGAGGCGGTGTCCAACGGAGTGCCGGCGTTTCGCCCGCCCGAAAGCCGCAATGCGGCGTCGACGCTCGTGGCGATGGGGGTGCTCTCGATCCTGATGTTCATGGGGATCACGCTGCTCGCTCATGGCTACGCGCTCGTACCGAACGACGCCGAGACGGTGGTGTCGCAACTGGCGCGCGTGACCTTCGGCGGCGGCACGGCTTTCTACTACGCCGTCCAGGCCGCAACCATGCTGATTCTCGTGCTGGCCGCCAACACGGCGTACGCCGACTTTCCCCGACTGGCGTCGATCGTCGCCCGCGATCGATTCCTGCCGCGGCAGTTCACGACTCAGGGGGATCGACTCGCCTTCTCGAACGGCATTCTGATTCTGAGTGCGCTGGCCGCGGTGCTCCTCGTGGCCTTTGGCGGCGACACGCATGCCCTCATTCCGCTGTACATGATCGGCGTCTTCGTCTCGTTCACGCTCTCGCAGGCGGGCATGGTCATTCATTGGCGTCAGTCGCGCGGGCCGGGCTGGCGTTCGAGTGCGCTGGTGAACGGTGTCGGCGCCGTCGTGACCGCGGTGGTCCTCGTCATCGTGGCGATCACCAAAGCGGCTGAAGGGGCATGGATCATCATTCTGATGATCCCGGCGCTCGTCACGCTCTTCTCGATCACGAGGCGTCACTACGATCACGTGGCTTCCGAGCTCTCCTTGGATGGGTGGTCGCCGGAATCTCAAGGGCGTCACGTCGTGCTCGTGCCGATCGGCGGGATCCAGCGGGCGGTCGTGAAGGCACTCCGATACGCGCGCACGCTTGGCGACGATGTGCGAGCGGTGTATGTGGAGATCGATCCGGCGGCCACTACGTCGATGCGTCAGGTGTGGCCTGAATGGGGGCAGGGCGTCGACCTCGTCGTGCTCGAATCGCCCTTCCGCTCCCTGATGGAGCCGCTGCTCGATTACATCGAAGAGGTGCAGCGCAAGAACCCCGCCGGCTTCGTGACGGTGATCCTGCCCGAGTTCGTGCCGAGCCGGCTGTGGCAGCACCTGCTGCACAACCAGCATGCGCTGCTGATCAAGGGCGCGCTCCTCTTCAAGCGCAACATCGTCGTCACCAGCGTGCCGTATCACCTGGGGTGGCAGGCGGACAGCGTGATCGAGAAGGAATCAGGAATCGGGAATCAGTCTTTTGACGCCGGTCGTTATTAGAACTACTATGTAGCACTAATGATGCTCGGCGAGTTCGAGTACCTGCTGCTCACCGCCGCCGCCCGCCTCGGCGACGAAGCCTACGGCGCGGCCATCCGTCAAGAAATCCAAGACGCCACCGGCGCGCCCTGCTCGATCGGCGCGCTCTACACGACGCTCGATCGACTCGAGCATAAAGGTTTCATCAAGACCTGGATGGGCGAGCCAACGCCCGAGCGGGGTGGACGCCAGAAGCGCCAGGTGCGCGTGACGGCAAAGGGGGCGCACGCGGCGTCGGCGTTCTACAACGCGGTGATGCGGGTGAGCCGCGGCGTGGCGTGGAGTTCAAAATGACGCCGCGCGGATGGTGGGCGGTCGATCTCCTGTGCGGTCTGCTCGACCGCAACGAGCGAGCGGCGGTGTGTGGCGATCTCGTCGAGGCGCACGCGTCGATCGGCCGGGCGCTGATCGAAGTTGGTGGTCTTGTCCTCAGACGTCAGGCGGCGCTGTGGCTTGGATGGCGGCCGTGGCTCGCCCTTTTCACGATTGTTCTTCCGCTCGGCTTCTTGCTCAGCGTGTCGTCCCGCTGGTTTGCCGACGCCATCGCCGCGCATCTGTGGCTCTATGTACGACTCGGTGAATGGTCGTACTTGACGTTCCCTGGATGGCGCCGCGACGTGATCGACGCGGTAATCACCGCGTTGGCGGGCTTTGCCGCGTTGGCCGTCTGGTCATGGACCGCCGGTTTCGTCCTGGCGCGCGTGTCGCGGAGAGCGTGGTGGACGCTCGGCCTGGCGTTGGTGGTCGCGATCGTGTTCGGCACAAGCGGCTCCGCGACTATTGCCGGAGGTTTCCACCTCACGCCGATCGTGCGCGTCGCCCTCGTCTTGCTTCCCGTGTGGAGTGGTCTTCGGCGCGGAATCACCGGCAAGGCGCTCGGTGTGGTGCGCGCCCTCGCCATCACGGTCGCGACGATTGCGCTCACGGCATTCATGTCGAAAGCGCTCGAAGGATCGGTGACGTATGGGTGGGTAGTGCCTCCTCAGCCGGGCCCCGACGGCATCTTCGGCACCGAAGATGATCTCCGTCCGCTGTGGTGGATCTCGCTCGTGATGATGTGGCCGGCCGCGTACGTGGTTACGAATTCGATTCGCGGCAGATCATTGCGACGATGACGACCACGATGGCGAGGAAGAACGGAACGATAAAAAACGGCACGTGGATGACGAAGAGGTCCACGAACACCGCGCCGATCATCGTGCACGTGAGCATGGCCGCGCCGTAAACCATCGTCTTCGGCACGCACATCAACAGCCCGCCAAGCACCTGCATGCCGCCCGTGAAGTAGCGGAACCACTGACCGAGTCCGATCTGCTCGAAGATCTGATACCACTCGCCGCGCGGATTGCTGTCGAACTTTGTGTAGCCGATCAGCACGAATAGCAGGCCGACGAGCGCCGGCGGCACGATCGTCTTCGCGCGATCGACCAAGGTGACCTTCGGTTCTTGCGCGTCGAAGAGTCCCGACATGGCGGGGGTAACGGTATCACCCTTGGTCCGGCTGAAGCCGGACACTACGACTGCGTCAATCGGGCGACGGGCGCTCGACGCGATCGATGACGACGACCTCGAGCGGCGCCCGCGTCGGCTCCAGCTTGAGGCCGAGCTGCTCTTGAATCGACGCGAACAGCGATGCGCCGTTGGGATCGACCGGCGGAAGCGGTGGCGCGCCTTCCGGTGCCGGCCCCCCGAATCGCGGTCCTTGCGGCGTCCACGACAGTTGCAGGTTGTAGTTTCCGGTGAGCCCGGTCCGATCGATGACCAGGCGTCGGGCGAACGGCGCAAGGACAGTCGCAAAGCGCGACATGGGAACGCCGCCCAGGAGCATCTGGCCTGGCCCGATTCTCATCCCGCACGCCGGCACCTCGCCTGGCGCGGGCGCAGGCCCCGCGTCGGCGCGCGCCGACGCGGCCGCACAGTCGACGGTTGAGACGCCGGCTCGCGGACCGAGCTTTCGATCGCTGCGCGCGAGAACGAGCGCGTACACGGGGAGCTCGCGCGTGTCTCTATGTGTTTCGAGGTGAAACCGTTCGGCCAGCAGCGAGCGCACCATCGACAGCAACACTGAGGGCGGACCATCTGGTGTCCACGCCGGAATGTCGCGTTCGGCCGTGGCGACGATGTCGAAGCGCTCGGAGCCGATCCAGTCCGGTCCGCCGACGAGCCGCGTGTCGTCGACGTCGTGCGCGAACCTGACGATGTCGCGCAGTGGCGCGTTGCTCACGGTGAATCGCCTGCTGCCGGGCACATCGAATCCGATGTTGAGCGCGCCCGATCGGTTTGGCCTCACCGAGGCGACGTCGAAACGGTCGGTGGTTTGTGCCAAGACCATCGACCACATCGCAGCGCTCGCGACGACGATCGTGAGTGACGCAACCCTTCCGAGCGCAGGCGACGGTCGCATGGGTTCACTCGACAACGAACGTCAGCTCTTGCCGATGCGTCTGGCCGCTCACCAACGTTGTGTCGATCACCAACGTGTAGGTGTCGGCTGGCAGCTGTTCTGTGCACGCGATGCTGCCGGCCTCGAACAGACGAACGCCGCCTAAGCGTTCGAGAAGCGGTGTCGACGTGCGCGGGCGCGCGAAGTCCTGTTCGGATCCGTACGCGCCCTGAACATAGTCGAGTGGGCCCTGCGTCTCACCGAACGTGCTTTCCGCTCCGCGCTGGTCGCGGAGCCCCCACCGGATCGCGACGGCTTTCGTATCGATGGGAAACGACAGATACACGAATCGATCGGGATATGTCTGCGCAAACGCGTGCTTCGACTCGGTCACGTCGACGGCCGCCGGTTGGAATCGCTTGAGCGGAGCGGGCGACACGATTCGGTACCGTCCGCCGCGATACGTGCAGCCGCCTATGGATGTCGGATCAAAGCGAATCACGACGTCGGAGCCGAACTCGGGCAACGACCGATAACGCCACTCTTCAGAGGCACCCGCACTCGCATGCAACGAGTCCGGTGAGCCGAAGCCCACATACCAGCGTCCGCGGTCGGTCTCATAGCCGGGGATCGCGGCGGAATCCGCGTTCGCGAGATGTTCCTTGGCGTAGGCGATCCGGCGCTCGAACTCGGTTCGCATCTCGTTGACCTCAGTCTCGGGAGTCGGATCGCGCCGCTTCCAGAACTGCGACACAAACGCCTCGCGCTCCGCCGACGTTCGCACCTGCCTATAGCTGGCGAGTTCCTCGGGAGTCATCAGCGGTGCCACCTCACGATGCCACTCGTCCTCGTCCAGCCAGTATTCCGGCAGCGGCTCGCCGGTCGCGATCGATGACTGCGCCATCGATGGACGTGCGATCGGTGATGGCGTGGATGGAGCAGCGCTCAGTACTGTCGCCGCAGCGACGATCGCGAGCACAGCACACGCAGCCAGCGAGCATGCGAGACGTCGCGGCGAAAGCGTCGGCTCGCTTGCGCCGTTGAGAATCCGATGCACGCGGTGCGACAGCGATGGCCCAGCCATCGGCGTGGCGACAACATGAAGACGCGCGCCCGCGACTGTCACCGAGCGGGCGAGAGACAGCAGGTATTCGCAGTAGTCGGCGCGCTGGTGGCCGTGCGACAGCACCGCGGCGTCGCAGGCGTCTTCGGCCAGCGATGCCAGCCGCCGTTCGAGCCACCACGCCAGCGGATGGAACCAGAACATCGCGCGATTGAGCAGCGCCAGCCACTGAATGAGCGGATCGTGACGCCGCGCATGCTCGCCCTCGTGAATCGTCACTGCCTCGAGCAGGCGATCGGGCCATGCCTGCCATCCTCGCGGCAGAATCATCATCGGGCGCAGCCACCCGACCGTGACCGGCGTTGCACAATCGTCGCTCGTCCATCGATTGCCGTCGCGAACCGCGCGCCGCATCAGGCGCTGCGCGCGAATAGTGCCGAGCATCAAGCGACCGAAGAGCACCACGACGCCGACGATGTAGATGATCATCACCGCTGATCGTCCGTTCTCGCGACGGGTCGCCGGCGTGGTCTGTTCAGCGACGACGATCTCTGCGACAGACGCGATCCGAGGCGACGACGTGTCGACAGGAGCAATGACGGCCGGTCGCGTCCACCGCGCGGTCGTGAAGGCGGTGAGCGGGCGCGAAGGCACCAGAGGCAACGATGCTTTCGGGCCCCACAGCGTCCACAGCGGCAGCATCAGCATGCCGGCGAGCACGACAGTCCATACCGCGTGCCGGCCCGCAGCGGTCGTGACGCGGAGCACTCGGACGACCGCTCCGGCCGCGAGCGCCAGCAGGAGCGCTCGAACAGCAGATTCGATCAGGAGGCCTTCTGTCATTTCTCCCTCCGGCTGCGCACGAACTGTTCGAGGCGCTTCAACTCGCCTGGCGACAGCACCTGCGCGTCGACCATCCCGCTGACCAGCTCTTCGACCGAGCCATGACAGAAGCGATCGATGATCTGCCGCACCGCCCGCGCCGCCAGGCTGTGAGACGGTTCAACCGCATGATAGATGTAAGCGCGCCCTTCGGCTTCGTGGCGCAGATAGCCTTTGTGCTCGAGGCGACGCAGCAAGGTGCGAACGGTGGTTTCTTTGACATCGCGCGTGCGTTCGACGACCTGATGCACGGCTTCGACCGAGCACGGACCGGACGTCCACACCACCTTCATGACGTCGTTCTCCAGGTCGGTGAGCGGCGCGCGGACGTGCGCGCGGGATGTGCGACGTGGTGTCATGGTACAACTTGTACCGGTAAAACATGTACCGTGTCAAGCGGAACGGAGGTTGCGGGGAGAACGGAGATCTTCACACGGGGGAACGGGGGAAACGGGGATCAACGGAAGAAATCACGCAGAGATCGCCGAGGCGCGGAGCACGCCGAGGGCCGCGGCGACGGATGGCCCGCGCTACGCGCGGGTGGGCCGAGCGGAGAACAAGAAAACGAACGCCAGTCCGACTCTGAGGCGCTCGTTTTCTTGCTCTCCGCTCGGCCCAACGCCGGCCGTTGGCCGGCCTCCATCCGTCGCCCTCTGCGATCTCTGCGCCCCTGCGCCCTCTGCGTGATCGTTTCTGGATCTTGACGCCCGTTACCCCCGTTCCCCCGTGTGAAATCCGTTTGCTCCGTCTCCCCCGTTATCGAGACTTCACTCTTCACGCAACGCATCGAGCGGATCGAGGCGCGCGGCGCGGCGGGCGGGGAGGTGGCAGGCCAGATACGCGGCTGCGGCGAGCACGAGCGGTGCTGCCGCGAATGCAAGCGGATCGGAGGCACTGACCCCGGAGAGGAATCGGTTCAACCCGAGCGCCGCGATCCACGCCGCGCCGAGGCCGAGCAGCATCCCGGCGCCGGCCCACGACATCCCTTGCGTGGCCACCAGTGCCATCACCGAGCGGCGCGATGCGCCGAGCGCCAGGCGGACGCCGAGCTCGCGCCGCCGCAGCGCGACGAGAAACGACATCGTGCCGTAGAGGCCGAACGACCCCAGTGCAAGCGCCAGCAGACCGAGGCCGCCCGACAGCGTGGCCGCGGCGCGATTGACGATCAACCCGAGCGTCAGGCGCTCGTCGAGCGTCATCAAGTTGTAGGCCACCAGATCGGGATCGATTTCGGCAAGCCGCGCGCGCACGAACGCCAGCAGCGCGGTGGTGTCGCCAGTGCTCTTCATCAGAAACGTCGGGCTCGCGATGGCGGTCGCCGCGACGGGGTGGTAGATGAACGGCCTCGGCGCTTCGTCCAACGACACGTACTTGCTGTCGCGCACCAATCCGACGATCTCGATCGATCGGCCGCTTTGCTCGACGTGCTTCCCGATCGGACTCTGACCTGGCCACAACGCTCGCGCCAGTGTGTCGTTGACCACCGCCACCGGGCCCGCACGCGCATCGTCGCCGGCCGTGAAATCGCGGCCGGCAAGGAGCGCGATGCCGAGCGTCTGGAAGAGACCGCGCGACACGGCGTTGGCCGACGCGTGCACCGTGCTGTTGCCGCTTCGGAGGGTCACCTGCGGCAGGACGGTGTTGTTGGCCAGCGGGATGTTGTCGACCATCGCGGCCGATGAGACACCGGGTGCGCGTTCGAAGCGCTCGAGCAGTGCGTTGAAGATCGTCTCCCGCCGTTGCGGCGTGTACGCATTGCCCGAGAGCGGCACCGTGGCCATCACCACACCGGCGCTCGTGAACCCGCGAGGTTGTGGAAGCTTCGCCGTCAAACTGTGACCCAACACGACGGCGGTGATGAGCAGCGCGGTCGACAGCGTCGCCTGCGTGATGACCAGCCCGGACTGGACGCTCCCCGCGACTGTCGACTGCCTGAGCGCGGCCACCACATCGGCCTTCAACGCGCGCCGAGCCGGTGCCAGGCCGCACAGCAGCGTCGCGACACACGACGCACCGACGACGAACAACACGACACGCCAGTCCATCGTGAACGTGAGCGCGAACGGCATCGGCACCGGCAGGTAGAACTGTCCGACGAATCTCGCCGTCACGTAGGCGCAGTACAGTCCAAGGACGCCGCCGGCCGTACTCACGATCGCGCTCTCGACCAGCAGCTGCCGGATCAACTGCGCGCGCGTGGCGCCGAGTGCGATGCGGATGCCGATCTCGCGGCTGCGTGCCGCCGATCGCAACGCCATGAAAATGGCGATGTTGTCGCACGCGACCAGCAGGACGACGATGACGATCAGGGCGAACAGACCGGCGAGCACCGAGACACCGCGCAGCATGAACGGCACAACCGGTCGGGCCGGGTACACCTCGATTGGCCGCTCCTGTCCATCCGTTGCCGTGAGTGTCCCGGCGATCCGCGCGATGTCGGCACGCGCCTGCGCCGGAGTCAGGCCCGGCTTCAGGCGGCCAATCAGCTGCACGCGAAATGGAAACGCATCCAGCCGATCCTCGATGAACGGACGGAAGATCTGCGGCACCATCGGCACGTACGTGCCGCCAAACCAGGCGGGGAGCACACCGATCACCGTGTGTGCCTCGCCGTCGATGTAAGCCGTGGTCCCGACCACATCGGGCCGGGCATGAAAGAACCGGCGCCAGCCGACATCGCTCAACACGATCACCGGAAGCGCCCCCGGTTTCCCGTCCTCGGGTCGTAGCGTGCGTCCCATCGCCGCCGGGACGCCGAGCGCCTCGAAGAAGTTGCCGGTGACCGGCGACACCGGAACCATCACGGCCGGGCCGTCGGTGCGCACGCGTGACGGTCCGCCGGGGTGGCTGGCCGTGAGGCCGCTCAACGTCTGATTTCGATCGCGGTAGGCGAGGTAGTCGCGCAGCAGGATGTGCGCGTCGTTGTTGCTATAGCCAGCGGCGGTGGCCTCGGCGCCAGGACCGGTGATGCGAATGAGCTCGCCTGGCTCTCGCGCATCCAGCGGACGCAGCAGCCACTGGTTCACGAACAGGAAGATCGTGATGTTGGCGCCGACGCCGATGCCGAGCGCGAGGACGGCCACGAGCGTGAACGCCCGGCTGCGCCACAGCTGACGGGCGCCGTACCCGAAATCGTTCCAGAGACGCATCGGCTCGCTCCTCGCTACTTCTCTCGCTTCGCCTCGTCGAGCACGCTCGTGTCGATGAACGCCGACAACTCGGCGCGTCCGAGCGGCGCCCGCTTTTGACGCGCGGCCATCCATTGCTCCTCGAGCACGAGCACATCGAGCATGTCCGACGGCAGCGCGGCGGGGAAGCGGTGATGCTTCCAGCTTGCGTCGACGAGCGGCTCGGGCTGCATGATCGTCTTCGCGACCAGTGGAACGAGCGTCGGTGGTTTGCGACGGACCATGTCGGTCGCCGTGAGCAGACCGCGAACGAATGTCACGAGCTGCGCGCGGCGATTCGCATCCTTCAACACGTCGGTGCTCGTGTAGAGGCTGAAGAGCTCGCGATATACGCGGTTGTCTTGAAACACGATCGCATCGCGCCCGAGCATCTGGACCAGCCGCTCCGCTTCGGGCTCCCACATCGACATCGCGTCGGCGCGCCCGTCGCGTACCGCCTCGGCCATCTCGGTCCGAGGGATGTTGACGATGGTGACGGTCGATTCGTCGACGCCCGCGGTCGCGAGCATCCGCACGAGATGGTAGTGGGCAGATGTATTCGCGGGTGTGACGACCTTCTTGCCGCGCAGATCAGCGAGCCGCGAGATACCAGCCGACCGGCGGGCGACAACCCGATACAATCCGTCGGCAACCGTGAACAGCATACGAATGCGCGGGCCGGTGGGGAGCGCGAGCAGCATCTGCGTCTCCGCATTCGTGCCGGCATGAGCCGCGCCCGATGCCACGTCGCGCACGCCCCCGTTGATCAGCCGAAACATCGCGCTGCTCTGCTGGTGCGCGACAAACACGGGACTCGCTTCGATCGTGCCTGTATTGACCGCAACCGTGAACGGTGCGTCGCGGGTCAAGACCGGGTTGGAGGACGGGGTTTGTGCCCAGGGCCAGGCGGGGAACGTCAGCGCACAGGCACAAACCATGCACAAACTGGCCACGAGGCGCGCTGAGATTAGGCTCATGAATTCTTCCGCACAAGGGAAAACAGGCCTATTTCGAGTGGCCCAATGAAAGCTGATCTTTTTTTACGTCCTCTTAAACACCTGGGGTCGCAGCCGAGTATGTACTACCAATCATGAGGAAAGTTCTGAAAAGAGGGCTGTGGACCATCGTGCTCCTGGCTCTCTTCGGCGGCGGCGGCTACTACGGCTATCTGCGCTACAAGGGGGACAAGCCGACGTTGCAGCTCGTCACCGCCACTGTGTCGCGCGGCAACGTCGTGCAGGGCATCGATGCGACCGGCCGATTGCAGGCTGTGACCACCGTGCAGGTGGGCTCGCAGGTGTCGGGCACCATCAAGACGCTCAACGCCGACTTCAACTCGCAGGTGAAGAAAGGCCAGGTGGTCGCCGAGCTCGAGCCGTCGCTGTTCCAGACGCAGGTCGAGCAGGCCGAGGCCACCGTCGTTCGCGCCCAGGCGGATCTCGAGCGCTCACGTGTACAGCTCGAAGATTCCAAGTTGAAGCTGACGCGCGCGAAAGACCTTGCCGAACGAAAGCTGATTCCGCAGGCCGATCTTGAAACCGCTCAGGCCAACAACAGCCAGGCAGAGGCCGCGCTCAAGTCGGCGCAGGCAAACCTCGTGCAGGGTCAGGCCAATCTCAATCAGAACAAGGTGAATCTGAGCCACACCATCATCACCGCGCCGATCGATGGCGTGGTGATCAATCGCAATGTCGATGTCGGCCAGACCGTGGCCGCCAGCATGCAGGCGCCCACGCTCTTCGAGATCGCCAACAACCTGGCGCAGATGCAGGTCAACGCGAACATCGCCGAGTCTGATATCGGCCAGATCGCCGTCGGTCAGCCGGTGAGATTCCAGGTTGATGCCTATCCGGGCCAGAACTTCACCGGTACTGTCGCGCAGGTGCGTCTGAATCCGGTCATCGAGCAGAACGTGGTGAGCTACGTGACCGTGATCGCCGTGCCCAATCCGGATCTGCGCCTGCGTCCCGGCATGACGGCAAACGTTACCGTTGAAGTGGCGCGCGCCGACGATACGCTCCGCGTGCCGACGTCAGCCATTCGGTTCACGCCCACGCCCGAACTGTTCGCGGTACTTGGTCAGCCCGTGCCTGAGAATCTGAACGAGACGCCGCGATCGCGCGGAGAGGATGCGCAGGCATCAGCCGCAACCGGTGGTCGTGGTGGCGGACGCGGCGCGGTCAATGCCACCGACGGTCGCGGCGCAGCACCAGGTGGACGCGCAAACGCCACCAATGGTCGTGCGAACGCAACCGATGGCCGTGGAAACGCGACCGATGGACAAGCCAACGCCACCGACGGCGGCGGCCGTTTCCGCGGTGGCAACGACGAAGAGCGTGCGGCGCTGCGCGCCAAGCTTCAGCAGATGTCGCCCGAAGAACGCCAGGCATACTTTGCGGCGCGCGGTGGTGGTCGCGGCGGGCGGGGCGGCAACCGCAATTTCGGCGGCGGCGATTCGGGTCAGGGCAACTTCGCGGGTGGCGGTGGTTTCGGCGGCGGCGGGGGGGGCGGCCGCGGCGGACGCGGCGGCGCGAGAAATGAGAACGCGAATGCTGCGCAAGACATTCAGTACCGCGGCGCCGCGCCGACCGAGCGACGGAGCCGTGCCGGCCAGGTGTGGACCGTTGTCGATGGAAAGCTGAAAGCCGTTCCGGTGAGGATCGGGATCAGCGGCGGCGCCAACGTCGCCGTGATGAGCGACGCGCTCAAGGAAGGCGAGACCATCGCCACCGGCATCATCGAAACGACAGCCGCGGCGGCGCCAGGCACTGCCAACCCGCTGCTGCCGCAAGGCCGCGGCCGCGGTGGCCAGTTCTTCCAGGGCGGAGGATTCCCCGGCGGCGGTGGCGGTGGTAATCGTGGCGGCGGTGGCGGTGGCGGCGGCGGGAACCGCGGTGGTGGCGGCGGAGGCCGCGGCAACTAGTGCCCGCACCGCTCATCTCGGTCCGCGATCTCACGCGGACGTATCACGTCGGCGAGGTCGACGTCCGTGCGTTGCGCGGCGTGTCGCTCGACGTGCAGCCCGGCGAGTTCATTGCGCTGACGGGACCATCAGGATCGGGCAAGTCCACGTTCATGCATCTGCTCGGCTGCCTCGATAGGCCGACATCGGGGTCGTACTTTCTCAACGGCCGCGACGTCGCGAAGCTGCCAAAGCGCGATCTCGCTCGGGTGCGGAACAAGGAGATCGGGTTCGTCTTTCAAGGATTCAATCTGCTGCCAAGAACCACGGCGCTCGAGAACGTCGAGCTGCCGCTCTTGTATGCGGGCGGTATCAAAGGCGCGAAGCGTCACGCGATGGCGAAAGAGTCGCTCCAGGCGGTGGGTCTGGGCGACCGGCTCGATCATCATCCGAACCAGATGTCGGGCGGACAGCAGCAGCGCGTCGCGATCGCGCGAGCGCTGGTCACCAATCCGGTGCTGCTGCTCGCCGACGAGCCGACCGGCAACCTCGATTCGCGCACGAGCATCGAGGTCATGGACATCTTCCAGCGTTTGAACATCGAGCGCGGGCTGACGATCGTCCTCGTGACGCACGAACACGACATCGCCGAATACGGCACGCGCATCGTCGGATTCCGCGACGGCCGCGTGCGCACGGATGATCCCGTGGAGACGCGCCGGACTGCGGCCCACGAACTGGAGACCCTGCTCGCGCAAGCGGAGGACCTCGTCGATGCGTAAGCCTGGACCTCCTGCACCGCGGCACCGCTGAACCGAGGAAACAATGGCCCTGTTCATGACCTTCGTCATCGCCGTTCGCGCACTCCGCCGCAATGCGATGCGCACCATGCTCACGGCGCTCGGCATGATCATCGGCGTGGCCGCCGTCATCGTGATGATGGCGCTCGGCAGCGGCGCGCGAAACGCGATCGAGACGCAGATCCGCAACGTCGGATCGAATCTCGTCACGGTCAACGCCAGCTCGGCCCGGTTCGGCACCGTGCGGGGTGGACAGGGCGGCTCGAGCACGTTGACCGTTGCCGACGCGACGGCGATCAGGGAGAACATCCCCGGCGTGAAACACATGACGCCGGGTCTCAACATCCGCGTGCAGGCGATCGCGGCTGCCGGCAACTGGAGCACGCAAGCGCAGGGCTCGAACGAGGAGCTGCCCGACATCCGCTCGTGGCCGGCGCAGCAGGGCAGCTTCTTCACCGAGGACGATGTGAAGCGAGCCACGAAAGTGGCAGTGATTGGATCGGTCGTTCGCGATCAGCTGTTCGGTGCTGGCAACGATCCGGTCGGTCAGATGATCAGGATCCGCAACCAGCCGTTCACCGTTGTCGGCGTGCTCTCGAAAAAAGGGCAGGCGTCGTTCGGCGGCGATCAGGACGACACGATCATCGTGCCGTACACCACGGTGCAGAAGCGGCTGACCGGTCAGGATTTCCTGCGCGAGATCACCATTCAGGCCGACTCCGGCGTCGATCTGCAGGAGATGGTCGCGCAGGTCCAGGTGCTGCTGCGCGAGCGCCACAACATCCCGCCGGGCGGCGACGATGACTTCCTGGTGCGGACGCTCGATGAAATGGCCGGCGTGCTCACGCAGACCACCAACACGATGACCTACCTGCTGGCGGGGATCGCCGCCGTGTCGCTGCTCGTCGGCGGCATCGGGATCATGAACATCATGCTGGTGTCGGTCACCGAGCGGACGCGCGAGATCGGCTTGCGCCTCTCGGTCGGCGCGCGCGACCTCGACGTGCTGCTGCAGTTTCTCACCGAAGCGATGGTGCTCAGCCTCGCCGGCGGCGCCATCGGCGTGATCCTCGGCTACGCGGCGTCGAAGATGATGACGCGCATCATGTCGTGGTCGACGCTCGTGACGCTCGATGCCGTGCTGCTGTCGTTTGGCTGCGCCGCAGCGATCGGCATCTTCTTCGGCTTCTATCCGGCGCGGAAGGCTGCGGGCCTAGACCCGATCGACGCTCTTCGCTACGAGTGATCGAGGGAACGGGGATTCGACACACGGGGGAACGGGGGATTTGATCTAGAGCGCGTTTCGTTTGTCTGTAGCCGCGTCCCTCCGTGGCCGTGGTGCGTGCACGCAGCCCTGACGGAGGACACGGAGTTTTCACACAGAGCCCACAGAGAACACAGAGCGCG
>Ga0075425_100000238_pt1 | contig 49977 bp, 45 predicted proteins | sample SoiMethybrSBSTD4_FD_75300 | JGI IMG/M metagenome (GOLD analysis project Ga0075425, IMG submission 75300) | Bulk soil microbial communities from a Populus tree surrounding site in Tennessee, USA - Soil MetaG P. TD hybrid SBSTD4 | ecosystem: Environmental > Terrestrial > Soil > Tree plantation... | reverse complement strand
TGGCCGTGCTGATCGTCGGTGACGCGGCGATCGCGCTCGCCCGCAACCGTCGTGCGCGTGCCGGTTTCGAGGTAGTCGAAGAAGAGACGGGAGTACGAGAGATTGAGGTTGCCCTTTGCGTCGCCCGGTCCGTCGTACACGAAGCGGCCGCTGAATCGCGGACGGTCGGAGTTGCTGTGCCAGATCTCGTCGCGCGTTTCGCGGATGCTGCGATCGGGGTTGTAGATCCACGTCGGCCCGCCCGCGCCGCTGCGATTGCCGCGATTCTCGAGGCCGAGCGTGTACTGCACGGGCCCTTTCGTGCCGCTCAGCGAGAAGTCGAATCGCGTGAAGAGCGGATCGGTGTAGTACGAACGGAACTCGGGACGATACGACCACTGTCCGGTGATGCCCGACGAGCGTGCGATCACGTTCGCCACCTGTCCCGAGAGGCCCGGGATGTTGAGCGTCGCGCCATCGACGATCTCGATCCGCTCGACGTTGTTCGCCGGAATGCGACTCAGCTCGGTGACGACGTCATTCGACTTGCCGGAAAGCCGCTGCCCGTTGATGACGACGTTGCCCGTCGCCTCGCCGAGGCCGCGCTCGGAGTCCTCTTCCTTGATCACGAACCCCGGCACGCGGTTGAGCATGTCGAGCGCGGTGCGCGGCGCAAACTGCGCAAAATCCGCCGGCACATAACTGCGCGGCCCCTCGGCCTTCTGCGCGGCGAGAGGCACGGTGAGAACGACGAGCGCGACGAGGAGAGATCGGAAGGTCGTGGTCATGCGATGTTGATTCGTACGCAACGACGAAAGGTTTCGTAGGTAGGTGCTGGGTTTTCAGCAGGAGAGGGATGAGGCCGTTACTTCACCGCAAACACTTTTCCCTTCGCGACGAAGGGCAGCGACCTTCCCTCCGGCAGCAGGAACGCATGCTCGCGCCGGATGCGCACGCGGTCGCATTCACCGTCGGTAATCACGAGAATTGGACCGTTTTCCGGGAAATCGTGGGCATTTTCCAGAAGATCGATTCCCGGCTGCAGCACCGTCCCGCCGCGACCTCGGACGCGAACGCGATCCGCAATTTCCTCGGCCGGCACATAGCCCTGGTCATGCGCGGCGGCATCGCAGAAGACGAGCCGGACGCGGCGAACATCGCGGGCCATCGAGTAACTGGCGATCGTGCCGAGGCACTTCGCAAGCAGCGTGCGGTCCATCGAACCGGATGTATCGAGGACGACGCCGAACGTGCGATTCGCATCCTCCGGAGCGGGGACGTACCGCGGCCTGGGAATGTCGGGCGTCGAGCTCTGACGACGGCTCAGACGCGCATACGTGCGAACGCGCTCGAGCGGCGAGAAGTGCTCGTCGAACCACTGCGCCAGCTCGACGTCCCACGCGATCGGCGGGCGATCGAGTGCGCGAATCTCTTCGACGAGCCCCGCGGGCAGAAGGCCTCTCCCTCCTTCGCCGTGATACGTGAGGCCCTGCGCCAGCGCGCGGCGATAGAAATCGTCGAGCGTCGCGGCATCGGCACGCGACCACCAGTCCGGTCTCGCGAGCATGTCGCACTCGCCGAAGCCGCCGAGCGTCGCCAGCTTCCGATGGCGGCGAAGATCGACCGCAAGACGGTCGTAAATCGCGTCCGCGGAGAGGCCCTTCAGCTCCGGATCGAGCAGGCTTCCGAACGTCGGAAGATCGCCGATGTCCATTTCCACGAGCCAGCCGTTGATCACGTAATCGCACGCTACGTTCCAGAGATGCGGGTCGCGTCCGCGGCGGCGCGCCTCGTGACGCAGTCCGACGTGCAGCAGTTCGTGCGCGAGAACGAACTTCGCCTCCTCGAAGCTGAGTGCCGCCGCCGGCGCGATGAACAGCTCCTTCGCTTCCGCATCGATCGCGGCGATGGCGATGCCGAGCCGCTGACACACCACCGCATCCTCGATGATCGTGAATGCCGCCGCGAGCGCGCCGAGCAGCGGATAACTGTTCACGAACCAGCGCCGCGCGCGTTCGGCCGTCGACAGGTTTTCATCCGTCGCGGTGAGCGTCGTCGCGTAGCCACCCGCGACGCGCACCGCACTTCCGACAGACGCAACGAGACCGGTCGCAAACGCACGAACCCAGTCGTCGTAGTAGCGAGTCGCCATGGCTTGCGGCGTCCAGTACATGTCGCCGTCTCGCTCGCCGGCCGTGCCGAGGCGTCGCAGATCGTCCGGCAGATTGCGATCGCGAAAACGCCGGAAGAGACGATCCTCATCATCCGCACGCACGTCGTCGAGCTCGCACTGCATCTCTTCGGGACATCGCCCGAACTTCAGGTCCCCGAGAAATCGCGCGACCACGACGTCACACGCCGCATTCCAGTCGAGCGATTTCTCACCGATCCGAAAGTGATCGAAGCCGAGGTGCAATAGGCAGTGCGCGAGGACATACGCCCATTCGAGAGGCTCGCCGCGCCGCGTCGGATGCGGATGAATCGAGCCGCTCTCGAGCACGACCGCCCAGGCTTTGGGCGGACAGTAGTTGTCCTTCCGGCGAATGACGTGGACGCGACGAATCAGAGGCGCGAACAGTGGATGGTCGGCGACGAGCTTCTGACCTTCGGCAAACGCCTTCGTCGCCGGATCGAGTTTTTGCTCGGGACTCTTCCTCACGAGCTCTTCCGCTCGACGAGCCGCGGCAGATCGCGCACGACCTCGACGAGAAACCACGACGGCAGCACCTGTTCGTCCTCGATCGTCGCGACAACCATCTGGGCGACCTCGAGATTGATGGCCGCGAGATCCTTCAGCAGGGCCTTGCCGCGGTGTGCGAGCTCGCGGGACGCGCTGCTCCCTTCAGGTTTTTCGGCAGGAAGCTCTTTGATCAGATGCGCACGGAATGACTGCGCGAGGAAGTAGAGAACGTCGCGATCTTCGGGCCGGTCCGGCCACGCGAGCTCGCCCTTCAGAATCGCGGCGAGATTGAACCGGCTGCGCACCTGCTTCACGAACGCCTTGAACTGCGTTGCGTGATGCGGCGTGAGGCATCCGTACGCGAGCGCTTCGAGCTGCGTGTCGTCGAGCGATTCGCCGAACGCCGTCATCGCATCGCTGAGGATGTGCCACGACCTCGGCGTCGAAAACGGTTCCTCGGTTTTCGGCGGCTGACTCCAGAGATGATCGGGTCGCGTCTGCAGATATTCGAGAACGAGACCGTGAATCGAGTTGCGCCCGGCCCACTCCATCCAGTCGCGATGCGATGCCTTCAACTGGACGTGCACCATCCGATTGATGAGTGCGGAAGACATCGGCTTCACGATCGCGCTGTCCTGCGCGCGGTTGCCCGCACCGATGACGATCGAGCCGGCCGGCAGCTCGTAATCACCGAGCCGGCGCTCGTGAATGAGGCTGTAGAAAGCCTTCTGCACTTCGTGTGAGCAGGCATTCAACTCATCCAGGAAGAGACAATAGGCCACGTCGCGCGCGATCGTCGCGGGTGGGCAGAAGCGGCTCTTTCCCTCGGTGATCTGCGGGACGCCGATCAAATCCTCGGGCGCGAGCTGACTGCCGAGCAGCGACACGCAGTCGAGACCGACCTGGCTCGCGAATTCCTGCACGAGCGACGACTTGCCGATGCCCGGCGCTCCCCAGATGAAGACCGGTCGCACCGTCGCAACGTTGAGCAGAAAGTCGGTGAGCTTCGTCGGTGTGAGTGTGTACGCGATGTTCATCAGCTCACCGTTCGCAGCCCCGCGCCGCCGCCCGCGCCGCCTCCGAATTCGGGTAGAGCGCGCGTGCCGCGAGGGCGTGCTCGCAGCGGTCGCGGCGATTGCCCATGCGCGAGAGGCGCAGTTGCAGGCGAAAGTTGCCGGGATCGATGTGCGACGCACGCGTGAGCGACGCGCGATCGCTGCGCGTCGCGTAGATCTGCATCGCGACGAGTTGCGCGGCGCTGCGCGCGACGCCGATCGCGGAGACGATCACGACCGCGGCCACGACCAGCACGCGATTCGCGCCTTCGCGCGGCGGCGAGAGCGCGCCGAGGGCGGTCCAGATCAGGAAGGTCGGCAGCGCGAGGAGCAGCACCGCGTCGAACGCGCCAGCGATCACTGCGCCGGCGAGCGTCGCGAAGAGCGTCACGCCTTCGAGACCTTCGCGCTGGAACGCGCTCATCGCAATACCCAGCATCGCGAGGCCGAGGAGGATCGTTGCGGCGAGGCCGCGCTCGGAGATGAACGCGATCCAGTCGCTGCTCGGCCAGGGGTTCGTCGTCGTACCGCCGGCGGTGTCGCTCATCGACGGATCGTGCTTCGTTGCGTGCTCGGGATAACGCACGCTCCAGTTGCCGGGGCCAACGCCGAAGAGCGGATGATGCGCGGCCATCTTCAGCGACTGCACATATTGAATGAGGCGGCCGCGGCCCGAGCCTTCCTGATAGCTCGCGACGCGATTCAGCGTCTCGAGATACGGATTGTCGCTGCGCCATCGCAGCGCGTTCGGCAGCAGCAGCGCGCCCGCGACGCCGCCGCCCGTGAGCAGCATGACGCCGGCGAGCCGCCGCCACGCGCGAGCGTCACCGCGCAGCATCATCCCGATCAGAAAGACGAAGACGACCGCCGCGAACGCGAGCCACGCCGCGCGTGAGCGCGTGAGGACGAGCGTCGCGGTCACCATCGCGGAGCCGCACGCGGCGAGGAGGAACGTGATCGAACGTTGCGCGCGAATCGCAGCGAACAGCAGCACCGGAAGTCCGAACGCCGCCGCATGCGCGACGAAGTTGCGATTGCCGAGCGTTCCGCCCGGCGCCCGGTTCTCGGAGAAAAGTTGCGTGTAGACGCCGTACGTCTGCAGCAGCGAGGTAATCGCGACGAGAACGATCGCGATCGCAACGGCATGCGTCGCGCGCGGCCCGATCGTGCGCGCGGCCCAGAACAACAGAATGCCGGACGCGCTGATCGCGACGGCACGCATCGCGAGCCACGGATTCGTCGCGAACACCGCGGAGATCGCGCTGAGGCCGAGGAATCCGGCGAGGAGCCAGTCGATGCGCGTGAGCTGAATGCGTTTGATGGCGATCAACCCGACGATCACCGCCGTCGCGTGCAGCACGAGCTCCTTCGGCACGAAGAAACGATCGAGCTCGAACACGAAAAGCGTCGAGACCGCGAGCACGACCGCCATCGCACCGATCTGAATCACGCGAAACATCGGGCGGATTGTAAGCGGGGGTCAGGCCTGGGTCTGACCCCATCTACAGCCGGTAGAAAACTTGCGCCTCCGCGGACTCCGAGGGATCCTCGGCTGCGGAGAGCAGGAATGACGGAAGACGATCGGTCGGCACGAATTCAGGAGCTCGAGGGCGAGATTCGCGCGCGCGGCGCGGAGTATGAGATCAGCGACGATCTCGATGAGGGCATCCCGCTGCGCGAGCGACTCGCCGCGCGCGACTGCGTGGCGCCATACGACCTCTGGAAATTGATCGCGTATCTCGCGGAGATGAACATCGTCATCGAGAACACGAACCATCTCGACGACGCGGCGCTGCTCGAATTCCTCGTCGCGTTTCTCGAGGAGCCGGTCGCGTTTCCCGATCTCCCCGACCTCGTGATGCACATCGACGTCCTCGGCAGCGGCAGCGAGGAAGACATCAACCTCTATCTCCGCTACTACGCGAGCGACGACGATCGCCAGGAGTGGATGCGCGAGTTCCCCGCGTACGACATGCCGCCGCGACGGATGCCGCCGTTCGATCGCGATCGATTTCTGCCGAAGGCGCACGAGGAGGTCATTTCCTGATGTTCGGCGATTCGCAGCTGACGTTTCTCACGCGCCGATGGTTCAACGGCGACAGCAGTCTTCCGGTCGTCGATCGGCTTCGCTCGATGGGCTTCGACGATGAGGCCGCGGCGACGGCGCGGCTTGCGTTGCGCGATCCCGAATGCCGCGATCGCGACGCGCTGGAGCAGGCGCTGCACGAGATCGCGAGCTCTCCCGACGGATGGCTCGACGCGCTCGCCGACTTCGCGCGCAATCCGAGTCTCGAGCGATGGGAAGAGCTGATGCAGTTCGTCCCCGAAGACGTTTTCTATCAGCGCCTCCGCCAGACGATCGCGACGCTCCATCGCCTCGGATGCGAAGGCAACATGCTCTTTCGCTGCGCGACGAAGATCGGCATGACTCCGGACGTCTTCGATCTCGCGACGAGTGGCACCGTCGATCCGGAAGTGATCGAGGAGCGCGGCGCCGACTCGCCTGCGCGTGCGGCGTGGCTCGGCCTCGCCGGGCAGGCGGCGTTCGCGCGCGGCGATCGCTTCGCCGTGATTCGTTACCTGCGCGAGGCATCGCGTTGCGAGAACAACGTGCTCGCCTGGGCAAGCATCAGCGAGGTCCGGCGCGAGGCCGATGCCGCGCTGAATGACGATCTCGACCGTGCGGGAGTGGCGAAGGTATGACCGCCGATGAGCTTCTTCATCTTCGCGATGATGGCTGGCGTCACGAGTTGATTCGCGGCGAGTTGAAACGAATGCCGTTCAAGGGAGTCGAGCGCGGGTTGATAGTGGTAGATATCGCCGTCAATCTTGATGGGTTCGCGCGTGCACGACGGCTTGGTGAAGTCCTCGCTGGAACCGGGTTCTGGGTCGAGCGCGATCCCGATACCGTCCTCGCTCCCGACGTCGCATTCATTCGCGCCAAACGGTCCGTCCGCACCACGGGATACTTCGAAGGACCGCCCGACGCTGCGTTTGAAATCGTCGAGGATGACGAACCGCACGACATCGCCGAGAAAACGCGCGAATGGCTCTCCGCCGGCTGTCGCGCCGTCGTGATCGTCGATCCAAAGACAAAGTCCGTGCGCATTCATCGCGTGAGCGGCGCGATCGACGCAACGGACGCCATCGAGATCGACGACGTCGTTCCGGGATGGAGAATGCCGCTGTCCGAGGTGTTCGACTGACGGCTTAGTGCGCGCCGGCTTCGTACTCGGGGTGATCGCGCAGGAACGTCTGCGGGTTGCTGAACTTCTTCGCCAGTCCGACGCCGCGCTGAATGCTCCGCAATGAGAGCTTGCCCGTCGCCAGCGCCGTCGCGATGCGCATGTAGTTCTTGAGGCGGCCTTCCTTGTTGTAGCGGAGTCCGAGGACGTGGCGCCACAGCGCGGAGTACTCCTCGTAGAACTCGTCGAGCGGCAGCGTCGTCGGCGTCACCGCGTGCACGATGTCGAACATCTCCCACTTGTCGGTCGTGAGGCGCTCCTTCGCGTTGTCCCACAGATCGGTGCCCGGGAGCGGCGTGAGGATCGAGAATCCGCTGTTCCACGCGCCGACGTCGCTGATCCAGTCCTTCAGGCGTGAGAAATCGTCGCGCGTCCATGCCGGATCGACGATGAAGTTCGGCGTGATACCGATGCCGAGGTCCTGCAGGATGCGGATGGCTTTGACGTTGTTGTCGGCCGTGTTCTTCTTGTTGACCAGCTTCAGACCCTCGTCCGTCACGGCCTCGAGGCCGAGGAAGATCTGCAGGCGCGAGCAGTCGCGCCACATCTCGATCAGCTTCGGGAACTTCACGATGATGTCGGTGCGCGTCTGCACCGCGAAGTATTTGTTGATGCCGGCGGCTTTGATCTGCCGGGCCATCTCCTCGCCGCGGCGGACGTTCATCCAGAAGATGTCGTCGGTGATGAAGATCGCGTCGGCCTTGATCGTCTTCAGCTCTTCCACGACGCGCTCCGGCGACTTCTCGCGGAACGTCGACTCGTGGAACTTCCAGACCGAACAGAAATTGCATTTGAACGGACAGCCGCGCGCCGTTTCCATCAGCGCCATCGGCTTGCGGAAGTTGATGTAGTAGTGATCGGCGTAGTGCTCGATGAGATGCCGCGCCGGTAGCGGATAGCTGTCGAGGTTCGGCCGCGCGTCGGCCGCGCCGGTGAAGTACCACTCGCCTTTGTTGTTCACCTCGAGACCGCGGATCTTGCGAAGGTCCTTGCCGTGCTGCAGCGCGTCGACGAGCGGCGGCATGACTTCTTCGCCGTCGCCGGCCGCGATCGCATCGACAGCGGGATTGCGGAAGAAGTCCGGATCGCGCGACGCGTCGTGACCGCCGACGACGATGAAGGCATTCGGCATCTCGCGGCGAACGCGCTCGGCGAGGCGCACCGTGCGATTGCGCTCGGTGGTGAAGTTGCACTGAAGGCCGACCACGTCCGGATCGAACTTCCGGCAGATCTCCATCCCCTTTCGCTCGCCATCGATGCGCAGGTCGATGACCTTGCACTCATGGCCGTCGGCTTCGAGACAGGCAGCGACGCAGATCGGGCCGAGCGGCTCGACGAAGGTGAGCATCTCCAAACCGAGAATCCCGCCGATGGGCGGCTTCAGGAACGCGACTTTCATGATTGCTGCGCAGTATACGGGAACGAAAAAAGCCGCTGTCGCCAGCGGCTTGTCGATCTCTTCTGGAGCCGATGACCGGACTCGAACCGGTGACCTGCTGATTACGAATCAGCTGCTCTACCAACTGAGCTACATCGGCTGATGCGCGGGCCTTAACAGCGCGGGCGCGGATTCTATTCACGCGTCCGTCCGCTGTCGATCTTTTTTCGCTAAACTCCTGCATCGACGCGCCCTTAGCTCAGTCCGGATAGAGCAGCAGACTTCGGATCTGCGGGTCGGGGGTTCGAATCCCTCAGGGCGCGCCAATCCTCATCTTGCCGAAATCCGAACGCCTTCTCCTCATCGCCGCGACTGTTGCCTCGCTCCTTCTGCGGGCGCTCGCGCTGTTCCGCTACCGGTTCGACTCCGACGAGCCGCAGCACCTGCACGTCGCATGGGGCTGGACGCAGGGGCTCGTGCAGTATCGCGATCTCTTCGACAACCACGCGCCGCTCTTCCATATCCTCAGCGCGCCGTTCGTCGCACTCGTCGGCGAGCGCTCGGACATCCTGATCTGGATGCGCGTGCCGATGCTCGCACTCTTCGCGGTCGTCGTCTGGGCGACATGGTGGATCGGCCGCGAGCTCTACGACGCGCGCGTCGGCGCATGGGCGGCACTTGTGCTGTCGTTCTTCCCGCCATTTTTTCTGAAGGCGCTCGAGTACCGCACGGACAATCTCTGGAACGCCCTCTGGATCCTCGCGGTGATCGCGCTCATGCGCCGCCGCCCGTTCCTCGCCGGTCTCCTCCTCGGCGCCGCGCTCGCCGTCTCGCTGAAGACGATCCTTCTCGTCATCACGCTCGCCGGCGCAGCTTTGCTCACGTTTCGACGCGTCGACATGAAAGCGATGACGCGCGCCGCGGCGGGATTCGTGATCGTGCCGGCGATCCTCACCATTTACTTCGTCGCCGCCGGCGCATGGCACGATCTCGTCTACTGCGTCTTCACGTTCAACGGTCAGGTCGCCGCCACGCGCCCCAACGCCTGGATCGGCCGCGCGATCTTTCCCTTCACGCTCGCGGTCGTGCTCGCGCTCGCGTGGAAGTGGCGACGCAACGACTGGCGCTATTTCTTCGCCGTCGCGATCGGAATCTTCTCGGTCACGCTTGCGGGCTTCTGGATCCTGATCTCGACGCGCGACTTTCTTCCGATCATGCCGCTGCTCGCGATCTTCGCCGCGGCGGCGATCGCTCGCACGGCGCGGCCGCTCGTTGCATTCGCGATCGCGATCGTGCTCTCGATGGCGACGCTCTATCGCTACGCCGATCGCTTCGAGAATCGCACCGCCGAGTACACGACGATGCTCGATCAGCTGCTGCGCGCGAGCCGGCCCGGCGAGATGATCCTCGACTACAAGGGCGAGCTCGTCTTCCGCCGCCGCGCGACCTACCCGATCTTCGAGGCGATCACGCGCGCGCAGATGCTGCGCGGGATGATCCGCGATCGCGTTCCGGAGGATGTCGTCCGCACGCGCACGTACATCGTGCAGGCCGACGGCGAGATGTGGCCGCCGCGCGGCCGCCAGTTTCTCTCCGAGCACTTCATCGACCTCGGCCGCATCCGCGCCGCCGGTCAGTGGATCACCGAAGACGGCACATTCACGATCGCGATCCCGGGCGACTACGTGATCGTGAGCGAGCGCGCGATCGGTCCCGCACGACATCTCGAGCCGGGACGCCATCGCTACGCGAGGCGCGAGCGCGCCGCGGTGGTGTGGGCGCCCGCGATCGCGCGCGGACACTCGCCGTTCCGTTTGCGCGATCTCGATTTCTGATACCGTCCCGCGCCCATGGACACCTTCGCAATCCCTCCGAAACTCGAAACGACGCCGTCCGGTCTGCAGTACGCGATCGAACAACCCGGCACCGGCGCGCAGCCGCAGCGCGGACAGACCGTGAGCGTGCACTACACGGGATGGCTGACGAACGGTTCGAAGTTCGACAGCTCCCGCGATCGCAACAAACCGTTCGAGTTCTCCCTCGGCCAGGGCCAGGTCATCCGCGGCTGGGACGAAGGCGTCGCGATGATGAAGATCGGCGAGAAGCGAACCCTCATCATCCCGTCCGACCTCGGCTACGGCACCCGCGGCGCCGGCGGCGTCATCCCGCCGAACGCGACGCTCGTGTTTGCGGTGGAGTTGCTCGGCGCGCGGTGACGTAGATTCTTTAGCCCAGGTACCGCTGCTCGTTATGCCAAATCAGCGATTCGGCGGATGGGCGATCGGCTGCATCGTGCGGCAGACGAATCAGCGATCCGTGGAGCGCGTAGTAATCGCGCCCATTTTCGAACTCTTCCTTGATCCGCCGGCTGACCTCGAAATGGTAGTCGGGCGTCACAGTCACATATCCCGAATCGAAGAGTTTGTGGATGTCGGCGCGAAAGAGGATCCCATTCGTGATCGAGTGTTGCTGGACGTCGCGGTAGTCGCGAATGTGTGCTGCCTCGAGCGCGGGTAAAGTTTTTTCGTTCGTGATCGAACAACGCCGCTCGTACGAATCGAGGACAACCACCCGGAAACTGCGCTGACCGAGCCGCGGCCGAAACGTGGATGGAGCACCATAGCCTGCGGTGATGGGCCGATCCGCGATGCGGTCGACACGCGGCATGTCCGGCGAAACCGGATACGGAGCGACCCATCCGGGCCTTCCTGCAGCACGCGCGAGGCACTCCATCCAGATGCGCTCCCCTTCGCCGGTCGACAGCTCGTATGCCTTGCCCTGCACGGTCGGCCCTTTGAAATCTTCCGGGACTCGCACCCATTCGCGGTCACCGAAGAACACGGGCTGATTCACGAGAATGCAACCGATCCAGAAGTCCTGCTTCGGATCGGTCTCGCGGTTGAACCGCGATCGGATGCGCACCAGCCGTTCGCGAATCTCCCGGTACGACCACGCACCGTTCGCCTCGCCGTACACCTCCCACGCGATCGACACCGGCAGGCGCGAGAAGTGCGCGAAGTAGCCGAAACCACCGATCGCATTGTGCGGTGCCTTTAACTTGAAGAAGAACGGTTCACCCGGCGCAAGCGCTCCGAAGCTCGTGCCGGATCCAGGCCGCCAGAAGTTCACCTCGTCGATTGGCGGTCGGATCGCGCGGAGATGCGCAAACCAGTCGAAATCGGTATTGGCGACATAGCCGCGCATGCGCGTCTATGGTCGCACGGCGCACGATTTCTACGTGTACAGCCCCCCGCTCACGTTGAGCACCGTGCCCGTGATGTAGCCCGCCTGCTCCGATGCGAGGAAGACCGCCGCGTACGCGATGTCGTCGGGCGTGCCGAGGCGTTTGAGGGCGATCTTTTCCTCGAGCTTCGTGCGTGCTTCTTCACTGAGAGCGTCGGTCATCGCGGTGGTGACGAATCCCGGCGCGATCGCGTTCACGGTCACGTTGCGCGATCCGATCTCGAGCGCGAGCGCTTTCGTGAATCCGATCAGCGCGGCCTTCGAGCTCGCGTAATTCACCTGGCCGGCGTTGCCCATCAGGCCGACGACCGACGAGATGTTGATCACACGGCCCCATCGCGCGCGGATCATTTTCTTCACGACTTCCTGGGTGATGTGGAACGCGGAGTCGAGATTCGTGCGCAGCACGTTCGTCCACGCCTCCGGCTTCATGCGAATGAAGAGATCGTCCTCGGTGATCCCCGCGTTGTTGACGAGGATGTCGATCGGCTTCTCCTTCACGAGCGCGGCGACCTTTTCGCGCACGTCCGGAGCGGCGATGTCGAGCTCCACGCCGGTCGCGTTGCCGATCTCGCTCGCGATCTGATTCACGCGATCGACGCTGCGCGCCGCGCAGAAAACGTGCGCGCCGGTTTCGCCGAGGCGGCGGGCGATGGCTTCGCCGATGCCGCGCGAGGCGCCGGTGACGAGTGCGGTTTTGCCCGTCAGATCAATGCGCATTGAGAAAAGCCTCCAGCGACGGGACGTCGGACACGTTGATCAGTTCGACGCTCGAGTCGATCCGTTTGATCAGCCCAGTCAGCACGCTGCCCGGTCCGATCTCGACGAATCGTTTGACGCCCATCGCCACCATCTTCTGCACCGACTCGACCCATCGCACCGGCGACGCGACCTGACGGAGCAGCGCGTTGCGCACCGCGGTCGCGGTGCCCGTCGGCTGCGCATCGACGTTCGTCACGACGGCGAACCAGAGGTCATGAAATTTCGCATCATCGAGCACCGGCTTGAGGCGCTCCTCCGCGGGCTTCATCAGCTCGCAATGAAACGGCGCGGACACCGGCAGCGGCAGCGCGCGGCGCACGCCGCGTTTCTTCGCGACGTCGATCGCGCGCTCGATGGCTGCCTTCGTTCCGGCGATGACGATCTGTCCCGGCGCGTTGATGTTCGCGACCGAAACGACGTCGCCCTGCGCCGCTTCCGCGCAGATGGCCTGCGCATCTTCCACGCTCGGACCGATCAGCGCGGCCATGCCGCCCGTGCCGACGGGCACCGCTTCCTGCATGAACTTCCCGCGCTGATGCACGATCTTCGCGGCATCGGCCGGCGCGAGTCCGCCGACGCTGACGATCGCGCTGTACTCGCCGAGCGAATGTCCGGCGACGACGTCGCGCCGCGTCGCGCCCTGATCCTCGAGGACCGCGTGCAGCGCGCACGAAACCGCGAGAATCGCCGGCTGCGTGTTCTGCGTCAACTTCAGCTCCTCCTCGGGACCCTCGAAGCAGAGCTGCGAGATCGAGAAGCCGAGGGCCGCGTCGATGTCGTCGAAGACCTTGCGTGCCACCGGATATTTTTCGGCGACGTCTTTGCCCATGCCGGCGTACTGGCTTCCCTGCCCCGGGAAGACGAATGCAGTGTTGTGCTCCATGCGGCGCGGATGATAATCCGAACGCCATGCCAGACGATCGCGCGCTCTTGATTCGACAACTGCAAGGCGCTTACTCCGGCGAGCTCGCCGCGGGCTTCGCCTATCGCGGCCACTGGCGCAGCGTGCGCGACGCGGCGGAGCGCGAGCGCATTCGCACGATCGAGAATGAGGAGTGGCATCACCGCGATCTCGTGCGCGATTTGCTGGCTCAGCTCGGCGCGAAACCGAGCCGTGTGCGCGACGTCGTCTTCTGGATCATCGGCCGCGCGCTCGGCCTCGGCTGTCATCTCTCCGGCTGGTTCCTGCCGATGTACGGCGCGGGAAAGCTCGAGCGCGGGAACATCGTCGAATACGAAGTCGCGGCGGAGTACGCGTCGCGCTGCGGCCACGAGGACATGATCGAGTGCCTGCTCACGATGGCCGAGGTCGAGTGGGAGCATGAAAAGTACTTCCGCTCGCGCATCGAAGGACATCCGTGGACGCGCGTTTTCCGGATGTGGGAGGCCGCGCCGCCGAAATCGGCGATCAGGTCGAAGCAGGTCGCATGAGGCCTTAGAGCAGCAGTCGTCCGATTCCCGCACCGATCGCGATCAATCCGATCACTCGCGCCGCAATCAGCGGCCTCGGCACATATCGCTCGATCGTGATCGCGGCCGTGATCGACACCATCAGCGGGATGTTCATCATGCCGAGCACGAGCAAAATGGCCATCAGTCCGGAGCAGCAGAGGATGCAGTGCCATCCCAGGCTGAGACCGTGGGTCCAGGGGCCGGATCGCACGCGAGGCGCGCAACATTGCGCGAGCTGGCGCGACTTCCATCGCGTCAGTTGCAGGACGCCGGCGAGCACGATCACGAAGGGCACGGCATGCCCGAGCCGCGGCGATCGCATCGAGGCCATCATCAGCACGACGCCGATCGGATAGATCGCCGCGCCGAGGAGCATCCACACGAGGAAGTACGCGGCGGCGACGCGTTTGCGATCGACGTCCGCACTTCGGCGCAACATCACCACGAGCGACGGGGTCATCATCGGGACCATCATCCCGATCCACATCGCCAGGAACATCGCCGCCGCGCCCGGCCACGTTTGACCGGGCATGCGCATGAACATCATCGACATCAGTACTCGTCGTGGCGCCGGATCCAGAACTGCGGCCGCCCCTCCTCGTCGCGTCCCTTCGGCGTCATGTCGAAGATGTTGTACGCGGCGTTGATGATGTCGATTCCTCGCGCAAACGTGGAGTAGGTGTGGAAGATCTGTCCGGACGGATCCCTGAAGAAAACGCTCAATCCCTCGCGATCGGTGAAACCGGGATTCTGCCGGCGATAGTTGAAGAAGGCGGCCTTCTTCGCGACTTCATCCTGCGTGAATGAAGCGAAGTAGTCGTAGTTGAACTGGTTGTCGTGCGACGAAACCCACTCGAACGTCCAGCCCATGCGCCTTTTGTACGCGTCGAGCTTCGCCGCCGGCGCTCGCGAAATCACGACCATCGTCACGTCGTGATGTTCGAGATGAACGATCGTGTCGTTGAAGTTGTCGGCCCAGAACGAGCAGTGCGGACATCCCGCCTCCCACTCGGGCGGGAACATGAAGTGATACACGACGAGCTGGCTGCGTCCGTCGAAGAGATCGGCGAGCGAGCGCGGTCCGTTCGCGCCTTCGAAGACGTACTCCTTCTCCACTCTTTCCCATGGCAGGGCGCGCCGCTCCGCGCTGAGCTCGTCGCGCATGCGCGTGAACTCCTTTTCTCTGGCCAGAAATGCGGTCCGGGCGGCGATCCACTCCTCGTGCGACACGACATCGTGGTTTGACATCCATTCACCTCGCGCCGACAATATTCAACCGCAAGGTTGAATTTGCAAGCAAAACATCTCGATCAGGTTTACGGTGCGATCGCGGACCCGACGCGGCGCGCGATCATCACCTTGCTGTCGGAAGACGGCGAGGTGAATGTCGGCTTCCTTGCCGAACGTTTCCCGCTCTCGCTCAACGGCGTGTCGAAGCACATCAAGGTTCTGGAGCGGGCCGGGCTGGTCGAGCGCACTGTCCGGGGACGCGAGCACCGGCTGCGCCTCCGACCCGAGCCTTTGCGCGATGCCGTACAGTGGCTCGAGCATTACCGCGGCTTCTGGGAGAAGCGCCTCGACGCACTCGAAGTTTTGCTCACGAAAAAGAACCGGAGATGAGCGAAGACGCAGTGGTCATTCGTCGCGTGATTGCAGCGCCGCGCGAGAAAGTGTTCGCGGCGTGGCTCGATCCGGAACTGCTCGCGCAATTCATGACGCCGGGCGAGCAAACCATCGCCACCGCGCAGAACGATCCGCGCGCCGGCGGCCGGTTCCGCGTCGTGATGGAGCATGGCAGCGAGACGGTCGAGCACCGGGGCGAATATCTGACGATCGATCCGCCATCGCTGCTGTCGTTCACGTGGATGTCGAAATACACCGATTTGCAGCCGAGCGTCGTCACGATCGAGCTGCGCGACGACGGCGCCGGCGGCACCGAGCTGACCCTGACCCACCGGCGGCTGCCGCCCTCGCGCATGGACGCACATCGCGACGGTTGGACATCGATCGTCGAGAAGCTCAGTGCTCTGCTCTGACGACCAGCATCCAGATGCTCGCGAGAATGCACACCGCGCCGATCCACGCACCCGCGGGGAGTTTCTCGTGGAGGATCACCGCGCCGAGTGCGACCGCGATCAGCGGCTCGACGATCGACATCGCGAGGATGCTCGACGCGTCGGTGCGCTTGAGCAGCCAGTAGTTCAGCCAGAAGCCCGCCACCGATCCCGCGAGCGCGAGATAGACGAGCGCGATGAGCGATCGCGTCGTCCAGTGCACCGGACCTTCGATCAATTGTCCCGCGATGAGAAGCGCGATCGACGCGATGGACATCTGTCCGACGAGAAGCACCGTCGGCGGGACGTAATTGAGGTGCTGCTTCACGAAGACGTACGCGAACGCGACGCAGGCGCCGCCGAGCGTGACGGTGATCGATCCGAGAAGCGCCTGCGTGCCGGTGACGCGCAGCTGATTCGCGAAGATCGCGGCAACGCCGATGACGCCGAGGATCACCGCGGCGATGCGCATCGGCGTGATGCGCTGATGCGAGATCCAACTCGCGAAGAGCAGTCCGAATGCGGGCTGAAATGCCTGCAGTACCGCCGCGAGTCCGGACGGGATGAACTGCGCACCCCAGAACACGAGCGCGTAATTCACGCCGAGAAGAATCAGTCCCGTGATCGCGAGAATCATCCACTCGCGTTTCGAAAGCGTGATCCTTCGAACGAACGGCGCGAGCACGACCACTGCGATGGCGAGCCGCAGTCCGGCGAACGTGAATGGCGGAACGTCAGTGACGCCGATCTTGATGAAGAGCCAGACGCTGGACCAGATCAGACAATCGATCCACCAGACGGCGAGGAGCTTTGTCTTCGTCACACGTCCGTCGCCAGCACCGCGCTGTCGTGCTCGCGCTTGTGGAGGTCGCTGATCTTCGTCCGGATCTTCGCGTCGATCTGATTCGTCGCGAAGTCATGCGCGACGCGAATCGCGTTCTTGATCGCCTTCGCATCCGAGCGGCCGTGGCAGACGATGCAGCCGCCGTTCACGCCGAGGAGCGGCGCGCCGCCGTATTCGGAGTAATCCATCCGCTTGCGAAGGCCGTCGAACGCGCCTCGCAGCATCAGTGCTCCGACCTTGCGCGACGCCGTCTTCGTCACCTCGGCCTTCAGCATTTTGCTGATCATCTCGCCGAGGGATTCGGCGGCCTTCAGCACGACATTGCCGATGAAGCCGTCGCAGACGACGACGTCCGCCTTGCCGTTGAAGATGTCGCGGCCTTCCGCATTGCCCATGAAGTTGAGTCCCGTTTCCTTCAGAACGCGGAACGTTTCCTTCGTGAGCTCGTTGCCTTTGCCTTCTTCCTCGCCGATCGAGAGCAGGCCGACGCGCGGCGTCGCCGTGCCGAAGATCATCTGCGCGTAGAAGTGGCCCATGACCGCGAACTGGCGCAGGTGCGACGGCTTCGTGTCGACGTTGGCGCCGACGTCGAGCAGCACGGTGTGGCCGTTTGCACTCGGCAGAATCGCCGCGAGCGCGGGACGGCTCACGCCTTCGATCGTGCCGAGGACTTTGTAGGCGGAGGTCATCGACGCGCCGGTGTGGCCGGCGGAGACCATCGCGTCGGCGCGCTTCTCGGCGACGAGATTCGCGCAGACGCGGATCGACGAGTTGCGCTTCTTGCGCAGCGGCGCGAGGGCGTTGTCCTCCATCGTGACGACTTCGCGCGCGTCGACGACGTCGATGTGCGCCGGCACGGAGCCGGCGAACGCCTTCAGCTTTGCGTGGACTTCTTCCTCACGCCCGACCAGCGTGAGCGCGACCGGATACTCGGCAACCGCGAGCAGCGCACCCTGGATGATCTCGTCGGGCGCGTGATCGCCGCCCATCGCGTCGAGTGCGATGCGACAGCGCGGGGTTGCCGGAACCTCGACCGCCATCCGCCTGGAGGACTAGAGGGTGTCCTTGACGGCGATGACTTCGCGGCCTTTGTAGTAGCCGCACTTCGGGCAAACGCGGTGCGGCAGCTTCGCCTCCTGACACTGCGGACAGGTCGAGAGCGACTTCTGCGGCAGGAAGTCGTGCGCACGGCGGGTACGCGTGCGCGCCTTGGAATGGCGTCGTTTCGGATTCGGCATCGTGAAGCTCCTTTAGTGTCTCGTCGTCATCCTCAGCGAAGCGAAGGATCTCAAACTGCGGCACCGTTTCGCATCTCGAGATCCTTCGCTTCGCTCAGGATGACGGGTTATCTACACGTTTTTCTTCTTAGCCAGTTCGTCCCGGATTCCGCGCAGCGCACCCCATCGCTCGTCCACCACCGACTCGCCGCACGCGCACTTCTCGCGCGAGCGGTTCGCGCCGCAGGTGGGACAGAGACCGAGACAGTTCTCGTCGCACAGCGGCTTCATCGGAATGGCGAGCTGGAGCTGCTCGAGCGCGAGATCCCGGAGCGGCACCAGCGGCTCCGAATAAAACTCGACGTCGAGCTCCTCTTTGTCGGTGATCTCGATCTCCTCGTTCTCCTCGGAGATCTCAGGACGAGCGCGAAATACTACGTGAAAGGCCGACTGGTGCGCAAACGGAAACGGATCGACGCAGCGCGAGCAGGTCAGATCGATCGTCGAGCGCGAGGTGCCGTTGGCGATGAACTCGCGCGGGGCATTGCCCTTGTCGACCGTGGCCTCGATCTCGACGAGCGCCGTCCCCGCGACTTCATCCTCGCGGTTCAGCTCGCTCGCCGGGATCTGGAACGCGCCGCGGTACGTCTGCGGTCCGTGCTCCTCGATCTCGTCGAAATCAATGGTGGTGCTCGCGGTGCTGGTGCTGCTCATGATTGGCCACCCCGTAACCTTCTGAGCCGTCGAATCTATTTCGATGCAATCCGGACGCGCAACTCCTCGACGCCGGCGTCCGCGGAGTCGGCGGCCTCGATGACGTCCGCGTGCTCCAGATTGCCGATCCAACGCCGCAAGTCGCGTGCTGACCGATAGATACGCGGAGCGATCAGCCGTAGACCGGTGTTGTCGCCCAGCTTCTCCAGAATCGGGACGAATCGGACGGGATCCAGACGGACCGCCCAGCGGGAGGCCGGCCAGGGCGCCGGCTCCTTCGTATCCTTTAAATACTGCGTGACGCTGGAGTGGTCGAACGAGACCAGCAGCTCGCTGCCGGTATCGCGAATCTCACCGACGAGCTCGGCAACGCGGCGGAGGTCCTCCACCGCCGCACGCCGGGTGTCGTTCGCCGGAACGACGATCACGCCGTCCGGCCGAGGCAGCAGCGTGCCGGCGTCGACGTCGTAAAGGGCGATCGATCCGCCGTCGGCGACGAGCGTCGCGACGTCGGCGCGCAGCAGTCGGCGCATGTCGTCGAGCAGCCGTGGCGGATTCGCGAACGCGACCGAAAGCAGCGCACCTTTCGGCAGACGCGGTTGCACCGCCGGCCGCTCGTTGGTCATGTCGGTGCGCGCACGCGACACGATCGAGATCTCGTCCGGTGTGACGCGCACCGACGACACCGCGGGACGCGACGTCGGCGGATACGCGCCGCGCGCGCTCTCGCGCTGGACAACGAAGACGTCGCCCTCCGGAAGCTTGTCCGCGAGACGCAGCGCCGGCTCGAGCTCGGATTTGGTGAGCGTGCGCTCCGGCTCGGCGTTGACGATGAACGCCGTGCCGTCCCATCGCGCGGAAACGTTCGTCGCGAAGAGCGACGCGCGCAGCAGAAACGCGCGCACCGCATCGACGCGGATCGCGTAACTCGTCTTCTTCTCTTTCTTCCAGACGACGAGATCGGCGCCGCCGAGGAGCCAGGGGCTGGGGAGATGCTGCTCGTCGGCCCACGTTTCGACCGCGTCGCGCGTGACCGGATTGGTCTTCAGCTTCGCGTGAAACTGCGGCGCCGTCGGAATCAACGCGAATGCGTTCGCCGATGCGGGAACGCGCGTGAGCAGCTCGAGATGGCGCTCGCTAAGCGGAAAGTGCACGGACTCGCTTTTCGAGGGAGTCGTGGCGATCAGATACGCCGCGATCGCGGCCGCGATCACGAGCAGGATGATGAGGATCAGCAGAAGTTTGCGCATCTCGTGGTTGACGCTACCATCGCGCGCCAATGTCGCTCGTCCCGACGATTCGGATCGTCGTTCACACTCTAAGCCATGCGCTCGCGGATCGCGTCCGCCGCGTGTGGGCGCGTGCGACTCGGCGGCCGGTGAAGCTGCGGATCGGCATCGACGTCCGTTCTTTTTATGAGCCGCTGACCGGCATCGGCTGGTATTTGTACTACCTGCTGCACGAGCTCGCGAAGCACGACGATGTCGAGCTCTTCCTCTTCGGCGACGCACGCGTCACGGACTTCGGTCCATCGCTGCACGCGGACATCCCCGCGAACGCGAAGCTCTGCTGGTTCGATCTGCGCGGCTTGCCGTGGACGCGTTTCTCGCGACCGTTGACCGCGGCGGCGTACGTGGCGTGGCTCGAGCTCGCGGACTGCGACGTCTTCTTCGCGCCGAACTACTTCCTGCCGCGATTGCACGCGTCGGTCGCGCGGCGGCGCGTGATCACGATCCACGACCTCACGTTCAAACGTTTCCCGGAGCTGCTGCAGAAGGAAACGCTGCACAACCTCGAGACGACGATGCAGCGCGAGGTCGCGCTCGCGGATGCCATCGTGTGTGTGTCGGAGTCGACGCGCCAGGATCTGCTGCGCCACTACCAGGTCGATCCGTCGCGCGCGATCACGATCCATTCGGGACATGGAACGCCGCCGGCGGAGGAACCGGTCGACGGACTGCCGTCGCGTTACATCCTCTTCGTCAGCACGATCGAGCCGCGCAAGAACCTCACCGCGCTGCTCGACGCCTTCGAGCGGCTCGACTACGACGGCGCGCTCGTCGTCGTCGGCCGCGTCGGATGGAAATCGGAATCACTCGTCCCTCGGCTGCGCGGCCCGCGGATCGTGCATCTCGACTACCTCCCCGCGCCGAAGCTCGCCTACGTCTACCGCCACGCGGAAGTGTTCGTCTTCCCGTCGATCTACGAGGGATTCGGCTTCCCGCTGCTCGAGGCGATGGGCCACGGCGTGCCGGCGATCGCCGCGCGATCATCGTCGCTGCCGGAGATCGGCGGCGACGCGGCGCTCTATTTTTCATCCGTGGAGGAGCTCATCGCGCAGCTGCGCCGCGTGCTCGATGACGCGAAGCTGCGCGAGGAGTTGATCGCGCGGGGCTTCGAACGCGTGCGGCAATTTCGGTGGGAGACCGCCGCGGCGCAGACGCTCGACGTGCTTCGTCTTGGAGTGCGGCGACCGCAGTCGCCGCTTTGATGTGCGCGAGCCGCAGCTCGCGCGAGCTGCGGCTCGCGCAGGGAAAGCGGCGACTGCGGTCGCCGCACTCCATAATCTCTGCGTGCACCTCGACGTTCTCATCGACGGCCGTCCGCTCGTCGGCAATCGAACGGGGATCGGCGTGCACGCGGCGGAGATCGCGGGACGGTTGCCGTTCGATCCGCCGCCGCGCATCGCGTCGCACGCGGACATCGCGAATCGCGAGGCCATCGAACATTGCCGCTTCGAGGTCCGCCATCGTTCTCTCGGCGTCCTCTGGCAGCAGATCGATCTGCCGCGCATCGAGGCGGATGTGCTGTGGGGGCCACACGGAACACTGCCGATCATGTGGCGGAAGCCATCGGTCGTCTCGCTGCACGACTTCACCTCGATCACTTCGCCGGGACGGCATCGCCTGAAGACCGTGCTCTCGTTCAACGCGTTCATCGCGCGGAGCCTCGAGCAGGCGACGCGCGTCGCGTGCGTCTCGCGCGCGATCGCGAGCGAAGCGATGCGCGGCTTCGCGGTGCCGGCGGCGAAGATCGAAATCGTTCCGAACGGCGTCGACGCGGCGTACTTCACGCCGGAGGGCGGCGAAGACGACTACTTCCTCTTCGCCGGAACGTTCGAGCCGCGAAAAGGAATCGACGATCTGCTCGATGCGTGGCGCGCGCTCGCGAAGCCGCGTCCGCGGCTCGTGCTGTGCGGCGACGCGGGATGGCGCACGAACGTCCGCGCCGAGGAAGGCATCACCATCACCGGCTACGTGACGCGCGACGAGCTGCGCGAGTACTACCGTCATGCGCTGGCCTTCGTCTATCCGTCGCGCGAAGAAGGCTTCGGCATTCCACCGCTCGAGGCGCTCGCGTGCGGCGCGCCGGTGATCGCGACGCGCACCGGCGCGATTCCCGAATTCGCGGGCGACGCGGCGCTGCTCATCGCGCCGGGCGATCGCGATGCGCTGCGCGATGCACTCGCGCGCGTCGCGCGCGATCGCGCGCTGCGCGACGATCTTCGCGCGCGCGGTCCGATGCGCGCGAAGACGTTCGGATGGGATCGCGGCGCGTCGCTGATGAGCGATCTTCTCGTCATCGCCGCGCGCTGATCGGGCCCGCGAATCGTGGAACAACGTGGAACACCATCATTCCGATTACGATTTTCATAAACAAATGCTTGACAATATCGATTAACGATCGTATTTTTTGACCGTAGATAAAAATGATGATCGCCAGAAACTGGATCAACAACCCGGTGAATGTCGCAGGTCGTCAGCAGTCGTCTCCCCTCCACAGCAACCAGATCGCCGGAGATGCTCCGGCTGGTTTTGCCAACACGCGCGACCGGGAGGTCCCGTACGGCATGAAAGGTGGTGAGTATTAATGGCCGCAAAGAAGAAGGCTGCTGCGAAGAAGTCGAGCGCCAAGAAGAGCTCGAAGAAGAAATAAGCGATCATCACCGAACAAATTGGGGAGTCGTACTCCGAAGGGCCGGCGTCAGCCGGCCCTTCTTTTTTGTGTGCGCAACCTTCGCGTACGCTTTTTCGTCTTTCGACATATGAGATCGATCCGCTTCGCTGTCTTCAGTTTCCTCATCACGACCGTCGCGCTCGCGAGCGACGTCGTGAGGCATCCCTTCCAGTCCTCTGCCGCGCGCGGCTCCGTGCAGCGCATCGTCATCGACATCCCCGCCGGCGAGATCAACGTCCGCAACGGCGCAAGCGACACGCTCACCGTCTCCGGCCACGCGCATCGCGACTACCAGGGCGCGAAGGAGCGCATCTGGGCGCAGAAGATCGTCGACGACACCAGCGTCGAGATCTATGTCAACGGCCCCGAGGCGATCGTGCGGCGGCGGTTCGGCCCGAACGCGGGAAGCTTTCGCGCGCAGAAATTCACGAACGTCACGATGACCATCGACGTGCCGCAGGGCGTCGACGTCTATTTCGAAACGTCATTCGGCGAAGTCGATCTCGAGGGCGTCTTCGGCAACGTCGACGTCGACCTCCGCGCCGGCGAGGCGCGCTTCCGCACGCCACGCTCCACCGTCCGCCAGCTCAACGCCTCCTGCCGCGTCGGCGAAGTTCGCGCCAACCTCGGCGACCAGATCGTCACCCGCGAAGGCCTCTTCCCCGGCCGTACGCACTTCTTCAACGCCGCGGGAAAAAGCAACGTGAACCTGCACGTCACGGCGGGGGAGATCGATGTCACGCTGGGGATGAAGTGAAAATGGGGCATGGGGCATGGGGCATGAGTGCTCCGCTTTGCCAGGATCATCGTGAAGCGGAGCACCCATGCCTCATGCCTCATGCCTCATACCTTTACGAACCTTTCCGCCTCTTCCCTGCTCGTAACTTCCCCCCTGATCTGCGCTTCGAGCAACGCGCGTTTCACGCGGCCGAGCGCGGGGCCGGGCGGGAGGGCGATCTCGTCGCCGGTGAGCAGCGGTTTGATCGAGAAGTCGGGCCAGTCGAGTGGTTCGTCGATGAGCGGCGGGAGTTGTCGCGCGACGGACTCGCCGGCGTCGTAGAGCGCGATGCGATCGTGATGCTTCATCAACTGCTGCAGCGTCAGCACGTCGCGCCGCAGCGACTCGCTCCAGCGCCAGCGCTCGGCGTACGCGCGCGGATCGTCCACGATCAGCGCGAGCGATGCCGCGAGCGACAGCTCGTCCGCACCGTCGCGAACGTGCAGATCGAGCGCGCCAACGAGTCCCGTTTGATCGAGCAGCGTCATTGCTTTGCGAAATCGGCCTGACGAAAAGATCACCGACAGCTCGTACGTGACGCGCTCCGTCGCGACTTCGACGATCTTCGCGGCGCGGGTGCGAATCGCCTCCATCGTCGCGTCGTCGAGGTCCATGTCGTAGCGGACCGCCATCCGCACGCCTTTCAGCGTGCGCAGCGGATCGTCGTCGAAGTTCGAGGCGCGGACCATCCGCACGACGCGCGCCGCGGCGTCGCGCTGTCCGCCGTGCGGATCGAGGAGCACGTCGCGATCGAGATCGACGGCCATCGCGTTGACGGTGAAGTCGCGGCGCGCGAGATCGGCGTCGATGTCGCCGTCGAGCAGCTCCGCGAAGTCGTACACGTGCGGTCCATCCACCACGCGATATGCGGCGAGATGCTCGCGGCCGAGGCGGATGACTTTGCGGCCGAGGATTTTCGCGGCGGCGAGAGGATCGCGCGACGCGACGTCGGCGTCGGCGGGCGCGCGATTCATGATCAGGTCGCGGATCGCGCCGCCGACGACGAAGCAATGCGACGGCAGCTTGCGCAGCGCGGGGAAGAGCTCAAGCAACCGCGTTCGCAAGGACGCCGATCCCTTCGATCTCGACCTCCACGCGATCGCCGCTCTCCAGCGCGCCGACCCCCGCGGGCGTGCCGGTGAGAATGAGGTCGCCGGGCATCAGGGTCATGATCGCGCTGATGTACTCGACGAGAAATGCACACGAAAAAATCATCTGTACGGTCGAGCCGTCCTGGCGGATCTCGCCGTTCACGCGCGTCGTCAGGCGCAGACTCGCAACGTCGAGATCCGTTTCGATGCACGGACCGAGGGGCAGGAAGGTGTCGAATCCCTTCCCGCGCGTGAACTGCACGTCCTTTTTCTGCAGATCGCGCGCGGTGACGTCGTTCGCGCAGGCGAAGCCGCGCACGTAGTCGCGCCACGCCTCCGCGCGGACGTTCTTCGCCTCGCGGCCGATGACGATCGCGAGCTCGCCTTCGAAATCGACGCGCTGCGAAACGGGCGGACGGACGATCGTCCCGTTCGGCGCGAGCAGCGCGCTTGGCGGCTTGAGAAACAGGAGCGGCTCCTTCGGCGCCTCGTTGCCGAGCTCCTTCGCATGCTCGGCGTAGTTGCGGCCGATGCAGACGACTTTCGTCGGCGTCGCGGGCGGCAGCAGCAGCGCGCCGGTCGGAACGTCGGAAGATTCGGAAACGCGGCCGTGATGGAGGAATCGAAAGAGTTTCATGGAAGGATGAAGGATGAAGGATGAAGGATGAAGTCGCAACAGAACTTCATCCTTCATCCTTCATCCTTCATCCTTTCAACTTTGTCTGTCGTAAATCAGCCACAGCCCCGAGAAACATCGCAGCAGGCGGAATCGCGATCGATACAACTGGTGCACGATCTTCGGATTCGAGTAGTACACGGCCTGCTGCAGCATGTCGCCGAACTGTTCGTCGAGCTCCTTCGCCGTGTCGAGGCTTCGCCGCGCGCGCGACAGCAGGTCCGCCTCCGGCCGCACGCCCGCGGCCATCGCCGTCGCGAGAATCGTCGCCTCTTCATCGACCTTGATGCGCAGCGCCGCCGCGCGCAGGTACAGATTCCACAGCTCCTCGGTGTCCTCTTCCGCATCGGCCGTCGCGCGCTCCATCGCCTTGTCGTACGCCGCGGCTTCCCACGTCTCGAGCCGCAGTTCGCTGACCGCTTCCTCGCCGGAATCGATCGCGTGACCGATGCGCGACAGATGATTCAGAAGACTCTCATCGCTGCCGAAGCGATCGCGCAGCGACTCGATCTGCTGCGTCTCCTCGAAGAACGCCTCCGGGAACGGCTCTTCCTCTTCATCGACGTCGAGTCCATGGTCGAGCTGCGCGAGGATGCTGCTCATGCTCGCCTTCAGCTGCGAGACGACGTCGTGCTTCATGTTCGACTCCGCGCGCGCGGAATCGAAGCGCCCCGCGAGGTCGCGGAACCGCGCGATCTCGTCGACGAGGAGCGGATTCGTTTCGCCGAAGTTCCGCTCGATGGCCTCGCCGTGCTCCATCAGCTTCTTCGCGTCCTCGAGGATGCGCTGTTCTTCGGCGGAGTAGAGCTGCGCGAAGCGATTCTTCGCGACGACGTTCAGCGCGAGGATCGCGAGGAGCACGTCCGGATCGAAGTAGAGATCGCCGACGCGATGCTTGAACGTGCGGGCGTTCTTGACGAGGTTCCGTCCGGAGAGCTCGTCGAACGACGTCGCGTTGATCAGATCGTCGCGCATCGTGCGAATGGCGCGAATGAGCCGGATGACTTCGTCGCGCGGCGCTTCCGCGCGGCGCATGACCGACACGAGCGAGATGATGCGATCGCGAAACTCGAGCGACTCGCGCGACACGTATTCGCCGCGTCCGGCCATGTAGTCCTCACCGAGGCGCGTGAAGAGGAAGTCGACCTTGTCGCGGCGATCGCCTTCGACCGCGTCGGCGTAGAGATAGAAACGAATCAGGCACTCGATGATCGCGTCGTCCTGGCGCTTGAGCTTCTCGAAGAAGCGCCGCAGCAGCGACGCGCCGATGCGATCGTCGGCGGCGAGAAGTCTGTCGCTCGACGCGCCGAGCATCGTCTCGACGGCATCGAGCGACGCCGCGTTCAAATGCGTCGAGGAGTCCTTGATGTCGGCGTGAATGGCGTGGAAATCGAGCTCGTACGGTGGGGGCGCGCCGAGGAAATTGCGGAAGATTCCGGTGGCGAACTGGTGGTATGTCCACATCGCCTTGAAGCGATCGAGGATGCGCGAATAACGCGTTTGAAGGGCCGCAACTTCAACAACCGACACGCCAAACCTCGGATGCTATGATTCTGACACGAATGGCACAGACGACGTTATTCAGCCGCGAACAGATCGAAAAACGTGTTGCGGAAATGGGCCGTCAGATCAGCGAGGATTTCGCCGGCCACGAGCTGATCGCGCTGTGCGTTCTGAAGGGCGCGATGTTCTTCTGCGCCGACCTCGTCCGCAACGTGAGCCTCGACGTCGCCCTCGATTTCATCCAGATCTCGAGCTATGGCGATCAGAAGACCTCGTCCGGCGTCGTGACGATCCTCAAGGAACCGCAGCTCGACATGCGCGGCAAGGCCGTGCTCATCGTCGAGGACATCATCGACAGCGGTCTCTCCATCGCCAAGGTGAACAACTACATCGAGAGCCGCGGCGCCGCGGTCGTGAAGACGGCCGCGTTTCTCGACAAGCCGAAGGCGCGCGTCTCGCCCTTCACGCCGGACTACGTCGGCTTCTCGATCGATCCGCATTTCGTGATCGGCTACGGCCTCGATTTCGCCGAAAAGTACCGGAATCTTCCGGACGTGCAGGTTTTATCGGACTAATGTTGTCGGTTGTCAGTTGTCGGTTGTCTGTGCAGGATGGCCCGGACAACCGACAACCGATAACTGACAACCATGTTCGAATGCGTCCCCAACGTCAGCGAAGGTCGCGATGCGTCGACGATCGATGCCATCGCGGAGGCGATTCGCTCCACGCCTGACGTTCACCTCCTCAACGTTCACTCCGATCCCGATCACAACCGCTCCGTCTTCACATATGTCTCCGACAGCGCGGATGCGATTCGCGATGCGACGCTGAGGCTTTACGACGTCGCCATTCCGCGCGTCGATCTGCGCATCCATCACGGCGCGCATCCGCGCGTCGGCGCGGTCGACGTCGTGCCGTTCGTGCCGCTCGAGACGACGACGATGCAGCAGTGCATCGACGTGTCGGTGGCGACAGCGCAGCAGATCGCGGAGCGGCATCACATCCCGATCTATCTCTACGAGCACGCGGCGCGGCACGACGAACGCCGCGAGCTGCCGGTCATCCGCTCGGGCGGCTTCGAGAATTTCCCGCAGAAGATTCACGACGCGCGATGGGTGCCTGACTTCGGACCAGCGCAGGTGCATCCGACGGCGGGCGTCAGCGTCGTCGGCGCGCGCGTGCCGCTCATCGCCTTCAACATCCAGCTCGGCACCGATCGGATCGAAGTCGCGCAGGCCTGCGCCCGCGCGGTGCGCGGCATCAGCGGCGGATTGCGCTTCGTGCGTGCGCTGCCGATCGCCCTCGCGAGCAAAGGCCTCGTGCAGGTTTCGATGAACCTGCTCGACTACCGCCGCACGCCGCTGCATCGCGCATTCACGCTTGTCGAAACGGAAGCTGCGCGTTTCGGGGTGACAATCGTGTCGAGCGAGATCGTCGGGCTGGTGCCGGCCGAGGCGATGTATGAGGTGGCGGAGTGGCACCTCAGGGTGAGCGGGTGGAAGAAGAACATGATTCTCGAGGAGCGCATCCGCGAAAGGAGGACGTGATGACGAAGACACGAATCGTGTTCGCGATGGCGGTGCTGGCACTGATCGGCGCGAAACGGCGTGCGGTCGAAGTCACGCAGCCTCCGGTCGTCGAGCTTCGCGCCGAGCGATCGTTCGCGATCACGGAGAAATCGGTCCTCGCGCCGTTCACGCTCGATCGCGTTCTCGCCGCGCTCATCGCGCACAGCGTCGCGCCGTCGACGACACCCGAGCAGTTCTTCAGGCGGATGTTCGACACGCAGAATCCGAAGCCGGGACTCGACGCATCGCTGCCGCACTGCGATGACATCCTGCTCAATGGCAAGCCCGCGCTCAACGGCTACGCGCGACGATGCCCGACGGCCGAGGGAGTGCTCGCGAACGAGCCGTTCCGTCCGGAGCAGTTCGTGCCGGTGGCGATCGTCAATCGCTTCGATCTTGCCGATCCGAACGGCGCGACGTGCGGCCAGTACAGGATCACGTTCGAGCGCGACAGCGGAAATCCCCTCAATCTGTTGAACATCATCTTCGAGGGCGCGCTGCGCAATCCGCTTCCGTCGACAGGCATCGAGGGGTGTCGTCCGATCGCGCAGTTCTGGGCGAATTTGTCGGCGATCGATTCAATCGCCGAGCGCCGCGCGCGGCTCGAGGCGTTCTTCTTCGACGGCGTCGCGGGATTCCCGCCGCTCCTGCATCCCGATCACTTTCGCGACGCGCCGGCGGGCATTCGCGACATGCAGTGGACCGGCCTGACGACCACCGCGCCGCGCTTCTATCAGTTCCGCATCGTCAACCAATGTGACGGCGGAGCGTGCCGCGTTTACGCGAAGCCCGACCTGCTCGAGAACCTCGCGTCCGGGCGTTTGCTCGACGGGAGCGACACGAGCGATCGCGCGACGCGCTTTCGCGACGTGGTCGTAGACAACGTGAAGAACCTCGCCCTGCCCGATGCGAATCGTTTCTCGATGAAGATCCCCAGCGAGTTCCTGATGGTCGAGAACGATCCGGGCGACGGCGTCGCGCACTTCCTTCTGCTCGCGGGATTTCAGCGCGGCGCGCGAACTCCGGCCGGAATGGAGTTTCGCGCGCGCGTCGAGAGCGAACTGCGGACGAGCGGCAGCACGATGACCGTCGAGGAGCTGCTGACGCGCGGGTCGATCACGAACTGCGAGGGCTGCCATGTGTCGCTGACGGGACCGATCGGCGATGAGATCTGGTTCCCCGCGGCGGGACCCGACCTGCAGCACGTCGCGCGCACGCTGGTCGAGTCGGGCGAAGAGGGCACCGGCTCGCGCTACACGCTCTCGTTCGCGATGAAATCGGTCTTCATCCCGAACCGGATGCGGATCCTGAAGGAGTTTCTCGCCAGCGGAAAGGCGCCGGCTCCATCGAAATGATGCGGAGCGCCGGATTGCGTTAGCCGCCCGCGGCGACGCATATTGATTCGATGAGAACAACACGGATCGTCCTGTGCGCCGTGGCGATCGTCGCACTCACCGGCGCGAAGCGTCGAGCGGTCGAGCTCACGCCGCATGACCTCGTCCTCGAGCGCTCGTTCGCCGTTACCGACAAGAGCATCCTCATCGACTTCCGGTTCGAGCCGGTGCTCCGCGCGCTGATCGCGAACAGCGTCGCGCCCAACATGATGCCGGAGCAGTTCTTCCGGCAGATGTTCGACACGCAGCGACCCGGGCCCGGCCTCGACGCCTCGATGCCGCACTGCGACGACGAGCTTCTCGACGGCATGGCCGCGATGAACGGATTCCACCGGCGCTGCCCGACCGATGAGGCATTTCTCGCAACGGACACGTACCGCTCCGAAAAATTCGATCCCGTGGCGCTGATCAACCGCTTCGACATGGCCGATGCGAGCGGCGCGACGTGCGGCGAGTACCGCATCATCTTCGAGCGCGACACGACGCCCGTGCGGTTCGTGAACATCATCTTCGAGGCCGGCCTGCGCAATCCGCATCCCGAGCAGGGACTGGCCGCGTGCCGCCCCGTCGCGCAGTTCTGGGCCGAGCTCAGTGCCATCGACTCCGTCGCCGAGCGCCACGCGCGGCTCGAAAAGTTCTTCTTCCAGGGGATCGACGGCTTCCCGCCCGTGTTCCATCCGGACAACTTCCGCGACGCGCCGCACGGCATCCGCACGATGCAGTGGATTCCGGGACTGGCGCCGCACTTCTATCAGTTCCGGGTCGTGAACGAATGCGCGAACGGCGCGTGCCGCCTCTTCGTGAAACCGGACGTGCTCGAGAACATGCCGTCCAGCTCGTTCCTCGACGCCACCAACACGTCCGACCGCGCGAAACGCTATCGCGCTCACTTCCTCGGCCAGGTCCGGAATCTCGTCATCGACGACGTGAACGGTTTCTTCATGACCACGCCGCCGGAGTTCCTCGTCGGAGAGAACGAAAGCGGCGACCGCATCGAGCATGCGGCGCTGCTCACGGGATTCTCGCGGAACCTTCGCACGCCGGAAGGCTCCGCGTTCTGGACTCAGGTTCAAAACGCCGTCCACGATGCGGGGAGCAATCTGTTCCCCGAGGAAGTGATCCGCAGGGCCACGCAGCTCAACTGCGAGGGTTGTCACTCGCAGGCGTTTCCGATCGGCAACGGCCTCTTTTTTCCGGAAGCGCAGCCGTTCTTCAACCACGTCTCGCGCTCGACGTTCGAGAAGGGAGACGAAGGTCCGGACTCGCGCTACGCCGTCTCACTCGCGATGCGCAACGTGTTCATCCCGAATCGCATGCGCATCCTCACCGATTTTTTGAAGAACGGCACGCCGCCCGCGAGGTCGAAGTGATCACTCCCCGATGTCCTCGCTCCACAGCTCCGGGCGCTCGCGAATGAAGCGCGTCATCAGATCGATGCAGCGCTGATCGTTCACGACGTCGACGCGCACGCCGCGCGAGCGGAGCAGATCCTCCTCGCCCATGAACGTCGTGTTCTCCGCGACGATCACGTGCGGGATGCCGTAGAGCAGGATCGCGCCGCTGCACATCGAGCAGGGCGAGAGCGTCGTGTAGAGCACCGACTCGCGATAGACGCTTGCCGGACGGCGTCCCGCGTTTTCGAGCGCGTCCATCTCGCCGTGCAGCGTCGGACTCCCCATCTGCACGCGGCGATTGTGGCCGCGGCCGATGATCTCGCCGCGGTGCACGATCACCGATCCGATCGGAATGCCGCCCTCCGCGAAACCGCGCTCGGCCTCTTCGACCGCGGCATCGAGAAATCGATCTCTCATTTCACGAATCCCGTGATCAGCAGGATGGCCATGATCGCGCCGAGGATGTAGCGGTACCAGATGAAGACGTGGGTCGTGTGCGTGCGCAGATAGCGCAGCAGAAACCAGATCGACGCCCATCCCGAAACGAACGCCACCGCGATCGCGACGGCGATCGGCGTCATGCCGAGCGTCGCGAGGTGCTTCCGTTCGGAGATCAGCTCGAATACACCCGCCGCGGTCACCGCGGGGATGCTCATCACGAACGAGAACCGCGCCGCCTGATCGTGCGTGATGCGGCGAAAGAGCGCGGTCATGATCGTCGAGCCGCTGCGCGACGAGCCGGGAATCAGTGCGATGCACTGTCCGGCGCCCATCAGCCACGCATCCTTCGCGTTGAAGTCCTCCCGATTGCGAAAGCCACGCGTCCGCGCATAGCGCTCCGCGACCTGCATCAGCACCGCGATGAACACGAGCTGAAAGGTGATCACCCACGTGCTGCGAAACACGCCGTGAATGAAGTCCTTCAGCAGGACGCCGAGGACGACGATCGGAATCGTGGCGAAGGCGACGTACCACGCCTCGCGCGAGTCGTCATCGGCAAACGGGCGGCCGGTGAACAGGCCGCGAAAGAATCCGACGGTCAGCCGAACGATGTCCCGCGTGAAATAGATGATCACGGCGAGCACCGTTCCGAACTGGATGACCGCGGACGCCGCCGCGCCGGGATCGCCCCAGCCGAGCAGCTCGGGAACCAGCTTCAGATGGCCGGTGGAAGAGATGGGGATGAATTCGGTGAGGCCCTGGACGAGGCCGAGGATGATCGCTTCAGTGATTTTCATATGAATTCAGAATGCAGAAGGCAGAATGCAGAAGGCAGAACGATCTCAATTCTGCCTTCTGCCTTCTGCATTCCTCAGTCCTACATTTCCCAGATCACGGGCAGAATCATCGGTCTCGCGCCCATGCTCTTCCTGAAGTACCTCTTCAGCATCGCCCGCATTTTCTCCTGCAGGAGATCCGAGTCGCGCAGTTCGTCGCGCGTCGTCTCGGCAAGCAGCGTCGCGAGGGCGCGGCGGAGCTCGTCGAGAAGTTCCTGGCTCTCGTCGACGTGCACCAGACCGCGAGTGATGATCTCCGGCTCGCGGATCAGACGCCCGTCCGCATCGATCGCCACCACCACGATGACGAACCCATCCTCGGCGAGATGCTGCCGGTCCCGCACGACCACTTCCGGCACTTCCTCCGCCTCGGCATCGATGAAAACTTTTCCGTGCGGCATGCGGTCGGCGTGCACACGGATCGCGTCGCCGTCGATCTCCGCGAGCTGACCGTTCGTGATCACGACGCCGTGCGGCACGCCGCACGCCTTCGCGAGACGCGCGTGATGGATCAGGTGCCGCAGCGTTCCGTGCATCGGGATGAAGAACTTCGGCCGGGTCATGTTGATCATCAGCTTCAGCTCTTCCTCGCACGCGTGGCCGGAAACGTGGACGTCCGGCTGTTCGTGATGCACGACGTCGGCGCCGCGGCGATAGAGGTTGTCGATCACGTGCGCGACCGCGCGCTCGTTGCCCGGAATCGTGCGCGCCGAGATCACGACGACGTCGCCGTCCTCGATCTCGACCTGCTTGTGCTCGCCGATGGCCATGCGCGACAGCGCCGACGTCGGCTCGCCCTGCGTGCCCGTGGTCATGATCACCAGCTCGCTCGGAGGCAGATCGGCGGACGGCGCGCGCACCTCGCGCGGGAACGACACATAGCCGAGACGCTCGGCCGTTTCGAGGTTGTCGACCAGCGAGCGGCCGATCATCAGCACCTTGCGGCGATGCTTGCGCGCGACGTTGATGACCTGCTGCACGCGATGGATGTGCGACGCGAACGTCGTCACGATGATCCGTTTCTTCGCGTCGGCGAAGATGCGGTCGAGCGCACCGCCGACGACTTTCTCCGAGGGACCGTGGCCCGGCACGAGCGCGTTCGTCGAGTCGCTGACGAGCAGCATCACGCCCTTTTCGCCGTATTCGGCGAAGCGCGCGAGGTCCGTCGGCTTCGCATCGATCGGCGTGTGATCGATCTTGAAGTCGCCGGTGTGGATGACCGTGCCGATCGGCGTCGTGATTGCGAAACCGATCGCATCGGCGATCGAGTGCGTGACGCGAATCGCCTCGACGCGAAACGGGCCGAGCTCGACGACCTCGCGCGGCAGGATCGCGCGCAGCTCGATGTCGTCGATTCCGAACTCCTCGAGCTTGTCGCGCACGAAGCCGAGCGCGAGCGGCATGCCGTAGACCGGAATCGGAAGACGTCCGACGAGAAACGGCACCGCGCCGATGTGATCCTCGTGGCCGTGCGTGAGGAAGACCGCGCGCACTTTCGACGCGTTCTCGAAGAGGTACGTCATGTCCGGGACGATGACGTCGACGCCGAGCGTCGCGGCGTCGGGAAACATCATCCCGCAGTCGACGAGGATGGCGTCGTCGCCAAACTCGTAGACCATCAGGTTCATCCCGATCTCGCCGAGCCCGCCCAGGGGAAGGATTCGCAGGGTCATGACCAAAGCGCGCGCATCGTAGTCCAGGAGTTGCCGCACCCGTCATCCTGAGCGAAGCGAAGGAACTCTTTTGCGCAACTGTTTCGCAATTTGAGTTCCTTCGCTGCGCTCAGGATGACGAAATCACGAGACTCTTCCTCTCCACTAATCCGTATCCCCGCTCTTTCGCGTCTCTTGCCAGGTTCGCGGCGCGGGCACGCGCGCTGTCCCGGCGGCCGGCACGCAAATCGGCCTCGGCCGCGGCGAGACGCGCATCATAGTGGAGGTCGATCATCCGATCGCGCAGCGCACGCGCGGCGATCTTTTCGAGCGCGCTGACGTCGCCGGCAACCGCCGCCTCTTCGACCTCGACCCTCAGCGCGACCTCGGGATCCTGAACTTTCGGGAGGAGTGTCTTCGCGGCAACGATTGCCTTGCGCGCATCGGCCATGCGTCCGAGCGCGCGATCGGCGCGCGTGACGATGACAAGCGCCTGAACGCGCTCGGCATGACGCTCTTCCGTTTCGTACTCGCTCGCGGCCGCCGTCGCCTGCGCGAGCGCGGCGGCGGCGGCGCCTTCCTCGAGCACGATGCTCGCGAGCGCGAGCTGATTCTCGGGAACGGAGAACGTCTCGCCGGTGGCGCGGCGCTCGGCGAGCGCCTTCTCGTGCATCGCGCGCGCGGTTTTGAGATCGCCGCGCTTCATCGCGATGTTGCCGAGCTCTCCATCGCAATACGCCGCGGATGAGCGATCGCCGCCCTTCTGAAAAATGTCGAGTGCCTCGCGAATGGAGTGCTCCGCTTTCGCGAGATCGCCGATCTGCGTGTAGACCATCCCGACGTTCGCGAGATTCGTTCCGGTCTGATTCCGGTCGCCGATCTGCCGCGACAGCGTGAGCGACTCTTCGTAGAGACGGATGCCCTCATCGATCGCGTTCTCCATGATCAGCGTGCCGGCGATGCTCGCGGTCGCCCACGCGACGTTCTGGCGATCGCCGATGGCGCGATAGATCTCGAGCGCCTGGCGGAAGCGATCGCGCGCGCCGGCGTGATCGCCGTTCGAGTTGAGGATCACGCCGATCGTGCCGAGCGCCCCCGCGGTGCCCTGCTGCTGATGGATGTCGCGATACATCCTGAGGGATCGTTCGGTGAGGCGGCGTGCTTCATCGAGGTCGCCGCGACGCCAGAAAACGAATGCCTTCTTGCGATACGTCTTCGCGACGCCGGCGCGATTGCCGATGGCGTTGAAGATCTCCTCCGCTTCATCGAACGCGGTCATCGACTCGCTGAACTTCGAGACCTGCGCGAGGCCCCACGCGCGCATGACCAGCGCCTCGCCGAGCACGTCGCGGTTCTGCGCGACGCGCGCCTTCGCGATGGCGCGATCGGCGGCCGCGGTGATCTTGTTCGGATCGCCGAGGATTTCCTGCGTCCACGCCTCGAGCAGATCGAGACGCGGTTCGAGATCGAACGTGCCGTGCAAACGGCGCATCGCCGCGATCTCCCGCATGGCCTCGTCCGCGCGCGAGTTCTGGATCAGTGCGTCGATGAGCCGCACGCGATGTTGCGGATCGTCGGGAAACGTGCGGACGAGCGTGCGGTAGAGATCGATGGCCTTCGCAAGATCGTGCGCGTGGCGGTGATACGTCGCCTCGGTCAGCAGTCGCTCGCTGCGCGGAAGACGTCCCGACAATTCGAACGCGCGGCGCGCCGCATCGGCGGCTTTGTCGTCGAATCCGAGAATGGCGTAGGCGTCGGCGAGATCGGCGTATGCGAGCGCGAACTGCGGATCGGCTTCGACCGCTTTCTCGAAGGCGTCACGCGCGGCGATCGCTTCGTATGCGTGCAACCGCGCGACGCCTTCCGCGAAGAACTTCGCCGCCGCGGTATTCGACGGCACCGCGTGCCGCAGATCGAGTCCCTCGGCGAGGCGCGCGTTGGCGCCGAGGCGATCGCGCAGCGTCGCGCCGACATGGCCGACGAGCGTGAAGAGATCGCTTTCGGTGCCGGTCGTTGCAAACGATGCGGCGATGTCGCCGCCCGCGGTGCGCTGCACGCGCACGTCGAGACGCAGCGATTTGTCGGGTTGCTCGACGTACGAGCCGAGGACGACGAAATCGGCGCCGGTCGCTGAACGGAATCTCGCGAGCGTGTTCGCGGCGTGCGAGTCGGCGTCGGTCATCGTGAGATCGCGTTTCGCGCGCGAGGTTTCCTCGCCGGGAATGACGCGCAACGACTCCGCCGCGGCGAGCTCCGTCGCGAGCATTTCCGTGAGCGCGGTCGAGAGCCACGACGCGTCCTCGCGCTGCGAGAGATTGCGAAAGCCGAGAATCGCGACGGACTGACGCGCCGGTTTCGCGGCGTGGACCGTTTGCGGCGCCGGCGTGCGTGTTTTCCAAATCATCGCCGCAGCGATTGCGAGAGCGATCGCCGCCGCGGCAGCGATCCACAGCCAGCGCTTTGTTTTGCGCGCGATCGGAACGCCTTCGTCGAGCGCCTTCGCGACGTCCGCGGGAGACACGAAGCGATCGCGCGGATCGCGCTCGAGGCAGCGAACGATCACCGACTCGAGATGCTGATCGAGGTCGCTGACGATGCGGCGCGGCGTCGGCGCGGGCTCCTGCAGTCGGCGCACGAGCGACGGCACGCTCGCGTCGGCAAACGGCACCTCGCCGGTGATCATCTCGAACGCGACGACGCCGAGCGCGTAAACGTCGACCGCGGGCGTGAGATCGTCGCCGCGGATCTGCTCCGGCGCCATGTACGCCGGCGTGCCGATGATCGCCGAGCGATGGCTCACCTGCGCGTCGAGCTCGGTCGTGCGCGCGAGGCCGAAATCGGTGATGACCGCACGCATGTCCGAGCCGCGCGGCACGAGCATCACGTTGCCGCTCTTGAAATCGCGATGGATCACGCCCGCGTCGTGCGCAGCCTGCAGTCCCGCGCAAAGCTGTCGCAGGATGGCGATCGTTTCGCTTTTGTCGAGACGCCGCTTCGATGCGATGTGCCGCGATAACGTCTCGCCTTCGAGCAGCTCCATCGTCACGAAAACGACTTGGTCGTGACGGCCCGCGTCGTAGATGCGGCAGACGTTCGGATGCGTCACGCGACGCGCGAGCTGCACCTCGCGCCGCAAGCGCGCGATCTCGCTCTCGCGCGCCTGATGCGGCGCATGCAATGTCTTCAGCGCGACGCGCTCGTGCAGCTCGAGATCTTCCGCTTCGTACACCACACCCATCCCGCCCTCGCCGGCAACGCGGATGATGCGATAGCGGCCGGCAAGCACTTCGTTCGGCGCGTAGCGATGCAGTGCGTACGGCTGGACCGGATGCGAGAGCGGTGTCGTCGCATCGCCGGAAAGCGGCGTCGTCGGGTCGTGCGGGCCGCCCTGCGCCATGTGCGCAAGATTAGCTGATATGGATATGGACTGCGGCGACCGCAGTCGCCGCTTTCAGCGCGCGAGCCGCAGCTCGCGCGAACAACGACGCATCACGCGCGAGCTGCGGCTCGCGCGAAGGCAAAGCGGCGACTGCGGTCGCCGCAGTCCAAATCAAATGAACTTCGTCACCGCATCGATCACCGACGGCTCGCGCAGGATGCGGCGATGGCCGAGGCCTTCGGTGGTGATCATTTGCGCGCCGGGCCAGGTCTCGGCGAGCGCGGCGCCGCCGGCCCAGAGCGTTTCGGTGTCGTCGCGATCGTGAATGATCAGGAGAGGCGCGGTCATGACGCGTGCGGTCTCGGCGAGCGAGTAGTCGCTCCACTTGCGGAGGAATCGCTCTTCGATGCGGAGCTGCAGTCCGCGGATCGTGCGATCGTCGAGGCCGAGGATCTCGCCGAACTGATTCGTGTAGTCGGCGGGATTGAGCGGCGGCGCGAGATAGACGAGCCGCTTCACATCGAAGCCGTCTCGCAGCGCGAGCGTCGTCGCGGCGCAGCCGAGCGAGTGCGCGATGATCGCGTGCGGTGCGGCAGTCGCATCGGCGACGCCGCGCAAGGCCCACGTGAAGTGCGGCAGCGATGAGCGACTGCCCGTCGACGCGCCGTGTCCCGGCGCATCGAACGTGACGACGGAGTATCCGGCGCCGATGAGCGGCGCGACGAATGGCGCGAGCTGCGAGCCGCGTCCCTCCCACCCGTGCACGAGCAGCACGATCTTCGCGCCCGCGCCCCAGCGCCACGCCTTCACGATCGTCGTCTCGCCGAGACGCACATCGAACGGCTGCGCATCCTTTAAGAGGTGGCGCTCGCGCTCCGGCGTGCGATGCCGGCGCGGCTTCATGAACAGATCGGCCGCGACGCGCGAGGCGACATTCGGAGCGGTGCGCGAGAGCAGTCGCATCGCGCCGCGAAGGACCTGAAGCGAGAGCGGATTCGGGAGAGAAGCAGAAGTCGCGCTGTCACTCATGACCGTGCAAAATAGCACGATCGTTCGTGTTTTTGGGGTCAGGCCTTCACTTTTCACTTTCTCAACGCAGAGTAGAGAAAGGCGGCTACAAATACGGCTCTCTCGGAAACTCCCGCTACGGGTATATCCGGTTCAGCATCCGCGGATACGGGATCGTCTCGCGCAGGTGCGGGACGCCGGTCACCCACGCCACCATCCGTTCGATGCCCATCCCGAAACCGGAGTGCGGGAAGGTGCCGTATTTGCGGACGTCGAGGTACCACTGGAAGGCCTCGACCGGCAGGTTGTGCTCTTTGATGCGCTGCAGCAGCAGGTCGTGATCGTGGATGCGCTGCGAGCCGCCGATGATCTCGCCGTACCCCTCGGGCGCGATCATGTCGAGGCCGAGGGCGAGGGAGGGGTCGTTCGGATCGGGCTGCATGTAGAAGGCCTTGATGGACGCCGGATAGCGGCTGATCATCACCGGCTTGTCGAACGAGTTCGCGATGATGGTCTCCTCGTCGCCGCCGAAGTCATCGCCGAAGTTCGCCTCGACGCCGTTCTTCTTGAGCACCTCGATGGCCTCGCGATACGAGATGCGCGGGAAGGGACGCTTCACGTTCTCGAGCTTCGCGACGTCGCGTTCGAGCGTCTTCAACTCCTCCTGACAGCGATCGAGCGCGCGCGTGACGAGATACTCGACGAACTCCTCCGCGAGATTCTGCAGACCCTCGAACTCGAGGAACGCGACCTCGGGCTCGACCATCCAGAACTCCATCAGATGGCGTCGCGTCTTCGATTTCTCCGCGCGAAACGTCGGACCGAAGCAGTAGACGCGACCGAATGACGCGGCCGCGGGCTCGAGGTAGAGCTGACCGGACTGCGAGAGATACGCCTTCTCGCCGAAGTAGTCCGTTTCGAAGAGAGTCGACGTGCCTTCCGCGGCGTTTGCGGTGAGGATCGGCGAGTCGATGAGAACGAAATCGCGGTCGTAGAAAAAGTCGCGAATGCCCTTCTCGATCTCATTGCGCACGCGCAGGATCGCGTGCTGCTTCGAGGAGCGCAGCCAGAGATGGCGCAGGTCCATGAGGAACGCGGTGCCGTGTTCCTTCGGCGTGATCGGGTAGTCCTGCGTGAGCTGCACGACTTCAAACGATTCGACGCCGAGCTCCACGCCGCCGGGCGCGCGCTCCTCCGCGCGCACGGTGCCGGTCACGCGAATCGACGACTCCTGCGTCACGTCCTCGACGGCTTTCCACGTCTCGTCGCTGACTTCTTTTTTGAAGACGACGCATTGCAGATAACCGCTGCCGTCGCGGATGATCGGGAACTGCAGCTTGCCGGAGGTGCGCTTGTTGTACAGCCAGCCGTTGACCGTGACCTTCTCGCCAACGTGCTGTGGGAGCTCTTTGATGCGAACAGTGGGGCTCATAGGGGCGCGGATTATAGCCATCCGCCGCCCGCGGAGCCCTCACCGCGCGAAGTACTTGAAGTTCGGGTCGTTGGAGCGGTTGTCGTTCGTCGTGCCGTAGAGGATCGCATTGCCGCTCTGCACCTGGATCTGCACGACGCCGCCGGCCGGAAGCGTAGTGCCGTTCACGAACTGCGAGAGGCTCACCTGCTCGAAGTAGTTCGCCGGATACGTCTTCGTGAACGGTCCGCCGGCGAAGCTGCCCGCGCCGTTGTACATCGCGACGCTCAGCGTCGCGCCGGCGTCGAGCGAGCGCACGCCGATGTTGACGCGAAAGTTCGTCAGGTCGGATGGAATCGTGAAATTGGCGATGTCGTAAAGGCGCAGCACCTGTTGCGGAAGCACCGTCTCCTCGGTGAAGCCCGACGTTCCGACGACGCTGCCGGCATCGTTGAACACGCGCGTCGTGATGAGCGGCGCGCCGCTGGACGTCGTGACGACATCCACGCTGCCGAGTCCCGTGCGTCCGAAGCTGTCCATGATGTTGTCGAAGGAGGTGCTCTTGCCCTGCCCGAGCGAGTAAGAAATCGACGGATCGGACGCGCTCGCCGGCGCGCCGGCGGGATGAAACACGAGCCGGCCGTTGAGCGTCGGAAGGTCGGTGTTGGACAACTGCACGCTGGTCTTGAACTGCGCGCCGAATCCGCCGGCAGTCGAGCCGATGACCGGGATGTAACCGTCGACGACGTTCGGATCGGAGCTCGCCCGCGCGTTCGGGATCAGTCCGTGATCGGGAATGCCGGTGATGTTCGCGCCGACGGCCGGATCGAGGTTGGCGATCATGAACACCGCATCATTGCCGCCGCGAGACCACTGCATGGTGCCGCAGGTTGCTGGCTGCAACTGCACCACGCCGAGGAGGTCGCCCGCGGCAACGGTCACCGGAGGCGTGAGCGCAATCGTGACGAAACCCTGGACGGCGTTAAACGGTCCGCGCTCCGCGATGACGGTGAACGTGCCGTTGAACTGCGGCCGGAGGAACTTGAGCTTGAAGGCATTCGTGCAGAGCGAAAGCGCCGACCATCGCACGCTCGCCGTCGTCAGCGTCCCGGCTTCGGCCGCCGGGTGCGCGATGTCGATCGACATGAACGCGCCACTGCCCGACAAGCCGGTATTTCCCGTGGCCGAAAGCGATCCGACGGTCGCCGCCGGCGCCTCGATCGCAACGAAAAGACAGACCGCGAACAGAACGACGCGACGTGACGACATGAATGACCTCCGATCGATGGATCGAGGTCCATGCAAGGCGGGAGCCGTCAGTCGCGAAGGCGCTCGACTTCGGCCGCGATCTCGCGCGCTTCGCCCTCGATGCCCGTCAGTTTCGACGCGAACCGCTCGACCTTCTCCGACTCGGCCGCGTAGAAACGGAGGTACGGCTCGAACGCGGAGGTGATGCCGCGCAGCATGCGATCGATCTCGTTCGCCGACTCGCGATCGAGCGAGTCGCGCAAATGCGTGCGGAGCTCCTCGATGCGGTGCTGAAACTCCGTCTTCGCCTTGCTGCGCTTGTACGGAAGGATCAGGAAGCTCGTGACGAGGAGCATCGTCGCGGCGGTGAGTCCCGTGACGTCGATCGCCGTGCTGCTGACGGCGGTCGTGAGCAGATAGCCGAGGCCGAAGGCGCCGACGCCGAGTCCGAACGAGTGCAGGACGCCGCGCATCGCGTTGTCGATGATGCGCCGGCTCTCGACGTTGACGTCGTACTCGCCGAGGCGCTCCTGCGCTTCGGTGCGGATGCGGGAGTAGACCTCCTCGCGGTTGTACGCGAACTCGCGGCCGACGCGGCCGACGATCTCGTCGGTCTTCGCATCGGCATCGGCGCGGCGATGGAACGCGTCGACGGTGCCGCCCCACAATTTCATGTTCTCGCGCACGAGCCAGTCGACCGACTCCTGAATCGTCGTGTCGACGCTGCCCTTGAAGTTCTGGAACACCTGGCGCTCGAACTCCTCGCGGAAACGGAGCGCATCGCGCAGCATCATCACGTGCTGGATGCGCACGTAACGATCGAGGAAATCGAGACCGCGGCGCTCGAGGTCCATCATCAGGTTGTCGATGCGGAGCACGAACTGCCTGAAGTTCGAGGAGAGATCGGCCCGCGCGCGCTCGAGCTGATCGAGGATCGCGTCGATGCGCTTCTTGTCGGACGCGAGCAGCTCGCGGCGCGACTCGATCATCCGGAACTGGCGCCTGGTGAGACTGAGCAGCGTTTCGAGAGGCGCTTCGAGCTTGATCCGCACGCGCTCTTTTTCGGACAGCACGCGGAAGATGTAGTCCTCGAGCGCGTCGAATCGGCTGCGCGTTTTCGACGAGACCGGATAAATCACCGGATCGAATCCGAAGATCGCGCGGACGTTCGTCTTCAGATACTCGAGCACTTCCGCGATCTCGTCGTCGCTCTTCGTGTCGATCTTGTTCAGAACGAAAACGACTTTCTTTCCCCACTCGCGGATGTACTCGAGGAACTTCCGCTCCGACTCCGCGAGCGGCCGGTCGATCGACGTGACGAACAGCACCAGGTCCGCCCGCGGGATGAAGTCCTCGGTGATCTCCTGATGCCGCTGCACGATGGAGTTCGTGCCCGGCGTGTCGACGAGCGTGATGTTGCGGAGGAACTCGATCGGATAGGTCTGCTCGACGACGAAGTCGGAGATCTTTCGCTTCGTCGCCTCCTCGCCATGGCGGAGGATCGAGATCACGTCGTCGACCGGAACCGGTCCTTCGACGCGCAGCTTCGCACCGAAGAGCGTGTTGATCAGCGACGACTTGCCGGCGTTGAACTCGCCGACGACGACGATGGTGAAGAGGTCCTCGAGCGTCGCGAGGAGCTCATCGACGCGGCGGCGCTCCTCCCCCTGCTCGCGCTCGAGCGTCTCGCGCAACTCGACGAGCAGGCGCTGCTCGCGGCGAACGAGCGCCTGCACGGGGGCGTCGAGGACGGTGTCGAAGATGCCGGGCATTGTTTAGGAGTGCGGCGGCAAAGCCGCCGCTTTCGTATCTTGCATGCAAAAGCGGTGGCTGCGCCACCGCACTCCTAAACCCGCGGGACGCGAACGTTCAGCGACTGCGGGACGATCGTGATCGCGAGCGGGGTCGGGAGCTCGAACAATTCGCCGTCGATGCCGACTTCGAGCTTCGATTTCGTCGACTGCACGCGCATGCGCATCGTGCGGTACGAGCGGAATCCCGGCGTCTCCCGCACGCGCCCGGCGAGGTAGCGCGCGATGAAACGCGTCAGCTGCCATCGCGGGATGTGCGGCAGCCAGTACACCGAGACGCGTCCCTCGTTGAGCCGGTCGCGCGGCGCTTCGACGCCGATGCGCGAGAGGTCGTAGCCGTTGTTCGACACCATGAACATGTGCGTGCGGATCACCTCGTGGCGCTCGTGATCCGACTCGACGTTCAGGATCACGTGCGGGTAATTGCGCAGCGTGATGTACGCCGCGAAGAGTCGCGCCTTCCATCGCGGGTAGTCGCGTCCCTTCTCCTCGCGATGCGCGACGAACTTCGGATAGAGGCCGAGGGTCACGTTGTTGACGAAGAAGCGATCGTTGATGCGGCCGGTGTCGATCTGCCGCGTTTCGCCGGTCAGCGCGACGTCGAGCGCCGCACGCCAGCCGATCGGGATGCCGAGGTCGCGGGCGAAATGGTTGTAGGTGCCGGTGGGAACGACGCCGAGAATCGCGTCGGTGTTCACGAGGGCCTGAATCACGTGATGGACCGTGCCGTCGCCGCCGGCGGCGATGAAGACGCGATCGCCGCGCATGGTCCGCTCGCGGACGATTGCGCGCAGGTTGACGTCGTCCCCGAGCTCGACGACGTGGAGACCGCGGGCCGCAGCTTCCTCGCGCAGGCCCGCGACGTCGACGGGCGTCAGGCGGACGCCGGACAAACGATTCAGAAACAGCGTCCCGCTGACCCGCAATTTCGATTGTCGGGGGGACGTTTCAGGGGCCGTTAATTCAGTTCTCGGGGTCGCCATGAAAAGACTCGCTATCGTTCTCTCTCTACTGCAAATCTCTGTCCTCCCGGCGTTTGCGGACGCCCCGCGCGTGGGCGCCGTCGCCGACCTGGCCGCGCCGCCACCGGCCGCCGTCGTGCCGCTTCTCGTCGAGATCGGCGAGGGCGACCTCGCCACCGCCGCCACCGCCCTCGGCGCGATGACGCCGGAGCAGCGCAAGGCCACCGCGGTCATCGTTCGCTACTCGATCAGCACCGACAGCGATCCTCTTCTCGACATCGAGCAGCACACGAAATCGATCGTCGAATGGGCTCGCCTGCACGGCCCGTTCGACGCCCTCGGCATCGCCACCGACACCAGCGACGGCGCGCTCGCGTCGTACGCGGTCAAGCGACTGGCCGTGACCGCGCAGGGACTCGACGTCGCGTCGCGCATCGTTCTGCCGCGCGGTGCGGACCTCGCGAAGCTCTTCGACAACGGCGCGCAGCCGTACTTCGATGCGGTGCTCGTCGATGCGCCGAAGGTCGAGGAAACGCTGGCCTGGCTCGCGGAGCGCGATCCGTCGAAGAAGATCGACGCCGTCGCTGCGATCGAGTCACCGAACGCGCTGTTCGACGTTGCGAAGGCCATCGCCAGCGGCGCGACGCACGCGTACGCCGCGACCGTAGTCGACGCGAACGCGCTCGCGCAGTTCAACAAAGCGTTCACCGGCGACTGGGCTTTCGACTCCACTGCTAAGACTTCGATCCTCGACGCGAAGGGCGCGGCATCGACGATGCCGGTGCTCACGTTCGTGCGCGGCGAGGATCTCCGCACGATCGTGATTCCGCGCGGCGATCCCGCGGCGCCGTCGATTGTCGCGATGCCGAGCGATCAGTACGCGAAGCCGCGCCGCATCGATGCGGCCGGCGAGCGCGCGATCACCGACACCGGCGCGAAGGGTGGGAAGGTTCTCGTCGGCACGCAGCCGGCGAAGGCGCCGTATCTCGTCGTGCTCGATTACGCGGAGCGGCCGAAGATCACCAAGGAAACGGTCAACGTCGCGACGCAGCGCGGGATCACCGTCGAGGAGATCATCCGCAATCACCAGGCGTACGACGCGTATCAGGAATCGATTCAGCCGCGCTACATCGCGCGCAACACGACCAAGCTGCGATTCGACGTCGGCGGCGGCGGCGATTCCGTCGAAGCGGCCATCGTCGGCGACTACTTCTCCGAGCCCGGCGCGCGCGCGGACTGGGTGTGGAGCGACTTCTTCATCAACGGCGTGCGCTGGAAGTACGGCCGCATTCCGGAGCTGCCGCTCATCCAGCCGGAGAAAGTCACGCAGCTGCCGCTCGACATCCACCTCACGAACGAATACCGCTATCAGCTCGTCCGCGAGACCGATCTCCTCGGCTATCACACGTACGAGGTTCGCTTCGAGCCGCCGCCGAACGCGCCCGCGGATCTGCCGCTGTATCGAGGCACGGTGTGGATCGACGCGCGCACGTGGGCGCGCATCCGCATCTCGATGATTCAGCTCAATCTCTCCGGCGAGGTGCTGTCGAACGAGGAGCGGATGGACTTCGTGCCGTTCGGGCGCGATTCGAAGCAGATGCTCGCCACGACGGACGCCGCGAAGACGGATGCGAAGTCGCTGATCTGGCTGCCGGAGAACGTCAACGCGCAGCAGGTGATCTCGGCCTCGGGCCGCGCGAACGTGATTCAGCGCGCGACGACCTTCGATCACTTCCGCATCGATCCGGTCGATTTCGACGTCAAGCTCGCCGAAGTCTCGAAGACCGACGCGCGCATGGTGCGCGAGACGGAAAAGGGACTGCGCTACCTCGAGCGCCGCGGCGACGGCGAGCGCGTGGTGAAGGAAGGCTTCGACACCGCGCAGCTCTTCGCGGTCGGCGGCGTGCATCACGACAGCGGCCTCGAATATCCGGTCGTGCCGCTCGGCGGCATCGACTACTTCAACTTCAATCTGAAGAACACCGGCATTCAGACGAATGTCTTCTTCGCCGGCATCGTGCTCGCCGCGAACGCGACGCATCCGAACGTGATGAACACGCGGACGAACGTCGGCGCGGATCTCTTCGCGATCGCGATCCCGACGGAAAACAAGATCTTCCGCGGCGGCGAGGAACAGCCCGGAGAAGCGATCAAGTCGCGGCCGATGGGCCTCTTCGTGCGCGCGGGACATCCGTTCGCGACGTTCGGCAAGATCGACGTCTCGATGGGCGCTTCGTATCTTTCGTACAGCAAGGCCGACGACACGCTGCCCTCGTTCGGAGTCCCGACCAGCACCTTCGTGCTTTCTCCCGGCGTCGAGCTGCGCTACGCGCGGCGCGGCGTGACGATGCAGGCCTCGTACGACTACAACCGCCGCACGTCGTGGGAGCCGTGGGGCAATCTCAGCGAATTCGATCCGAATCAGAAGAGCTACACGCATTTCGGCGCGTCGTTCGGCAAGACCTTCTTCCTGCCGAAGTTCCAGCGCCTGGGCATCGACGTGAACTATCTCGACGGCCAGCGCCTCGATCGCTTCTCGAAATACGAGCTCGGATTCTTCGGCGCGCAGCGCGTGCACGGTATCGAGTCCGGTTCCGTTCGCGCCGAGACGATGATCCTCGGACATCTTTCATACGGCTTCGTCTTCTCGGATCAGTTCCGCCTCGAGGCGTTCTACGACCACGCGATGATCGACGACACGGTCGCGGGCTATCGCCGCGAGCCGTTCCAGGGCGTCGGCATCGCGGGGCAGACGGTGGGGCCGTTCGGAACGCTGCTGCGACTCGACATCGGCAAGTCGATCGGCCGCAACGCGCAGGACGGATTCGTCGCGAACGTGGTGTTCCTGAAGTTGTTCTGAGGAAGGTCGGGAGCGGTGGCTTGCGCCACCGCTCACCTGACGACTACTTGTTGTTCTGCGTGTAGAAGTCGACCGAGCCGATGATCGTCGTGCGGCCGAGGTTGTCGACGACGCGCGCCGTGAGGCGATGCTCGGAGTTCTCGATCTTCGTCGTGTCGAACGTGAAGCGCCATCCCGATTTGTCCGCGGTCGGATACTCGGGGTGAATCGCGGCCACGTCGGAGCGCTGATAGCCGTAAGCCGCCGAGCCGACGTAATTGCCGTCGATCACGATCTCGACCGCGGTCACGTTCTGGCGATCGAGCGCCCATCCGTGGAACGTCACCGTGCCGGTGACGTAGTCGTTCTTCTCGGGGAAGTCGATGAAGCCGATCGACGCGAAGTCGAACGTCTGATCGACGCACTCGAACCACACCGGAATGCCGTCGCGATTCGGGAGCTCGGTGAAGGTCTGCTCGCGATCCGCGACGCGCACCTTCAGGAAGTGATTGCCCTGGCGCACGCCGCGTGAAACGAGCGCGCCGACGTCGAACAGGAAGAGGAAGCCCGCGCGCGGCGCGTCGGGATAACCCGGATAGAAGCGCTGCACGTCGAAGCGCGGCAGACCGTAGCAGTTCGCGAATCCGCCGAGGATGATGCCGCAGTCATCGGTGGATCCCCACGGCACGTCATCGACGAGGAGATCGAGATGCGCCACGCGGCCTTCACCGTCGCGCGTGCTGAGATCGAGCGCCCAGCCCTTGACCGCGGTCAGGTTCACGCCGGGACGGACGAACGGCGAAATGATCGGAGCCTGACCGCCGCAGTTCTCACCGAAGAGAACCGCATCGCGCAGAGGCTCGTCGATCACACCGAACGGCTTGAGGAAGAGCGCGTTGTTGATGACCTGAATCGTGCGCGTGCCGATCGTCTTCGCGAGGCCCCTCTTGTCGACGGCCTCGATGGTCATCAGGTGCAGACCGTTCTGCACGCGCGTCGTGTCGACGTTGGCCACGAATCCGCTGAATGCCGCCGACGGAAAATCAGGGAACGCATTGGCGACGTCCGGACGCGGGTCGCCGTACATCGCGGCCTGCATCACATTGCCGTCGATCTTCACGTTGACGCGATCCATGCCGTCGGTGTCAGCGGCCCATCCGTTGACGGGGAAGGAACCGGTCGCGTTGAAGATGCCGGACAAGCTCGGAATGTCGACCGAGCCGAACGGCGCCTGATTGATCGTGTTGTTGATGTTGATCGTCCGGCGGCCGAGGAACTCGACGCTGCCGTCGCTCAGGAAAATCTTGAGCTCGACCGTGTGCGCGCCGTTGGTCAGCAGATCGGCGCGGAACGCGGACTGAAAGCCGGGCTGGGTCTGGTGGATGCCGGGATAGTTCGGGAAGCTCTGCTCGATGTCGATGCGGGGCAGATTGCGGTTGAGCTTGTGCTTGAACTGATCGTCGACGTAGAGCTCGATTCGCGAGACCTGGATCGGTGAAAGGATCCAGCCGCGGACGAGCACCATCCCGGAGTACGCGATGCTCGGATCAGCGCCCGGCTGCTCGAGATCACCCGTAAATCCTTGTGCGAGAAGCGTCGGCGCAAAAAGCGCTGCGACAAAGGTGAGAACCAGGCCGCGGGTAACCCATCTCCACATATCCCCAACCTCCAACCCGAGTAAGACCTTGGTATCTATGGCGGATACGCCGCCGACGATACTCCGCTGCCTTTGAAAAATCAAATAATCGACAAGGCGACGGTTCCTGGAAGTTTATACTACGGCGGGTGACGACGACAAACATCAGCCCGGTGATCGACTTAGCCGCTGTCCGCGCCGCCGCCGCCCGCCTCGAGCCCTGGATTCACCGCACCCCTCTGCTCGCCAGCCGCTCCCTCTCCGAACGCCTCGGCGTCGAGGTTCGTTTGAAGTGCGAAAACCTCCAGCGGGCGGGCTCTTTCAAGATCCGCGGGGCGATGAACGCGCTGCTCCAGCTCGGCGAGGAGGAGCGGAAACGCGGCGTCGTCGCGTTCTCCTCCGGCAATCACGCCCAGGGCGTCGCTCTCGGCGCGAAGCTGCTCGGCATCCCCGCGACGATCGTCATGCCGGAGAACTCGGTCCGCTCGAAAGTGGAGGCGACCGAGGCGTATGGCGCGAAGGTCGTGCAGTCGGGTGTGACGTCGGCGACGCGCGACACCGTCGCGCGCGAGATCGCGGATCGCACCGGCGCGTCGGTGATCCCGCCTTTCAACGACGAGCGGATCATCGCCGGCGCGGGAACGGTCGGCCTCGAGATCGTCGAGGAGTGGCCCGACGTCAGCGCAATCGTCACGCCGCTCGGCGGCGGCGGCCTCCTGTCCGGCATCGCCCTCGCCGCGACCTCAGTAAAACCCGACATCGCGGTCTACGGCGTCGAGCCCGCGGCCGGCAACGACGGCGAACAGTCCTTCAAAACGGGACGCATCGTCACGATCGACCCGCCGAACACGATCGCCGACGGCGCACGCACGCTCGCCATCGGCGAGCACAACTTCCCGATCATTCGCGAACGCGTGACGAACGTCGTCAGCGTCGACGACGACGTCCTCCTCGACACGCTGAAGTGGACGATGTACCGAACGAAGCTGCTGATCGAGCCGACAGGATGCCTGGGCGTTGCGGCCCTGGTGAGCGGGCGCGTGGCGGTGAAGGGGCCGGTGGCGATCGTGATCAGCGGCGGCAACCTGGATTTTGGATTGCTGTGCAAATGAGTGCAGAAGGCAGAATGCAGAAGGCAGAATTGAGAAACGCGCGCCCGGTTCTCACTTCTGCACTCTGCCTTCTGCCTTCTGCATTCATCTGTCCATGAGCGGCAATCTCTTCGACGACTCCCGGCCGGTGGCGATCGTGATCAGTGGCGGCAACCTGGATTTTGGATTGCTGTGCAAATGAATGCAGAAGGCAGAATGCAGAAGGCAGAATTGAGAAACGCGCGCCCGCTTCTCACTTCTGCACTCTGCCTTCTGCCTTCTGCATTCATCTGTCCATGAGCGGCAACCTCTTCGACGACTCCCTCCCCTTCCCCGAGCTATCCACTCCCGCGGATGCTCCTCTCGCGGAGCGCCTGCGACCAAAATCCCTCGACGAGGTCGTCGGCCTCGAGGATCTTCTCGGCAAGGGGCGGTTCCTGCGCAACGCGATCGAGAAGGATCGCATCCCGTCGATGATTTTCTGGGGGCCGCCGGGATCGGGGAAGACGACCGTCGCGCGGATCATCGCGAAGACGACCCAGGCGCGCTTCGTTCCGTTCTCCGCGACGTCGAGCTCGATCAAGGACATCAAAGTATTGATGGAAGAGGCGCGCAAGTTGCGCGCGGCGCGTGGGAGCAAGACCATCGTCTTCATCGACGAGATCCATCGCTTCAACAA
>Ga0075425_100000237_pt1 | contig 49981 bp, 55 predicted proteins | sample SoiMethybrSBSTD4_FD_75300 | JGI IMG/M metagenome (GOLD analysis project Ga0075425, IMG submission 75300) | Bulk soil microbial communities from a Populus tree surrounding site in Tennessee, USA - Soil MetaG P. TD hybrid SBSTD4 | ecosystem: Environmental > Terrestrial > Soil > Tree plantation... | reverse complement strand
GTGTTGAAGTCGTAGTTGAAGTCGCCGTCGTACGAGGATGCCCACGGGAACGTCCACCCCATCCGGCGCTTGTACTCCTGCAGCTTGCCGATGGGAGCGCGCGACACGGCCCACATCGCCACGTCGTGGTTCTCGAGGTGCGGGACGAAACCGTTGAAGCCGTCCGCGATCGCGGAGCAGGCCGTGCAGCCGGCCGCGTACTCGGGGCCGAACATGAAGTGGTAGACGAGGAGCTGCGAGCGGCCCCTGAACAGGTCGGCCAGCGAGGCGCTGCCGTCGTCGGTCTCGAAGCGGTAGCCCTCGTCGACCCGGACCCAGGGAAGCTCCTGACGCTGCCGCGCCAGGTCGTCGCCGCGGCGGGTCAGCTCCTTCTCCGCTTCCAGCAGCCGGAGCCGCGCCGCAAGCCACTCTTCACGCGTTCCTGTGCGGTGCTCGGTCATCGTGCCGTCACCAGCCCGAGCTTGACGCTCGGCGGCGGCTCGGGGTCGTCGGGAAGCGTCTCGCCGGTCTCGAGGAGCGTCTTGAGGTTGGCGATGATCCGCGGCCAGCCCTGACTCACCATCGCGGCGACGAGGCTGCCGGGCTCGAACCCGTCGTGGAGGACGGTGAGCTTCACGAGCTCGCCGAGCGGCTCGATGTCGAAGGTCACCTTCGAGCGCGGCTCGGCCGCGATCCGGTCGCGCGCCTCGTTGGTGAGGACGACGCCTGCCGCCCACTCGGGCGTGAACGTGTGCCAGGTGTAGGAGAGACGGCGGTACGGCACCGACTCGAGCACCACCTGAGCCGGGTCGGCGATCGTGTGCCCGAACTGCACCCAACGCATCTGCGAGCCCGCCTCCCAGTCGGTCTCGAATGTCGCTCCCCAGTAGCGCTCGGTGAAGGCCGGCGCGGTAAGCGCCAGCCAGAGCTGCTCGGGTGTGGTCTGGATGTACGTGGTGTAGACGAACGACGGCTTCTCCACGGCAGTGCCCTCCTCCAGAGCTCGTTTGAGATCCGCGAGCGCCTGCACGCGGTCCCGGTCGTAACGGGTGATCCAGCGCTCGCCGATCTCGTTGATGGGCGCGGCGTTGAGGTAGTGGAGCTTCTCGCGGCCGCGGCGGACGGTGGTGACGAGGTTGGCCGCTTCCAGGATGGCGAGGTGCTTGCTGACGGACTGCCGGGCCATGGCCAGGCCCGAACAGAGCTCACGCAATGTCTGACCGTTCCGGGCGTTGAGCCGATCGAGCAGTCGGCGACGGCTCGGATCCGCGAGCGCCCGGAAGGCCTCGTCCATCTCGGGATATGCAGCCATACGGCTGCCTAATTATAGGCAACCGCATGGCTGCATGTCAAAGGCTGGCCTCTACGACGAACGCCGCGGGCAAACGGGGAGACTGGCGGAACGGATGTCAGCGACCAAACGTGCCGGCGGGGCTTATCCGCCTCCGCGGCTGCGGACGGAGCGCCTCGTTCTGGAGCCGCTCCGACCGGCACATGCCAGGGAGATGGTCGGCGTTCTCGACGATCCGATGTTGTACCGGTACACCGGCGGCGATCCGCTCCCGCTCGAGGTTTTGGAGAGGAAGTATGCAGAGGGGGCGCGGGGACGCTCAGGCGACGGCTCACAACTCTGGTTCAACTGGATCGTCCGCGATCGCGTCTCGCACGAGGCACTCGGTACGTTGAGGCACGGTCGAGGTTGGAGCCAGATGCGCCGACGTCGCCTGGGTCATCGGCTCGCGCCACCACGGCCGCGGGTATGCACGCGCGGCTGCCTCCGCGATGATCGACTGACTCTCCACCCGTGGCGTGACGGCGGTCACCGCACACATCCACCCCGGCAACAAGCCTTTCTCAGGCAGTGGCCCGCGCGATCGGATTCAGCCCGACGTCGACGATCCGAGACGGCGAGGTCAGGTGGAAGCGTGCGGATGGTGGGTGTGCAACGCTACGCCGGCCAAATCGCGTTTCCACGCTGGCACCGATCGAGGAGGAGTGAGACGTGACCCTTCCAGGCCCCGACCAGCCGATCAGCTACGAGGCGAACATCAAGCCGCTCTTTCGGGAGGGCGACCGCTCCTCGATGAGCTTCGCGCTCGACCTGTGGTCCTACGACGACGTCTCCGCGAACGCCGACGCGATCTGGGGGCGTCTGGACGACGGCACAATGCCGTGCGACGGCGCCTGGGACAAGGACCGGCTCGACCTGTTCAGGCGCTGGATGGACACGGGCAAGCCCGCGTAGACGCACCGCTAAGCTGCCCCGGTGGACGAGGCGCGCGCCCGCGAGCTCCTGAAGGCACAGCGCGACCGCATCGAGCGGGCGCTCAGCCGGCTCCGCCACGAGGACGACGCCGAGGAGGCCGACGAGTACGACCCGGCGAACCTCGCCGCGGACCTCGCCCAGGACGAGTTCGACGAGGGGCTGGCGGGGGATCTCCGCGAACAGCTTGCGGCGGTCGAGCGAGCCGAGCAACGCCTCGCGGCAGGAACGTTCGGACGCTCGATCGAGAGCGGACAGCCGATTCCCGACGAGCGGCTCGAGGCGATCCCGACAGCCGAGCTCACCGTCGAGGAGGAGCGCGCTCGCGAGCGCTGACGCGGCCGGTCAGACACCGAGCGCAGCAATGACGAGCTCGGCGACCCTCGCGCCCGAGTACTGCTGCTGCCCCGTGATCAGGCGACCGTCGCGAACGGCGAAGGCCTTGAAGAGCCCGCCCTGGACATAGTTGGCGCCGCGGCTACGGAGCTCGTCCTCGATTCGAAACGGCATCACCCGCTGGCCGACCGAGCGGTCGGAGAAGTCCTCCTCGACGTTGGCGAAGCCGGTGACCGTCTTGCCCTCGACGAGGTACGAGCGGTCCGAGAGCTCGACGTCGATCAGCGCGGAGACGCCGTGGCAGAGCACGGCAGTCGGCTTCTCCGCCTCGTAGAACGCGGCGATCGTTCGCTTCAGGTCTTCGTCCTCGCGGAACTGGAACATCGGCGCCAGGCCGCCGCAGACGACGACGGCGTCAAACTCGTCGAGGTCGAGGTCGGCAAGCCTGGGCGTGTCGTCGAGCAGCCCGGCCAACTCCGGCGTGTTCAGGAACCCCATCGAGATAAGGTCGTCCGCAGACCACTTCGACGGGTCGCGCGGATCCGAGAGCGCGTCGACCTCGACCCTCCCGCCGTCGGGGCTCGCCACCGTCACCTGGTAGCGAACTCGCCGGAATTCGTAGTACGGATGCGTCAGCTCGGAGGCCCAGAAGCCGACGGGCCATCCGGTCGTCGTCGCCGTTCTCGGGTTGGCGACGACCATGAGCACGCTCGGTCGCCTCGTCGTCGTCACGTCGACGTGCTCGTGATGCTGATCTGCGTCCTGCACGGTCACCATCGCCATGTCCCTCCGTTCGCTTCTACCTGCTTCGACCGTACCCGGCGGTCGACCGCATGAACAAGCGGAAGTTGTTGTTCAGCGACAACGCGTGCTTGTCCCTGTGGCTGCTCGACCGCCGTAGACTCGCCGCGTGGCGACCCCCGATTTGCGCCAGATGCGCTACTTCGTCGCCGTCGCCGACCGCGGCAGCTTCACCCGGGCCGCCGCCGATCTGCACGTCGCCCAGCAGGCCGTGAGCCAGCAGGTCAAGAAGCTCGAGCAGCTGCTCGGGGTCGCGCTCCTCGAGCGGACATCGCGGCGAGTCACGCTCACACCCGAGGGAAAGTTCTTCCTCGCCGACTGCCGCCGCGTCCTCGCCGGAGCGGACCGCGCCGCGGCGCGCGTCCAGGCCGCCGCGCGCGGGGAGGCGGGAACGCTTCGTCTCGTCTACAGCCTCGTCAGCGCGTTCGAGACCGTGCCGGTGCTGCTCGCCCGCCTCGACAGGGACTATCCGCTGCTCAAGGTCGAGGCGCGCGAGGTCTTCGGAAGCGACGTGCCAGACCTCCTCCGCGCAGGTCGGTGCGACGTCGCGCTCGCGCCGCTGACGTCGTACCCGCCGGAGCTGCGGGGGCGGACCGTCCGGCGCGAGGTCATCCGCCTGGCCGTCGGCGAGCGCCACCGGCTAGCCGGACGAGACCAGGTCGAGCTCGCCAGCCTTCGCAAGGAGCGGTTCGAGCTCTGGCCGCGCGACATGTCACCCGGCTACTACGACGCCATCGTGGCCGCTTGCCGGTCGTCCGGATTCGAGCCGACGGTCGACGAGCACGGGGCAGGATCGACGGTCTGGGGGTACATCGCTCAGGGCCGCGGGATCGGCCTCGTGGTCGGTTCGCTGATCGAGCAGCTGCCGCGCGGCATCCGGCTCGTCGACCTCGCGCCGCCGCGCCCGATGCTCACCGTCAACGCGGTCTGGCGCCGCGAGAACGAGACGCCGACAATCGACCGCCTGGTCGAGACCGCAAGACGGGTCGCCGACGAGCGCAACTGGGCCTAACTGCGCCCGAGGACGTGCTCGCCGAAATCCTCGGGCGGCGGGCGCCTGACCGCGAACGCGCCCTCGCGCCGGGCTTTCGCGACGACCGCCGCGAAGCGGGCCAGGCGCTCTCCCTGGTAGCGGGCGACGGCCAGCGCATGCTCGTCGGGGCCGGTGACCGTGTGCCCTGTCGTGTACGAGGCGCCGTACGGGTTGCCGCCGGCCGCGAACACCTCGCGCACGGTGTAGCCGAGCGGGAGGATGACCATGCCCCAGTGGTAGAGCGTGTTGTTGAGGGCGAGGATCGTCGTCTCCTGACCGCCGTGCGTCGTCTGCGAGGAGGTGAACGACGTGGCGACCTTGTCAGCGAGCTTGCCCTGCTGCCAGAGATGCCCGGCCCGGTCCATGAACTGCTTCAGCTGCGCGGCGACGTTGCCGAAGCGGGTCGGGGTCCCGAACGCGATGCCGTCCGCCCACTCGAGATCGTCGAGTGACGCGACCGCCTCCTCGTCGACCTGTGCGCGGTGCCGGCCCCAGTGCTGACTCTGCGAGATCTCGAGCTCCGAGGCGAGCTCCTCGACGTGACGGACCCGAACGGCCGCGCCTTCGTGCTCGGCCCCCTCCGCTACGGCGCGGGCGAGGGCATGGACGTTGCCGGTGGCGCTGTAGTAGATCACCGCCACCCGCGTCTCAGGCTCGCCGGCCACGGCCGCTCCTCTCGCCGTTCACTGCAGGCGCTGCAGCGACTCGGTTGATGGGACGAAGTAGTACGCGCCGGTCAGCGGTCGCGTGTAGCGGGTGAGCGCGTCGCGCGTCCCGTCGTCCAGCCCGGCCATGCCGTCGAGCATCGCGGAAAGGGGTCGCTGCTCGGAGCTGAAGCCGACGAACATCGTTCCGTGGTCGGTGACCGTCCCATATGGCATGTTGCGGCGGAAGATCTTGCCGAACTCGTCCTGGTCGGTGCTCGCGACGTGGGAGTCGTCGGGCTTGTCGTCGAGCTCGACGCTGTTGAGCTTGTCGCGCCCCATTACCTGCTCCTGCTCCTGGTCCGTCAGCGCCTCCCACGACGCGGCGTCGTGCACCCATTTCTGGAGGAGCAGGATCGTCCCGCCGGCGCCCGGGTTTCCCTCCGGGATCAGCGCGACACCCGGCGCGTCGATGAGCGTCGGGTTCTCGGTGCCGTCGATGAACCCGGTCAGGTCACGGTCGTGCCGGTACGGCCAGCTCGACGTCTCCTCGGCCACGGAGGCCAGTTCCGCGAGCTCGGCGATCGCGGCGCGCGCCACGTCGAAGATGACGTCGTAGGCGCTCCCGGAGAGCCACAGCACCGCGTCGTGCTGTGTCGCCGGCATCACGTAGCCGTCGACGCCGACGAGGTCCTCGGCGAAATCCTCGACGTCCACAGACGCCTCGTCCGGTGCGACCCGGCGCCACAGCGACGGTCGGAAGCCGGCGACGAGGTTGACGCCGCCCATCGTCGTCCTCGGCTCCCGCAGCGAGGCGATCGCGCTCACCAGGTTGCGTTGCTCCCGCCCTTCCGTCAGATCGAACTCGAGGTACGCGTGAGATGCCGTGCCGAGGGCGAAGATGCCGCTCTGCGGATTTGCCATCGGGCGATCATATGAACCGGCGCGGAACAACCGCGACTCGTTCGGCGTTAACGAAGTAGAGAAGGAAAAGCGAAAGGAAATTTGACGATGAAGCATCCTCACCTTTATCTCGTCGACGTACGGTGTTCCTCCTGCGGCGCATCGTTCACCGTCCACTCGACCGCACCTGCGATCTCGGTCGAGGTCTGCTCGAACTGCCACCCGGCCTACACGGGCCAGGCGCGGGCGGTCGCGAGCGGCGACCGGGTCGAGCGCTTCAACCGCCGCCGCGCCCTCGCGGCCGCGTAGCCCTCGGCGCGGCTCAGCTCAGCGCCGTAATCCGGCGGGCCCGCTCGAGCGCAACTTGCTCGAGCCGGGCCTGCGCGTCGACCGTTCCGGGGCCCTGCGACCAGGTGCCGTCGCCGGCCAGGTGCCAGGCGGCGGTCCCCGCGTCCAGTAGCACGTCGAGGATCTCGTCGAGGCGATCACGCAGCTTCGGGTCGCGAACCGGTGCGAGCACCTCCACGCGACGGTCGAGATTGCGCTGCATCAGATCGGCCGAGCCGAACAGGTAGGTCGCCTCCGGCCCGGACCCGAAGCGGTAGATCCGGGAGTGCTCCAGAAAGCGGCCGACGATCGACCGCACCCGAATCCGCTCGGAGAGCCCCGGCACACCGGGCCGTAAGCAGCAGATGCCGCGGCAGACGAGGTCGATCTCGGCGCCCGCCCCCGACGCCTCGTAGAGGGCGTCGATCAGCGGCGGGTCGACGAGGCTGTTCAGCTTCAGCGTGATCCGCCCTTCCGGCGAGGCCTGCGCGCGAATGAGCTCGAGCAGCTCCGCGCGCATGCCCGCCGGCGCGACGACCAGGCAGCGAAACTCCTGCTGGCGGCTGTACCCCGTGAGCAGGTTGAAGACGTCCGAGACATCGTCCGTGACGTCCGGGTCGCTCGTGAGCAGCCCCAGATCCTCGTAGATCGCCGCCGTCTCGGGGTTGTAGTTGCCGGTGCCGATGTGCGCGTAGCGGCGGATGCCGCCGTTCTCGTTGCGCACTGCGAGACACAGCTTCGCGTGCGTCTTCAGCCCGACGACGCCGTAGGCGACGTGCACGCCCGCGTCCTCGAGCTGCTGCGCCCAGCCGATGTTCGTCTCCTCGTCGAATCGCGCCTTTAGCTCGACGATACAGACGACCTGCTTGCCCTCGCCCGCGGCGCGTATCAGCGCCTCCATGATCCGGCTTTCGTCGGTCGACGTGCGGTAGAGCGTCTGTTTGATCGCGAGCACCGCCGGGTCGCGCGCGGCCTGCTCGATGAACGCCTCGACCGACGTTTCGAACGAGTCGTACGGGTGCTGGACGAGCAGGTCGCCGTCCCGGATGACGCGCAAGACGTCGGCCGTCTCGGCGCCCTGTGAAGAGATGAGCCGCGTCTGGGTGACGGGTGTCCACGGCTCGAACTTGAGCTCCGGACGGTCGAGCGCCGCGATCGACCACAGCCCGCGGAGGTCGAGCAGGCTGTCAACGCGGTAGACGTCATCGACCCCGAGCCGCAACTCGCGCTCCAGCAGCAGGAGCGTCTCCTCGGACATCGACGAATCGATTTCGAGCCGGACGACGATCGGCGAGCGACGCCGCTGCCGGAGGACCGCCTCGACCGCGTCCACCATGTCCTCGCCTTCCTCGAGGTCGACGTCGTAGTCCGTGTTGCGCGTGACGCGGAACGGCGAGTGCTCGACGATCTCCATTCCGGGGAAGAGGGCGGGCAGCCTCGCAGCGATCAGCTGCTCGAGCGGCACGAAGTGCTCGCCGTCCGGAACCACGACGAAGCGGGGAACGATCGGGGGCACCTTCACGCGCGCAATCCGCCGCGTCAGCTCGCCCGGCGCGCGGACGACGACCGCGAGGTTCAGCGACAGGTTCGAGATGTACGGGAAGGGATGCGCCGGATCGACGGCGAGCGGCGTCAGGATCGGGAACAGCCGGTCGTCGAACAGCGAGTCGAGGTAATGTCGGTCGTCCGCGTCGAGGTCGTCGAGGTTCGACAGGTGGATCCCGGCCGCGGCGAGGTCGGGAACGATCTCGCGACGGAAGAGCGCATTCCGCCTCGCGATGAGCTCGCGAACGCGTGCGCCGATCGCCCGCAGCTTGTCGCTCGTGGGCTCGTCGGCCGGGCCGCTGCTCGTGGTGATACCCGCCTCGAGTCGCATCTTGAGGCTGCCGACCCGGACCTGGAAGAACTCGTCCAGATTCGTGCTGAAGATGGCGAGGAACTTCGTCCGCTCGAGCAGCGGCAGCGAACGCCGTTCGGCGATCTCCAGCACGCGTTCGTTGAAGTCGAGCCAGGAGAGCTCGCGGTTCAGGTACCGGCCACTCGCTGTCTCGCCGGGCGCGATCGACGGCGCGGCGGGCTGCACCGCGGCGCTGGCTGTGACGGCTGGGTTTTCGCGCTCCAAGTTGATTCCGATGCTGGCTGGGGCTTGAAGCATAGAGGGCGCGGCCGCGACCTTCGCCTGGCCAGAGCGACGAGCGTCACCGGCGGAGAAGCACGCGCCGCTCGGCGATGCGGATCTCGGCAACCCGCCCCGCCGGAACGCGGACCAGCCGCGGTCGCAACCGACCGCGGCGAACGAGGAGCTCGTCGGGGCGGGTCAGCGACGTTCAGTAGAGGACGTCCTCGAGCGCGCCGATGCGCCCGGATGGAGCCTCGACCGAGAACCAGTGGCAACGGGCGAGCAGGTGCGACGACGACCAACCCTCCAACCCGTCCATCGTCTTGCGCCGACGAAATGCGTGGGGCGTCGGACCCGTGTCCGACTCGTGTCGGTGTTGCGTCCTTGCATCAGATCCACTCCTTGTCGGCCGTCCTGGGGCCGCCCGCATCGCCGGTGTTCGGCGTGCCGACCGGCTCGACGAGGAGGACGTGCGCCTCCTCGTCGGCGCGGGGGCAGTGCTCGACGCCGCGCGGGACGACGAACAGCTCGCCCGCCTCGAGCTCCACGTCTCGGTCGCGAAGCTGCACCGTCAGATGCCCGTCGAGCACGAGGAAGAAGTCATCCGTGTCGTCGTGCTTGTGCCAGACGAACTCGCCCTTCACCTTCACGACGAAGACGTCATTGCCGTTGAACTGCGCCACGATCTTCGGCTGCCACCGCTCGTCGAAGCGGCTGAGCTTCTCGGCCAGGTTGACCTTCTCCGCCATGTCCGCCATCAACCGTGCAGCTCGACCGGGATCCCGTCTGCGACGCGCTGCAGCTCACGATGGTCGGTGAGATCGAGCCGCAACGGCGTGAGCGACACGTACCCGTTCTCGACCGCCCACAGGTCGGTCCCCTCGCGCTTCCGCTCGAGCGGCTCGACCGTGAACCAGTAGTGCTGCCGCCCCATCGGATCCTCGCCGGGGACGACCTTGCCGTCGTAGTGGTCCACTGCCTGCGACGTCCAGCGCATGCCGCACGGCTTCCGGGGGAAGTTGACATTGACCAGATCCGGTTGCCCGTCCTGAAGGAGAAGCTCGAGCGTGCGTTCGACCCACGGTTCCAGTGCAGAGAAATCCGCGTCCTCGTCGCTCACCGGCGCGCTCAGCGCGATGCCCCGAATCCCGAGCAGCACTGCCTGCTTGGCGGCGGCGAGCGTCCCCGAATGCCATGTGGCATTGCCGAGGTTCGGCCCCAGGTTGATTCCCGAGAGGACGACATCGACGCGCTCCCAGTGATAGGCGCCCAGCGCGACGCAGTCCGCGGGCGTTCCGTCCACGCGATAGGCGTCGATCTCGTCGAAGATCTTCGTTCGCCGGTAGCGCACGGGCCGGGAGGCGGTGATCGCGTGACCCGCGGACGACTGCTCGACGTCCGGCGCCACCACGCGGACGTGACCGAAACGCCGCGCCACCTCGGCGAGCGCGGCGATGCCGGGGCTGTAGATGCCGTCGTCGTTCGCGATCAGGATCCGCATGACTCGCTGATTGGGTCCCTTCCCACCCGGGCAGGATTTCAGCCGTGCGCGTGACGCTGCTGCACAACCCGGGCTCGGGCGGCGAGCGCCACGACCAGGAGGATCTCCAGCGGCTGGTGCACGACGCAGGCCATGAGTTGATCTATCGCTCGATACACGTGCCCGGATGGGAGTCGACGATCGACATCGCCACCGACCTGGTCGTCGCGGCGGGCGGCGACGGCACCGTCCGCGCCGTGTTCAAGGAGGTGGCAGCCCGTGCGAAGGGGCCGGTCACGATCCTCCCGACCGGCTCCGCAAACAACATCGCGAGGACGCTCGGCCTGGACCGGGACCTCGCGGAGGTCGTGCAGGCGTGGACGAGCCCGCGCCGCGCGCGATACGACGTCTGCGAGGTGCGCGCCGACTCGTTCACGACCGCGTTCGTCGAGTCGGTCGGCGGCGGGGTATTCGCCGAGTCGATCGCGCGTGCGGACGATCCCGGGGGCGAGGAGAAGCTCGATCACGGCCTCCGCGTCCTACAGGAGGTGGTGGCGGAGGCACCGGCGCAGCAGTGGCACGTGAGCGCCGACGGCGTCGAGCGCGACGGCGACTTCCTCGCGGTCGAGGTGCTCAACACTCGGGAGACAGGGTCGAACGTCGTGCTTGCCCCGCACGCCGACCCGGGCGACCGACAGCTCGACCTCGTCGAGGTCCGCCCGGAACACCGGGAGGAGCTCGCGGAGTACGCGCGCGCCCGCCTGCGCGGAGAGGATGCGGGGCTCGACCTGCCGGCGCTGCGCGCCAGCCGAATTGCCATTCGCCCGCCCCGCGGCACTCCCCTCCGCATCGACGACGAGGCGTGGCCGGGCGGAGTCAACACCGACCAGGCGACCCTCGAGCTCTCGCCCGGCCACGCGCTGGAGCTTTGGCTCCCCTAACGGTTGCTGCTTACTTCTCGAGCACCGCCCGCGTGAAGTTGTCGCCGTGCTGTTGCGTGTAGAAGACGCGCCGGCCGCCCTGGAAAGCGTGCGGGAGCTTCTGGCCGAGGATCCCGTTCGTGCTCGTGTCGCCGTCGGAGACGTGGATGCCGGTGATCTCGTTGTCGTCCTCGTTGGTGGGGGGCCGAAACCACCATTGTCGGCGTCGAGCGTCGCCGATGGATCGCGGCCCTCGGCAAGCCAGCGCAGCGACTGGTTGGCCGGATCCGAGTAGTCGGTATTGACGTCGAAGAGCCAGCCGTTGTCGAGCGCGTTCCACTGCCGGTGCAGCGTGGCGCCGGCGTCCTCGACGAACGAGATCTCGTCCTTCGAGAAGAACGCCGTGTTGTCGAAGCCCGCATGCGTCTGATCGCCCCTGTAGAACAGGCTCAGCTTGCCGGTGTCGGCCGACGGGCCCGGCTGCGTCAGCTTGAAGATCGAGCCCCAACCGCCGCAGCAATCGTTTTCCGGGGCCGAAGTCCCCGGGTCAGTCCCCGCATCGGTGTCGCCGGTCTCGTCGAAGTAGAACTCCTGGACGTGCGAGCCGGGACGGAACTGGCCGTTCTCCGGGCGCTTGAACGGCGTCGCGTTCGCCGCCCTCGCCGCGTTGTTAGCGTCGAACGGCGCGCTGCCGTTCTTTGTGTCGTGGATCGTCACCCACTGGGTGTTGAATACGTTGCCGTAGGTATGGAGATCGATCTGTGGCTGCGACATGAGCGGTGTCATGTCCGTCTCCGTGATCGGGTCTCCCGGTAGACAAAGCTATTCGGCACCTTCGACTTCGTCGTTCCCTTGAAGGCGCCGCCGATGTCCTCGACGATCCAGATGTTGCCGTCCGAATCGTCCTCGATGCCTTCGTAGCCGCCGCGCCCGAGCGCGCCGGAGACGTCGTGCACCTCTGACGGATATCCCGGAGTGGCCGAGTACGTGGGCGCGGTCCGGCTCTCGGTCGTGAACAGCAGCCGCTTCGCCCACGGATCCCAGGTCGAGCCATCGATGATCCTGATCGCCGCGCCCGTGTCGTCCTTGGTCGCGAGCAAGGTCACCCGATGGGCGGCGTCGGCGTCGAGGTTGATGCGGGTGATGGCGGCGGGAACGCCAGTGGCGGTTCCCTCGTGCCCTTGGAAGAAGGCGTGCGTGCCGTAGTTGTAGCCCGAGTCCGCGCCTGTGAGCCCCGCGTCGAACACGAGGTAGGTGTTCTTGTCCGGCTCCGTCTTGTGCGCTTCCTTGTTCGAGGTGGCGGCCGAGGCGACCATGACCGGCTGGCCTGCCGAGTTCTTCACGTCGTCGTCATAGCCGTAGTAAGAGACGTTGTCCATCGGGTTCTCGAGCTTCGTCGACCCTTGCGCGACAACGACCTGTTGCAGTTCTGGCGACAACACCGAGGCCGGCGCGTAGCCCTGCGACCTGGTGTTCGCCGTCGGGACGTTCGCGAGCCCGCCCGAGCCTGCCATCGACACGGCCGTGTAGGCGGCCGCAGCGGCCGCTATCACCACGACACAGGCGGAAAGCAGCCTGAGCGTGCGTGCTCTCATCGCTCCCCCTTTTCCATCGGACCGGCCTCATTGCCGGCCGACGGGCGAGGGTAGGAACCCGTTCACGCCCGGTGGGCATCAATCCGGTGACCGAATGGTGGCGATGCCGTTACGCGGTCCGGGCTTGCGAGACTTCGCACCAATGCCGTTCGAGCTCGAGTTCGAGGACACGTTCGACGGCGATGCGCTCGACCGGGAGCGTTGGCTCCCCTACTACCTGCCGCACTGGAGTAGTCGCGAGCGGTCTGCGGCGCGATATGTGCTGGGCGGCAGCCTTCTCCGGCTACTAATCGAGGCTGACCAGCGTCCGTGGTGTCCGGAGCTCGACGGCGAGGTCCGCGTGTCCTCGCTGCAGACGGGCGCGTTCGCGGGCCCGCTCGGAAGCAGCGTCGGTCAGCACCGCTTCAACTCCGAGGCGGTTGTCCGGGAGGAACAGCCCAATATCCGCCTCTACACGCCGCGGTACGGACGGATCGAGCTGCGAGCGAGGGCCAGCGACGACCCCGATGCGATGGTCGCGCTCTGGATGATCGGCTACGAAGACGAGCCTGAACGCTCGGCCGAGATCTGCGTGTGCGAGATCTTCGGCCGCGACGTGGCCGCCGACCAAGCGCTGGTCGGCGTCGGCGTGCACCCGTTCGGCGATCCGACCATCGTCGACGACTTCTCGCGGGTGAGCGTCCCGATCGACGCCCGCGACTTCCACCTCTACGCGGCGGAGTGGACGCCGGGCCACGTGGCCTTCTTCGTGGACGGCGACGCGATCAAGACGGTCTCGCAGTCGCCGGCCTACTCGATGCAGCTGATGCTCGGCATCTACGACCTCGGCGGGGATGGCGACGCGACGCCGTATCCGAAGGAGTTCGCCGTCGACGCGGTGCGCGGCTACCGGCTCACTGACTGACGCCGTCCAGTCTCGAGGCCATGGTTGCGCGGATCCGCCGAGCGACCTCTGGTTGTCGTGCCTCGAGCTCGCGGAAGTGGAGGCCGTGCATGACCAGGACGCGCAGCGGCGCCGTGGCCACAACCGAGGCGGCGCGGCGGCTCGTCGACCCGACGAGCGCCATCTCGCCGAAGAAGTCCCCGGGGCCGAGTGCGCGGATCCGCTCGCCGTCGTGAACGACTTCGACTGATCCCTCCTCGATGACGAAGAACTCGTAGCCAGCGGCGCCCTCGGGAATGACGCGGTCGCCGGGCTGGGCCTGCCGCGCCTCCATCCAGGCGGCGACGTACGCGAGCTCGGTGTCCGAGAGGTCGGCGAAGAGCGGGACGCCGCGGAGGAGCTCCGGATGGACGGTCACGGATCGGACAGTTGCACGCCCTGCCCCGCAGGAGGGTGACCGAACCTGGACCATCCGGTAACGATCCGGTGTCTGCGGCAGCGCCTACGACGAGCGGCTCGGCGCGCCCGGGCCGGGCACGACCTCGAGCTCGTCCGGTCGGACGATCGACCCGTCGCCGGCCACGAGGCGGACGCCCACCGGCGACCGATCGCTCCGGCGTCGTGCGATCCGCGGCGGCTTCTCCGAGATGTAGCGGTCGCCCCACTGCATCAGGGCGAGAAGCGGAATCCGTAGCTCGCGGCCCTTCGCGGTCAGGCGGTACTCGAAGCGCGCCGGCCGCTCGCTGTACTGGACGCGCTCGAGGATGCCTTCGGCGACGAGCCGCTGCAGGCGATCGGTCAGGACGTTGCTGGCGACGCCGAGGCTCGTGAGCAGCTGCTCGAAGCGGCGCTTGCCGAGGGCGACGTCGCGGATGACGAGAAGCGTCCAGCGGTCGCCGACCACCTCGAGGGCACGGGCGATCGAGCAGACCTGGCCTTCGTAGTCGCGCTTCAGCATCGTTTGCTCAGCGTAGCCGAGTGACTTGCATCAAGCAAGGGACTTCGTGTAGAGTCCCTTTCGTGAAGCAAGCGGCTCGGTGAGGAGGGAGCGCATGGCACGCCGCTGGCAAGTCCTGCTCGTGACCGCGGTCGCCGTCTTCATGACCTTCCTCGACGTCACGATCGTCAACATCGCGTTCCCGGACATCCAGGCGTCCTTCCCGGGCACCTCGCTCGGTCGGCTCTCCTGGATCCTGAGCGCGTACAGCATCGTCTTCGCCGCCGCGCTCGTCCCCGCGGGCCGGCTCGCCGACCGGTTCGGCCGGCGCCGCTTCTTCTTCCTCGGCGTGCTCGTCTTCCTCGCGGCATCGGTCATCTGCGGCACCGCGGGCTCGGTCGAGATGCTGGTCGCCGGGCGGGGCGTGCAGGCGCTCGGCGGCGCGATGCTCGTACCCGCTTCGCTCGGACTGTTGCTGCCGGAGTTCCCGCTGGAGCGCCGCGCCACCGCGACGGCCCTTTGGGGCGCCACCGGCGCCGTGGCAGCTGCCGCCGGCCCGTCGCTCGGCGGCGTGCTCGTCGACTGGCAGGGTTGGCGCGCCGTCTTCTTCGTCAACCTGCTGATCGGACTGCCAGCATTGATCCCGGCGCGTCGGTTGCTCCGCGAGAGCCGTGATCCGCAGGCGCTCTTCCCGGACGGCGTCGGCGCGGCGCTGCTTGCTGCCGGGGTGGCGGCACTGGCGCTCGCGATCGTCGAAGGGCCGCAGTGGCACTGGGGCTCGGCCCGGATCGAGGGCGCGTTCGCTGCCGCCGCCGTGCTGCTGGCGGCGTTTGTCTGGCGCTCGAGTCGCCATCGAGCGCCGGTCGTCGAGCTGTCGCTGTTCCGAGTCCGCTCGTTCGCGGTCGCAAACGTCGCGAGCTACGTGTTCGCGAGCGGCTTCTTCGCGCTGCTCCTCTGCAACGTTCTCTTCCTGACCGGCGTCTGGCACTACTCGACTCTCCGGGCGGGTGTCGCGCTGACGCCCGGCCCGCTGATGGCCGCGGTCGCGGCGCCCGTCGGCGGTCGCCTCTCCGACCGCTTCGGCCAGCGTGTCGTCGGCGTCCCCGGCGCGCTCTTGTTCGGTACGGGCGCGCTACTGTTCGCGCTCGAGACGACGGTGCAGCCCTCGTACGTTGCCGACTTCCTGCCGGCGAACATGCTCGGCGGCGCCGGCATCGGACTCACGTTTGCGGCCTTCGGCAGCGCCGCGGTGGCCGAGCTTCCGCGCAACCGCTACGCGACCGGCGGCGCGATCAACAATTGCATCCGACAGATCGGCGCCGTCCTCGGCATCTCGACGTTGATCGTCCTCCTGGGCACGCCCACGCCCGAGACCGCGCTGCACGTGTTCCACCGCGCCTGGGCCTTGATCGCCCTCACGGGTGCGGTCGCCGCCCTTGCCGGGCTGTTCCTCGGTCGTGTCCACGCGCGCTATGCCGACGACGAGCAGCCGACCGGAGCGGTCGTCAGGCTTCCGGCCGGAGCGAGGGTGCGATGAGGCTCTCGGGCAAGAAGATCCTCATCACCGGTGGCGGCTCGGGCATCGGGCTGGAGCTGGCGCGCCGCCTCGCCGACGCCAACCACGTGATCATCGCCGGGCGCGGCGAGGCGCAGCTCGAGCGTGCGCGGGCCGACGTCCCCGCGCTGCATCCGATCCGGCTCGACGTTACCTCCGAGACGGAGGCGCGGGACGCGGTGGCGTCGCTCGCCGCGGACGCGGGAGGCCTCGACCTGCTCGTGAACAACGCCGGGTTCTTCCGCAGCTATCCGCTCGCGTCGCCCGACGCCGGGAAGAAGAGCGTCGAGGACATCGAGGTGAACGTCGTTGGTGTCGTGCGCATGACGTCCCTTGCACTGCCGCTGCTCCAGGCTTCACCGGAGGCCGGCATCGTCTTCATCTCGTCACCGATCGCGCTCGCCGCCGTCCCCGGCTACGCAATCTACGGCGCCACGAAGGCGGCGGTGCGCTCGCTCGCGCGCTCGCTTCGGGCCGAGCTCGCGGGCAGCGGCATCCGCGTGTTCGAAGCGATGCCGCCCCTGGCCGATACGGGGCCGGTTCGGGACGTCGACGTCCCCAAGGTCTCGCCCGGCACCGTGGCCGACGCGATCGTCGCCGGCCTCGAGCAGGACCGCCACGAGATCCGCATCGGCCGCATCCGCCAGCTCGTGCCGCTCGCGCGGATCTCGCCGCGCCTCGGCGACCGGTTTGTCAGGCAAGCGGTGACGCCTCCGGAAGGGAATTCGTAGCCAGGTAAGGTCATTTCGTGACCGTGGACGACTGGGCCCTCGCGCTCCACGTGCTCAGCGCGTTCGCGCTCGTCTCGGCAATCGTCGTCTTCTGGGTCCTCATCGTCGCGGCGCGGCGGACGGATACTCCCGAGGCCAGGATCCGCATCGAGTCGGTCGTCGGGGTCGGCAACGCCGCCTTCGGGATCGGTTCGGTCGGCACGATCCTGCTCGGGATCTGGCTCGCCTTCTCCGTCGGCGGCTACGAGATCTGGAACGGCTGGATCGTCGCCGCGCTCGTGCTGTGGGCCTTTGCCATGTGGACGGGCGGACGCACCGGCGCGGCCTTCGGGCGCGGCGCCACCAAGGCCCGCGAGCTCCTCGACGCCGGCAAACCGGGGCCGGACGGCGAGCTCCTCGCACTCAACCGGACGTCCCAGGGGACAGTCATGCACGCCCTGACGACGATCGCGGTTCTCCTCATTCTCATCGACATGATCTGGAAGCCGGGCGCGTGACCGTGCTGGCGGCCGTGCGTCCCCACAGTTGGGACTTCCCGCTCTTCCTTCACGTCTTCGGCGCGATGATCCTCGTCGGCGGGCTCGTGGCCGGCGCGGGCGCGCTAGGTCTCGCGCGCGGTGACGTCAGGCTCCTGCGCCTCGGCTACTGGTCGCTGCTCGCCGTCTCGCTGCCGGGCTGGATCCTGATGCGGGTCGGGGCCGAGTGGATCCGTTCGAAGGAGGGCTGGGACGATCTTCCGAAAGGCATCGCCGAACCCGACTGGCTGACCACAGGGTCGATCATCGCGGACGTAGGCGGCGCGGTCCTGCTGGTCTCCCTCGTCGTCGGCGCGGTCGGCGTCCGCCGGCTCGGCACTGGAAAGGGCGCAGGCGCCCTGACCGCGACGCTCGCGCTCTCCTTCGTCCTCCTCGCGGCCTACGTGGTCGCCGTGTGGGCGATGTCCGCGAAGCCGGACTAACGGCTCGCGGCGAGTGGGGCAACAACCATGCCGGGTGAAGGTGCTCGTCGACCCGCAGAGCCGCGAGGTCTTCGCCTTCCAGGCGCAGGTCGTCCCGGACGATCGCGTCGCGGTGCCGGCACCCCAGGACGAGACCATCGCCTATGGTCCGCGGTCTGGCCGTCACGTACGAGATCGTCACGCGCAACCGCGCCGGGTACGAGCACGCCCGGCCGTACACGAGTGAGGATTCGCTGGCCCCAGGGTCGATCATCGTGCTCGATGGCCGGTACTGGCTCGTGGAGCGGGTGGAGCAGTCGCGCGTCGAGGCACGACCCGCCCGGTATCGACTCACGCTCCGCCATCCCGACGGGCGTGAAGAGGCGGGAGCGTTTCGTCGCTTCCGCGCGGACGCGCCCGGGATCGGCCACCAGTTCACGACCGTGGAGGACGGCGCGCCGGTCAGCTGGGCCGTCGTAGAGCAGCGGCTCGCCCACGACGACGCCGGCGAGCCCTTCCTGGAGTCAACCGCGGAACGCGACTACGCGGAAACGGAGTCGCTGCCCGATCACCAGCTCGAGCATGCGATGGAACAGGACGACGAGGAGGCGGCCGGGGACACGCTGGAGCGCGCGGCGGCGGCCGGGCTCGCCGTCGAACTGGTCTCCCTCGAGGCCGGCCAGGCGCCTGACTGGGACGAGGCGGGGCGCTTTCTCGAGTCGTTGATCTTCGAAGAGATCGGCGAGTACCTGCTCGTCCAGTCCGGTGTCGACCCGGCGCGGGACGCGCAGGACACCTGGCTCGAGACGGTCAAGCAGCGGCTCCGCGACGACCTCGGCAGCTTCCGCGGCGACATCGAGGGCGACCACGACGAGATCGAGGAGTGGGATTTCCGCAGCGGCCGCGTGTTCGCGGCGATAGGACCCGTCGACGACGAGTCCAATCCGCTCAGCGGCTACGGCTGGATGTGCCGGCTCGTCGACGCCAACGTGCTCGGCGCCGCAGGGTTTCAGCGCGTGTTGAAGGCGTCACTGCTCCCGTAACTACCCCGCCGCCGCCGCTCGTTCGGCCGCCTCGTCGCACTCGTGCTGGCGCTGGAGCGATGCGTCGGCCGCGAACCTCCCGGCGACGCGGACGACCTCGCCACCGAGCGTCTCCAGCTGCGCCTCGACCTGCTCGTCTCGCACCCGCCCGTCCGCGTCGAACGCCCGGGGGGCCGCTGCCAGCGGCACGACGTACGGCACCGCCCAGCCGCGAAGCGCGCGCACGCAGAACTCCATCGTGTTGATCGCCTGGAGCCCTTGTGTGCCGCCGGCCGCACTGATGAGCCCGATTACCTTGTCGTGGAGATAGGGCGGATCGCGCCGGCCCAGCTCGTGGAGCCAGTCGAGCGCGTTCTTGAACGCACCGGAGATGGTGCCCTGGTAGAGCGGGCTACTCCAGATCAGGCCGTGGGCGGCGTACGACGACTCGATCAGCGTCCCGGCTGATCCGGTCGGCCCGGCCGAGTCGGGGTTGTACATGGGCAGATCGAGCTCGCGGAGGTCGAGCAGCTGGGTCGAGGCGCCCGCCGCCTCGGCGCCCTCGAGCGCCGCCTGCAACGCCGCGCGGCTGTGCGAGACGCGCGCGAGCGAGCCTCCGAGCCCGACGATCGTCAGCCCGCCCGCCATCAGGTCGTTGTCGTGAAGCCGATCCGCCGGTGAGTGCCGTCGCAGAACGGCTTGTTGGCGGACCCTCCGCAGCGGCAGAGCGCGACGCGCGTGTCTTCACGGATGAGGCGCCCGTCGTCGTCGACGATGTGCACGCGGCCGCGCACGAACAGCGGGCCGTTCGGCCGCGGCTCGACCGTCGTCTCCGGCTCCGGCTCCTCCTGCGAGCCCCCGTCAATGCGCCGGAAATGGAGGGCGCCGGTCGGGCAGGTGAGGATCGTCGTGGCGATCGCGTCGGCGTCGGCCGCGTCGACGTCGACCCACGGCCGCCGCTCCGGGTCGAAGACCCGGCCGAGCCCGTTGACACAGTTCTTGACGTGGATGCAGAGCTTCGGCTCCCAGTGCACCTCGATCGCGTCGTTGGCGTAGACCCGCCGCGGGCCGCGCTCGTCTTCCGGACGCGGGTCGGTCATCGCGCCGTAGCCGGATCGAGCGCGACGAGGTCGCGCTGCTCGGGATGCCGTCGCAGATAGGCGCGGACGAACGGGCACAGCGGAACGACTCGCAGGCCGCGGGCGCGAATGTCGTCCAGCGCCCCGGCGACGAGGCGGCTCCCGATCCCTTCGCCCTCGACCTCCTGAGCGACCTCCGTGTGTATGAGTGTGATCACGCCGGCCGCGGCGCTGTACCAGACGCCGCCGACGAGCGCACCGTCCCTGAGGATCTCGTACCGGGCCTTCTCCGGGTTGTCCCTGACGATGTAGTCGGGCTCGGCCACGAGTTCCAACGACTTCGATAGCGACTTCTATTCGAGAAGCCGCAGCGGCAACGCTAGCATGCGTTCGTGGCCGGCACGCCGAACGTCGCTCCCGCCGAAGGCGCCTCGGATGCCTGCCTCACGGGAGACGCTGCGCTCGCCCGCGCGTTCGACTTTCTGGGCAAGCGCTGGAACGCCGTCATCCTCGGCATTCTCGGCCGCGGCCCGGCAGGCTTCCGCGAGCTGTCGCGCGCGATCGGCCGGATATCGGACTCCGTGCTCTCGGACCGCCTGGCGGAGCTGGCCCGCGCCGGCCTGATCGAGCGCACGGTCGACGCGGGCCCGCCGGTCTCGGTCTCGTATGCGATGACCGACTGCGGTATGGCACTTCTCCCCGCGCTCGAGCAGATCGCGCTCTGGGCGGAGGAGAACCTCGCGCCCGCCGACGCCTAGTCGGGAATACGGGCGCGTGCTCGGCCGTTTGCTACTGCTGTTGGCGCAGTAACTTCTACGATCGAAGCGGGAGGCCGAGATGGCCGACTACGGTCACGAGCTCGCGTTCGGCACGTTCATCACGCCCGTCAACGACCGACCGCACGACGTCGTCGCCCTCGCGCAACTCACCGAACAAACCGGGCTCGACCTCGTCACCTTCCAGGATCATCCCTACCAGCCGGCGTTCCTGGACACCTGGACCCTGCTGACCTGGGTCGCCGCCCGGACGACGACCGTTCGCCTGTCAGGAAACGTGCTCAACCTGCCGCTGCGAACCCCGGCGGTGCTCGCCCGCGCGGCCGCGAGCCTCGACCTTCTGTCGGGCGGCCGCTTCGAGCTCGGCCTCGGCGCCGGTGCGTTCTGGAACGCGATCGAGGCCATGGGCGGCCCGGACCGCTCGAAGCGCGGCGCGGTGGCCGCGCTCAGCGAGGCGATCGATGTCATCCGCGCGATCTGGGATCCGTCCGAGCGGCGCGGTGTCTACGTTGACGGTGAGCACTACCGCGTCCACGGCGCCAAGCGCGGTCCCGAGCCCGCGCACGACATCCAGATCTGGCTCGGCGGCTACAAGCCGCGGATGCTCCGGCTGATCGGCGCGAAGGCGGACGGCTGGCTGCCGACGTACTCGTACTTGGAGGACGCCGCACTGGCGCGAAGCAACCGGATCATCGACGACGCCGCCGCGCAGTCGGGACGTGACCCGCGCGAGATCAGGCGTCTCCTGAACATCTCGCCTGACGTCGCGACGGTCGAGCACCTGCTGCCGCTTGCGCTCGAGCACGGATTCGGCACGTTCATCCTCTGGGCCGACGACTCGCGGACGATCGAACACTGGGGCCGCGAGGTCGCTCCGGCGCTGCGCGAGGCCGTCGATCGGGAGCGGGCGGGCGCGGGCACGCCGGTCGGGGAGGTCGTGCGCGGCCCAAAAGCCCTCACGCTTCGCCGTGACGGCATCGACTACGACGCCCTACCGCGCTCGCTCGAGGCGAAGGCGATGGAACCGGGCGACAAGGGGTACCCACGGGTGCGCTCCACCTACCTGCGCACCGGCTCGCCCGGCCTCGTGCTCCGGCCCGAGAGCGTCAACGATGTCGTGGACGCGCTTGCGTTCGCGCGCGACCAGGAGGTGCCGCTCTCGGTCCGCAGCGGCGGCCACGGCGTCAGCGGCCGCTCGACCAACGACGGGGGCATCGTCATCGACGTCGGCGCGCTGAACCAGGTCGACGTGCTCGACGCCGCGAGAGGACGTATCCGGCTCGGCCCCGGCGCCCGCTGGGGCAACGTCGCGCGAGCGCTGGCTCCTCAGCGGCTCGCGATGAGCTCCGGGGACTACGGCGACGTCGGCGTCGGGGGGTTGGCGACGACGGGCGGCATCGGCTTCCTCGGGCGCAAGTACGGCCTCACGATCGACCACGTCGTCGCCGTCGAGCTCGTGCTGGCGGACGGCAATGCCGTCCGCGCCGACGCCGACGACTACTCGGACCTCCTCTGGGCGTTGCGCGGCGCCGGCGGGAACTTCGGCATCGCGACCGCGTTCGACCTGGACGCCTACGAGCTCGGCAAGGTCGTCGTTTCCACGGCGATCGTCGACGGCAGCGCCGCCGGTCAGCTGCTCGAGCGGTGGGGTGAGCGCGTTGAGAGCGCACCTCGCGAGCTGACGAGCTTCCTGTACCTGTACGCCCAGCGCGGCCAGTCGCCGGTCTGTCGGATCGTGAGCGTCTACGCGGGCGACGACACGGACGCCGCGGTCGAGGCGCTGACACCGCTCCTCGAGGTCGGGCCGTTGCTCGACCAGGAGGCACGGCTCGTTCCCTATGCCGCCATCGTCCCGGCCTTCGACAGCTATCACTACGGCGGGCAGAGACAGCCGCTGATCTCCAGCGGGTTGGCCGAGCATCTCACCCCTGACCTCAGCGAGGAGCTCGCGGCCGGGCTGCAGACCCGAATCGCACCCTGGCTGTCGATCCGCGCGGTCGGCGGCGCCGTCAACGACGTCCCGGCCGATGCCTCCGCCTACGCACACCGGCACCAGAACTTCTCCGTCACCTCCGTCGGCCTCGACGCGGACCGCGACGATTTCCACGCGTACTGGGACGACCTCCGTCCCTACCTGGACGGGCTCTACCTCAGCTTCGAGACCGACGAGCGCCCTGAACGGCTGCACGAGGCCTTCCCGGGCGAGACACTCGCGAGGCTGGGGCGGCTGAAGGCCGCGTACGACCCCGACAACGTGTTCAACCAGAATTTCGCCATCCTTCCGAGCGAGCCCCTTGCGGTGCGAGAAAGGAGTCTCCGATGACGATCCTGTTTGCCTACGACGGTTCCGAGGGAGCCGGGGACGCGATGGCCAAGGCGTGGAGCCTCCTGGGCCACGACGAGACCGATGCCGTCGTCCTGTCGGTCTGGGAGCCGCTCACCGTGCAGGCGTTGCGCGCGGAGAGGTTCGGCGGTCCGATGCCCGTGCTCCCCGAGGACACGGCATTGGAGGACGAGCAGACCGAGCACCAGGCCAAGCGGCTCGCAGAGCACGGCGCCCGCATCGCGGGCGAGATCGGGTTCGACGCCCGCGCGTTGTGGGTCTCCGACGAGCGCGCAGTCGCGGACACGATCGTGGAGGGCGCCGACGAACTCGACGTCGACCTGATCGTCCTCGGCGCGCGCGGGCTGACCGGCATCCGCGCATTCCTGGGCAGCGTCTCCAACCACGTCCTCCAGCACGCCCACCGCCCGGTTCTCGTCATACCGTCGAAGTCGGTCGTCGAGAAGCGCACGCGCGAGCAGGCCGAGCAGGCCGCCCGGTAGCCCGGAACCGGGCGGTCAGGTTGCCGCAAGCACCGCGCGCGCACCCGCCGTCTTGACGGCAGCCGACAGCGTGGCGATGTCGTAGGCGCCGTAGTGGCGGCGGCCGTTGATGAAGAACGTCGGCGTGCCGGTGACGCCGCTCAGGTCGGCGCTGTCGACATCGTCAGCGATCCGCGCGGCGCCGACGCGCTCGTGCAGATCGTCCATGAAGCGCTCCGTATCGAGGCCCAACTGCTCGGCATGACGCATGATGTCGCGTGGCTCGAGCGCCTCCTGATTGCGGAGGAGGAGGTCGTGCATCTCCCAGAAGGCGTCCTGCTCGGCGGCCGCCTCCGAGGCTTCGGCAGCGAGCTGCGCTCGTGGATGGACGTCGTTCAGCGGCAGGTGCCGCCACACGTAACGGACGTCCCCGAAATCACCAAGCAGTTCGCGGATGACCGGCTCGGCCATCCCGCAGTACGGGCACTGGAAGTCGCCGTACTCGACGACAGTCACTGGCGCGTCAATCGGGCCGCGTATGTGGTCCCGTTCGGAGTCGACGTCCAGGTAGAGGTCGGTGATCGGATCCGCGGTGCCGAGCAGGGCGCGTACGCGTAAGCCGCGCGGAAGGTGCTCGGTCAGCCGGAAGAGGAGGAAGGTCAGCGCCGACGCGCACACCGCCGAGCTGAGGACGCCGAGCTTCGCCTCCTCGAGCTGCGGCCCGTGGAAGGCAAGCGTCGCAATCAGGAGCGAAACGGTGAAGCCGATGCCGCCGATCGTGCCGGCGCCGGCGACCGCGGCCCAGCCCACGGGCGGGCGGACCCGCCCGCGGCTCAGCTTCGTCACGAGCCACGTGCCACCGAAGATGCCGACGGGCTTGCCGAGGACGAAGCCGCACAGGATGCCGAGCGTGATCACGGAGGTGAACGCGTGCGCGAGAAAGCTGCCGCTGATCGCGATGCCGGCGTTCGCGAGCGCGAAGATCGGGACGATCACGTAGCTCGTCCACGGGTGCCAGAGCTGCTGCAGGTACTCGTTGCGCGGCGTCGCCGCCCGGAGCTGGGCCGCCGCGGAGCGCGCCAGCTCCGCGGTCGGCTGCTCGCGAAACTCCCGGAACTGCTCCGTCGCGCGTTCCAGGGCCGACCGCTCCGCCGGGTAGGCATAGGGCAAGACGCCCATCGCCAGGCCTATCACCAGTGGGTCGACACCGGACTTCTGGAGTGCGACCCACGCGCCGGCGCCGAGGACGAAGTAGACGAGGCCGATGCGAAAGCGGATCGTCCGGAGCACGAAGATGACCACGTAGATCCCGGCAGCAGCGAGCAGCGGCACGATGTCGATGGAGCCGGAGTAGACGAACGCGATCACGACGATCGCGACGACATCGTCGACAACGACCACGGTGAGCATGAACGCGCGAAGACGGTCGGGAAAGCGCGGCCCGACGAGGGCAAGCAGACCGAGCGCAAACGCCGTGTCGGTTGACATCGCGGTTCCCCAGCCGTGCGCCGAGGGACGGCCGGCGTTGAAGGCGAGGTAGATCGCGATTGCCACGGCGGCGCCGGCGATGCCCGCCACGAGCGGCAACGCGAGCCGTCGGCGCTCTCGAAGCTCGCCGAGATCGAACTCCCTGCGCGCCTCGAGCCCGACGACGAAGAAGAAGAACGTCATCAGGCCGCTGTTCACCCACTCGCGCAGATCGAGCGCGATGCCCGAGCCGCCGATGTGGATCGAGAGCGTCGTCGACCAGGCCGAGTTGTAGGAGTGCGCGTCGACGTTCACCCAGACGAGCGCGACGGCGGCGGCCGCGAGCAGGACGGCGGCGCCGCCGGACTCCGTGGCGAGGAAGTTCCTGAGCGGCGTCTGGATGCTTCGCGTCCACGCGGTCCGGCCGGCGAAGCGCGGGGCCGCCTGCCCGGCTTCCGGAGTGCCGCTCACGCCCTCCACGAGAGTCATTGAATCGAACTTGTGCTCGAGCTTGGGGCCAGCGAGGATTCCGACCGGGTGAGAGCAACGAAGATCGGTTTCGTCGGCCTCGGCCAGATGGGCGGAAACATGGCCGTCCGCTTCCTCGACGCCGGGTACGCGGTCTACGGTGAGGAGCAGAACCGCGCTCATGCACAGCCGCTCGTCGAGCAGGGACTGCGCTGGCGCGAAACGCCGCGACAGGTTGCGGAAGCGACCGACGTCGTCTTCACGTCCCTCCCCGACGACCGCGTGCTGGAGGAGGTCGCGTCGGGCGCCGACGGCCTCCTGGCCGGCCTGTCGGCGGGAAAGGACTGGGTCGAGGTCAGCACGGTCAGCCCCAGCGTCAGCCGCGAGCTGGCAGGCCGTGCGCGACAGCGCGAAGCCACGATGCTTGACGCGCCGGTGTCGGGAAGCGTTCCCCAGGTGAAGTCGGGAGCGCTGACGATCATGGTCGGCGGCGACGAGGATGCATATGCCCGCGTCGAGCCTCTGCTGCGCGTGCTCGGCACGCCGACTCGCGTCGGCTCGAACGGTCAAGGCCTCGCGCTGAAGCTCGCGATCAACATCAGCCTCGCCGTCCAGATGCTCGCGTTTGCCGAGGGACTGCTGCTCGCCGAGCGATCGGGCCTCGACCGTCAGCTCGCGCTCGACGTGATGGTCAACAGCCCGATCGGCTCGCCGATGCTGAAGGCGCGGGCGGGAATCATCTTCGACCTCCCCGACGAGGCCTGGTTCGACATCGACTTCATGAAGAAGGACATCGAGCTGGCGCTAGCCACCGCGCGCGAGCTCGGCGTATCGCTTCCGACGGCGGAGCGAGCGGACGCGATCCTGCGGCGGTCCGAGGCGCTCGGCTACGGCCGGCGTGACCTGGCCGCCCTGTACGACGTGCTCGAGCAGCTCGCAGCCGAGCGGCGCCAGGCGGACTAGCGCTGTCTCCGTTCCGGCCAACCGGTAGCAGCAGATGTCGGCTAGCCCTGCCGCCGAACGGTGGCTGCCCACGATGACGGCGCCGACGCGGCAGTCCATCGTTCCAGGTAGCTGCTGTAGCTCCAGGTCGAGGAGGAAAACGATGACGAATCTCTCACCGGAGATCGAGTTCGACGACATGCTCGACCGGAAGGGCGACGAGGAACGACAGATCCGTGAATGGCGCGTCGACCAGCTCCGCCGGCTGGGAGTGCCGGTGTTCCTCGCCGAGGTGATCGCCGGAAACGTCGACTGGCACGACGTGGCGACTCTCATCGGCCGCGGTTGCCCGCCGTTGCTCGCCGTCGAGATCGCGCGCTAGCGGGCCGACCGCGTGCGGCAGTAGGCGATGCATTGCGATCATTGATGCATGGCGACAGGTCGTTCGGCGACCCTCTTCGCAAGCGAGCGTGACCGCTACCCCGGGTGGCTCCGTCGCTGGCGTGACGCGTTCGAGCCGCTGCGCTGGCTAGCCGGCGTCGGCGCCAGCGTCCTGCTGCTCGCGGTCGTGACCGGTGCCATCGAGTTGCTCAAGCCGCACGTGCCGGTTCTCAGCCTCGGCGTGCTCTACCTGTTGGCGGTGCTGCCGGTTGCAGTGGTCTGGGGGTTGGCGTACGCGATCCCGCTTTCGATCGCGAGCATGCTCGCGTTCAACTTCTTCTTCCTGCCGCCGCTGTACGAGTTCACGCTCGCCGACTCGCGCAACTGGTTCGCGCTTGCAGTCTTCGTGGTCACGGCCGTCGTCGTCAGCGAGCTCGCGGCACGATCGCGGCGACAGGCGCGCGAATCGGCGTTGCTGGCCGAGGTCGCGAGCTCTCTACTCAGACGCGGGGAGGTCAGCGCCGAGCTGGACCGAATCGCGGCCGAGGCGGCCCAGGCGTTGCAGGTCGAACGGGCGATGATCGAGCTGGACGACGACCGCACAGCGGGAGAACCCGCGGGCGAAGCGTTTCCGCTGGCGGTCGAGGGACGACGCGTGGGGACAATCGTCCTCGGCGGACCGCGCCAGGGCAGCGCAGCGGCGCGACGGCGCCTGCTTCCCGCGCTCGCGTCGCTGCTCGCGGTTGCCATCGACCGCGAGCGTCTCGCGCGCGAGGCGCTCGACGCGGAGGCACTTCGTCGCAGCGATGCGATGAAGACCGCGGTCATTCGCGCCGTCAGCCACGACCTTCGTACGCCGCTGATGGCGATCGTGACGTCGGCGAGCGCGCTCGTCCGCGAGGACCTCGACCTCGCACGAGCGGATCGGAGCGAGCTGGCCGCAACGATCCTGGGTGAGGCGGAGCGGCTCGATCGGCTCGTCGCGAACCTCCTCGACCTCTCACGCCTCGAGGCGGGCGCGGCGGCGCCCGAGCGAGAGATCTGTTTGATCGAGGATCTCGTCGTGCAGGCTCTGGATCAGCTTCGCGAGGACAGCGAGCGAGTGGAGATCTCGTTTCCGGACGACTCGCCCTCCGTCCGGGCCGACGCGCACCAGATCGAGCGCGTGCTCGTGAACCTGATCGAGAACGCGCTCCGGTACTCGCCGGCGGGAGAACCGGTGCGGGTGCAGGTGATGTCGACGCCGGCGGAGGCGATGGTACGCGTCGTCGATCACGGGCCGGGCGTCCGCCCGAACGACCGGGAACGGATCTTCGAGCCCTTCCAGCGCGGCTCCGGCACGAATGCGCGCGGAGCCGGTCTCGGCCTCGCGATCGCACGCGGGTTTGCGGAAGCGAATGGCGGCCGTGTTTGGGTCGAGTCGCGCCGTGGCCAGGGCGCAGCGTTCGTGCTCGCGCTTGCGACGGAGCCGAACACGTGAGCAAGGCGCGCGTACTGGTCGTCGACGATGAGCGGCAGATCCTACGAGCGCTTCAGACGAGCCTGCGGGCGGGCGGCTACGAGGTCGAGACGGCGGAGACGGCCGAAGGAGCGCTCGCCGCAGCCGCGATGCGCCCGCCAGAAGCCGTCATCGTCGACCTGCTCCTCCCGGACGGAACGGGCACCGAGGTCACGCGCGAGCTTCGCAGCTGGAGCTCGGCGCCGGTGATCGTCCTGTCCGCGGTCGGCGACGAACGAGAGAAGATCGCCGCGCTCGACGCGGGCGCCGACGATTACGTGACGAAGCCGGTCGGGATCGATGAGCTACTGGCTCGCCTGCGCGCGGTCCTGCGGCGCACGTCGCCGTCCGGCGAACCGGTGATCACTATCGGCGACCTCGTCGTCGACCTGGAAAAACGGTCAGTGACCGTCGGCGGCAAGGCCGTACATCTGACGCCGCACCAGTACGAGCTGTTGCGGCTGTTCGCGCTCAACGAAGGCAAGCTGCTCACGCACCGGACGCTGCTGCAGGAGGTCTGGGGACCCGGATACGACGGCGCGGCCAACCTGCTCCACGTCAACGTGTCGCAGCTTCGGCGGAAGATCGAGCCTGACCGCGCACGGCCACGCTACCTACTGACCGAGCCAGGCGCCGGCTACCGGCTGATCAAGCCCGAGACACCGGTCTAGCCACTCTCAGATTTTCTTCAGGCCGAGGGCCGGAACCCTCAGACGACGCTCAGGCGCGCGTCCCTAGCTTCGTCGAGGTGGAGTTTCACGGACTCGAATACCTGCTGGCAGGAACGGCGAACGGCTGCTGGCCCCGAAGACAACCGGACCAGTCGGTGCGAGCCTGAAACCGGCTCAGTCAGGTCGCGAGAGGGACGAATTGACACGTCTTAGGAGCAACAGCTGATGTTCGATCTCGCCGCGATCGCGATCGCCGTCGCCTGCTTCGCATTCGTGTTCGCGCTCCTCTACGTGCTGGAGCGGGTCTGATGTCAGCCGCGGACGCGTTCGGGCTCGCGGTTTCGCTCGCGGTCCTCGCGTACCTCATCTATGCGCTTTTTCGCGGTGAGCGGCTCTGATGGGTCAGGGGATCGGACAGATCGTCGTCTACGCGGCCGTTCTGATCGCGCTCGCGTACCCGCTCGGCCTCTACATGGCGCGGGTCTACCTGACTCCGGCGTTCGGCGGCCGGTTTCTCGGATCGATCGAACGCGGCTTCTATTCGATCCTGCGAACGGATCCCCGGAAGGAACAGAGCTGGAAGGGCTACGCGAAGTCCGTCCTCGTCTTCTCGATCGTCTTCTTCGGCCTGCTATACGCGATCCAGCGTCTGCAGGCCCACCTGTTCCTCAACCCGGACCACCTGCCAGGGGTGCCGTCGCACATCGCGCTGAATACGACCGCCAGCTTCATCACGAACACGAACTGGCAGTACTACGGCGGCGAGTACACGATGTCGTACCTGACCCAAATGGCGGGCCTGGCGGTGCAGCAGTTCGTCTCCGCCGCGGTCGGGATGGCGGTGCTTGCAGCGGTCGTACGCGGGTTCGCGCGAAGGTCGACGAGTGAGCTGGGCAACTTCTGGGTCGACCTCTACCGGTCGATGGTCTACATCCTGCTGCCGCTGACGCTCATTCTCGGCGTGATCCTGGTGTCACAGGGCGTGCCGCAGACATTCTCCGGACACGCGACCGCGAGGACGCTTGAGGGCGTGACCCAGACGATCGCCCGCGGGCCGGTCGCACTGATGATCGCCATCAAGCAACTGGGGACGAACGGTGGCGGCTTCTACAACTCGAACTCGGCAGTCCCCTTCGAGAACCCGAACGGGCTGACCAACTTCCTCGAGGAGATCGCGATCCTTCTGATCCCCGCGGCGCAGGTGTTCATGTTCGGGAAGATGGTGCTGGCCCGGCGCCACGCCTGGATGGTGTTCGCGGCGATGTTCGCAGTCTTCGCCATCGGCGTTGGGATCGCGTACCCGGCCGAGCAGCACGGCTCGCAGGTGCTCCGCGCCTCCGGCGTCAACATCACGCAGGGGCAGGGGCAGAGCGGCGGGAACATGTCGGACAAGGAGGTCCGGTTCGGGATCGCGAACACGGCCCTCTGGGGCACGATCACGACCGATGCCTCGAACGGCTCGGTCAACGGCGGCCACGACGCGTTCACGGCCTTCGGCGGCGCCATTCCCCTCGTGAACATCTTCTTCGGGGAGGTGATCTTCGGCGGGGTCGGCTCCGGCCTGTACGGGATGTTCTTCTACATCGTGATCGCGGTGTTCATCGCGGGGCTGATGGTGGGCCGTACCCCCGAATACCTCGGCAAGAAGATCGAGGCAAGAGAAATCAAGTACGCGGCCGTCGGGGCGCTGTTCGTCCCGACGATGGTGCTGACCATGGCCGCGGTGTCCGTGGTGACCAACCTCGGGCTGGCATCGGTCTTCAACCCGGGCGCTCACGGGTTCACAGAAGCCCTGTACGCGTACACGTCGCAGGCGAACAACAACGGGAGCGCGTTCGCCGGCTACGGCGCGACCAACTTCTCCGCCGAGTTCGGCACGGTCGCGCTCTTGCTGGGAAGGTTCGCGCCCCTCCTCGCCGCGCTGGCGCTCGCCGGCGCATTCGCAGGAAAGAAGACGGCGCCGGTCTCCGCCGGCACGTTCCGCACGGACGGCCCGACGTTCGTCGTCCTGCTCGTGGGCGTGATCATCCTGACCGCGGGCTTGATGGTCTTCCCGGCGTTGACGCTCGGGCCGATCGTCGAGGGGCTGTCGCACTGATGGCGCGTGACCTGAGGTCTTCCCTGATAGCGGTCGTCGCTCTCACGGCGGTGTTCGGGCTGGCCATTCCTGCCCTCTTCACCGGCTTCGCACAGCTCGCGTTCTCGAGTCAGGCGGACGGTAGCCTGATCAAGGTCGACGGGAAGGTCGTCGGCTCCAGGCTGGCCGCACAAGGGTTCGCGAAGCCGCAGTACTTCCACGAGCGCCCGTCGGCGACGACGCCCGCGTACAACGCCGGCGCGACGACGTTCGCGAACCTCGGCCCGACGAACCCCGACCTCGCCAAGGCGGTGCGCCAGCGGGCCGCTGCGATCCTCAAGCTCGAGCGTCCCTTCAACCCGGGCCTGACGATCCACGGCATCCCCGTCGACGCGGTCACGACCTCCGCCTCCGGCATCGACCCGGACATCTCACAGGCCTATGCACAGTTGCAGGCACCGCGCGTCGCGGCCGTCAGGCATCTGCCCCTGGCGACCGTCAAGAGTCTGATCAACGACAACACCGACGGCCGAAGCCTCGGCTTCCTCGGCGAGCTGGGCGTGAACGTGCTCGAGCTCAACCTCGCGCTGGACAGGCAGCAGGGAAGGTAATGGCCCGCAGGTCGGCAAGCGTCTTCTCGCGCGACATCGTCATGGGTGCGGTCCGGGACTCGTTCCCCAAGCTCGATCCGAGGACGCAGATCCGAAACCCCGTCATGTTCATCGTCGAGCTCGGCAGCGTGATCACCACCGTGATCTTCTTCCTCGAGCTTGCGCGCGGGCAGTACAGCCAGCTGTGGTTCGTCGGCGTCATCTCGTTCTGGCTCTGGCTGACCGTGCTCTTCGCGAACTTCGCCGAGGCGGTGGCCGAAGGGCGGGGCAAGGCGCAGGCGAACGCGCTGCGCGCCACGCGCCACACGACCACGGCGCATCGGCGGCTCGACAACGGCGGCCTCGAGGACGTGCCGGCGCCGGACCTGGAGCGCGGGGACGTGGTCGTCGTCTCCGCCGGGGAGATCATCCCCGCCGACGGCGAGATCATCGATGGCGTTGGCTCGGTCGACGAGTCGGCGATCACGGGCGAGTCCGCTCCCGTCATCCGCGAGTCGGGCGGCGACCGTTCCGCGGTGACGGGCGGGACTAGGCTCCTCTCCGACCAGCTCGTCATCGAGGTCACGCAGGAGCCCGGCCAGTCGTTTCTCGACCGGATGATTGCCCTCGTAGAGGGCGCCGAGCGACGCAAGACGCCGAACGAGATCGCGCTCAACATTCTGCTCGCCGGGCTGACGATCACCTTCCTCGCCGCCGTAGTGACCTTGCGTCCGTACGCGATCTACGCCGGCACGGCCACGTCGCAGACGGTCTTGATCGCCCTGCTCGTCGCACTGATCCCCACAACGATCGGCGCGCTGCTGTCGGCGATCGGGATAGCGGGCATGGACCGGATGGTGCAGCGCAACGTGCTCGCGATGTCAGGTCGCGCGGTCGAGGCCGCAGGCGATGTCGACGTGCTGCTTCTGGACAAGACCGGGACGATCACGCTCGGCAACCGGCAGGCCGTCGGGTTCGTTCCCGTGGACGGCGTCTCCAGCGAGGAGCTCGCCCAGGCGGCACAGCTCTCGTCGCTGGCCGACGAGACCCCGGAGGGACGATCCATCGTCGTGCTGGCCAAGGAGCGCTACGGCCTTCGCGGCCGCGAGGTTGGCGAGCAGACCGCAACATTCATCCCGTTCTCGGCGACAACGCGGATGAGCGGCGTCGACCTGAACGGGCACCGGCTGCGGAAGGGGGCAGCGGACGCGGTCAAGCGGTTCGTGGAGGAGCAGGGCGGCCGCCCTCCCGCCCGGCTCGACGAAGAGGTGGACAGGATCGCCCGCGACGGCGGCACGCCACTCGTCGTTGCGCAGGACAACTTCGTGCTAGGCGTGATCTACCTCAAGGACGTCGTCAAGGGCGGCATGAACGAACGCTTCGACGAGCTCCGCAAAATGGGGATCCGGACTGTGATGATCACTGGGGACAACCGAATCACCGCGGCCGTGATCGCAAGCGAGGCCGGAGTCGACGACTTCCTCGCCGAGGCAACGCCGGAGGCGAAGATGGCCCTGATCAAGGACGAGCAGGCGAGCGGACGGATGGTGGCGATGACGGGCGACGGCACCAACGACGCGCCGGCCCTCGCCCAGGCCGACGTCGGAGTCGCCATGAACGCCGGAACGTCCGCCGCCAAGGAGGCCGGCAACATGGTCGACCTCGACAACAACCCGACGAAGCTGATCGAGGTCGTCGAGGTCGCGAAACAGCAGCTGATCACTCGCGGCGCGCTGACGACGTTCTCGATCGCGAACGACGTCGCCAAGTACTTCGCGATCCTGCCGGCGATCTTCGCGTTCACGTACGCGACGAAGCCGGGCGAGCGCGGGCCGCTGAACGACCTCAACATCATGCAGCTGGGGACGCCGAAGAGCGCGATCGTCTCGGCGATCATCTTCAACGCGCTGATCATCCCGGCGCTCGTTCCGCTCGCGCTGAGGGGGGTGAAGTACCGGGCGATCGGCGCCACCGCGCTACTGCGGCGAAATCTGCTCATCTATGGCCTCGGCGGCGTGATTCTTCCATTCATCGGCATCAAGCTCATCGACCTGATCGTCCACAACGTGTTCGGGGCGTGAGGTGGGCCGCGGGCACTACCGCATCCTTCTCGGCATGGCGGCGGGGGTCGGCAAGACGTACCGGATGCTGCTGGAGGGCCGTCAGGCCCAGGCACAGGGCCGGGATGTGGTCATCGGCTATCTCGAGCCGCATGACCGCCCCGAGACCTCGGCGCTCGCCGAAGGGCTCGACGTAGTTCCGCGGCTACGCACGGCCCAGATCGGCCTCGAGCTCGAGGAGATGGACACGGACGCCGTCATCGCCCGCGCACCCGAGCTCGCGCTCGTCGACGAGCTCGCGCACACCAACGCGCGCGAGATGCGAAACGAGAAGCGCTACCAGGACATCGACGAGATCCTCGACGCCGGCATCGACGTCATCTCGACGGTCAACGTCCAGCACCTCGAGAGCCTCAATGACGCGATCCACGAGCTGACCGGCGTCCGCGTCCGAGAGACGTTCCCGGACCGGATCCTCGACGAGGCGGACGAGGTCGTGCTCGTCGACCTCACGCCGGAGGAACTGCGGGAGCGGCTGAGCGCCGGCAAGGTCTACCCGAAAGGGCGCGCCGAGGTCGCGCTCAAGAACTTCTTCCGGTACGAGAACCTCGCGAGGCTGCGCGAGCTTGCCCTGCGCGAGGTGGCCGAGGACGTCGAGGCCCGCCGGCAGGCGGATCCGCTGGAGCCGCTCAGCAAGCAGGCGATCGCGGAACGCGTCCTCGCACTAGTCGAGCCACAGCCGAAGTCGCAGCGCATCCTCCGCCGCGCCTGGCGCTCGGCGCAACGGCTCGGCGCCGACATCGACGCCCTCTGGATGCGACCCGACGGGCGGGACCCCACGCCTGAGGAGGAGACGCAGCTCGCGGCGCTGCGCCGCCTCTCCAGCCTGCTCGGAATCCATTTCCTGGAGGAGCGGGGCGACAGCCTCGTCGACGTCGTCCACCGCGTCGCGTGTGAGCGCGGCAGCACGTACATCTTCCTCGGCACACCCGACGAATCCCGTCGGCGCGAGATCTTCGGAGGCTCGCTTCTCTCGCGGATGGTCCGGGAGATCCCGGGCGTCGACATCCGGGTGGTGGCCGACCGCGCACTGAGAGAGGAGAGCCCGGAGTGACCGTGCCGCCTCGGATCTGGGCCGTGCTGGTCGCCGCAGCACTCGCGCCCGTACGGCTGTACCGCCGTCTCCGCCGGCGCCGGGTCCCGGCGCCGGGCGCTCGCCGGGTGCTCGTTCCCTTCACGCGCGGGCACCTCGACCCGACCGTGCTCGAGGCCGCGATTCGCATCACGCGCGCGGAGCAGGGGACGCTCGTCCCCGCCTACCTGATCCTCATTCCGATGCGGTTCGCGCTCGACGCGCCGATGAGCCAGGAGGTCTCGATGGCGATCCCGCTGCTCGAAGCTGTCGAGCATGCCGCTTCGCGCGCGGGCGTCCCGGTGGACGCGCGCGCCGAGAGCGGTCGGACGCCGATCCACGCGCTCGAACGGCTCTGGGACGTCGAGCACTTCGACCGCATCGTCGTGCCCGCACCCGCCGACGGCGAGCCGGGGTTCACGCCCAAGGAGTTGCTCTGGATGCTCATGAACGCCCCCAGCGAGACGGTCGTCCTCCGGCCCGACCCGGCGCTTCGTCTCGCGGAAATCAGCCCGCTGGACGGTCGAGCTCGAGTGAGCCGTCGGCCAGAAGCCGTCCCGGCCGGGCAGCCCGCTTCCGAACCAGCTCGTCCGCTCGAGCGGGTTGCCCGGCCGGCCGCCGGCTGAGGAGCCAGCGGGCGATCTCTCCGAGACGGTGGTCGGCCCAGAAGATCCACCCGTGCCGGTCCTCGGTCACGCGCTCGCTGATCGGCGCGGCGGGATTCAGCCGCTTGACGGCCCTGTAGAGCCGGCACGCCGTCGAACGCGTACGCGGCGACGTACTCGGAGGGGCTGCGGAGCAGGTACGTCCGGGGGGATTCTGCTCGGCCGGTGAGCCCACCTCGACCGCGCCCGCCGCCGCTCGCCTCGGCTGTCGAGCGACCGGGCGAACTGGCGCTCGCGCGCGAGGAAGTTCGTGACCGGGTCGTCGGCCGCGGCCGCCGCGAGTAGGTGCGGATGCCGCGCGAGCAGCATCAGCGCCTCCTGGCCCCCATGCTGTCGCCGGGCCGCGTAGACCCGCCGAGGACGGCCTATCGGGCCGTCGCCTGCGTCCCTACTCGCGGGCCCGGCCGCCGGAGAGCCTCTCGCCATGACTCGGCCCGAGGCAGACCGGCGCTGGCGAGCAGCGCTGCGACGCCGCCGGCGACGATCGCGGCGCGCACGAGGCGGCGTGCCTCCGAACCGCCTACGCGGCGGGCAGGGTCGGCTCCGTCCGCAGGCGGGCACGCGGAGGAGCGAGCAGGGCTGTCCATCGGTGAACCGCTACCGCGGGGAGTCGTCCCACCTCGTCCCAGCTGAGATCCAGCGCCACGGCGTCGGCCGCGACCCACGCGACTGCGTTGATCGGAACGGTCACCTCCCGCCGGCCGTACAGGTGGCCTCGTTCTAGGACGACGTGCGTGAGGTGGTCGTCGCGGTCGACGAGCAGCCCGTCGACGCGGCCCAGGCGGTGGCCGTCGCTCGAGAAGACCGCGCTGGCCCGCCGGATCTCGATCTCGTCCTTCGGAATCCGCTCGTACGTGGTCGTGGCGCGCGGGCCGAAGTCCAGGAACGGGTCGAAGCGAGGGAAGTCTTCGTAGTACGGGTGGGCGAGCACGCTCGGGACAGCGAGCTCCCACGTTGGATCCCGCAGCCGGATGCCGTCGGCTCGGAGATAGAGAAACTCCTCGACCGGAGCCAAACGAAGCAGCTCGATGATGGTGCAGCCGAGCACGAGCGCGGCCGACGTCTCGTCCGGATAGGCGAGCTCCACCGGAACCAACCGCTCGACCCGGTGTGCGTCGTGCAGGTCGACGACGAGGTGCGTGACGCGTTGCCGCGTCGGGTCGATGACGACGTCGGCGAGCTCACCCGCGGCGGCGTTGCCACACCGTACTGGGCAACCGAGTTCAAGCCGCATCGTCAGCTCCGTCCGGCATTGCCCCTACAAGGGTCGCGCCGGGAGGCGGCTGCGCACATCCCCCGAACGGAGGATCCGTCGAAGGACGGGCTGCTCATGCGCGTGCCGACCGGCCGGTCTCGCCGTTCATGCGCGCGGTCGATGCCGCCGGCCATCCATCGCGCCCACGATGTCGGCTTCACGTCAATGAACCAGAGCTCAGGTGATGAACGTACGATGGCGGAACCGACCATGCCGACACAGGCAAGGAAGCGTGTCACCGTCCTGGTTGCGGACGACCATCCGCTCTACCGGGAAGGCGTCGTCCGCGCGCTGTCCGCAAGCGGTCAGGTCGAGGTCGTCGGCGAGGCCGCCGACGGCCGGGCGGCGCTGACGGAGATCGCCGACCAGCAGCCCGACGTCGCCGTGGTCGACTACAGGCTGCCCGAGCTCGACGGGGTCGCGGTCACGAATGCGGTCGTCCGCGACCGGCTGCCGACGCGCGTCCTCCTGGTCTCGGCGTTCACGGACAGCGGCATCGTCTACCAGGCGTTGGAGACCGGTGCTGCGGGATTCGTTTCCAAGGAGGCGCGCCGGGAGCAGATCGTCGATGCCGTGCTCGCCTGCGCGCGCGGCGAGAACGTCGTCCCACCGGACATAGCCGCCGGCCTCGTCTCCGAGATCCGCCTCCGCCGGCAGGACGACCGGCCGGCGCTCACGCAGCGCGAGCACGAGATCCTGCGCTCGATCGCGGCGGGCAAGAGCCTGCCCGAGATCGCCGGCGACCTGTACCTCGGGCTGACGACCGTGAAGACGCACGTGCAGCACCTGTACGAGAAGCTCGGGGTCTCCGACCGAGCGGCGGCCGTGGCGAGCGCGATGAGACGGGGCCTCATCGAGTAGGACGCTTGCCGACGACCGTCCAGGCGGAGTCGCTGCGGGAGGCGCGAGTCGAGGCCGAGCGCGTCGTCGCCGGGCTTCGCTTGCCGGCGATCGCACTCATCGCGCTGAGCGAGGGGCTCCCGCACCCGAACGACGAGAAGCAGGCGTTTTACGTCGCGCTCGTCGCCTACTCCGCCTGGAGTCTCGGCATCCTTGCGTGGGTCCACCTCCGGCCGGTCGGCGAGCGGTTGGCGCTTGCCGCGACCGGCGTCGACATCGCGGCGATCACCGTTTTGGCCGTGCTGTCGGGCGGCGCCTTCTCGCATGCCCGTCTTGCCTTCTTCCTCATCCCCGTCGCGGTCGCCTTTCGCTTCCGCCCGTCGATCACCGCAGCGGCCGCGGTCGTCACGACCGCCGCCTACGTCATCCAGGCGGTCGCACACCCGGCCGCCAGGTCGCAGCCGCAGGCCGCCCGGTTCATCGCGACGCAGGCCGGGTTCCTCGCTTGGGTCGGGCTCGGCTGTGCGCTGCTTTCGCTCCTGCTCGCTCGGCGCACCGAGCTCGTGAGCCGCCTGGCAGCGGAGCGCTCACAGCTGCTCGCCGATGCGCTCGAAGCCGAGCAGCGCGAGCGCCGGGCGCTGGCGGAGGCGCTCCACGACCACGCGCTGCAGAACCTCCTCTCCGCCCGCCACGAGCTCGAGGAGGCCGGTGAAGTGAGCGCGCACCCCGCGCTCGACCGGGCGGACACTGCGCTGGTCGAGACCGTGGGCCAGCTACGCGAGACCGTTTCCGAGCTGCATCCGTACGTGCTCGAGGAGGCGGGCCTGAAGGCGGCGCTGCGCTCGGTCGCCCAGCAGGCCGCGACACGCGGTGGCCTCGCGCTGCAGCTCGACCTACGCTACGACACGCCCCACGCTCGAGAAGCGCTGCTGTTCTCGGCGGCCCGCGAGCTGCTCACGAACGTCATCCGGCATGCGGCAGCGGACCGCGTCACCGTCCGACTCGTCGACGCCGGCGACCAGCTGGAGCTCACGGTCGAGGACGACGGCCGCGGCTTTCCGCCCGAGCGGCTGGCCCAGCAGCTCGCTAACGGCCATGTGGGGCTCGCCTCGCAGCGGTTCCGCGTCGAGGCCGCCGGCGGGTCGATGTGGATCGCTTCGGCACCCGGCAAAGGGACGCGCGTGGCGATCCGCCTGCCCGCGTAAGGCGACATTCCGGACCTCGCAATCATCCGAACGGCCGATCGCCTTGGCGCTCGAGAGCGCGCAGGCTTCATCTATGACCGACGCAACGACCGCGCAGGTTGCGACGGCGCTGCGAATTGCGCGGATGATCGTCACCAGCATCGGCGTCGCGGCGGACTCCGAGGCGCCGCTCAGCGACAACCAGAAGATCGCCATGATTACGGCGGCACTGATCGAGTTCGACGGGTTCCGGGACGAGCTCGGCACACTGCTCGCGCTCGATCGCCTCATCGCCGACTCAGCCGGCCACGAAGACCACGTCCGGAGGCGGCCGCAGGGATGAGCAGGGCCACCTTCGTCCCCGAGTACTGGCTCTGCCACAGCGAGGGATTCGCCGTCGTCTCGCCCGAGGGACGACTAGGCTACGTCGACGAGGTCCGGTTCGCGTCGGGGATCGACCGGCCGGACGCGATCGCCTTCCGTCGCACCGATGGGCACGACCTCGTAGTGGTTCCGGTTTCGGACGTCGATCGGATCGTCCCGGAGTGCGAGGAGATCTGGCTGCGGCGGCGGCGCGGTCCACTCTCTTGAGATCCTCTTGAGCCGGCGGATTACGCTCTTGAGGCCGGCTTGAGCAGCGAGGCCCTAGCGTGGAAACGTGGTCGCCACCGACGCGAAACGACCTGCCGCGTTCCCGGCGGGGAAGCATCACCAGGAGACCGCCTCCGGGCTCCACCGCCTCCTCGTCCCGATCGGCCCCGGCGAGGAGGTCAACGGCGCGCTCGCCCTCGCCTGCACTCTGGCCGCCGAGCGAGGTGCGAAGGTAAGGGTGATTTCGGTCGTCGAGATCCCCGCGGAGCTGCCGTTCGACGCGCACATGTTCGAGGAGGAGGCGACTGCGAGGCGCCTTCTCCTACAGGCCCGCGAGGTCGGCGAGAGCCGCGGCGTCGCCGTCGAGATCGAGATCGTCCGTGGGCGCTCCGCGGGTGAGGCGATCGTCGCCGAGTCGGCGCACGGCGAGACCGAGCTGATCGTCCTGCGCAAGGAGCGGCATCGCGGAGCCGGCCGGCGGATCCTCTTCGGGAGCACCGTCGACTACGTGCTGAACCACGCGCGGTGCCCGGTGATGGTCGTCGCTCCGCGCCCGGCGGCGCACCGACCCGTGCACGCCGTCCGCTAAGCGCGGATGCTTAAGAGCGTGTCACCAGCGGCGAACGGGCAGGCGCCGGGCGTCGAACTAGACGAGCCTCCGCCGCCGGCATCGGGCGCGTCGGGAGCGGCGCTCGGTGCGCTCGGGGCCTGCAAACGGATCCTGATCGGCCGGCCGCGCGCCACGCGCGAGATCGGCGAGACCCTGCTGCCGAAGTGGCTGGCCCTCCCGATCTTCTCGTCCGACCCCATCTCCTCGGTCGCCTACGCGACCGAGGCGGCGATGGCCGTGCTGGTCGTGGCTTCCCTGAGCGCGCTGCACCTTGTCCTCCCGATCTCGATCGCCATCGCCGCGCTGCTGGCGATCGTCGTCATCTCGTACCGCCAGGGAGTGCAGGCGTACGCGTCGAGCGGCGGCTCGTACGTGTTCGCGAAGGAGAACCTCGGGACGCTGCCCTCGCTCGTGGCCGGCGCGGCGCTGCTCATCGACTACGTCCTGACGGTCGCGGTCTCCGTCGCGGCGGGCGTGTTCGCGATCACGTCCGCGGCCCCGTCCCTTGCGTCGCACCGCGTGTGGCTCTCGCTCGGCTGCATCCTGCTGCTGACGCTCGGCAACCTGCGCGGCGTCCGCGAGTCCGGGTTCCTGTTCGCATTCCCGACCTACGGGTTCATCGTCAGCGTCTACGCCGTGCTCGCGGTCGGTGGCGTCAAGTGCGCCACGAGCGGGTGCCCGACCGCAGTCGCGCCGCATCCCCTCGCCGCCGGCACCGGCGCCGTCACCGTCTTCCTGGTGCTGAAGGCGTTCGCCTCCGGCTCGGCCGCGTTGACGGGCGTCGAGTCGATCTCGAACGGGGTCACGGCCTTCAAGAAGCCGCAGGCCCAGAACGCGGCGCGGACGCTGGTGGCGATGGCGGCGATCGCGATCACGCTCTTCCTCGGCGTCTCCTACCTGGCCGTGAAGATGCACACGCGCCCCAGCAGCTCGGACTCGATCCTCTCCCAGATCGCCCGGGGCGTCTTTCCGGCCGGCTCGCACGGCTCGCTGCTCTACTACATCGTCCAGGCGTTCACACTGGCGATCCTCGTCCTCGCCGCGAACACGTCGTACCAGGGGTTCCCGCGACTCGCCGCGCTCCTCGCGAAGGACGGGTTCATCCCGCGGCAGTTCACCAACCTCGGCGACCGGCTCGTCTACTCGAACGGAATGCTGGTCCTCGCCGCCTTCGCGACCGGCCTGATCCTCGCCTTCAGCGCGAACGTCAACTCGCTGATCCACCTGTACGTGATCGGCGTCTTCACGGCGTTCACGTTGGCGCAGGCGGGAATGGTGCGGCACTGGCATCGCCACCGCGGCCCGCACTGGCGTAGCCGGGCGATCCTGAACGGGGTCGGCGCTGCCGCGACGCTCGTCGTCGACGTGATCGTGATCCTCACGAAGTTCACGGAGGGAGCCTGGATGGTGCTGATCGCGATCCCGGTGCTGATCGCCCTCTTCTACGCCATCCACCGGCACTACCGGTCGGTGGCGCGCCGGTTGCGCGCGAAGGCGCGGGCCGTGCTCGCGCGGCCCAACCCGCAGAACACCGTCGTCCTTTACGTCGAACGCCTCGACTCGGCCACTCGCGAAGCGCTCTGGTATGCGGAACGGATCTCGAACGGTGCGCTGCGGCCGATTCACGTGCCCCACCCCGGGAGCGACCCGGGCATCCGCCCGCGCTTCTCCCGGTGGACGGAAGGCCGTCACCGGCTCGAAGTCCTGTCGCACCAGGACGAGCCCCTCGAAGCCGTGCTCGAGTACATCTGGGCATTCCCGTCCGGCGACGGCGACTTCGTCACCGTCGTCATCCCCGAGCTGTTCCGCAAGCCGTCGCTCATCTCGGCGGTGCTGGGCAAGCCGACGTTCAAGCTCAAGGTCGGGCTGCTGAGGGAGCCCGGCGTCGTCGTCGCCGACGTGCCTGCGCTTGCAAGACAGGCGGACGACGGCTGGGTCGAGCCTCTCCGCGCGGCCTGCATCGTCCCGGTCTCGCAGCTGCAGGCGGCGTCGCTGCGCGCGCTGATCTATGCGCGGTCGCTGGGGATTCCGGACACGACCGCCGTCTTCTTCTCGAGCGACGACGACGCGATCGACGCGATCGAGGACGACTGGCGCCGCTTCCCCACCAACCTGCCGTTGGAGGTCGTCGACGCTCCCTTCCGCGACTTCGGCAAGCCACTCCTCGGGCGCATCCGCAAGGTGACCGCCGATCCGGAGGCGGTCGCCGTGGTCGTCATGCCGGAGCTGATTGTCCGCGGCGCCGACCGCCTGCTCCACAACCAGCGCGCCCTCTACCTCAAGCGCCTCCTGCTGTTCGAGCCGCGCGTAATCCTGACGAGCGTGCCGTACCAGCTGCTGTAAACGACTCGGAAAGGCATGATGGACGCCGTGCGCGAGGGTGGTTGCTCCTGCAGGGCGATTCGTTACCGGCTGGCGTCCGATCCGCTGTTCATTCACTGCTGCCACTGCCTGAACTGCCAGCGCCAGACCGGCAGCGCGTTCGTCATCAACCTGCTGATCGAGGCCGACCGCGTCGAGCTTCTGAGTGGCGATCCGGAGGCGGTCGACGTGCCTCGCGACGACGGCAGTAGCCAGCGCATCTACCGCTGCCCGAGTTGCTACGTGGCGGTGTTCAGCGAGTACGGGCGTCCCGAGGTCTGGTTCGTCCGCGGCGGCACGCTCGACCAGCCGTCGGCAGTCGAGCCCGACGTCCATATCTACACCAGGTCGAAAGTGCCGTGGGTCGCGCTCCCGGAGTCGGTGCCGGCGTTCGGCGAGTACTACGACACGAAAGCCCTGTGGCCGGCGGCGAGTCTCGAGCGGCTGCGCGCGGTCTTCTCGTCGTGAAGTGACCTCCCGCGGGACCGAGGGCCGGCGCGTCCGTCTGATCTTCAGCGCGCTGCTGCTCGTCCTCTTCCTCGCGACGCTGGACCAGACCATCGTGTCGACGGCCCTGCCGACGATCGTGGGCGATCTCGGCGGGATCTCGGAGCTGTCCTGGGTCGTGACCGCCTACCTCCTGGCGTCCACCGTCGTCGGGCCGGTGTACGGGAAGCTCGGCGACCTCTACGGGCGGAAGACCGTGCTGCAGGCGGCGATCGTCGTCTTCCTCGTCGGCTCGGCGCTCTGCGGGATCAGCCAGAACATGGATGAGTTGATCGCCTTCCGGGCGCTCCAGGGCCTTGGCGGCGGCGGGCTGTTCGTCCTCACTATCGCCGTCGTCGGCGACATCATCCCGCCCCGCGACCGCGGCCGCTACCAGGGCTTCTTCGGCGCCGTCTTCGGCGTCTCGACCGTCGTCGGGCCGCTGCTCGGCGGCTTCTTCGTCGACAGTCTCTCCTGGCGGTGGATCTTCTACGTGAACGTTCCGATCGGCGTGATCGCGCTAGCGGTGATCGCGGTCGCGTTCAAGCCCAGAGCCGATCACGCGCACCACAAGATCGACTATCTCGGCGCGTCGTTGCTCGCCGGCGGCCTTGCGGCGATCGTGCTCTACACCAGCCTCGGCGGCACGACGTACGCATGGGGCTCGCCGGGGATGGTCGCACTCGTCGCCGCGGGGGTCGTCCTGCTCGGTGCGTTCGTCTTCGTCGAGGCGCACGCTGCGGAGCCCATCCTGCCGCTCGAGCTGTTCCGCAACCGCGTCTTCCGGATTTCCGGCGCCGTGGGATTCATCGTCGGCTTCGCGCTGTTCGGCGCCGTCACGTACCTGCCGCTCTACCTCCAGGACGTGAGGGGCCACAGCCCAACAGTCTCGGGACTGCTGTTGACGCCGATGGTGGGCGGCCTACTGGTCGCGTCGATCGGGAGCGGCCAGCTGATCAGCCGCTTCGGACGCTACAAGCCGTTCCCGATCGCAGGCACCGCGATCATGGCGGTCGGGCTCCTCTTGCTGTCACGCCTGCAGGTCGATACGTCGTCGGTCGTCGCCGGCTCGTACATGCTCGTGCTTGGGCTCGGGATCGGCCTCGTCCTCCAGGTCCTCGTGCTAGCCGCACAGAACTCCGTCGACTACAAGTACCTCGGTGTCGTCAGCTCCGGCTCCACCCTCTTCCGGCAGATCGGCGGGTCGATCGGCGTCTCGGTGTTCGGCGCCATCTTTGCCAACCAGCTCGCGAGCCGCCTCGCCGCGCTGATCCCGCCGGGTGCCCACGTCCCGACCGCGCCCAACCCGAACGCGCTCGCGACCCTTCCGCCCGCCGTCCACGCCGCGTACGCGACGGCGATCACGGACGCGCTGCACCCGGTATTCCTCACGGCTGCTGTCGTCGCAGTCGTCGGCTTCGTCCTCGCCTGGTTCCTGCCCGAGGTCACGCTCAAGACGACCGCCGCGGCGCCCGACCCGGGCGCCGGCTTCCATCCCGCGCGCGACGACAGCAGCCTGCGCGAGATCGAGCGCTCGCTTTCGGTACTCGCGGCGCGCGAGAACCGCTGGGAGCTGTACCGGCAGCTCGCGGCCCGGGCAGCTCTCGACCTGCCACCGCCGGAGCTCTGGCTGCTCTCGCGGCTCGGCGAGCGGCCACCGGTAACTCCGGCCCAGCTCGCCGATCAGCTGTACACCGGCGACGGTCGGATCGCCGAGGCGCTCGAGCAGCTGCGCGGCCGCTCGCTCGTCCGAACAGACGACGGCACGGTGACGCTGACCGCCGCAGGGAGAGAGGACTACGAGCGGATCGTCGCGGCCCGCTGCGACGGCCTGCGGGAGCTCCTCGACGGATGGCAACCGGATCAGGAGGCCGAGCTGCGGCAGCTCATCCGCACGCTCGGGCGCGACCTCGTCAGCGAGATGCCGATGCCTGCGCCTGCGCCGGCCTGAGATCGGCCGCGGTGGCGTCCGGCCGCGGCGTCAGGCGGATCTCGACGGGAAGCTGCCGTTCCAGCGCGAGCACCGACACAGCGGCCACGGCGGCCACGGCCGCCGCCGTGAGCATCGTCGCGGGGCCCGAAACGCCCAGCAACTGCGCCGCGAGCGTCGGCGCGAGCGCCAGGCCGAGCCACCACGACAGCCCCGTCGCCGCCATGTACCGACCGCGGAGCGCGCCCGGCGCGAGGTCGGCCACCAGCGGCATGAGCACGGTCGTGTACAGACACTCGCCGGCGCCGACGAGGACGACGGCCGTGAGCAGCACGGCGGCGGCGGCGCGAGCGTCCAGCGCACCTGCGGCGACGACGAGCAGGCTCGCGGCGACGAACATCAGCGCGCCGAGCGCCATCGTCGCCGTCCGCCGCCGGCCCTCGGCGGCTTTCGCGACCGGAATCTGCGCGAGCACGACGGTCACGGCATTGGCCAGCACGAGCAGCCCGATCACGCGCGTGCTCACGCCGACCTGCACACGGGCGTAGGCCGGAACGATCCACGAGAAGACGCCCCAGCCGACGGCGATCACGGCGACGTTGATGAGTGCCAGCCGGACGAACGGCCGGTCGCGCAGGACGAGCCGATAGCCGCCGGCCATGCGCTCGGGGCGAGGTGACTCGCGCACGCCGAGGACGAGGATCGCCGCGTAGACCAGGTACGTGACCGCGTTGACGAGGTAGAGAGCGACGAAGCCGTGCAGCCCGCGCGCCGCTACGACGCCGCCGACGAAGCCCCCGACGCCGACGCCGAGATTGGCGACGACGCGGGAGACGGCCGTCGCGCGGTGCCGGACGTCCCGAGCCGCGAGCGTCGCGAGCAGCGCAGACTGGCTCGGCTGCAGACCGCCGTTCCCGATGCCGGCGACGGCGGCCGCCGCGAACGCCTGCAGCGGCGTTGTGGAAAAGGCCAGGCCAGCAAAGCCGACGCCGAGCGCGGCGAGCGAGGCCGCCGCGACGGCGCGCGACCCGATCCGGTCGATCAGCGGGCCGGCGACGGGCGCGGCCACGACCGCGAGGCCCGTCACGATGCCGACAACGAGGCCGGCGATCCCGAGGCTGAACCCTCGGCCGTCGTGGAAGTAGATGACCTCGAACGGCATCACGCACCCCCAGCCGAGGTAGTTCAAAAAGACGCCCGCCTCCACGATCCACAGCTGCGCCGGCAAACCGTACGCGAGTCTGTTATAGTACAAGCTTGCCATTCGATCTAGTACAAACTATCGGACCGGGTGCGAGGGCGGCAACCATCGCGTCGACGATCGAGGGCGCGATCGCTCAGGGCCGGCTTCAGCCGGAGGCGAAGCTCCCGCCGGTTCGCGAGCTCGCCGCTGGGCTCGACGTCAGCCCGGCCACGGTCGCCGCCGCCTATCGCACGCTCAGGCAGCGCGGCTTCGTCGTCGCGGAGCGCGCGCGCGGGACGTCGGTCGCGCCGCAACCCCCCGTGCGCGTGAAGCGGATCGCCGCGCTGCCGACGGGCGTCCGCGACCTGGCGAGCGGCAATCCCGACCCGCGCCTCCTTCCGCCGCTCCAGAAGGCGCTCGCGGGCGTCGACCCGGCCCACAAGCTGTATGGCGTCCCGGCGAAGCTCCCCGCGCTCGCCGCTCTGGCCGAGGCCGAGTTCGCGGCCGACGGCATACGGAGCGACATCGCCGTCACCGGAGGGGCGCTCGACGCGATCGAGCGCGCGCTCGAGACGGAGCTCAGGGTCGGCGACCGGGTCGTCGTCGAGGATCCGAGCTGGCCGCGCATCCCCGACCTGGTCCACGCTCTCGGGCTCGTCGTCGAACCGGTCGCCGTCGACGAGCGCGGTCTCGTCCCAGACGCCCTCGAGCGCGCCCTGCGGGCCGGGGCGCGGGCCGTAATCGCGACGCCGCGCGGGCAGAACCCGACCGGTGGCGCGGTCGACGCCCGCCGCGGCCGCGACCTACGAGCGCGGCTCGCCGCGCATCCCGACGTCCTCGTGATCGAGGACGACTACGTCGCACACGTCGCCGGCGCCCCGTACGTGCCGGTTCATGCGGACGGCGGACGCTGGGCCGTCGTCCGTTCGCTCTCGAAGGTGGTCGGCCCGGATCTGCGCATCGCGCTCGTCGCCGGGGATCCGCTGACCATCTCGCGCCTCGAGGGCCGCCAGCGCCTCGGGCCCGGGTGGGTCAGCCACATCCTCCAGCAGATCGCCGCGCAACTCCTCCAGGACCGGGCGACCGCGCGGCTGCTGGCGCGCGCCGAGCGGACGTACACCGAGCGACGCGAGGCAATCGTCTCGGCGTTGGCGGCGAGAGGCGTCGACGCGGCAGGAGACTCGGGCCTCGGCGTCTGGGTGGCGCTCGCCGACGAGGCGGCGGCCGTGCGCGAGCTCCTGGCCGAGGGCTGGGCCGTCAGCCCCGGCGAGCGCTACCGATTCCACTCGCCGCCGGGCATCCGGATCACGACCGCCGGCCTGGAGCCGGCCGAGGCCGAGCAGCTCGCCGACGCGATCGCCGCTCTCGGGCGCGTTCCTGCGACGACCTACACCGGGTGACCGGACGCAAATCTCACGCTCAGATCACCGCGACGTGCACCCGGCGCTCGCGCGGGCCGTCGAACTCGCAGAAGAAGATCGTCTGGAGATTGCCGAGCGCAAGTTCGCCGTCCTCGAGCGGGATGGTTACCGACGAGGCCGTGAGGGCCGAGCGAACGTGCGACCACGGGTTGCGGTCGCCCTCGTCGACGTGCTTCCAATCCCACGACTCGCCGACGATCGTCTCGAGCGCGGCCTCGATGTCTGCGGCGACCGCGGCCGCGCCCTCACCGCTCGCCTGGATGACGATCCCGGCCGTGGTGTGCGGAACGAAGAGCAAGGCCGCCGTGCCCGTCTCGCCCTCGAGAGCCTCTCGCACGCTCGCCGTGACATCGACGAGTTGCGTCTTACGCTCCGTGTGAAGGACGAGCGTCCGCATCCGCGAAGCGAGCGTACGCCCTCGGATCCTGGAATGAAACGCCGCTCGCGTTTCGCGCATAGATAGGGATGTGAGATCTGACGCAGAGCTGATCCGCGAGGCGCGCAACGATCCCGACGCCTTCGGCGAGCTCTACCAGCGGCACGCGCGGCCGATCGCACGCTGGTTTGCCGCGAGGGCGCCGGCACGGATGGTCGGCGAGCTGACGGCGGAGACGTTCGCCCAGGCGTCGCTTTCACTGCGTCGCTTCCGCGACGAGGCGGGGGGCTCGGCCGCTCCGTGGCTGCTCGGCATCGCCCGCAACGTGCTTCGCCGGACGCTCGAACGCGAGCGGGTGGAGTCGGCGGCCCGGCGTCGGCTGGGTATGCCGCTCCAGGCGTACGAGGCCGATCTCGACGCGGTCGCGGATCGCCTAGACGCAGAGAGCGCCCGACCGGCAATCGAGGCAGCACTCGAGCAGCTGCCCCGAAGCCAGCGGAACGCGATCGAACTGCGCGTTCTGCGCGCGCTCAGCTACGAGGAGATCGCCGCCTCCCTCGGCTGTTCGCAGGTGGCGGCGCGGATCCGCGTCATGCGCGCGCTCGACTCGCTGTCCCGGATGCTGAGAGGAGTTGTCACATGATCGACCTGGATGCAATCGGCAGAGACGTCGTCGCCGCGCACGGGCGGCGCCTGGAGCGGATGCACCGGCGGCAGCGTGCGGTTCGCGCCGTCGCGGCGGGGATGGCGGTGGCCGGAGCGTTTGCCGCGGCCGCGCTGGCCAGTGGCATCGGACCCGACCTCCAGCTAGATCCGGCGCAATGGACGATCCTTGGCAGCGGCTCGACCGACCACGGCCGTGGCCAATACGTGCATGCGAAGCGCATTGGAGACGGCTCCCACTCAACGTTCATGGTCGAGCACGACGCCGGCCTTTCTCCGTACGCCGCCTTCCTCTTGCACGAGCGGACGCGAGCAGCCGCCGATTCGACATCGCCGGTGCCGGTTCAGGAGGAGCAGGGACCGATTTGCGCACCGGCCGAGTTGACGCGGGCCGAGTCCGTGGCGTTGCGGGCGCTCGCCGCCTTCCCGGCGGAGACGCCGCCCGACGCGAGCAAGGAGGAGGTCGACTCGGCGGTGGCCAGCGCCTTCGCCGCACATCGCTGTCGCGGCCTCGCGTACGCGTCCGAACGGGCGAGGTTCGTCTACGCGGGAATCGAGCCGCGCAGGTTCCTCATGCCTGGCGCTCGCTGATCGCACCGCGAGACTATTCGCCCCCCAGCCACGGATGCGAGCCGTCCCACGCATGCCACGCGTCCACTCGGATCCAGGCGCTGAACCGCCGCCGGTCTCGCCTTCTGAACCGCTCACCCGTGTAACGGAGGGCAAGGCGGTCGATGTCGCGAAGCGCCTCATCCTCCTCGAGAGAGACGATCCGTCCCAGGAGGCTCGCGTGCCGGTACCAGTCTTCGGTGTCGAGCACGGTGAGCGCGACGCGGGGGTCGTAGCGCATGAAGCGGAGCCGGAGCCGGTTCTCGTCCATGTTGACGAGGATGCGGCCTGGTTCCCAGTCGTACCAGGTCGCCACCGTGTGCGGCGAACCGTCGCGCCGGAGCGACGCGACGACGGCGGGATTCGGCCGACGCAGGAACTCGTCGACATCGGTCGGCACGGGCGGGCGCGGCACTCCGGCTAGCGAAGGGTCGGTTCGCGCTCGGGTAGCCGCGCCGGTTCGAAGAGCGGGCAGTCGTCGAGGGTGGGACAGACGCAGCGAGCCGCGTCCTCGAGCCAGCCGCGGACGAGCGTGGCGCGTTCGATCAACGCCACGATCTCAGGGAGCTTGCGTTCCGCAACCTCGCGGAGACGGTCAGCGCCGGCGCCGTCGTTCGGCGAGACCTGAAGCAGCAGCCGGATCTCGTCAAGCGTGAGACCGGCCCGCTGCGCGGTCTCGATCACGGCCAGCATGCGAACGACCTCACGCGGATACCGGCGACGGCCGGACAATCGCGGCGGATCCGGAAGCAGGCCGATCTCTTCGTAGTAGCGAATCGCCGAGGCCGCCTTCCCGCTCTCGCGAGCGACCTCGCCGATGCTGAGCACTTCAGAAATCTGCGTCACGTACTTGACATCAAGCTGACTTGAACAAGCACGATAGCTGGAGCCCACGTTCTACCCGAGAAGGAGGGATGTCATGACCCGCCGAACCAACGAGACGGCGCGAGCGCCGGTGGCGTGCGCGCTCGGCGTGGCCGAGCTCAGGACGCAGGGCGAGCGATGGAGGCACCTCTATGCCGACGCCGGACTCGAGCGCGTCGCGACCGGCGACGGACTGCAGCTCCACTTCCGGCGTGACGCGCCGGTCGAGCGGGAGCTTCGGGACCTGGTCGCCGTTGAGATCGAATGTTGCCCATGGGCCCACTGGACGATCGAAGCCGGGCCTGGAGTGCTCACGCTCGAAACAACCTCGAGCGGCGACGGCATTCCCGTGATCCAGAGCTGGTTTCTCGACGAAGAGCCCGTGGTGCCAGGGTCGCGCTGCTGAGCGGGCACCGGCGCAGTGCTCACGGTCTTCGGCGTCGCGGCGGTGACGCTGATGGCAACGGCCTACGCGCTCGAGCACCGACATCGAGGCTTCGTCGTGGCGTTCGGATGTGCATGCACACTCGCG
>Ga0075425_100000235_pt1 | contig 50177 bp, 51 predicted proteins | sample SoiMethybrSBSTD4_FD_75300 | JGI IMG/M metagenome (GOLD analysis project Ga0075425, IMG submission 75300) | Bulk soil microbial communities from a Populus tree surrounding site in Tennessee, USA - Soil MetaG P. TD hybrid SBSTD4 | ecosystem: Environmental > Terrestrial > Soil > Tree plantation... | reverse complement strand
TACATGCTGGCCCGTGTGCCCGAGCAGATCCTGTCTCGCACGTGGTTCCCGCTGGGCGAACAGCGAAAGACCGAGACACGCGAGCAGGCGCGTGCCGCCGGGCTGGCGGCGGCCGGCCGGCGTGAGAGCCAGGAGGTCTGCTTCGTGGGCGGTGGCGACCACCGGCGCTTCCTCGAGCGCCACGGAGGCGCCGGGCGCGCGGGAGAGGTGGTCACGGCCGACGGCCGCGTGATCGGGCGCCACGACGGCGTGCATCGGTTCACGCCCGGCCAGCGCAAGGGGCTTGGCGTCGGCGGCGGCGAGGCGCTGTTCGTGCTGGAGGTCGATCCGGCCCGCGGTCGCGTGGTGGCAGGGCCACGGCGGGCGCTGGCACGGAGCACCGTCACGGTGCGGCCCGGGACGATGGTGCTGCCCATGGGCAGGGTGCAGGCCAAGCTGCGCTACCGGTCACCGGCGTTGCCGGCCACCGTGCGTGAGGTGGAGGGCGGGCTGGAGCTCGAGCTGGACGAGCCGGCGTACGGCGTCGCGCCCGGTCAGGCCGCCGTCCTGTATGACGGAGACGTGATCGTGGGCGGCGGCGTGATAGCCGGGTAATATGGGCGGCGATGGACGCTTCTGACGCCTGGCGCATCGCGCTTGCGATCTTCCTGATCCTGACCGGGGTCGGGATCACGTACGCGCTCGTGCGCCTGGGCGGCCTGTTCAGTACCGCAGACACCAGCCTCAAGCAGACGATGGGCGAGGTCGTGCCGATGCTGGGCAAGGCATCGACCACGATCGACCACGTCAACGACGAGCTGGAGAAGGTCGGGCACATCACCGATAGCGCGGTCGATGCGGCCGACTCGCTCGACTCGAGCGTCCGCACCATCAACTCGGTGCTGGGCACGCCGGCGAGGGCCGTGTCGGGCGTCTCGGCCGGGATCTCCCAGGCCTTCCAGAGCCTCCGAGGCAAGCGCGGCCAGCGCGGCGGCGTGGTGTGAACAAGCTGGCGGGCACGCTGGTGCTGGCCGCGGCCGGGGCGGCGCTGCTCGCATACGACCGTGCCAAGCGCATCGCCGAGGACGAGAACCGGCCGCTTGGCGAGGTGCTGGCGGAGATGCCGGGCAAGCTGGTCGCCGATCTGCGCACGATCCCCGACGATCTGCGCGAGGCCGCCGGGGAGGGCAGGAGCGCGGCCGAGCGACGGTCCCAGGAGATCGACGACGATATCGCCGACGCGCGCGCGGGCGCGTAGTGACGGGTCTGGCTTCAGCCTGAACCGCTAGTCGTACAGGCGCGCGATCAGCTCTTGCCGGTCGAGCAGCCGCTTCGGCTGGCCGCCTATGCGGATCTCGAACCCTGCGCCGCGTGGGTAGAGCACCTTGTCGCCAGGAGCGACGCCCGACGCGTCGTCTCCGGCCGCTACCACGATTCCGGCGATGCAGGCCGACTCGGCCGATGCGGGGATGATCAGGCCGGTGTTGGTCTCAGTCTCGTCGTCCACCGGCTCCACCAGTACGTAGCCGTCCAGCGGCTCGATGCGGCCGGTGAAGGGCTCGGAGTGCTCGAACCGGCTGAGGGTGTCGTCCTCGTGCATGTTCTCAGGGTAGCGCCTGCGGGTTCGTGCCGGAGTCCCGCACGTCGGCCAGCAGGTCGGCCAGCCGGAACGGCTTGCGGTGAAACGCCGCGCCCACCTCGGCCACCTTGCGGCGCGTCTCCGGGTCGTCCACCACCGACATCACGATCAGCCGGCACGCCAGCCCCTCCTTGCGCACGCGGGCCGCGACGGCCAGCCCATCCATCACGGGCATGCGCACATCCATGATCGCAACCGAAGGGCCCCCGCGCCGGATCGCTTCGAGTGCCAGGCCGCCGTTTCCTACCTCGTCAACGTCGTACCCGTTGGACCTCAGCGCCTCGGCGATCATGGCGCGCAGCCCGACATGATCGTCTGCGATCAGCACACGGAGGGGTCGATCGGAGCTGGACGCATGGGACGACGTGTCCACGTGACGGGATTGTCCGGCAGCGCACAAGCCGCCGCCATCACCGCTTTGTGGTACAGGTCGCCGGCCGTCCCGCCGGTAGAATGCGCCGATGCGCACGCACGAGATCAGACGGCGGTACCTGGACTACTTCACGGCTCGCGGCCACGTCCAGCTGCCCAGCGGCTCGCTCGTGCCACCGGACTGGGACACCTCGGTGCTGATCACGACCGCCGGCATGCAGCCGTTGAAGCGCTACTTCCTGGGCATCGAGCAGCCGCCTGCGGCACGCGCGACATCCGTCCAGAAGTGCTTCCGAACGGGCGACATCGACGAGGTCGGGAACACCGCCCGGCACCTCACCTTCTTCGAGATGATGGGCAACTTCTCGTTCGGCGAGTACTTCAAGCAGTACGCGATCGAGTGCGCTTGGGACCTGTCCATCCGCGAGGACGGCTTCGCGCTCGACCCCGGCCGGATCTGGGCCAGCGTCTACGAGGGCGACGAGCGGGTCGACCCCGACGAGGAGGCGATCGCGCTGTGGATGGCCCACACCGGCGTGCCCGGCGAGCGGATCGTGCGCCTGGGCGGCGATAACTTCTGGCAGGCGGGGCCGACCGGGCCGTGCGGCCCCTGTTCCGAGCTGTACTTCGACCGCGGGCCGGAGCACGGCTGCGACCGCCCCGAGTGTGCGCCCGGCTGCGAGTGCGACCGCTTCCTCGAATACTGGAACCTGGTGTTCCTGCAGTACAACATGCTCGAGGGCGGCGCCCTGGAGCCGTTGCCCGCGCCCAGCGTCGACACCGGCTGCGGCCTGGAGCGCGTGGCGGCGCTGATCGCGGGCGTGCACTCCGTCTATGAGACCGACGCCTTCGGCGACGTGATCCGCGAGATCGAGCAGTGGTCGGGCGCGCGCTACGGCGCGAACGAGGCCCAGACCAAGTCGCTGCGCGTGCTGGCCGACCATGCCCGCGCGATGTCGTTCCTGGCCAGCGACGGCATCGAGCCGTCCAACGAGGGCCGCGGCTACGTGCTGCGCCGGATCATCCGCCGCGCGCTCCTGCATGCCCAGCGGATCGGCATCGAAGGACCGGTCACGGAGCGCCTGCACGGCGTCGTGGTGGCTCTGCTCGGCGACGTCTATCCGGAGCTGGGCGAATACCGCAGCTCGGTTGCGGCGCTGCTTGCGGCCGAGGAGCGGCGGTTCGCGCAGACCCTCCACAACGGCCAGCAGCTGCTGCTCGAGGTGCTGGAGCGATCGGGCGCCCAGATCGAGGCGGCCGACGCCTTCAAGCTGCACGACACCTACGGCTTCCCGTTTGAGCTGACCGCCGAGATCGCAGCCGAGCATGGGGTGACGGTCGACGAGCCCGGCTTCGCGCGCCTGATGGAGGAGCAGCGCGAGCGGGCTCGCGCCAGCACCGCCGCCGTCGGCTACGGCGCCTCCGAGCTGGACGCCGGCTTCACCACCGAGTTCGTCGGCTACGAGCAGCTCGACGTTCGCACCCAGGTGGGCGCGCTGGTCGACGAGGGTGACGGCCTGCTGCGGCTGAAGTTGCGCGAGTCGCCGTTCTATGCGGCCGGCGGCGGCCAGGTCTCCGACCAGGGCGTTATCGAATCAGACAACGGACGGGCTGTGGTCGAGCAGGTGATCAGGCAGGACTCGGACCAGCAGGTCGTGGCCCGCCTCGAGCACGGCGCGATCGCTCCCGGCGAACGCGTGCGCGCGCACGTGCTGGGCGAGGCGCGGCGCCCCACGATGGCCAACCACACGGCGACGCACCTGCTGCACGCGGCACTGCGCGAGGTGCTGGGCGACCACGTCACCCAGGCCGGCTCCTACGTGGGGCCAGACAAGCTGCGCTTCGACTTCCGCCACGACGCCCCGCTCACGCCGGCGCAGGTGCGGCAGGTGGAGGCGATCGTGAACCGCCACGTCTTCGAGAACCGGCCCGTGCATAGCTTCGTGACCGAGAAGGAGCACGCCCAGCAGCTTGGCGCCATGATGCTGTTCGGCGAGAAGTACGGCGACCAGGTGCGCGTGGTCGAGGTGCCGGACGTGTCACGCGAGCTGTGCGGTGGCACCCACGTCCGATCGACGGCCGAGATCGGCCCGTTCGTGATCCTGCGCGAGGCCAGCTCATCGCAGGGGGTGCGGCGAATCGAGGCGATCACGTCGCAGGCCGCGTTTCAGTACCTGCGTGACCGGGCCGACCAGCTGGACGAGGCCGAGCATGAGGCAGCCGGGCTGCGCGCGGAGCTCAGGAAGACGGCCCGTGACGGCGGCGCACCGGCCTCCAGCGGTGGCAACGGCCGCGAGGCCGGCCTGGTCGAGTCAGCGTCCGAGCAGGATGGCGTCCGGTTCGTCGCGGCGGTGGTCGATGACATCGACGCCGACACGCTGCTGGCCATCTCCGACCGCGTGAAGGCGCGTCTCGCCCCGGCGGCGGTGGTGCTCGGCAGCTCGACCGAAGGCAAGGTGCATCTGGTGGTGGCGCTCGACCAGCCGGTCGTCGACCGTGGTCTCTCGGCGGTCGACCTGATCCGCGAGATCGCGCCGATCGTGGGCGGTGGCGGCGGCGGCCGTCCCACCATGGCCCGGGCGGGCGGCAAGGATCCGGGTCAGCTGGCGACCGCGATCGCGGCCGCAGAGACCGCGATCCGAGAGCGGCTCAGCTCACCCGGATGAAGGTGCTCGCGCTCGACTACGGCCGAGCCCGCACAGGCGTGGCGGTGAGTGACTCCACAGGCACGCTGGCGCGGCCGCTGACGGTGGTGCAGAAGGCCGGCACCGCGGCCGGCCTGCGGACGCTGCTGGACCGGATCGCCGAGGAACGGCCGGAGCTGGTGGTGGTGGGCCTGCCGCTGACCCTGCGCGGGGAGCAGGGCGAGCAGGCCCGCGAGACGCTGGCGTTCGTCGAGCGCCTGCGAGGCCGCTGTCCGGTTCCCGTCGAGACCTACGACGAGCGGTTCACCACGACGCTGGCGGAGCGCGCCACCGGCTCGAAGCACGGAGACGATGCGCTGGCCGCCGCCCATCTGCTCGAGGGGTACCTGACACGGCTCGCCGGCTGATCGCACTGGCCGTCCTGGCGGCGGCCATCCTGCTCGCCTACGAGGGTGTGCGCCGCGTACTGCCCGACTCCTCGAAGCCGGCGGCGGACCCGCACGGCCCCATGATCACGGTCGTGATCCCGAGCGGCACCGATGCCGCGGGCATCGGCAGCATCCTGCAGCAGGACGGCGTCGTCAGCGACGGCGGCCGCTTCCGGAACTACGCGAAGGAGCAGGGTCAGGGGTCGTCGTTCAAGGCCGGCCGCTACCAGTTCCGGGCGGGCACCGACTACGACGTGATCATCCGCGCCCTGGACAACGGCGCCGTCCAGGTGCGGCTGACCAAGCTGGTGGTGCCGGAGGGATTCCGGAACAGCGAGATCGCTGCGCGGGTGCCGACCGTCGGCATCTCGACGGCTGCCTACAACCACGCGCTCGCCCGCGCGAGGCCGCCCGCCGGATTCGGGCACCCCCGCAGCATGGAGGGGTTCCTGTTCCCGGCCACGTACCCCGTGCGGCCGCACGAGCGCGCGGCCACGCTGATCGCCCAGCAGGAGGGCGCCTTCCAGCGGGAGTTCTCGCAGGTGAACATGAGCTACGCGCGCTCGAAGAACCTGACCAACTACGACGTGCTCACGATCGCCTCGATGATCGAGCGGGAGGCACGGGTGGACAAGGACCGGGCGCTGATCGCGGCGGTCATCTACAACCGGCTGCACCTGGGGATGACGCTTGGCATCGACGCCACGCTGCTCTATGAGTACGGGTCGTGGACGCACCAGCTGACCGACAGCGAACTGGTGGCCAACACGCCGTACAACACGCGCGTGCGGCACGGGCTGCCGCCGACGCCGATCTGCAACCCGGGGCTGAAGTCGCTGCAGGCGGCCGCGCACCCAGCGCACGTCGACTACCTCTACTACGTCGCGAAGCCCGACGGCAGCCACTACTTCACCAACAACTACCAGGACTTCCTGAACCATGGCGGGTGAGCGACGGATCGGTGGCGGTACGCGCCTGGCCGGCGTGATCGGGTGGCCGGTCGAGCACTCCCGCTCGCCGCAGATGCACAACGCGGCCTACGCCACGCTCGGCTTGGACTGGGCCTACGTTGCGATGCCGGTCGAGCCGGCGCGGCTGGAACAGGCGCTGCGCGGTGCGGCGGCGCTCGGGTTCGCGGGGCTGAACGTCACCATCCCCCACAAGCAGGCGACCGCGGCGATCTGCGACGAGCTGTCGCCCCAGGCTCGCCGGGCAGACTCGGCCAACACGGTGCTGATGCTGGACGGCGGGCGGCTGCGCGGCGAGACCACCGACGGCCAGGGCATGCTGGACGCGATCGGGGAGCTGCCGGGGCCGGGCGCGCTGGTGCTGGGCGCGGGCGGCGCGGCGCGGGCGGCGGTGGCAGCGCTGGCCGATGCCGGCGTGGCGGTGACGGTATCGGCCCGGCGGCGGGAGGCGGCCGAGCAGCTGGCACGGGAGCTGGGGGCGAGGGCCACCGACTGGCCGGTCGGCGACGCGCCGGAGCTGATCGTGAACGCGACGCCTCTGGGGCAGGCGGGCGAGGCGGCCGGGCTGCCGTTCGAGGCGGGGCTGCTGGACGGCCGCGTGGTGTGCGATCTGGCCTATCGCGGCGACGGCGCCGAGACCGGCCTGATCGCGGCCGCGCGGGAACGCGGCGCGCGTGGCGTCGACGGCCTCGATGTGCTGGTGAGGCAAGGGGCGCTGGCTTTCCGGCTGTTCACGGGCGCGGAGCCGCCGATCGAGATCATGCGCGCGGCAGTGCGGAACGCCACGATCGCATAAGCTTGGCGCGTGATCGCGCTCGTGACCGGTGCTTCAGGGGGGATCGGGCTGGAGCTGGCGCGGCTGTTCGCCGGCGATGGCCATGACCTCGTGCTGGTGGCCCGAGGCGGCGAGCGGCTGGCCGTGGCCGCCCGCGAGCTGGAGGAACGCTACCGGGTGGAGGTACGGCCGATACCGCGCGACCTGTCCAACCCGATCGCGCCGCTGTCGCTGTTCGACGAGTGCGGCGAGGTGGACTTCCTGGTCAACAACGCCGGGTTCGGGCACCGCGGGTCGTTCGCCGACGAGGATCCCGCCATCCTCAGCGAGATGCTGCAGGTGAACGTGGCGGCGTTGACGCAGCTGACGCGGATGTTCCTGCCGGCGATGGTCGACCGCGGCTCCGGCCGGATCCTGAACGTCGCGTCCACGGCCGCGTTCCAGCCGGGCCCGCTGATGGCCGTCTACTACGCCAGCAAGGCCTACGTGCTCTCGTTCTCGGAGGCGATCCGGGCGGAGCTGGACGAGACCGGCGTGTCGGTCACGACGCTGTGCCCGGGGCCGACCCGCACGGCGTTCGTCGACCGGGCCGAGGTGTCGCGCAACCGGTTCACGAGCTCGCGCGTGATGGAGCCGTTCGAGGTTGCCCGCGAAGGCTACGCCGGCATGATGGCGGGCCGGGCGGTGGTGATCCCCGGCAAGGTCAACCGCCTCGGCGCGGCCGGTGCGCGGTTGGCGCCGCGATCGCTGGCAGCCGGCATCGCCCGCCGCATCCACGAGGCCGACGAGCCGAGCTGAGCGTGCTCCCGCCAGGCTAGAAGCCGATCAGGTGCCGCGACAGAGGCGGGCCCCAGAGCAGCGCGACCTCGGTGCCGAACGCCAGAAACGGCCCGAACGGGAACGTGGCCTTGCGAGCCTTGGCGCCGAGCCGCAGCAGCAGGTACGCCGACAGGGCGGTTGACGCGATGAAGCCGAACAGCAACGCCACGTACGCGTAGCGTCCCGTGCCAAGGCCGATCATCAGCGCCATCTTGACGTCGCCCAGGCCCATACCCCGCGGCGAGATCAGCCAGGCCGTGCCCAGGAACACGAAACAGAGAATGCCGCTGATCGCGAACTCCGCGATGCGGTCGGGCTGCGCGATGCACGCCACCACGAACACCAGGACGGCGCCCGGGTAGTTGATCAGGTTGGGGATGATGCGGTGGTTGATGTCGATCACCGACGCGGGCACGATCAGCGCGGTCAGAAGCAGCGCCGGCGCCAGCTGCGGCTCGACCCCGATCTGCCACGTCAGCGCCGCGAACAGGCCGGCCGTGAGCCCTGCCATCAGCCAGCGGCGGCGCACCGACGGGGGCGTACCCTCGCCCAGGGGAAATCGCTGGATCAGCCACTCGATCGGCCACCCGAGCGCGAAACCCACCATGGGGACTGCGAACTCCATTCGGTAGCTATCGGCCACGCCGGGCGCGGACTGTAGGCTGGCGCAGTGCCTGACGTGATCGTGATCGGCGGAGGGATCATCGGCGCCACAACCGCGTGGCAGCTGGCCGAGCGGGGGGCCGAGGTGCTGCTGCTCGAGCGCGGCCACCTGGCGTCGGGCGCCACCCGCCGCAGCCAGGGCCTGCTGCTCGAGCCCGAGGTCGATCCGATGCAGCCGCTGTTCGCGGAGTCCAACCGGCTCTACGACCACCTGGCCGAACGGGCCGGTCTCGACCTGGCGCTCGACCGGGAGCCGATCGGGACGCTGTTCCTGGCCACCAGCGAGGCCCAGCTGGAGCGCTTGGCCGAAAACGTGCCAACCGACGGCCGGCTGCTCGATCGAGACGCGGTGCTCGAGGCCGAGCCGGGCCTGGCTCCGACCGTGTCGGGCGGGCTGCTGCTGCCGGGCGGTCGCCGCACCGATCCGGCCGCGCTGACGGCGGCGGCCGCAGAGATGGCGAGGCGGGCCGGTGCTGAGATCCGCTGCCACGTCGACGTCAAGCGCGTTTCGCCGGGCGCGGCCGTCACGGACGGGGGGTTCGAGCGCGCCCGGACGGTCGTGCTCGCCGCGGGCGCGTGGTCGCGGCGGCTAGCACACACGGCCGGCCACGAGCTGCTGATCCGGCCGGTGCGGGGCTGGCTGGCGGTGACCGCGCCGGTGCCGCCGCTGCTTCGCCACATCGTCTACGAGGCCGGCTACGCGCTGGCCCGTGGGCCACAGCCCGGCGAGCCGGTGCTGATGAGCGACCTCGCCGACGGAGACGTGGCTGTCTTCGGCACGCGCTCGGCCACCGCCATGACAGCGCACCAGAACGCCGACGGCTCGATCATGGTCGGCGCCACACGCGCTCCTGCGCTGCGCGAGGGCGACGAGAGCGCGGGTGCGCTGCGCGACACCGCCGCCCGCGTCTGCCAGCTGCTGCCTGCGATGGCGTCGATCGAGGTGGAGACCACCTGGAGTGGGCTGCGCCCGTTCACGCCGGACGAGCTGCCTTACATCGGCCACCTGGAGGAGGGTCTGGCCGTGTGTGCGGGGCACTCGAGCGACGGCATCCTTGCCGGTGCCGGTTCCGGGCGTCTGGTGGCCGAGATGGTGCTCGCCACGGAGCCGTTCACCGATCCCGCGCCGTTCTCGCCCGGCCGGTCGCATGCCGACGGCGATTAGGAGGGCGGCGGCCGGCGACGCGGCGGCGGCTGCCGAGATCACGGGCGCGGCCTACCGCCCGTACATCGAGCGGATCGGCCGCGAGCCGGCCCCGATGGGCGCCGACTTCGATGCCCTGATCGGGGCCGGCGCAGTCTGGGTGGCGACCGAGGATGGCCGGGTGGTGGGCGTGCTCGTGCTGGAGTTGCAGGACACGGCGCTGCTGCTCGAGAGCGTCGCCGTCCACCCGGCCCACCAGGGGCAGGGGATCGGCCGATCGCTGATCCATCATGCAGAGCAGGTCGCCCGCGACGCCGGGCTGAGCGCCGTCGACCTCTACACGAACGCGCACATGACCGAGAACCTGCGGCTGTATCCGTCGCTCGGATACGACCTCATCGATCGCCGGTGGGAGGACGGGTTCGACCGCGTGTTCTTCCGCAAGTCACTGGCGCCGGGCGGGTAGGCTCTCGGCCCATGGAGCTCTCCTACGTCACAGCCGGCGAATCGCATGGGCCGGGCCTGACCGTCGTGGTCAGCGGCGTGCCGGCCGGCCTCGAGCTCGACCACGAGCTGATCCGTCGTGACCTTGCCCGGCGCCAGGCGGGCTATGGCCGCAGCCCACGCCAGAAGCTCGAGGCCGACGACGTCGTGCCCAACGGCGGCCTGCGCCACGGGCGCACGCTTGGCAGCCCGATCGCATTCTTCATCGAGAACCGCGACCACAAGAACTGGACCGATCCGATGAACCCCTGGCCGGTGCCGGAGGAGGCGCTCGAGGCCTACGGCTGGCGCGGCAAGCCGATCCGGCTGCCCCGTCCCGGCCACGCCGACCTGTCGGGCGTGCTCAAGTACGGGCACACCGACGTCCGCAACGTGCTGGAGCGAGCCAGTGCTCGCGAGACGGCCGCACGCGTCGCGGCGGGCGCGGTGGCCAAGGCCATCTGCCGCTCGATCGGGATCGAGGTGCGCTCACACGTGCTGCAGATCGGATCGGTGCGGGCGACGCCGCCGGCATGGCTGACCGCCGCCGACTTCGACCGCGCAGAGGCCAGCGAGGTGCGCTGCCTCGACCCCAGCGCCGAGCAGGCCATGATCGCCGAGATCGAGGCTGCGAAGAACGACCGCGACACGCTGGGAGGCGTCACCGAGGTGCGGGCGTTCGGGGTGCCGCCCGGGCTGGGCTCGCACGTGTCTGCCGGCCAGCGCCTGGACGGCCGCCTGGCCGGCGCGATGCTCTCGATCCAGTCAGCCAAGGGCGTCGAGATCGGCGACGCGATAGCGTCCAGCGGCCGCCGCGGATCGAGCGTCCACGACGAGATCCACCACGACGACGGTCGTGGGTTCTACCGCGAGACCGACCGGGCCGGCGGGCTCGAGGGTGGGATCTCGAACGGTGCAGATCTGATCGTGCGCGTGATCTGGAAGCCGCTGCCCACCCTGATGCGACCGCTCGCAAGCGTCGAGCTGGGCAGCCACCAGCAGCAGGCCGCGCACGTCGAGCGCAGCGATGTCACGGTGCTCCCGGCGGCCGCGGTCGTGGCCGAGGCGGGCGTGGCGTTCGAGCTCGCCCGCGCCGCGCTCGAGAAATTCGGCGGCGACTCGATCGGGGATTTCGTGGCCGCTCACGCCGCCTACATGGCCCGCGTCGCGCAGGCATGATCCCCGGCCCCTACCGGAACATCGCCCTGATCGGGTTCATGGGCTCCGGGAAGTCGACGCTGGCCGGCCAGCTTGCGGAGCGGCTGGGGTGGGATGTGGCCGACAGCGACGCTGAGGTCGAGCGCGAGGCCGGGAAGCCGATCCCGCGCATCTTCCTGGAGGACGGCGAGGCCGCATTCCGCGAGCTCGAGGAGCGGGCCGTGGCCCGCCTGTCGGAGCGGATGGACGCCGTGATCGCGCTCGGCGGCGGCGCCATCACCTCGCCGGTCACGCGCGAGCGGCTGCGCGACGGCAGCTTCACGGTGCTGCTCGACGTGTCGGTGCAGACGGCCTGGCGGCGGATCGAGGCGGAGGCCGAGGACCGGCCGCTGGCCGTGGAGGCGCGTGGGTTCGCCGACCTCTACGAGCAGCGCCGGCCGCTCTACCACGCCGCCGCCGATGCGCTGGTCGACGCCGAGCAGCTCGAGGGCGGCGAGCCGCTGTTGGTGCCGCTCAGCCGGCCGGCCGCGCTGGCCGAGCTGCCGCGGCTGGTGGGCGCGCGGCGCACCGCCCTGATCGCAGACCGGGCGGTGCTGCGCCTGGTGGGTGCGCCGGTGGAGCCGCTGGTGACCGTGCGGCTGCCCGTGGGCGAGGCCGCCAAGACGGTGGCGGTGGCGCGCCAGGCCTGGACGCGGCTGGCCGATCTGGGCCTGGAGCGCGGTGATGTGGTGGTGGGCCTGGGCGGGGGCGCCGCCACCGACGCGGCCGGGTTCGTGGCCGCGACCTACCAGCGCGGGGTGCCGTGGATTGCGGCGCCGACCTCGCTGGTGGGGATGGTGGACGCTGCCATCGGTGGCAAGACCGGGATCGACCTGCCCGGTGCCAAGAACTACGTCGGCGCGTTCCACCCGGCCGAGTGGGTGGTGGCCGACCCGGGTCTGCTGGAGACGCTGCCGGTGCGGGAGTGGGCCTGCGGCTTCGCCGAGGTGATCAAGACCGGCCTGCTGGCGGGCGGACGGCTGTGGGAGATGGTGCGGGCGTGGGAGCCGGGGCGGGGATCAACCGAGCAGCGGCTGGAGCTGATCCGCCGCTGCGCCGCCTACAAGGCGCATGTGGTGGCGAGCGATCCGCGCGACCAGGGGATGCGCGCCGTGCTCAACCTGGGACACTCGATCGGCCACGCCATCGAGGCGGCGGCCGGGTTCACAGGCATCGCCCACGGCGAGGCGGTGGCCGTGGGGCTGTTGCCGGCGCTCTGGCTGTCGGGAAAGGTCGCCGGACTCGACCCCGCGGTGGAGGGCGACGTGCGAGCGCTGCTGCGGATGCACGAGCTGCCCACCGCGTTTACCGGCGTCGATGCGGCGGCCGTGCGGGAGGCGCTTCGCCGCGACAAGAAGTCGGTCGAGGGCCGCGTCCGGTTCGTGCTGCTTGAGCAGGTCGGCAAGCCGGTCTGGGGTGTGGATGTTGACGACGAGCTGATCGACCTCGCGATCGGGCGGGCGTTGGCGGGCTCAGCCTTAGATGATTGATTCCACGAGCTGCGTGCCTCTGGATCTGGTGCGAGCCGCCCCAGACGCCACGATTGCCCTTGAACAGGCCTCGTCCGGCCTGCCCTGCGGTCGATCCCGTCGTCTGGAACGACTCGTCCTGCGCCCATAGCCACGGATGCCGAATCAATCATCAACGCCGTGAACCCGCTCCTCGTCTACGAGAACAGCACCACCGGCACCCGCACCTGATGCTGCGGCTTGCCGTTGCCGTCGGTGTCGTCATCGGAGACGAGGATCGTTCCCAGCTGGTCACGGCCGGCCGGGAACGGCACCAGGATCGTGTATCCGCCGCGGCAGCCGGTGCCGCAGCTGGCGGTGGTGTTGGCGCGCGCGATGGTGGTGCCGTTGTGGTCGAGGATGCGGATGTGGAGACTGCCCTCGAACACGGTGGCGTTGCCACTGACGCGCAAGCTGCCCGAGAGGGCCGTGCCGATGGCCGGGGTCCAGACGGTGATCGGCGGCAGCAGGCCGGCGAAGCCGTCCTGCGTCATCGGCCGTGGCAGCCTCACCCCGGCCAGGCTGGACACGGCCCGTCCATTCACCTGCAGGGCGACCCGGTCGATGGTCGGGAACTGCGCCAGCGTCCAGGTCAGCTGGGCAAGGCGCATCCGCACCTGGGCGGTGGTGCCCGCCGCCGCGAACTCGCTGCTGAGATCGACGGTGACCGTGCCGTTCGCGACCGAGAGGCCGAGCAGGTCGGCCGATGCCGGCACCTGCGAGCCGACGCCCGCGTCCGACTCGGACAGGTTCGGCCCGGCCAGCAGGGCCTGCATGGCGGCGCGCGCCGGCGCGGACGTCAGCGGCTGCTGCCGCTTCACCAGCCACAGCTTGCCGCTGCGCTGGAACCAGACCTTGTACACGCTGGTCTCGGCGGCCGTGGCGTGGGCGGAGCCGGCCGCCACGGCGATGGCCGCGGCCATCACGGCCAGCAGGGTGCGGAATCGCACTCGAAGTCCTTTCGTCGGGTTGGCGCCCAGACTGCACGCGGTCCCCGTCAGCTGTCAGTCACGAGCCGTGCCGGACCCGTCACAAACCCCCTCCGGCCGGACGTCGCGCGCGCGAGACACGGTGCCGCGGCCTTCCAGTACCCTTCGCGGCCATGCAGGTCACGGTCCTGAACGGCGTCAACCTGAACATGCTCGGTCGCCGTGACCCCGAGCAGTACGGCGCCATGACGCTGCAGCAGCTGGAGACCCGGATCTACGAGTGGGCGCAGGAGCTGAACATGTCGGCCCGCTGCTCCCAGACCAACCACGAGGGCGCGTACGTGGACATGATCCACGAGGCCTGTTCAGGCACCGACGCGCTCGTCGTCAACCCGGGCGCCTGGAGCCACTACAGCTACGCCATCCGCGATGCGCTCGAGATCTTCGCGGGCCCGATCGTCGAGGTGCACCTCTCCGACATCGAGCGCCGCGAGCAGTGGCGGCGCCACACGGTGATCGCGGATGTGGTCTCGCACCGCATCAGCGGGCGCGGCGCCGAGGGCTACCGGGACGCCTTCACCTACCTCGCGGAGAACGCCTCATGAACTATCGCGCGCGCGTCGACCGGCTGGCGGCCGGCCTGGCCGGCCACGAGATCGACGCTCTCCTGATCACGGATCTCACGAACGTCCGCTACCTGACCGGGTACTCCGGTAGCAACGGCGCCGTGGTGGCAACGCCGTCCGGCTCCGTCTTTCTGACCGATTTCCGGTATCTGGAGCGGGTTGCGCCGCTGCGCGAGTTCATCGACGTGCAACAGGCGAACCAGGATCTGATCCGCTTCGTCTCCACCCGCTGGGCCGAGCTCGCACCCGGTGCCGCCAGAGTCGGCTTCGAGTCGGCGCATCTGTCCTACGCCGCTCACGCGCTGCTGGCGGAGGCGTCCGGCGACGTCGAGCTGGTGGGCGTGTCCGGCGCCGTCGAGGGCCTTCGGATCGTCAAGGACGATGACGAGATCGAGGCCATCCGCCGCGCCGCGGCCATCCTCGAGCCGGTCTACGCGCAGCTGGTGGGTGAGGGTCTGGCCGGGCGCACGGAGTTCGATGTGGCCTGGCGCGTCCAGGAGCTGGTGCGCGAACACGGCGGCGACGGCATCGCCTTCGACTCGATCGTGGCCTCCGGCCCGGCCGGCGCGCTGCCGCACGCCGAGCCCCGGCGCGAGCCGATTGCCCCCGGCAACCTGGTCACGATCGACATCGGCGCCGTGCTCGACGGCTACCACTCCGACTGCACTCGCACCTTCGCCACGGGCCCGGTCACCGATCTACTGGGAGAGGTCTACGAGCTGGTGAGGAAGGCGCAGCTGGCCGGTCTCGACGCGGTGCGGCCCGGGGTCACGGGCAAGGACGCCGACGCGGTCGTGCGCGACATCATCACCGAGGCCGGCCATGGCGAGCACTTCCAGCACGGCACCGGTCACGGCGTCGGTCTCCAGATCCACGAGGATCCGCGCCTCTCCATCACGTACCCCGCAACCCTGGAACAGGGGATGGTCGTCACAGTGGAGCCGGGGGTCTACCTGCCTGGCGTCGGCGGGGTGCGCATCGAGGATCTCGTGGTGGTCACCGGGGACGGCTGCGAGCGCCTCACCGGCTACCCTAAGGAGCTGATCACGGCCGGCTGACGGCCTCACCATCATGGCTGAAACCATCTCCACGAACCAGTTCAAGAACGGCATGCACGTCGAGGTCGACGGCACCATCTACCGCATCGTCGACTTCCAGCACGTCAAGCCCGGCAAGGGCGGCGCGTTCGTCCGCACCAAGCTGAAGGCGCTGGAGTCGGGCGGCGTCGTCGACAAGACCTTTCGGGCCGGCGAGAAGATGCCGCGCATACACACCGAGGTGGTCAACGTCACCTACCTCTACAACGACGGCAGCGACGTGCACCTGATGAACTCCGAGACCTTCGACCAGCTCGCGTTCCCGGCCGACACCATGCGCGAGGAGCTGCAGTACATGCGCGAGAACGACACCGTGCAGCTGCTCACGGTCGACGGCAAGCCCACCTCGCTCCAGCTCCCGGCGGCGGTCGAGCTGAAAGTGGTCGACACCGAGCCGGGCGTCAAGGGCGACACCGTCTCCAACGTGACCAAGCCGGCCACGCTCGAGACCGGCGCCGTGGTCGCAGTACCCCTGTTCGTCAACGTCGGTGACGTGATCCGGGTGGACACGCGCGAGGCGCGGTACATCTCACGCGCGTGACCCGCATCGTCGACACCACGATCCGCCTGCTCTCCCAGCAGCCGCTGGTCGGCACCATCTCGACCGCGCGCGTGCTGGAGGTGGCCGAGATTCTCGACCAGGCCGGGTTCGCCGCGCTCGAGGTGAGCGGCGGCGGCTGCTTCGACGCCGCCGTCCAGAAGGGAACCGAGAGCCCATGGGAGCGGATCCGCGGTGTCAAGACGCGCTGCCGCACGACGCCGTTGCAGATGGCGCTGCGCGGGCGGTTCCTGGTTGGCTCGCGGCCGCTGTCCGACGATCTGGTGCGCCGCTTCATCCTCTGCGCGGCCGAGAGCGGCATCGAAATCTTCCGGCTGCACGATCCCCTGAACGACGTGGAGAACCTCGAGTCGGCCGCCGCGGCCGTGCGCGAGGCGGGCGGTCGCCTGTACGCCGGCCTGGCCTTCTCCGGCTTCATGCCGAACCTGCCGCGGGTGGTCGACAAGGCGCGGCGGCTGGCCGAGCTGGGTGCCGATCACGTGCTGGTGCACGACCCGGCCGGCGCGCTCGATCCCGGCACCTGCGACCGCGTCATCAACGAGCTGGCGGAGGCGTCCGGACTGCCGGTCGGCCTCTACTGCCAGGGCACCGGTGGAAACGCGCTGGCGATGGCGATCGAGGCCGCCCGCCACGGCGCCGAGCCGATCGCCACCGCCGTGCTGCCGGTCGCGTACACGCTGCACCGGGTGGCCGGGGAGGTGCTGTGCGACTCGCTCACCGGGCTCGGGCTCGAGCACGGCGTCGATGCAGACCGCGTCTGGGAGGCGTCGCGATTCATCGACGAGCACGTCACGTCGCAGATGCCGGCGCTGCCGATCCCGCCCCGCATCACCCTGCGCACCGCCTTCAACCGGCTGCCCGTGGGGCTGGTCTCCGAGCTGGACGCGCGGCTGCGGATGCTGGGCGCCGCGGATCGCCTGGACGAGGTGCTGGAGGAGTTCAAGCAGGTGCGCCTCGACTGCGGCGTGCCGCCGCTGGCGCAGCCGGTGGGTGGCATCCTGGCCGGCCAGGCCGTGAGGCACGTGCTGTCGGCCCGGCGCTGGGATGAGGTGTCGCCCGACATGCGCGACTACCTGTCAGGCATCTACGGCAATCCACCGCAGGCGATCGCGCCGGCGGCGGCTGCCCACGCCGACCCCAACGCGGCCGTTGATCCCTCACCCGATCTCGATCAGATGCGGGCCGAGGGGCTGGCCGCCAGCGAGGAGGATCTGCTGCTGATCGCGCTGTTCGGCGACGACGCCAGCCGGCTGCTGGCCACGCTTCGCGGCCGCGGCGATCGCGAGGATGCGGAGCGCGACGGCCTCGAGCGCAGCCAGTCCGAGCGCATCCGCGAGCTGATCGAGATGGTTGAGGCCTCCGACGTCGGCGAGCTCACCGTCGAGGACGCGGGCGTGCGGATCACCGTCCGCCGCCAGGACGAACGGCCACTCGCTCCCGTCGCGTCCGCTCCTGCCGTCGTCCCAGCCGACAACGGCGCTGCCGAGTCCGCCGCCCCCAGCGTGTCGCAGACGGTCACCGTGCCGTCGCCGATGGTGGGCACGTTCTACCGCTCGCCCTCGCCGACCGCCGAGCCGTTCGTCAGCGAGGGCGACACTGTCGCCGTCGACCAGGTGCTGTGCGTTCTTGAGGCCATGAAGCTGTTCAACGAGCTCAAGTCCGAGCACGCCGGCGTGATCCGCGCGGTGCTGGTCGGTAACGCCGAGCCGGTCGAGTACGGCCAGCCGTTGTTCGAGCTGGAACTGGTCTAACACTGTGTTACGCCGCGTCCTGATCGCGAACCGCGGGGAGGCGGCGGTGCGCCTGGTGCGGGCCTGCCACGACCTCGGCGCTGAGGCGGTGGCCGTGTACTCGACCGCCGACAGCGACGGGCTGTGGGTGGGACTGGCCGACCGCGCGGTGTGCATCGGGCCGCACGCGGCGTCCGACAGCTACCTGCGGGTGCCGAATCTGATCGCGGCCGCCGAGACCACCGGCTGCGATGCCGTCCATCCCGGCTGGGGGTTCCTGGCCGAGAACGCCGGTTTCGTGCGCGCCTGCGAGGATAACGACCTGGTGTTCGTGGGCCCGCCGGCCGAGGCTATCGAACTGATGGGCGACAAGAGCCGCGCCAAGCAGACCATGGCCGGCGCCGGCGTGCCGCTGGTGCCGGGCAGCCAGGAGCGGCTGTCGGGTGCCGCCGAGGCGGCCCAGCTGGCCGGCCAGGTCGGCTACCCGGTGCTGCTGAAGGCGTCTGCCGGGGGCGGTGGCCGCGGCATGCGCATCGTCGCCGGGCCTGACCAGGTCGAGGAGGCCTACCGGATGGCGTCGGCCGAGGCCGAGAGCGCCTTCGGTGACGGCGGCATGTACCTCGAGAAGGCGATCGTCGAGCCTCGCCATGTCGAGATGCAGGTGCTGGCCGACGGCGAGGGCGACGTGCTGGTGCTGGGCGAGCGGGACTGCTCGGTGCAGCGCAGGCACCAGAAGCTGATCGAGGAGGGGCCCAGCCCGGCGCTGGACGAGGCCACCCGGGCCGCGATGGCCGAGGCCGCGGGCCGCGCCTGCAGCGCATGCGACTACGTCAACGCCGGCACCGTCGAGTTCCTGGTCGACCGCGACGGCGGGTTCTCGTTCATCGAGATGAACACCCGCCTGCAGGTCGAGCACCCGGTGTCGGAGCTGCTGACCGGCATAGACATCGCCGTCTGGCAGCTGCGGATCGCGGGCGGGGAGCGCCTGCCGGCCACAGGCCTGGCGCCGCTGGTCGGCCACGCCATCGAGTTTCGCATCAACTGCGAGGATCCCCGCCGCGGCTTCATGCCGGCGGCCGGCACCGTCAGCCGCTTCCGGCCGCCGCTGGGCGCCGGCGTGCGCGTCGACACTCACGCCTACGAGGGTTACCGGGTGCCGCCGTTCTACGACTCGCTGCTGGCCAAGGTGATCGTCCACGGCGGCGATCGCGAGCAGGCCATGGCGAGAGGCCGCCGTGCGCTGGGCGAGCTCGAGATCGAGGGCGTCGCCACCACCCGCGAGCTGTTCCTGGAGATCCTGGACGAGCCGCGCTTCGGCTCCGGCCTCTACACAACCGCCTACCTCGACGATGCCCGGGGGGCGCTGCCCTCGCTGGCGGAGCAGGTGGCATGAGCGTGCAGCTGGCGAACGCGACCATCTCTGACGAGGCGCTCGTCTCGATCGTCCGCGGCGCCGTCGGGCGGGTGGAGGGTGTGCGGCTCGATCAGCCCGGCCGCGTGTCGCGTGTGCTGCCGGGCCGCCGCGGCGCGGTCAGCTGGGAGCTGGACACCCGCGGCGTCGCCTTCGACGTGGACGTGGCCGCCTCCTACGGCGTGCCGTTGCGGCGGGCCGCCGCCGACGTGCGCGAGCAGGTTGCTGCCGCCGTGATCGGCATGACCGGGCTGCCGGTGCGCTCGGTGGACGTCACCGTGACGGGCGTGGAGCGATGAGCCGGCGCGGCGACCGCAAGGCGGCGGCCTTCCTGCTCTACCAGCACGATCTGATGGACGAGCCGTTCGCGGCGCTCTACGAGTCCTACCAGCGCGACACCGGTGAGCCCGTCAGCGAGTTCACGCGTGTGTGTGCGGAGGGCGTCTGGGGATCCCGCGAGCGCCTCGACCATGCCATCGACGAGGCCGCGCAGGGCTGGACGAGCGAGCGGATGGCCGTGCTGGAGCGAAACATCCTGCGGCTGGCGGTGTGGGAGATGGGCGAGGGGGATGTGCCCGCCGCGGTAGCGATCGACGAGGCCGTGACGCTGGCCAAGCGCTACGCCTCGCCCGAGGCGGCCACGCTCGTGAACGGTATCCTGGGCCGGATCGCGCGCACCGAGGGGGTAGGAACCTGAACGACGACGTGCTTGCAGAGTTGGCGACACAGATCGAGCAGCTGCGCGGGCGGCTGGACGGCGAGCAGCTGGACCCCGCCCAGACGGCCGACCTGCTCGAGCAGATCACGCAGCTCGCTCAGCAGGCGCTGGACGAGATCGAGCGCCGCGCCGAAGGGCTCGAGACGACGGAGCCCTCGCCCTGATCGAGCCGTACCTGGAGGGCCTGGCCGCCCAGTCCCAGCTCGACGGCATGGACGACGCTGTCCGCTACTCGCTGCTATCTCCCGGAAAGCGCGTGCGCCCGCGGCTGTGCCTGGCCGCGACCAGGGCCGCGGGCGGCGATCCGGAGCGGGCGCTGCCGGCCGCCGCCGCCCTGGAGATGATCCACGCCTTCTCGCTCGTCCACGACGACCTGCCGGCGCTCGACGACGACGACCTGCGGCGTGGCCGGCCCGCCAGCCACGTGCGCTACGGCGAGGCGGTGGCGGTGCTGGCCGGCGACGCGCTGCTGAACGCCGCGTACGGCCATGTCATCCGGCACCTGGCCGAGCCGCCGGAGGTGAAGCTGGCGGTGCTGGCGGAGCTTTCGAGCGGCGTGGCCGCGATGATCGACGGGCAGTACCTGGACGTGACCGCGGCCGCGCCGACCGAGGACGACCTGGCCCGGCTGCACCGGCTCAAGACCGGCGCGCTGATCGAGGCGTCGGTCGCCTGCGGCCTGTGGGTGGCCGGGCTGCCGCTCGATGACCAGCTGCCGTACCGCAGGTTCGCCGCCGAGCTGGGCCTGCTGTTCCAGATCGTCGACGACCTGCTCGACGACGGCACCGACGGCGAGCCCAGCTACGTCACGCTGCTGGGACGAGACCGGGCCCGCGAGATGGCGTACGAGTCGCACGAGCGGGCCGTCGAGCTGCTGGCCGCGATCGACGGTGACCGCTCGCAGCTCGCGGAGCTGACAGAGCTGATCGCCCGCCGCAGCGCGTGATCGCGGTCGTGCCCTACGACGCCGCCTGGCCGGGCATGTACGCAGCCGAGCGCGACCGCCTGGCTGCTGCGCTGGGCGATGGTGCGGTGCGGATCGACCACATCGGATCGACGGCGGTGCCGGGGCTTGCGGCAAAGCCGTGGATCGACATCCAGGTGCAGGTGCGGCGGATGCGGCCCCCGGACGCCTACCGCGGCCCGCTGCTGGCGCTCGGCTACCGGCACCACCCCGATGACGACGACCACGAGTTCTTCGACCGCCGGCCATACCACGTTCACGTCTGCGCTGCGGGCGGCGACTGGGCCCGGCGCCACCTCGCCTTCCGCGACCTGCTACGGCGCGACGCGGCCGCGCGTACCGCCTACCAGGAGGAGAAGCTGCGCCTAGCCGCCGAGCACGACGACGTCCTCGCCTACACGGAGGCCAAGACGCCGATCATTCGCCGCCTCCAGGACGCTTCTATCCTGCCGCCATGACCTCGCGCCGCCGCCTGGACGCAGAGCTGGTCGAGCGCGGCCTGGCCGACACCCGCAGCCGCGCCCAGGCGCTGGTGATGGCGGGGCGCGTGACCGTCGGCGGGCGGATGGTGGACAAGGCCGGCACCGCCGTCGCAGGTGACGCCGACATCGCCGTCACCGAGCCCCCGCGGTACGTGTCCCGCGGCGGCGACAAGCTCGAGACCGGCCTGCGCCGCTGGCACGTGGACGTCGCCGGCGAGCGCTGCCTGGACGTGGGCGCCTCCACCGGCGGCTTCACGGACTGCCTGCTGCAGCATGGCGCGGCCGAGGTGATCGCGCTGGACGTGGGCCGCGGACAGCTGCACGAGCGGCTGCGCTCGAACCCGTCCGTGCACGTGATCGAGCGTATGAACGCGCGCGCGCTGACCGCGGCCGACCTGCCCTACCGGCCCGGCTTCATGACGGCCGACGTGTCGTTCATCTCGCTGCGGCTGGTGCTGCCGCCGGTGGTTGCGGCCGCCGCCCCCCAGTGGCGCGCGATCGTGCTGGTGAAGCCGCAGTTCGAGGCCGGACGGGAGCTGGTCAAAGACGGCGTGGTGCGCGACCCGGGGGTGCGCGGGCAGGTGTTACACGATCTTTGCGCGTTCGTGACCGGATCGGGCTCCGCCATCCTGGGCGTGTGCGATTCTTCCCACCCGGGGCCGGCGGGCAACCGCGAGTACCTCCTGTACCTCGCCTCGCCCGGCCATCCGGTGAGCCAGGAGCGCGAGGTCGATGTCGACGCGGAGATCCGAGATGCTGTCCACAACCCCGGCTAGCGGGCCCGTGACGCGGGCGGCCGTGGTCACGCACGGCCGCATCGAGCGGATCGGCGACGCCGCCGACCGCCTGCGCGCGGTCGCCGAGCGCTGCGCCGTGGAGCTGGTCGAGGACACGAGCGCCGACCTGGCGGTGGTGCTGGGCGGCGACGGCACCACCCTGCGGGCGCTGCACCGCTACCTCGGTACCGAGGTGCCCTGCCTGGGCGTCAACTTCGGCCGGGTCGGCTTCCTGACGAGCGTCGACGCGGGCCAGCTGGAGGCCGGCATCGAGCAGGCCTTCCGCGGCGGCTACGAGGTGATCGACCTGCCCACGCTGCACGGCAACGACGGCCTGCACGACCTGGTGGCGGTCAACGACATCGTGCTCACCAGCGGCATCCTGGGCCGGATGGTGATCCTCGAGTGGAGCGTCGACGGCACGTCGCTGGGCGAGGTCGGCTGCGACGGCGCGATCATGGCCACGCCCACCGGCTCGACCGCCTACAACCTCTCGGCCGGCGGCCCGGTGCTGGCGTGGGGGGCCGACGCCTTCGTGCTCTCGTTCGCCTCGCCGCACTCGCTGCACGCCCGCTCGATGGTGCTGGGCGAGGAGCACCGGGTCGAGGTGCACAACCGCTCCGACGACGTCCCCCTGCAGGTGGTGCAGGACGGCCACATGATGGGCGACGTCCCGCCCGGCGGGCGGATGATGGTGGGCATGGGCGAGCAGCGCGCGCGTCTGGCGCGGCTGGCCGGCACGTCGTTCTTCAGCCGCTACCGGGAGACGTTCACGGCGTGACGCTGCTTCGCCTGCAGATCGACAACCTGGCCCTGATCGACCGCGCCGAGCTGGAGCTGGGGCCTGGCCTGAACGTCTTCACCGGCGAGACCGGCGCCGGCAAGACGATGCTCGCACAGGCGATCGGGCTGCTGGCCGGTGCCGCACCGGCCGCCGGCATGGTCGGCCCGCATGGCGCGGAGACCTACGTGGAGGCGGAGTTTGCGGTCCCCGACGGATTCTTCGAGCGGCAGGCTCCGGAGGCGGTGGCAGCGCTGCGACCGGAGGGCGAGACGACGCTCGTGGTGGCGCGGCGGATCGCCGCCAGCGGCCGCAGCCGGGCGCTGGTGTGGGGGCGGAGCTGCGCCCGGGACGATCTCGAGCAGCTGGGCGAACTGCTGCTCGAGGTGTCCTCGCAGCACGAGGCGCGGCGCCTGGCCCGCCCCGCCACGCAGCTCGACCTGCTGGACTCGGCCGCCGGCAACGGCAGGCTGCGCTCCGCGATGGCCGCCGCCTGGCGCGAGCTGCGCACGGCCCGCGAGCAGCTGGCGGAGGCCCGGGACGCCGCGGCCGACGCCGAGCGCCGGCGCGGCGAGCTCGAGGAGCTGGTGGGTCGCGTCGGTGAGGCGGCCATCGATCCCGGCGAGCCGGTCGCCCTGGCCCAGGAGCGCGAGCGGCTGCGGCATCTGGACGAACTGGTGGCGGCGATCGCCGGGGCGGCCGCGCTGGTCAACCCCGAGGAGGGTGACGGCGCGCTCAGCCTTGCCGCGCGCGCAGCCGAGCTGCTCTCAGACGCCGAGCGCTACCAGCCGGAACTGGGAGCCGTGGGGGCCGAGCTGCGCGACTCCTCGCTGCGCATGCAGGAAGCGGCGATCGAGCTGCGCGCCCAGTTGGACGGCCTCGAGCCGGAGCCCGGCCGGCTCGAGCACGTCGAAGGGCGGCTGCTGCTGTTCTCGGAGCTCGAGCACCGCTTCGGGACGCCCGCGGCCGACCTGCCCGCGCGCTGCGCGGAGGCGCGGGCGGCGCTCGACTTGATCGACACCGGAGGGCGCCGGCTTGCCGAGCTGGCGACCGCCCTGGCGGAGGCCACCACCGCGGCGGAGCGCGCGGCCGCCCGCCTGCACGCGGCCCGCAGCAAGGCGGCCAAGCCGTTCTCGCAGGCGGTCGAGTCGGAGCTGGCCGATCTCGGCATGGACGGCGCGAGGCTGCAGGTGCAGATCGAGCCGGCCGAGCTGGGTGTGCGCGGCGCCGACCGGGTGACGCTGCTCCTGGCCGCCAACGCGGGCCTGCCGCCGGGCCCGATTGCGAGCGTTGCCTCGGGAGGCGAGTTGTCGCGGATCGCGCTGGCGGTGCGGGTGGTGGCGCGGTCCGCGGGCGGCGCAGCCACGCTGCTGCTGGACGAGGTCGACGCCGGCGTGGGCGGGCGCACGGCGCACGCGGTGGCCGAGAAGCTGAAGCGCCTGTCGGCCGGCGCGCAGCTGCTGTGCATCACCCACCTGCCCCAGATCGCGGGGTCGGCCGACGTGCACTTCCGCGTCGAGAAGGCTCAAGGCGATCCGGCAGTGACGGCCGTCGCCCGGCTCGAGGGCGACGCCATCGTCGAGGAGGTCGCGCGCATGCTGGGCGGCCTCGAGGGCGACGAGACCGCCCTGCGGCACGCCGCCGCGATGCTGGGCTGACCGACGCCCGGGCCGCCGTCGTGGTGCTCGCGTATGATGCCTTCCCGGGGCCGGTCACTCTCGGAAAGGTGGACACCAGGTGAGCAAGCAGGTCAAGTACGTGTTCGTGACCGGCGGGGTCGTCTCGTCGCTGGGGAAGGGCATCACCGCGGCCTCACTGGGCCGGCTGCTGAAGTCGCGCGGCCTCAAGGTTTCGCTGCAGAAATTCGACCCCTACATCAACGTCGACCCCGGCACCATGAGCCCGTTCCAGCACGGCGAGGTGTTCGTCACCGAGGACGGCGCCGAGACCGATCTTGACCTGGGCCACTACGAGCGGTTCGTCGACGAGTTCCTGTCGCGCAACTCGAATCACACGACCGGCTCCATCTACAACGCCATCATCCGCAAGGAGCGCAAGGGCGAGTACCTGGGCTCGACCGTGCAGGTGATCCCGCACGTCACCGACGAGATCAAGCGCCGCATCCAGCGGGTCGCGCAGTCCGAGGAGGTCGACGTCGTCATCACCGAGATCGGCGGCACGGTGGGCGACATCGAGAGCCTGCCGTTCCTGGAGGCGATCCGCCAGTTCCGCAATCAGGTCGGACGCGACAACGCCATGTACATCCACTGCACGCTCGTGCCCTTCATCGAGGTGGCCGGGGAGCTGAAGACCAAGCCCACGCAGCACTCCGTCCAGGAGCTGCGCCGGATCGGTATCTCGCCGGACGTGATCGTGTGCCGGTCGAAGCACCCGCTGGGCAGCGACATCCGGGAGAAGATCGCGCTGTTCGCCGACGTCCCGGCCGAGGCGGTGATCTCGGCGTCCGACGCCGCGAGCATCTACGAGATCCCGTTGATGATGCAGGAGCAGGGCCTCGACCGGCTGGCCTGCGAACGGCTCGGCCTGGTCACCGGCCCGGCCGATATGCGCGAGTGGGAGGCGGTGGTCGATCGCGTGCACGCCGCCGAGGGCAGCGTCCGCATCGCCATCGTCGGCAAGTACGTGCAGCTGCAGGACGCCTACCTGTCGGTGGTGGAGGCGCTCAACCACTCGGCCATCCACCACGGCACCCGGCTCGAGGTGATCTGGGTCGACGCCGAGACGCTGTCCAAGCAGGAGGCGGAGGGCAAGCTGGCGGAGGCCGACGGCGTGCTGATCCCCGGGGGCTTCGGCATCCGTGGCATCGAGGGCAAGATCGCCGCCGCGCGGTTCGCCCGCGAGAACGAGGTGCCCTACCTGGGAGTGTGCCTGGGGATGCAGGTGGCCGTGGTCGAGTTCGCGCGCCACGTGGCCGGCCTGGATGGGGCCAACTCGAGCGAGTTCGACCCGGAGACGCCGTACCCGGTGATCGACCTGCTGCCGGAGCAGAAGGAGGTCGAGGACATGGGCGGCACCATGCGCCTGGGCGCCGACTCGGTGACGCTGGTCGAGGGCAGCCGCGCACACGCCGCCTACGGCGAGCGGGTCGTGCAGGAGCGCCACCGCCATCGCTACGAGGTCAACAACCAGTACCGCTCGAAGCTGGTGGCCGGGGGCCTGCTGGTCTCCGGCACCTATCAGGACGAGCGCCTGGTCGAGGTGATCGAGCTGCCCGACCACCCGTGGTTCGTGGCCAGCCAGTACCACCCCGAGTTCAAGTCGCGCCCCAACCGGCCGCAGCCGCTGTTCCGCGACTTCGTCGGCGCCGCCGTCGCCCGTCGTCTGGGCGTGGCGCCGGCCGTGGAGAACGTGCCCGCGTGAGCGGAGCGCGAGCGGACGATCCGGGGATGACGACGGTCGACGACACCTGGACGGAGCTGACCGCGCGCATGCGCGGGTTCGCCGACCTCAGCAACGTCAACGCGCTGCTGGGCTGGGACCAGGAGACGTACATGCCGCTGCGCGGCAGCGACGCCCGCGCCCGCCAGATGGCGACGATGCGCGTGATCCGGCACGAGATGCTGGTGAACCCGCGGCTGGGCGAGCTGCTCGACCGGGCCGGCGATGAGCCGCTCGACCGCCCGCGGCAGGAGATGGTGCGGCTGCTGCGCCGCGACCGCGACCGCGCGGTGAAGCTGCCGCCGGAGTTCGTGCGGCGGCTGGCGCTGGCCGAAGGGAGGGGGGCGGTGGCCTGGCGTGTTGCGCGCGAGGAGGGTGACTTCGCCCTCTATGAGCCTGCGCTCGAGGAGATCATCGCCGCCAAGCGGGACGAGGCCGACCTGGTCGGCTTCGACGGGGAGCGCTACGACGCGCTGCTCGACCAGTTCGAGCCGGGCATGCGGGTCGCGCGCCTGGAGCCGCTGTTGGCCCCGTTGCGCGCGGAGCTGGGCGAGCTGCTGGCCGCGATCGTGGCGGCGCCGCAACTGGAGCAGGCCCCGTTCGAGCAGCGCCTGTTCCCCGACGCACCGCAGTGGGATCTGACCGTGCGGCTGCTGGGCGACCTCGGGTTCGACCTCACGGCCGGTCGCCAGGACCGCTCCGCACACCCGTTCACCCAGACCATGGCGCTGGGCGACATCCGGGTGACGACACGCATCGACGAGCGGCATCCGCTGAGCGGTATCTACTCGACCGTGCACGAGGCCGGGCACGGCCTGTACGAGCAGGGCTTCGAGCCCCGGTACGAGGACACGCCGCTGGCGGCGGCGCCGTCGCTGGGGCTGCACGAGTCGCAGTCGCGGCTGTGGGAGAACATCGTGGGGCGCAGCCGGCCGTTCTGGGATCACTACGCACCGGTCATGCGCGAGATCTTCCCCGACGTGGCGGCCGACATCACCGCCGAGCAGCTGTACGTGGCCTGCAACCGCGTGCAGCCGTCGCTGATCCGCGTCGAAGCCGACGAGGTCACCTACAACCTGCACATCCTGATCCGCTTCGAGCTGGAGCTGGCGCTGATGCGCGACCAGCTCGAGGTGGCGGAGCTGCCGGCAGCGTGGGGCGATGCCTACGAGCGCACGCTGGGGCTGCGCCCCGAGAACGACGTGCTGGGCGTGATGCAGGACATCCACTGGTCGCACGGTTCGTTCGGCTACTTCCCGACCTACACCCTGGGCAACCTTTACTCGGCCCTGCTCTGGGATGCCTACTGCAAGGACGATCCCGCGGCCGAGGAGCACATCGGGGCCGGTGAGTTCCAGCACGTCCTGGGCTGGATGCGCGAGCACGTGCACCGAGCGGGCGCGATCGACCAGGGCGAGGATCTGATCCGGCGCGTGACCGGCTCCGGGCTCGACCACGCTCCGTTCATGCGGTACCTGTGGGCGAAGTACCGGACGCTGTACGGCCTGGCGTAACGGGCGAGACCATGAACGCCACCGATTCCGTCCTCGACATGTTCCTGGAGCTGGCTGCCATCAGCAGCCCGCCCGGCCACGAGCGTGAGGTCGCCGACCGCGTCCATGGCTTCCTGCACCAGCTCGGTCTCGAGACCGACGAGGACGAGGCCGGCGCCGCGATCGGGTCGGAGATCGGGAATATCATGTGCCGCGTGCCGGCCACCGCTCCGGGCACGCCCATCTTCCTGAACGCGCACCTGGACACCGTGCCGCCCACGGATGCGATCGAGCCGGTCGTGAACGACGGCGTGGTCACCAACAGCCGGGACGCGATCCTGGGCGCCGACAACAAGGCGGCGGTGGCGTCGATGCTGGCGGCCGTGCGCGACCTCGTGCAGCGCAGGGGTGAGCATGCCGGGCTGGAGCTGGTGTTCACGCCGATGGAGGAGATCGGGCTGAGGGGCGCCAAGCGGTTCGACGTCTCGCGGCTGCAGGCCGAGTTCGGCTACTGCTACGACCACGCCGCGCCGATCGGCCAGATCGTGCTGGCGGCGCCGTCCCAGCGCACGCTGCGGCTCACCTTCCGGGGACGGCCGTCGCACTCGGGCATGGTCCCCGAGCAGGGACGAAGTGCGATCCTGGCCGCGGCACGCGCGATCGCCGCGATGCCGCTGGGGCGCATCGACCCCGAGACCACCACCAACGTCGGCCTGATCGAGGGCGGCGTGGCGGGCAACATCGTCCCGCCGCTGTGCGTGGTCAGCGCGGAGGCCCGCAGCCGCAGCGCCGTCCGGCTGAGCGAGACGGTGCAGGCGATCCTCGACGCGTGCACGGCCGCCGCCAGCGAGACCGGGTGTGAGGTCGAGGCGGCGGTCTCCAGCGAGTACGAGACCTATCGCTTCTGCGGTGACGAGCGCCCAGTCGCGCTCGCCGTGCGCGCGCTGGCGGCCTGCGGCTACGAGCCCGGCTTCATCGAGTCGGGCGGCGGCGCCGACGCCAACGTCTTCAACGCCGCTGGCATACCCTGTCTGAACCTGTGCAACGGCGCGGCCGAGATCCACACGTCGGCGGAGCACATCTCGGTGGCAGACCTCGAGGGCATGACCGCGGTCACCGCTGCGTTGATCGATCTTGCCCATAACGGCGGATGAGGCCGTACAATCTCCGGGTTTGACCGGCCGCACCCGTGGGATGTTCGGGCGGCCGAGTCCCCGCCATCCAAAGAGGGTATGTCCAGATGAAGATCGGCGTAGCCAAGGAGATCAAGCAGGACGAGTACCGCGTCGCGCTGACCAACGCAGGCGCGCGCGAGCTGGTCCACCGCGGCCATGAGGTCGTTATCGAGACCGGCGCCGGCGACGGCAGCGCCATCTCGGACGACGACTACGTCGCCGCCGGCGCCACGATCGCCGACGTCGACACGGTCTGGGCTGAATCGGAGATGGTGCTGAAGGTGAAGGAGCCGCTGGACGGCGAGTACCAGAAGCTCTCGCCCGGCCAGGTGTTGTTCACCTACCTGCACCTGGCGGCGGCCCCCGAGTTGACGCGCGGCCTGGTCGAGAGTGGCGCCACCGCGATCGCCTACGAGACGGTGGAGACGCCCGACCATCGATTGCCGCTGCTGGCGCCGATGAGCGAGGTGGCCGGACGGCTGTCCGCCCAGGTCGGCGCCTACTACCTGATGAAACCGTTCGGCGGCCGCGGCCGGCTGATGGGTGGCGTGCCGGGCGTGCTGCCGGCCAAGGTGCTGGTGCTGGGTGGCGGCATCGTCGGCTACAACGCTGCGCTGATCGCGCAGGGCATGCAGTGCGACGTCACCATCTTCGAGCGCAGCGTCGATCGCATGCGCGAGCTCGACGTCAGCCTGGGCCGTACGGTGCTCCTGCAGATGTCCAGCCGCCACGCCATCGAGGAGGCGCTGCCCGAGGCCGACCTGGTGATCGGTGGGGTGCTGATCCCGGGCGCGAAGGCACCGCACCTGATCACCCGCGAGATGCTGGGCATCATGAAGGCGGCGTCGGTGCTCGTGGACGTGGCGATCGACCAAGGCGGCTGCTTCGAGACCTCACGGCCGACGACGCACACAGATCCCACCTACGTGGTCGACGACGTGCTCCACTACTGCGTCGCGAACATGCCGGGAGCGGTGCCGATCACCTCGACCGGGGCGCTCACGAACGTCACGCTGCCCTACGTCGAGGCGATCGCCGACAAGGGCGTCAGCCGCGCCATCGCCGAGGATCCGGCGCTTGCCAAGGGCGTCAACGTGATCGACGGCAAGCTCACCTACGAGCCGGTGGCCGAGGCGGTGGGGATGGAGTACACGCCGCTCGATCAGGTGGCGCTGCCGGCCTGATCGGCCAGGTTGCGCGCAGCCGTTGCCGCTTGCGCGGAGTCGTATGCTGCACGAAGAGGGATCGTTGCCGCCGTGACGAAACCCCCGTACGTGATGCGCACCTACGACACCAAACTTGCGGAGTTCCTGACGAGCCTGCAGCTGGAGCGCGGTGCCTCGCCACACACGATCGAGGCCTACAAGCGTGACCTGATCGATCTCGGCGACTTCGTCGAGCACGTCGACCCGGATCAGATCGAGGTGGGCGTCCTGGACGACTACGCCGTGGCGCTGCAGGACCGCGGCCTGTCACCGGCAACGGTGCGGCGCCGGCTCGCGGCCGTGCGCGCCTTTCTCAAGTACCGGGCCCGCGAGGGCGGCCGCCCCGACGCCGGTCGCTCGGTGCCGCTGCCGCGGCTGGGGCGCAGGCTGCCGGAGCCGCTGACGCCGCAGGAGGCGGAGGCGATCGTGACCAGCCCGGACGCGTCTCCGCGCGGCCTTCGTGACCGCGCCATGCTGGAGCTGATGTACGGAGCCGGGCTGCGCGTGTCCGAGCTGGTGTCCCTGCGGGTGTCGGACATCGACCTCGAGGAGGGGCTGGTGCGGTGCATGGGCAAGGGCGCCAAGCAGCGCGTCGTGCCGACGGGCGGCCGGGCCATCGAGGCCATCCGCATCTACATGCAGCGCGGCCGGCCCTACCTGGGCCGCATGCAGCGCGGCGACATCCTGTTCCTGAACCATCGCGGCCAGGGCATCACCCGCCAGGCCGTCTTCCAGCTGGTGCGCGAGCACGCCCGCGAGGCCGGTATTGAGAAGATCGTGACCCCGCACACGCTGCGCCACTCGTTCGCGACGCACCTGATCGAGAACGGCTGTGACCTGCGAAGCGTGCAGGAGATGCTCGGCCACGCGTCGATCGAGACCACGCAGGTCTACACGCACGTCTCGGTAGAGCACGTCCGCGAGGCGTACCAGAAGGCGCACCCCCGGGCTTGAACCCCGAGGTCAGGACGCTCCGGGCGCAGGACGTCGCCTGGCTGGCCGACCTCCACAACGCTGCCTTTGCCGACTATCCGGTGCCGGCCGTGCTGGACGCCTCGTCGCTCGGGTTCTACCTGACCGAGACCGACGTCGACCCGGCGCTGTCGCGGGTGGCGTTCGTCGATGGCGCGCCCGCCAGCTTCTGCCTCGGTGCCCTGCGCGGCGACCGCGCCAGCATCCGCGGCGAGGGCACGGCGCCGGGGTTCCGGCGATCGGGGCTGGGCCGGCTGGTGCTGGAGCAGACGCTCGAGGCGCTGGCCGCGGCGGGTGCGCGGACCGTCACGCTGGAGGTGCTGAACGGCAACGACGCGGCCGTCGGCCTGTACCGGCGCAGCGGCTTCGAGCAGCGCCGGAGGCTGCTCGGCTACCGGCTGGCGCGCCCCGGCCGCGGCCTCCGCTCCCGCCTCTCGGGAGGGCTGGCGGAGTGTGAGACCGAAACCGCGATCGACAGGCTGTCGCGATGGGGCTGGCGCGACCCGCCCTGGCAGCTGGAGACGGAGTCGCTGGCGCACATCCCGGCACAGCACCTGGACGGACGTGCCGTGCTGCTCGGCAAGCGGCGCGGCGACCACTTCTGGCTGTACGCGCTGGCGGTCGACCCCGAGCGCCGGCGTAAGGGGCTGGCGACCCGCGCCGTCTCGCTGCTCCCGGCCGCATGGGTCGGCGTTCCGGCGCTGGTACCGGAGGAGTGGTGGGAGGCGGGAGCGCTGCTGCGCTCGCTGGCGGCCGAGACAGAGAGCCACTGGCAGTGGGAGATGCGGCGGTCGCTCGCGTCCGGGTGACCAACCCTCATCTAGATTGCCCGGGATGGCCCGCGCCTGCGTGATCGTGCTGGACGCCGTCGGCGTCGGTGATCTGCCCGACGCCGACCGGTTCGGCACGGCCGGGTCGAACACGCTCGGGCACGTCGCGGAGGCGGTCGGCGGCCTCGAGCTGCCGGCGCTGCAGCAGCTGGGGCTGGGCAACGTGCTTCCGCTGGCCGGGTGCCCGCCGCGCGCGGACGCCCCGGCCGTGTGGGGCCGGCTGGCCGAGCGCGGCCTCGGGATGGACACCACCACCGGGCACTGGGAGATGATGGGCATCGTCACCGAGCGCCCGTTCCCGACCTTCCCCGACGGCTTTCCGCAGGAGCTGCTCGACCGCTTCAGCGAGGCCACCGGCCGCGGCGTGATCGGGAACGTGGCCGCCTCCGGCACCGAGATCATCGAGCGGCTGGGGGAGCAGCACCAGCGCACCGGCGACTGGATCGTCTACACGTCCGCCGACAGCGTGTTCCAGGTGGCGGCGCACGAGCTGACGGTGCCGCTGGAGGAGCTGTACGCGGCCTGCCGCACCGCCCGCGAGCTGCTGACCGGGGATCTGGCCGTGGGACGGGTGATCGCGCGGCCGTTCGAGGGCGAGCCGGGCTCGTACGTGCGCACGCCCCGCCGTCACGACTTCTCGCTGCTGCCGTCGCGGCCGAACCACCTGCAGCGCATGCGCGCGGCCGGCGTGACGGTGCACGGGGTCGGCAAGATCTCCGACATCTTCGCGGGGCAGGATGTGGACACGTCCAGCCCGACCGAGTCAAACGGCCAGGGCATCGCGCGAACGATCGCCCGGCTGCGGGATTCGAAGGACGGCGACCTGGTGTTCACCAACCTGGTCGAGACCGACATGATCTGGGGGCACCGCAACGACCCGGCCGGGTTCGCCGACTGCCTCCGGGAGTTCGACGAGGAGCTGCCGCGGCTGATGGCTGCGCTGCGGCACGGCGACCTGCTGGTGCTGACGTCGGATCATGGCTGCGACCCCACCACCGCCTCCACCGACCACTCGCGCGAGTACGGGCTGCTGCTGGCGCACATCGTGGGCAGGCCGGCCAGCGGCCGGCGCCACGACGGCGACACCTTCGCCGACATCGGGGCCACCGTGCAGCGGCACCTGGTGGGCAGCCACGATCCCGACCTGCCGGGCACCCCGGTGATCTGAGTGGCCGCGCGCATCACCGACCTGATCGCGCGCAAGCGCGACGGCGGAGAGTTATCGGCAGCCGAGATCGCCGCCATGGTCGCGCCCGACGTGCCCGACTACCAACTGTCGGCGTTCCTGATGGCGGTCGTGCTGCGCGGCCTCAGCGACGACGAGACGCGCGGGCTACTGGACGCGATGGTCGCGTCCGGTCAGCGCGTTTCGTGGCCGTGGCCGGTGGCCGACAAGCACTCGACGGGCGGGGTCGGCGACTCGACGACGCTGGTGCTGGCGCCGCTGCTGGCCGCCTGCGGCGTGCTGGTCGCCAAGATGAGCGGACGCGGGCTGGGGCACACGGGCGGGACGCTCGACAAGCTCGAGGCGATCCCGGGCATGCGCGTGTCGCTGTCCCTGCCGGGGATGCGCCGGCAGGTGGAGCAGGTGGGAGTGGCGGTGTGCGGCCAGACGCCGGAGCTGGCGCCGGCAGACGGCCGCCTGTATGCGCTTCGAGACGCCACCGGCACCGTCTACAGCCTGCCGCTGATCGCCGCCAGCATCATGTCGAAGAAGGTGGCGGCCGGCGCGTCGCGGCTGCTGCTCGACGTCAAGGTGGGGGAGGGAGCGCTGCTGCCGGATCCGGACGCCGCCCGCCGGCTGGCCGGCCTGATGGTGAGGCTGGGGCGCGACCACGACATCGACACACGCGCGCTGCTCTCGAACATGTCCGAGCCGCTGGGGGCCGCTGTCGGCGACGCGCTGGAGGTGGCCGAGGCGCTGGACACCCTGCGCGGCGACGGCCCGGCCGATATCACGGAGCTCTGCGTGCACCAGGCGAAGGTGCTGGCGGGCGACGAGGCGGTGGTTCGCCGTGCGCTCGACTCGGGTGCCGCCTACGAGTGCTACCAGCGCTGGGTGGCCGCGCAGGGTGGCGACCCCGAAGCCCCGCTGCCGCGGGCGCCGCTGGTGATCGAGGTGCCGGCGCCACGCTCCGGTGTCGTCCAGCGCTGTCACGCCCGCAGCATCGGCGAGCAGGTGATGCGGCTGGGAGCCGGCCGCGCCACGAAGGAGGACAGCGTCGACCACGCCGTCGGCGTGCTCGTGCACCGCAAGCGCGGCGACCACGTCGAGGCTGGCGAGCCGCTGGCGACGGTGCACGCCCGCGGCGAGGCCGACCTGGACGCGGTGGCCGCCTGCTTCGAGATCGGCGACGCCCCGGCCGAGCGGGAGCCGCTGCTGCTGGGGGACGTCGATGCCTGAGCTGCCCGAGGTTGAGACCGTGCGGCGGGGGCTGGTGAAGGTGCTGGTCGGGCGGGAGCTGGTCGGCGTCGACATCCGCGACGGCCGCCTGACGGCGCCGGACGACCCGACGGCCGTCGCCCACGAGCTGCTGGGCGCGGTCGTGACCGGCGTCGGGCGGCGCGGCAAGTACCTGGCCGTCGGGCTCGACGACGGGCGCACGCTGGTCTGCCACCTGCGCATGACCGGGTGGTTCCATCACGTCACCGAGCTCAGCGAGCGCCCGCACCTGCGCGCGGTGTTCGAGCTGGACGACGGCACCTGGCTGCTCTACAGCGACCAGCGGCGGTTCGGCACGATGCGGCTGATCGAGCCGGGCGGCCTCGAGGACTACTGGCGCGGCCGGGTCGGGCCGGAGCCGCTTGACGGAGACTGGACGGCGCAACAGCTGCGCGCGGCGTTGCGGGGGCGCACGGCGCCGGTGAAAGCGCTGCTGCTCGACCAGCGGGTGGTGGCCGGCGTGGGGAACATCTACGCCGACGAGGCGCTGTGGGAGGCGCGGGTGCACCCGCTGACTCCCGGCGGCCGGCTGGGCGCCGTGCGCTCGGCCCGCGTGCACGACGCCGTGATCGCCGTGCTCGAGCGCGGGATCGACGCGCAGGGGGCCAGCATCGACACCTACAGGTCAGTGGATGGGACGCCGGGCTCAATGCAGGAGCGCTTCCACGTCTTCGACCGCGCCGGCGAGCCGTGCCCGCGTTGCGGATCCGTTATCGTCAAAACCCGCGTTGCCCAGCGCGGCACCTACCTATGTCCGAGATGCACTCCACGGCCCTGAGGTTCCAGGAGCGCGCGCAGGCGGCGGGGCTGGACGTGCGCCCGCAGGAGCTGTCGGAGTCCACGCGCACGGCGGTGGAGGCGGCCGACGCGGTCGGCTGCGAGCTGGGCCAGATCGTGAAGTCGGTGGTGCTGCAGGACGCGGGCGGCGAGCTGCTGCTGTGCCTCTGCGCCGGCGACCGGCGGATCGACCTGGCGCGGGTGGGGGACGGCGTCGCGATGGCCCGCGGCCGCGAGGTCAAGGAGCAGACCGGCTACGCCATCGGCGGCATTCCGCCGCTCGGCCACGACCGGTTGCTGCACACGGTGGTGGACGGCTCGCTGCGGCGGTTCCAGACGGTCTGGTGCGCCGCCGGCACGCCCAACGCGGTGTTCGAGGTGCGGCTGGACGACCTGCTGGCAGCGATGCCCGACGCGGACGTGCGCGATATCGCCGCGCGCCTAGACTGAGCCCGATGGGCCGAAGCTACAAGACCGACGCCGTGGTGTTGCGCTCGATCCGCTTCTCGGAGGCCGACCGCGTGCTGCACCTGTACACCCTCGAGCGGGGGCGTGTGAACGCGATCGCCAAGGGCGTGCGCAAGACCGGCTCGCGGTTCGGCGCGCGGCTGGAGCCGCTGACCCGATCGGCCCTGATCCTGCACGAGGGCCGCGGCGAGCTGCACACCGTATCGGGCGCCGACATCATCAGCTCGCAGGAGCAGGTGCGGGCCGACGGCTACGCGCTGGCGGTCGGCCAGATCGGGGCGGAGGCGGTGCTGAAGCTGTTCGCCGAGCCCGAGCCGAATCCGCGTGCCTACGAGGGACTGTGCCGCTTCCTGGCGCTGCTGGCGGCGCCGCTCGAGCGCGCCTCGGACCCCCAGCACGACGGCCTGGGACTGGCCTTCCAGCTGAAGCTGCTGGCGCTGTCGGGCTACCTGCCGCATCTCGATTCGTGTGCGTCGTGCGGGACGGCCGGCCCGCTGGCCGGATTCTCGGCGGCGGCCGGCGGGGCGGTCTGCACGGGCTGCATGGTGGCAAGCGGTGGCTTCCGGACGGCGGACGGGGCGATCGCGGCCATCGAGGGGCTGCTGGGGCGCCCGCTGGCGCCGGTGGCGCTATCGCCGGAGTCCGCGGCCGGGGCGCTGCGGGTGGTCGAGGAGACCTACGCGCACCACGGCGGCTTTCGCCTGCGCACGCTTCAGCCGAGCTGAAACAGCAGCTGCACGTTGCTGCCCAGGATCCGCACGGCCCAGCGCTGGCGGCCGTGGCCGGGGATGCGGATGCTGCAGACGTGGTCGGGCGCCGCCGTCGCGGTCGCGCCGGCCGGTGCCGCGGGCGAGCCTGCCCTGCAGTGCGCCTTGGCCGCCGTACCGCCGTTCAGGAGCGCCATCTCGGCCGAGAACGCCTTCGCCACGTCGACGGTCGCGGCCGGCCGGCCGTCGCCGTTATGGTCGGTCCGGTAGAGCAGCTGGACGGGGTGGCTGGCGCCCAGGTCGAGCACGTTTACCGCCCACACCTGGGTGGGCGTCCCGTTGCTGAAGTTCACGGTGCAGGTGTGGTCGGCGACCACCGTCCCCAGCCCGCCCGCGACAGTGTTGGGCGGCGGCGCCTGATCACTGCAGTCGACCGATGAGACGACCTGCCGGCCGCCCTGCTGGGCCACCACGGCGGCCTTCACCTTCGTGTCCAGTGCTTTGCCGCTGGGGGCGCCGCAGGCGGTCGCCGCCAGTACCAGCAGGGGGAGAAGCACGTATCCGCCACGTCGCATGGAGCGCTTATCGGCAGGTTGCTGCCGGCGATCAAGCGTCTGATAGCTTGCGCCCTCGATGTCGACCTTCCAGCAGATGATCGCGCAGCTGCAGGCCTTCTGGGAGGCCGAGGGGTGCGCGATCATGCAGCCGTACCACACGGAGGTGGGGGCGGGCACGTCCAACCCCGCGACGCTGCTCCGCGTGCTCGGCCCGAAGCCGTGGCGAACGGCCTACGTCGAACCCTCGATCCGGCCCGACGACGGCCGCTACGGCGAGAACCCCTACCGTTTCCAGCAGCACTACCAGTACCAGGTGATCCTGAAGCCGGCGCCGGACGACAGCCAGGATGTCTACCTGCGCTCGCTGGCCGCGATCGGCATCGACCCGCTCGAGCACGACATCCGCTTCGTCGAGGACAACTGGGAGAGCCCCAGCCTGGGCGCGTGGGGGCTGGGCTGGGAGGTGTGGATGGACGGGATGGAGATCACCCAGTTCACCTACTTCCAGCAGGCCGGCGGGATCGAGCTGGAGCCGGTGTCGGTGGAGATGACGTATGGCCTCGACCGGATCGGCATGCACCTACAAAAGGTGCGGCGGGCCCAGGACATGGAATGGGCGCCCGGCGTGTCGTGGGCCGACGTCTACCTCGAGAACGAGCGCCAGTTCTCGGCCTACAACTACGAGCTGGCCGACACCGAGATGCTGGCGCGGCACTTCGACGATCATGAGGCCGAGGCCGGCCGCTGCCTGGAGGCGAACCTGCCGCTGCCCGCCTACGACCAGGTGCTGAAGTGCTCGCACGCGTTCAACCTGCTCGACTCGCGGCGGGCGATCGCCGTCACCGACCGGCAGGCATACATCCTGCGCATGCGGCGCCTGACGCAGGCGGTGGCGCGCGCGTACCTGGCCACGCAGGAGGGCGAGGATGCCTGACCTGCTGATCGAGATCGGCTGCGAGGAGCTGCCGGCCGCGGCCTGCCGCGAGGCCGAGCGTCAGCTGCCCGAGCTGCTGACCCGCTCGCTCTCCGAAGCCGGACTGGAGTCGCGCGACTCCCGCACCCACGTCGGGCCGAGGCGGCTGGCGGCGATCGCGAGCGTGCCGCCGCAGCGCGATGCCGTCGCGACGCAGCAGCGCGGCCCGCGCGCCGACGCCCCGGAGGCGGCCAGGGCCGGGTTCGCGCGAAAGCACGGGCTGGCTGTGGACGAGCTGGAGCAGCGTGAGGGCTTCGTGTGGGCCGTCAGCGACGGCCGGGCGGCGCCGGCGGTTGAGCTGGTGCCGGACGCCGTGCACCGGATCGTGGCGGGGCTGCAGTTCGCCAAGACGATGCGCTGGCCGGGCGGCCGGTTCTCGCGGCCGATCCGGTGGCTGGTGGTCAAGCTCGACGACGAGGTGGTGGAGATGGAGCTGGCGGGTGTGGCCAGCGGCGGGGAGTCCCGCGGCCACCGGTCGCTGGGCGCAGTCCGGGTGGGCTCGGCCGCGAGCTACCTGGAGGACCTGCGCGGCGTCCACGTCCTGGCCGACGCGGCCGAGCGCCGTGAGCTGATCGTGGAGGGACTCAACACCGCCGGAGAGTGGATCGACCCGATGGGCAAGCTGGATGAGGTCGTCCACCTGGTGGAGTGGCCCGTGGTGCTCGAAGGCCGGTTCGACGAGCGCTACCTGGAGCTGCCCGAGCGCGTCCCGATCACCGCGATGCAGTCCCACCAGCGCTACTTCCCGGTCGTCCGCGAGGGTCGCCTCGACGCCCGCTTCGCGTTCGTCGCGAACGGCGGTGACGCGGCGGTGGTCGCGGCCGGAAACGAGGAGGTGCTGGTGGGGCGGCTGGAGGATGCCGTCTTCGCGCACGACAAGGACCAGGCCCGCGGCATCGCCGCGATGCTGGCCGAGCTTCCCCGCGTCAGCTTCCTGGAGGGGGCGGGGTCGCTGGCCGACAAGGCGGAGCGGGTGCGCGAGCTGGCGCGGCAGCTGTGCGACCGGGTCGAGGTCGAGCCGCCGTTGCGCGAGGCGGTGGCGCGGGCGGCGGAGCTGTGCAAGGCCGACCTGGTGTCGAGCCTGGTGGCCGAGTTCTCCGATCTGCAGGGGTACGCCGGGTCGCTGTATGCGCGCGATGCCGGGGAGCCGCCTGAGGTGTGCGACGCGATCGCGGACCATCACCTTCCGATCGAGGCCGGTGGGGCGCTGCCCGCAGACGAGGGTGCCGCGCTGCTGTCGGTTTCCGACAAGGCCGACACGGTGGCCGTCGCGTTTGCCCTGGGCGCACAGCCCACAGGCAGCCGCGACCCCTACGGGCTGCGCCGGGCCGCCGCCGGCATCGTCGCGATCGCGCTCGAGCGCGGCTATGAGCTGGGTCTGGTCGACCTGATGGCCGAGTCGGTGCACATGCTGGTGTCCCAGGGCCACGAGCTGCGCCGAAAGCCGCTCGAGGCGGTGCCCGACGCCGTCGACTTCGTGCTCGACCGGGTCGAGCCGCTGATGGCCGAGGAGGGCGTGACCGTCGATGAGATGCGTGCCGCGCGCGGCTCCGGGGTGACCGGGCCGCTGCCCCTGGCCGCCCTCTGCCGGGCGCTGCGGGACGCCCGCGGCGCCGACTGGCTGGCGGCCATCCGCGACGCCTACGGGCGCTGCATCCGGATCACGGCCAGGGCCGCCGAGCAGACGGCTTCCGAGGTGCGGACGTCGATGTTCGAGATGGACGAGGAGCGGGCGCTGTGCGCTGCCCTGACGGCCGCGGACATCGAGATCGCCGACGCCGCCGCGCGGCGCGACTACGCGTCCGCGCTGGACGCGGCCGCGCTGATGGTCGAGCCCATCAACGCGTACTTCGAGCAGGTGATGGTGATGGCCGAGGATCCGGCCCTGCGCGGCAACCGTCTCAAGCTGTTGGCCGACGTCGTCTCGACGCTGCGCCTGGTCGGCGACTTCGAGCAGCTCCCGGGGTAGCCGTTACAACAGTGAGGCCCGCTCGGCGAACCGCCGCCAGGTCACGTAGTCGGCGCCGGCCGCGCGCACGTCAGCCGGTTGGAACCGCCGTCCCCCCGCCGCCAGTTCCGCCAGGTCGTCGATCGTGAACAGGCCCGCCCCCACGCCCGCGGACGCTGCCGCGCCGAGCGCCGTCGTCTCCGGCATCCCGGCCACCTCGACGGGCATGTCGAGCACGTCGGCCTGCCGCTGCACGAGGTAGCCGTTCGCGGTCAGCCCTCCGTCGACGCGCAGCACGTCCGGCCGCACCGGTAGCGCGTCGACGAGGTCGCGTACGCGGAAGCAGAGGGCGTCGAGGGCGGCACGGACGATGTGCGCGCGGGTCGTGGAGGCGGTGATCCCTGCGACCACCGCTCGCGCGTCGGCACGCCACCAGGGAGCGCCCATCCCGGCCAGCGCGGGTAGGAACTGGACGCCGTCGGTATCCGGAACCGAGTTCGCCATCGCCTCGCTCTGCGCCGGATCCTGGAACGCGCCGAGGCCGTCGCGCAGCCATGTCAACACGGTTCCGGCGGAGAACACGCCGCCGTCCAGCGCGTAGCTGGGCCGGCCCTCGCTCAGCTCCCAGGCGACCACAGATAGCAGGCCGCCGGTCTGCGCAGGCGGCGCCTCGCCGGCCTGCTGGAGCAGGAAGATGCCGGTGCCGTAGGTGGCCTTCGCCATCCCCGGCAGCAGGCAGCCGTGCCCGGCCAGGGAGGCGGTCTGGTCGACCAGCAGCGCGTGCAGCGGCAGGCCCGCCAGCTTGCCGAAGCGCCCCGCCGACGGCCCGATCGGCGGCAGCCAGGCGGGGTCGATGCCGTGCAGCTCGAGCAGCTCGGGATGCCAGCTGCCGGGCGCCGCGAGCGCCTGCAGCTGCGTGCGCCCAGCCGTGGACGGCTCGGTGCGGGCGCCGTCGCCCAGCCGCGCGCAGACGTAGGCGTCCAGCGTTCCCGCGCGCAGGCGACCCTCGGTCGCGGCCGCCGCGACAGCCGCGTCGTTCTCGACCAGCCAGCGGATCTTGGTGGCCGAGAAGTAGGGATCGAGCGGCAGGCCGGACAGCTCTTGGATGCGCGGGCCGTGACCGGACGCCTCCAGCCGCTCCACGATCGGCTGGCTGCGACGTGACCCCCACACGATCGCGGGCGCCAGCGGCCGCAGCGTCTCTGCGTCCCACGCCACCACCGTCTCGCCCTCGTTGTCGAGGCCGACCGCTGTGACCTCGCCGTCCAGCTGTCCCGTCAGGTCGCCAAGCGCGCGCTCCACGGTGGCCACCGTCTCGTCGGCGTCCTTCTCGATCCAGCCCGGCTGCGGATGGTTGACGTGCGCCGGCTGGTAGCTCTCGCCGAGCGGGCGCAGACGCTGGTCGAAGGCCACGGCGCGGGTGCCGCTGGTGCCCTGGTCGACGCCGATCAGGATCGTCATCGGCGGCGAAGCAGGGCGATGCCGGCCAGGCCCAGCCCGGCCGCGATCAGCGGGCGGCGGAGCGCGCGACCGAGCATCGGCAAGTCCTCGGCGCCGACCTCGATCCGCGACCGCCAGCTGCCGAGCTCGCCCTCAACCACCACGTGCCGATCGTGCAGCGAGACGCCGTGCACGACGAACGGCAGCTCACCGATTGGCGATGTCACCTTCATGGACGCTCCTCCCGATCGATCAGTGACCGTACAGCGGCGGCCGCCTCGGCGCCGGCCGCACGCGCCTGCGCCACCGTGGCCGGGTCGGCCAGCGGCTGCGCGTAGACCGCGCGGTCGCCGGCCCAGACGGCGCCGTCGACGTTCCGCAGCGCCGCCACTCCGTGCGCCAGCACCACCGCGTCGCAGCCCAGCGTCTCGCCCGAGGCGAGCGTGGCCGTGCGCACCCGCGGCGTGCCGGCCACCGACACGACGCGGTCGTGCTCGCGCACGTGCACGGCGCCGTCGTTGGGGCGTTCGCGCAGCAGCCCGTCCGGGCAGACCAGGGTGGCCCGCTCGGCACCGGCGGCGCGCAGCTCGCTCACGGCCCGCATCGCCCAGTCGCCGCCGCCCACGATCAGCGGGCGCCGCCCCACCAGCAGGCCGTTCTCGGCCAGGTGGCAGGCGACGGTTGCGGCCACGATGCCGGCAGGACGGCCGCCGGCGATGCCCAGCTCGGCACGGCCCAGCGGCCGCGCGCCGGTGGCGATCACGAGCGCGGCGGCCCCCATCTGCTGTGGGCCGTCCTGCCCGATCGCGAGCAGCGTCAGGCCGTCCCAGCGGATCGCCGTCTCGCCCAGCCGCAGCTGCGCGCCGCAGGCCGGCGCCAGCTCGCGGGTCTCGGCCGCCTCCCAGCCGTGAACGCCGCCCGGCACCGGGACGCGGTCGACGACCGTGACCCGGGCGACGTCGCGCAGCGCATGCGCGCAGGCCAGGCCGGTGATGCCCGCGCCGACGATCGCGACCGGCGGCCGGTCAGACATCGTGCGCACCGATGCCCAGCGTTGCCTCGGGCTCCGAGACGGCGATCTGCGGCGGGCGGCGGCCGGCGTGCAGCGAGTGCAGGAACGAGACGCCCGACAGGCAGAACGCGCCCTGGCAGCGACCGCCGGTCGCCCGGGTGCGCTTGCGCACGCCCTCGAGCGAGGTCGGCGGCACGGCCATCCCGTGCACGGCCGCGATCTCGGCCGCCGTCACCTGCTCGCACGCGCAGATCACCTGGCCGTAGCGCGGGTCGCGGGCGAACAGCTGCTCCGGGCGGGGATGCCCGAGCAGCCGCGGCAGCGGCTCGAGCTCGGTGATCGCGTGCGGCCGCTGATCGCCGACCGGGAGGCCCAGCCCTTCCAGCAGTCCGCGCACCATCTCGGCGATGGCCGGTGAGGACGACACGCCCGTCGAGCGGATGCCGGCCGCGTGCACAAGGTTCGAGACCTCGGCGTCGACGGCGATGCGGTAGGTGGGATCGGAGGCCGGGCGGTTGGACGCGAACGTCTTGATCGCGTACTCGCGTGCGATCGAGGGCACCAGCCGCTGTGCCGCGTCGAACACATGATCGAGCGTCTCAGCGTCGACCGCCCGGTCGGTGCGGTCCTCGCGGTCGACCGCCGTCGGTCCCAGCAGCAGCGACCGGTTGGTGGTGGGCACGCAGTAGATGCCGCGGGTGACCGGCGTCGGTACGCCGCCCACCACCTTGCGAAACCGGCCACCCAGCTCGCGGTCGAGCAGCCAGTACTGCCCCTGCCGCGGCCACGTCCGGAACTGCTCGCCGCCGGCCAGCCGCGAGATGGTGTCCGCCTCGACCCCGGCCGCGTTCACGACCGACCGGGTCGCGATCCACCGGTCGCCGGCCGTGACGGCGACGATCCTGTCCCCATCGCGCTCGATCGAGTGCACGGGCGCGCCGCGCAGCACCTCGACGCCGTTGCGGGCGGCCAGCTCGGCGTACCCGATGGTCAGGCGGATCGAGTCGATGATGCCATCGTCGGGGAAGTGCAGCGCGGCGCGGGCCTCCTCGCTGATCAGCGGCTCCAGCCCGCGCGCCTGATCACCGGTCACGATCTCCGCGGCCGCACCGGTGTCCTGTGCGTCGCGCAGGAGCTCGGGCAGGCGGCGCTCGTCCTCCTCGGTCAGCGCCACGGCCAGCGTGCCGATGCGGTGGAAGGGCGTGTCCAGGCGCGCGCACAGCGCTTCCCAGCCTGGGCTCGACCGGCGCACGAGCTCGAGCTCGAGCGTTCCCGGATGGCAGTCGCCGCCGCTGGTGGCGATGCCGGTGTTGCCCTTCGAGGCGCCCTCGCAGAGATCGTGAGCGGCCTCGATCAGCGTCACGCGGGCGGCGGTGCCCGACAGCCGCCAGGCCACCGCGCAGCCGACCACTCCACCGCCGATCACGACAACGTCGCGCACCGGCGCTGTATACCGCACCCGCGGCGGTGACGGGCGGTAGAGTCCGGGCCGTGGCGGACACGCTCGAGATCCACATCATCTCCGACTCCACCGGGGACACCGCGGCACGGGTGGCGCGGGCGGCCCAGTCGCAGTTCGGCGACTCCGAGATCGAGCTGCACCGCCACGCGCGGGTGAAGTCGCGGGAGCAGCTGGCGCGCGCGCTGGAGGCGGCCACCGGCCGCCGCGCCGCCGTGTTCTACACGCTGGTCGACCCCGGGCTGCGCGAGGCCGTGGTCGAGATCTCGCGGCAGCACCGGCTGGTGGCGCTGGACGTGCTCGGCCCCGCGCTGAACGCGATCACGACCGCCTCCGGCATGCAGGCGATGCAGGTGCCCGGCCGCCAGGCGCCGCTGGATGCGCAGTACTTCCGGCGGATCGCCGCAATCGAGTTCGCCGTCAAGCACGACGACGGCCGCGGCGCCGACGATCTGCAACAGGCCGATGTGGTGCTGGTGGGGGTGTCGCGCACGTCCAAGACGCCGACCTCGATGCACCTCGGCTACATGGGGCTGATGGCCGCGAACATCCCGATCGTGAAGGGCATCGACCCGCCCCCCTCGCTGTTCACCCTGGATCCCTGGAAGATCGTGGGACTGACCATCGACGCCGACCGTCTGGCCGAGATCCGCCGCCGCCGGGTACGGGCGCTGGCCGCCGGCTCGTCGGCGCGCTACGCCGATCTGGCCGAGATCTACGAGGAGCTCGAGACCACCGCCAACCTGCACAAGCGGCTGGGCTGCCCGGTCATCGACGTCACCAAGCTGGCGATCGAAGAGGCCGCCGCGCGCTGCGCGGAGCTGGTCGAGGAGCGGCGCCGGGCCGTACTCGAGGGCGCGCTCTCGCGCGGATGAGCCGCTACGTCTACGACTTCTCGGAGGGGTCGGCCGAGATGCGCCGGCTGCTCGGCGGCAAGGGCGCCAACCTTGCCGAGATGACCTCGATCGGCCTGCCGGTGCCGGACGGCTTCACCGTCACCACCGAGGCATGCCTGGCCTACCTTGCGAACGACGGCCGCCACCCGGACGGCCTGGACGCAGAGCTGAGCGCGCACCTGGCGGCGCTCGAGCAGCGCGTCGGCAAGCGGCTGGGTGCGCGCAACGACCCGCTGCTGGTGTCGGTGCGGTCGGGCGCCGTGGTCTCGATGCCGGGCATGATGGACACGATCCTCAACCTGGGCATCAACGACGAGTCGGTGCAGGGGCTGGCGGAGGCCGGCGGCGACGAGCGGTTCGCATACGACTCCTACCGGCGGTTCGTGCAGATGTTCGGGGACGTGGTGGCGGGCGTGGACGGCCACCTGTTCGAGAACGCGCTGGGACGGATGAAGATGTCTCGCGGCGCGGACGCCGACGTCGACCTGTCGGCCGACGACCTGCGCGCGCTGGTGGGCGAGTTCCTGGAGATCTACCGGCACGAGACCGGCGAGCAGTTCCCGCAGGATCCCGGAGCGCAGCTGCAGCGGTCGATCGACGCGGTGTTCGCATCGTGGAACACGCCGCGGGCCCGGACGTACCGGCGCGAGTACCACATCGCCGACGACCTGGGCACCGCCGTGAACGTCGTCCAGATGGTGTTCGGCAACATGGGCGACGACTCGGCAACCGGCGTCTGTTTCACCCGCAACCCGTCGACCGGGGAGCGTGAGCGATACGGCGAGTTCCTGGTGAACGCGCAGGGCGAGGACGTCGTGGCGGGCATCCGAACGCCCCAGCCGCTGGCCGAGATGGACGCGGTCATGCCCGATGCCTTCCGGCAGCTGGGCGCGCAGATGGACCGGCTCGAGCAGCACTACGGCGACATGCAGGACATCGAGTTCACGGTCGAGCGGGGCGCGCTCTACATCCTGCAGACCCGGTCGGGCAAGCGCACCGCCGCCGCGGCGGTGCGGGTCGCGCGTGACATGGTGGAGGAGGGCGTGATCGACCGCCCGACGGCGCTGCTGCGGGTGGATCCGGGGCAGCTCGACCAGCTGCTGCACCCGGCCATCGATCCGTCCGCGCCACGGCAGGTGCTGACCCGCGGCCTCAACGCCTCGCCGGGCGCGGCCGTCGGAGCCGTCGTGTTCGACGCCGACACGGCGGAGGAGCGCGGCAAGGCGGAGCAGGCGGTGATCCTTGTGCGCTGGGAGACGACGCCGGACGACATCCACGGGGTGCTGCAGGCGCAGGGGGTGCTGACCGCCCGCGGCGGCATGACCTCGCACGCGGCGGTGGTGGCGCGGCAGATGGGGAAGCCTTGCGTGGCCGGAGCGGAGCACCTGCAGATCGACGCCGAGGCGCGCACGTTCAGCGTCGATGGCACGGTCGTGTCCGAGGGCGACCAGATCACGATCGATGGCGGCACCGGCGAGGTGATGCTGGGGGCGGTACCGCTGGTGCCGGCGCAGCTGAACGAGGATTTCGAGACGATCACCGGCTGGGCCGACCAGGTGCGGCGGCTGCGCGTCCGCGCCAACGCCGACACGCCGGCCGACGCCGCCAAGGCGCGCGAGCTGGGCGCCGAGGGAATTGGCCTCTGCCGCACCGAGCACATGTTCTTCGGGGACGAGCGGCTGCCGGTGGTGCAGGCCATGATCATGGCCTCCGACGAGGCGCAGCGCCGCGCCCAGCTCGACCGCCTACTGCCGTTCCAGGAGGCCGACTTCCGCGGCATCTTCGAGGCGATGGCCGGCCTGCCCGTGACGATCCGGCTGCTCGACCCGCCGCTGCACGAGTTCCTGCCCGACGCGGGCGACCTGGCCGAGGAGATCGCGCGCGGCCGTGCCGAGGGCCGGCCGCAGGCCGAGATCGCCGAGCTGGAGCGGATCGCCGGGCGGGTGCGGTCGCTGGCCGAGCAGAACCCGATGCTGGGCACGCGCGGCTGCCGTCTGGGGCTGATGTTCCCCGAGATCTACGAGATGCAGGTGCGGGCGATCGTGCGTGCCGCGATCGCGGTCTCGGCCGAGGGCGTGGAGATCATGCACCCGCTGATCGGCTTCGCCGAGGAGCTGCGGCGGCTGCGGGCGCTGACCGAGGATGTGATCGAGCAGGAGCAGGGCGGCGGCCTGGGCATTCACATCGGCACCATGATCGAGGTGCCGCGGGCCGCGCTCACCGCCGACGAGATCGCAGGCGAGGCCGACTTCTTCTCGTTCGGCACCAACGACCTCACCCAGATGACGCTGGCGTTCTCGCGCGACGACGCGGAGGGTAAGTTCCTGACGTACTACCTGGAGGAGGGCGTGCTCGACCGAAACCCGTTTCAGACGCTCGACCAGCTCGGCGTTGGCCGGCTGATCGAGCACGCCGCCGGCCTGGCCCGCGGCACGCGCCCGGACATCAAGCTGGGCATCTGCGGCGAGCACGGCGGCGACCCCGACTCGATCGCGTTCTGCGACCGCACGGGCCTGGACTACGTGTCGTGCTCGCCGTTTCGGGTGCCGATCGCGCGATTGGCGGCGGCGCAGGCTGCGCTGCGCGCGGAGGAGCGGGCGGCGTGAGGATCGACGTCGCCTTCACGCCGGGAGAGCCGGAGGACGCCTCCGTGGCGATCGTCATCGACGTGCTGCGCGCGACCACCACCATCGCCTACGCGCTGGCCCAGGGCTATCAGCGGGTGCTGGCCTGCGGTGAGGTCGACCAGGCGCGGGCGCTGGCGGAGCGGGTGAACGGCGGCGCCGTCCTGGCGGGCGAGCGCAAGTGCGTGAAGCCCGAGGGGTTCGACCTGGGCAACTCGCCGCGCGAGTTCGCGGGTGACCGGCTGGGGGACACGCTCGTGATCACCACCACGAACGGCACGCGCGCGATCGTGACGGCGGCCGCGCACGCCGAGACGGTGGCGATCGGCAGCCTCGCAAACCTCACCTCGTGCGCCGCCGCGGTGGCACGGATAGCGCGCAAGCAGGGCGGCGCCGTGCTGATCCAGTGCGCGGGCGTGAAGGGCGGGTTCACGATGGACGACGCCTACACGGCCGGGCGGTTCGTCCAGGAGCTGGCGGTCTGGCTGGCCGAGTGGGAACGGTCGGACGCCGCCCACGCGGCGGAGGCGATCTCGCGCAGCTTCGAGACCGGCGGCGAGGGGCTGAGCGCCTCGCAGAGCGCCCGCAACCTGCGCGCGGCCGACCTCTACGACGACGTCCGGTTCTGCGCGCACGAGAGCGTGCTGGAGGTCGTGCCGAAGGTGGCCGACGTTGACGCCGGTGTGGCCCTGATCACCGCCTGAGCGGCGCCGTGCGGCTGACCCCCGTACGGGGGGTTACCCGTGCCGCGGGCACCCTGTACGCTCACAGTGGGGAGCAGAAGGGGGTCTTCTGATGCGCTGGATGGACTTGGACGACGAGGAGGTCGACGAGTACGGCGGACGTGCGACCGTGCTGGACTGGGCGCAGCAGCGCCCGCTGACGGCGGTCGTGATGGTGCTGGTCGTCTGGTTGGCCTTCATCTTCGTGCTGAACACGGTGTACGGGCTGTTCCTGTAGGGGCGGTCCGCAGGGTCGATTGAAGGGGTCTAGATGCGTGGATTGCGGTCTGCGGACACGTTCGAGTACGGGCGCCGCGGCGCCATGGGCTGGGCGCAGGAGCACGTGCTGGTGTGCGCGGTGGGGGCGGTGGGCGGCTGGCTGGTGGTGATCTACGCGGTCTTCAGCGCGGTGCTGACGGTGCGTTAGCGCCGCCCCCGGCCGAAGCTGTTCGGATAGGGTGCCGCGGCTCGCAGCTCGCCCACGTCGGGCGTTTCGGAAGGGGCCGGCCCGATCTCGGCCCGGCCCTGGTGGCTGAGCGCGGTGATCCGCTCGGCCAGCACGTTGATCGTGCCTTCGCGGCGCTCCAGGCGGCCGGTCACCTCGAGCAGTGGCTCGGCCCGTACGGCGATGCGGTCGCGGGCGTAGACGTCGGGCGGCACGATCGCGTTGCTCAGGCCGTGCTCGTCCTCGAGCAGCAGGAACACGATGCCCTTGGCCGTGCCCGGGCGCTGGCGCGCCACCACGATCCCGGCGATGGTGACGGTGGACCCGGGCGGGTCGGTGGCCAGGTCGCGCGATGTGCGGATGTGATCGGGGAGCGCGGGGCGCAGCAGCGCCATCGGGTGGGGGCCGGTGGTGAGGCGCATCGTCTCGTGGTCGGCGATCATCCGCTCCCACTGCGACTGTGACGGCAGCGGCGGCGCCGGGGCGGCGTCCAGCGCCAGCGCCAGCTGGCCGGACTCGGGGGCGCGGTGCAGGCGGATCTCCCACAGCAGCCGCCGGCGGTCGCTGGAGAAGGGGTCGAGCGCACCGGCCCGCACCATCTGGGCGAGCACGTCGCGGCCGACCGGCGCCCGCCGCACCAGGTCGCCGGCGTCGCGGTAGGGACCGCCGCGGTCGCGCTCGGCGACCACGTCCGAGGCGGCCTTGCCGACGCCCTTGATGTAGCCGAGGCCGATGCGGACGGCGCCTTGCTCCATCGCGCACTCGGGGTGGCTGCGGTTGATGTCGGGCGCGAGCACGGTCACGCCCCGCCGCTCGCCGTCGCGGAGCAGCGTGGCGGGTGGGTAGAAGCCCATCGGCTGCTCGTTCAGGAGCGAGCACAGGAACTCGGCGGGGTGGTGCAGGTGCAGCCAGGCCGACTGGTAGGCCAGGATCGCGAAGGCGGCCGCGTGCGACTTGGGGAAGCCGAAGCCGGAGAAGCCGAGCACGTTCTCGAACACGGCCGCGGCCGTCTCGCGGGGGACGCCCTGCGCCTCAGCGCCATCGCAGAACCGTTCGCGGTGCACGACCAGCGCCTCGTGGCTGCGCTTGCGGCTCATCGCCCGGCGCAGCGACTCGGCCTCGCCGGCGGTGAAGCCGGCCAGCGCGATCGCCACCTCGAGCACCTGGTCCTGGTAGACGATCACGCCCAGCGTGTCGGCCAGCGGGCCCTCCAGCAGCGGATGGTCGAAAGGCACCTGGTAGTCGGGGTTTTCGCGCAGCAGCTTGCGGCGCTTGATGTAGGGGTTGACGGCCTTGCCCACGATCGGCCCCGGCCGCACCAGCGCCACCTGGACGGTCAGGTCGCCCAGGTTCTCGGGCTGGGTGCGCACGATCGACTGCATCTGGGCGCGGCTCTCGATCTGGAACACACCGACGGTGTCGCCGGCCTGGATCTCGGAGTAGACCGCCGGGTCGTCGAAGCCGATGCGGGACAGGTCGACGGCCTCGGCGGCGGTGTCGGCGATCAGCTCGACGCAGCGCTCCACCGCCGACAGCATGCCCAGGCCGAGCAGGTCGATCTTGAGGAAGCCGGCGTCGGCGCAGGAGTCCTTGTCCCACTGGCAGATGCGACGGCCCTCCATGGCGGCCGGCAGCACCGGCACCAGCTCGACCAGCGGGGTGGAGGAGATGACCATGCCGCCTGAGTGCTGGCTGATGTGGCGGGGCAGGCCCATGATCTCGTCCATCAGGAAGCGGAATGCGCGCCAGCGGGGGCTGTCGGAGCCGTCCGGCAGGCGCGCCGACTCGGCGCCGTGGTCCCAGCCGTCGGTCATGCGCGCCATCCGCTCGACCTCGCCCTGTGGCAGCGCCAGCGCCTTTCCCAGGTCGCGGATGGCTCCGCGCACCCGGTAGGTGGGGAAGGCGGCCACCAGCGCGGCGTGGTCGTCGCCGTAGCGGC
>Ga0075425_100000234_pt1 | contig 50180 bp, 42 predicted proteins | sample SoiMethybrSBSTD4_FD_75300 | JGI IMG/M metagenome (GOLD analysis project Ga0075425, IMG submission 75300) | Bulk soil microbial communities from a Populus tree surrounding site in Tennessee, USA - Soil MetaG P. TD hybrid SBSTD4 | ecosystem: Environmental > Terrestrial > Soil > Tree plantation... | reverse complement strand
AGGCACCAGATGAAATTTGTAGTGAATCCGCCGATCAAGACAACCACCAACACCGGCAGGCCCTGCCACAATACCGGCGTTCCGTGCCGCAGAGTGAGCGCCTTGATTGGATCGCCGGCGGCCAAGCCGTAGGCAAAGCAGGCACTCATCACGCCGGATAAGGTGGCGACCGCGACGCCTTTCTTGAGATCAAATTCTTTGATGACAGCTTTCTGCTGCTCGGGCGACATGGCGCGCTCTTTGTTAATCCCGGCAAGGCCTGCGGCGCCGATACCAAGCAGGCAGACAGCGATCCCGAGAAGAATGATTCTGCCCGAGGTTGTGCCTACTACTTGAGTCATGAATTCACCACGGAAAATCGGCGGCATCAGCGTTCCGAAAGCTGCACAGAGGCCGAGGACAACAGCCATCCCGAGTGACAGCCCCAGGTACCGCATCGTCAAACCAAAGGTGAGGCCACCGACTCCCCAGAGCAGGCCGAAGAAGAAGGACCAGAAGAGCGTGCGCGCTGGCGCCTCGGAGAGGACTGCAGGAAGGTCGCGTGTTATCAGTAAGCCGAGGACCCAGGGCGCGATGATCCAACTGAAGAACCCACCGGCGAGCCAGTATGTTTCCCAGGCCCACTTCTTGACTCCGCGATACGGGACATAGAAGCTGCCCGAAGCTAGGCCGCCGAGCCAGTGAAGAAGTACGCCAAGTGCCGGATTTGGATGCATGCGGTTCCCCGGTTACAGGTGAAACACTTCTTCCAACGGCTGCATCGCGCGATCCGGCAGCACACTTTTCGGCTGCACGAAGAAATCAGCCATTTTTCGCTGCCAGCGCTCGTTCACTTCGCGCTGGGCCATGCCGGCGCGGGCACGCTCGAAATCTTCAGTCTCGAGATATCCCACCAGCAATCCATCGGATCGAAGGAAGAGTGAATAGTTGTTCCAGCCGGTTTCGCGCAAGGCGGCCTGCATTTCCGGCCATACGTTGCGATGGCGTTCCTTGTATTCATCCAGCCGGTCCGGTTTGACCTGCAAAACAAAGCAAATGCGCTTCACGCCGAGCCTCCGAGACAACCCTAATCGTCAACGCAGGAAAGCTTCAGTCAAACCACCGTCCACGGGGATGATGTGGCCCGTCGTCTTGGCACTCTGATCGCTTGCCAGCCAAGCAATCGCGCTGGCGCAGTCCTGCGGAAGAATGGGCTGGCTGGTTAAAGTGCGTTGAGCATAGAAATCGGCCAGCCTGCTGCATAGCTCTTCCGGGGACTCATCTTCAGAGAATTTGATGTTGTACTTTTTCAGCGACTGGATCACGCGATCTCGCGGGAACATCGTGGAGCCGGCAACCACGGTTGCGGGAGCAATGCCGTTCACCCTCACATGAGGACCTAGCTTAATGGCCAGTTCGCGGATCAGGTGATTCAGCGCCGACTTGCTGACGTCGTATGCCTCGCTTCCCTTCTTCGGCACCAGGGCGTTGGCTGAACTGGTCAACACCATGCTTGCGGGAAGGGCCTGATCTACGAGGATCCGTTCTATCTGGCGGGCGAGCAGATAATTTCCGGTCACATTCACAAGGAACGTTTTCGACCATTGCGCTTCAGTCAGTTCTCCTGAATCTGCCGGGATCGGAAAGATGGCGGCAGTGTTGATAACGATGTCGATTCCGCCAAACTGCAGGATCGCGAACTCAGCGGCCCGGGCCAGACTTTCGGAATCGCTCAAATCGACGACGGTGTGCGCTACGAACTCTGGCGAGGTAAGCTGAGCGGCCTCGCTGGCGATTCTCTCTGCGCCTTGGGCGTCAAAGTCCGCAATTACGACGTGCGCGCCCTTGCGTGCGAGCAGCAGGACGGTTTCTCGGCCGATGCCGCTGGCGCCGCCAACTACCAGCGCGATCTTGCGGCTAAACTCGGCCTCCGCCGGCATCCGCTGCAGCTTGGCTTCTTCCACCGTCCAGTACTCGATGCGAAATGCTTCCGAACGGGGCAACGCTACATAATTGTGGTATTGCGTGAATTGCTTCGACTGCTCCGGAGTTCGCGCCTGGGGCAGCGGATCATTGGCGTCGCCATCTTCGAGCGCGTTTGCACCGGCCATCACATGAATGGCGTTGACGAAGAATTCGGTCGCGATGCGGGCTTCTTTCTTGTTTTTGCCAAAGCCAAACAGTCCCAAGCCAGGAACGATGACGACCGATGGATTTGAATCGCGGAGCGGCGGAGACTGCGGCGTAGCCCAGTTCTCATAATATTTCTTGTAGTCGGAGCGATAGGCAACCAGGCTTTCCCGGATTCGCGCCTTCAGGGCAGTTAGATCTTCGGTCTCAGAATTCCAGGCGACAAACATCGGGCAGACGCGGGTCCGCAGAAAATGATCGGGACAACTTGTTCCGAGCCTGCTCAGGTCGCGAGCCCACGCGGAACCAGAAAAGGTTAAAGAGTCTTGATCGTCTGCGTAATGTGCTACGACTCGGCGGTTCGACGACACACCGCCGCGTAACGCAGGCAAGATCTGTGCAGCTAGTTTGTTGCGCTCCGGAAGCGCCGCACACTGCAGACCTCCAAAAAGAAGGCCCTTCTTGGCCTGGTGGTCGAGCACAAACTCGCCCATTTGATCGATCGTGTGAATACTGTTCAGGTAGCAATCCCGCTGAGTCTGTCCCCAGGTGAAGAGGCCGTGTCCGCCGAGCAGGATCCCTTCTGCGCCCGGATTCTCTTGGACTGCCCTCTCGATCCATAGAGCGAGTGCAAAACCGGGCCGTTGCCACGGCAGCCAAAGAATCTCGCGATCGAATTTGCGATTGAACTCCTGCAGTCTGCGCTTGCCGTTTGCGCTGGCGGCGAGGGCGATCGCCCAGTCGGGATGTAAATGATCCACATGGACGAAGGGGAGAGACGCGTGCAGAGGAGTATCAATGGACGCCGCGACGCGATTCTCCGCGAATGCGGCAAGCGGATAATAGGGCACCATTTCGTCTTCGTATTGCTCGCCGCGATAAAGCGTCTTAAGTTGTTCGAGTTTGTCCAGATAGAGCAGTGCGAATCCCGAATTCTTCATCGACCCGAGGTCACCGCCGCTGCCCTTGACCGCGAGCACTCGTGTCGGCTGCCCGGTAAACGGATCGGGCAGCTCCATCTTGGAACTGGTATTGCCTCCGCCGAAGTTTGTTATGCGCAAATCCGCACCCAGCAGATTGGAACGGTACCGCAGCAAGGCGAGCTGATCGGTGCCCATTTGCCGGGCGTAACTCTCATCCCAGAGATCCTTCAGGTGCGTCGTCTCTTTCACTTCAGGCATAAACCATTCCGGTGAACTGCTGAAAACGTTCAAACTCTTTGTCCCACTTGTCAGTTTCAACCGGTTTGAAGACTTCAACCGGGAACGAACGCTCGACCATCTGCCGAACCTCTTTAAGTGAACTCGCACCGCCAGTGGCGAGAATCTGCACGGCTGCGTTGCCCAGAGCGGTAGCTTCTGCGGGGCCGGCGAGAACGGTTCTCCCCGTCGCCTCGGCTGTGAACTGGTTGAGCAACCGGTTTTTTGAGCCTCCGCCGATGATGCGAATGCGGTCGATGCGGCGGCCAGTTAGGCGCTCAAGATTCTGGAGCACGAGTCTGTACTTAAAGGCCAGAGACTCCAACACTGCGCGGACGCAAGCGCCCGGGCTCGTCGGCGCGGGCTGCTGAGTCCTGGCACAGAACTGATCAATGGCAGCGGGCATATCCGGCGGGCGCAGAAAGGATTCGTCATCGGGATCAATCATGTGCGGAAACGCAGGCTCACCCTCGGCTAGCTCCATGAGCTCACGGTACTCGTAGCATCGTCCCTGTGCTCCCCAGGATTGGCGACAGCATTGCAGAATCCAGAGCCCCATCACATTCTTCAGCAGCCTCGTCGTTCCATTCACTCCGCCTTCGTTGGTGAAGTTCAGTCGCAGCGACTCAGGCGTGATGACGGGCGCATCCAGCTCTGTACCTATAAGAGACCAGGTCCCCGAGCTGAGAAAAGCTGTGCCATCGCGGGCCTCGATCGCGGCCACGGCTGAGCCGGTGTCGTGCGACGCGGCAGCGATCACGGGCGTGCCGGAGAAAGCATTCTGGCCAGCGGTCGTAAGCAGGCTTCCTATAACTGAGCACGGTTCAACAATCTTTGCCGGCAAATGCGAAGGCACGCCCACGCGCTCCATCAAATCCGTCGCCCAGGTGCGCGTCACCGGGTTGACCATTTGGCTTGTAGTCGCGTTGGTGAATTCGCAAACTGCCTTGCCGGTCAGCCAGTAGTGAAACAGGTCGGGTATGGTGAGCAGGGTTCTCGCTGCATGGAACAGTTCCGGCGTTTCGCGCTGCGCCGCCACTAGCTGGTAAAGAGTATTGATCGGCATGAACTGAATGCCGGTGGTGAAGTAAATCTCTTCTCTCGGGACTCTCTCGAAAACCTTCTCCATCACCCCCTGGGTTCGAGAGTCACGGTAATGATAGGGATTTTGCAGCAGTTCACCCCGCTCCCCTAGCAACGCGTAGTCCACGCCCCACGCATCTACGCCGATCCCTTCCAGCTTCATGTTTTCAAGTTTGGCGAGCGCTCGACGAACTTCCAGCCACAGGCGAGCGACATCCCAGTGGAGAGAACCTCCATACTCGACCGGCTCGTTGGCGAAGCGGTGCAGTTCCTCGGTCGTGATTATGCCGGAGTGCAGATGCGCCAGAACCGCACGTCCGCTCTCGGCGCCAAAATCGAAAGCCAGAAATGTTCTGACTCCGGCGCCGCCGCTAGGCATACGACGAGATGCTCCGCGCGTTGCGCTCCGCCCGCTCCTTGGTGATGCGCTCGAGGTATCCGCTTTGCCGGAAGGCTTCCATCGGGTCGGCGGGCAAGCCCTTCGACGCCCGCCATTCTTGAATCGCCGGACGAACATCGGTTGCAAAGGCATCCTGTAACCGCGACTCTGCCTGCACCAGTTCACTATTCTTTTGCGCTTCCGCCAGCTGCTGATGATTGACCAGCGAAGCCTTCGCGTACAGCTCCTGCGCCATTTTCACCGTCTGGATCATGGCTTCGATCTTGCCCTTAAGGTTATGGCTCTGGTCGATCATGTAGGCAATGTCGGCGCGCTTTCCCGCCTCCCCCTCGAAGTACAGGATCTCGTTGAAAATCCGAAATACCTGATAGGGGTCGATGGAGCCCATGGTGAGGTCATCGTCCGCATAGCGACGGTCATTGAAATGAAAGCCTCCCAGCATGTCTTCCGACAAAAGCCAGGCAACGATCTGCTCTATGTTCTGCGAAGAGTAGTGGTGGCCGGTATCAACCAGGACTTTCGCTTGCGGCCCCGCCGCTCGCGCCAGCAATAGCGCCATGCCCCAATCGGCGATATCGCTGTGATAGAACGCGGGCTCGAACGGCTTGTATTCAACCAGCAGGCGTTGGCCTGCGCACAGTTCCGTGTGAGAGGCCTTCAGGCATTCGACGAACCATTGCTTGCGCTGCCGGATATTTGCGGTGCCGGGATAGTTCGATCCATCCGCGAACCACATCGAGATGTCACGGCTGCGAAGCCGGCGTGCGATCTCTATACTGTCTTGGGTATGCCGGAGCGCGCGCTCGCGAACGCTCTTGTCGGGATTGCCGTAGGATCCATATTTGTAGCACTGCTCTTCGAAAAGATTGGGATTAATGGAGCCGGGCTGAACCCCGTACTGGTTGGCTAACTTCTCAATCGCCGGGGCACTCTTCACGCCGTCGGGAAAGTCCCACAGCACGTGCAGGGCCAGCGTAGGACAAATCCCGGTAAGCAGATGCACCTGTCCGGCGTCGCTAAACTTCTCTTCAATTGTCGTAGCGGCGGCTGGCTGCAGGAATTTGCCGAACCGTGTCCCTGTGTTCGCAAATCCCCACGAGGGAATTTCAATTCGAAATGATTCCAGCGCCTCACATATTTTGTCGCCCTCACGTGACTTCATAGCAGCGCCCTTCTCCGGCCGCGAAGGTTATACATCGTACTCATACCAGCTCACAGACTTTCTGCCCCACCTGGCCGTGTTTTGTATTACAAAACGTTAGATCCCCATGCCTAAGCCAAGGCCGTGGAGCGACGTTAGAATGTATACCTTACCTTGGACGCTGGGTGAAAGAGAACTGGAATTCCAGGGTCAAATCGCAAGTGAGGTCGCCTGGTACCGTTTAGCCCAAGTCCAGCGGGCATTGGGCAGCAATGCCGATGCCGAAAAAGCAACCGGCCGAATTCCGCCGGTGCACGCACAGCGGGTGACCAGCGAAATCTTCTCTCCTCACGAGGTCACAAAACAGGAGTTCGAGCCAAAAAGCGATCAGTAAAGTCGGGGCGCTCGGACTGCTGGTCGACATCTGCATACTAGTTATCTGTACGGCTGCAGCTGGCCTTTCTTTGTTCTCGCAATGATTCCCCACCTGCGCGGGTCCTTGTTTAGCGCTCGCGTTCCTCCGATTGGCGCCAGCAAGTGAAATTGCCGCTTTACGTCAAGTGGCGACGAGAGCCCTTGGTCCTATGCCGATGCCAGCGCAACAGGGAAAGCCAAGAAAAAGCTTGACAGGTTAAGTAGTGTTATGGTTAACTATAACAGTATATGACCGACTCGATGGTGCCGAAATGTACGCCAGATGAGATGACCATGCCGAAAAAGAATGAACTTCTTAAGGAGAATGAGACATGAAATCGCTTCGTTCCGTGCTGTCCGTGGCTCTGATATTGCTGTCCACTGTGGCTCTTGCCCAGTCCAATGCGCAAAAGTCCAGCAACAAAGTCGTGCCGTCAGAGGCGCAGAAGTCTTTCGACACCATGAAGACGCTGGCGGGTATCTGGACGGCTAAGTTAACGGTCGACCCACCGATGCCCGGTATGAACGACAAGGACATGCCCGGGCAAGTCTCGATGCGCGTGACTTCCCGAGGAAACGCGCTCGTGCACGAAATGTACGCAGTAGGAGTGCCGGACGACCCAAACCGTTACGATCATCCGCTCACTATGTTGTACCTGGACGGAGATCGCCTCAACCTGATTCACTACTGCGACGCCGGAAACCGCCCGCGGATGGTGGCCAGGACTTCACCGGACGGCAAGACGGTGGAATTCGATTTCGTCGATATTTCCGGTGGCACGGAGCGTGGTCACATGCACCATGCCGTGTTCACGGTTATCGACACTGACCACCATACCGAGGACTGGACTTATATGATGCCGGGCGACAAGCCTGTCCACGCACACTTCGACCTGCAGCGGACAAAGTGACGCCCGCTCCTGTCACTAGGTCTTGCGAGAGATCCGAGGAGGCTCCGGTGGTCGATTGGAGGATCGCTCATGATTTTGAGCACACGAGTACAAACCAGAAGTAAAGAACGTTAAGGGAAAAAAACATGAAATCCCTACGTTTTATGTTGTCCGTTGTTCTGATGTCGCTCTCCACCGTGGCTTTTGCCCGTTCCGACGCGCAAGAGTCTTTCGACAAATTGAAAACTCTGGCGGGTACATGGGAGGGCACCTTTGAAGGCAAGCCATTGCAAGTCTCGCTGCGCGTAACTTCCATGGGTAACGCGCTCATGCATGAAATGAAGGACGATGGGCCCGAGGATCCGATCACCATGTTTAATGTGGACGGGGATCCGCTGCTGCTGACCCATTATCGTGACGCAGGAAACCGGCCGCGCATGGTGGGCAAGGTGTCGCCGGACGGGAAGACGATTGAATTCGACTTTCTTGATGTCAGCGGCAGCACGCAGTACGGACACATGCAGCACGTCGTCTTCAACTTCATCGACTCCGATCATCACACCGAAAAGTGGGAGTTCGCGATGGCCGACGGCAAGACGGAAGGTGGGTTGTTGGACCTGAGGCGCAGCAAAGTGGCGCTCTGCCGCGGGCATGTAGAGTGAGGAATCTCAGCAGGGGCAGCGGGCGAGCGTACTTGTCGACCCCAGCGATCGCTCGCGCCTCTCTCGCAAGGGTAGCTGAAAAACATGATGGATCGTGAGTGGAACGACAGTCAACCGATTTACCGCCAGCTTCGCGACCGCGTGGTCGCGATGATACTCGACGGCGTGCTCAAGGAAGGCGATCCGCTGCCCTCCGTGCGCAATGTCGCGGCGGAATATCGAGTCAATCCGCTCACGGTCCTGAAAGGCTATCAACAATTGGTGGACGAAGGGCTGGTCGAAACCCGACGAGGCCTTGGCATGTTCATCAATGCCGGCGCGCGCAGTTTGTTGCTGCAGGGTGAACGGCAGAAGTTTCTTGGCGAAGAATGGCCCAGAATTTATGCCACCATTCAGCGGCTCGGCCTGAGGCCGGAACAATTGCTGGAGAATGGTGCAGGTCAGCCGAAATCGAAAACCAAAAAAGAGGAGGAACGCTGAGACCATGGCATGCATAGAAGCACGTGGACTCCGTAAAGCGTTCGGCACAACCATTGCCCTGGACGGCGTCAATTTGCATGTCGAAGAGGGCCGCATCCTCGGAATTATCGGGCCCAACGGGGCCGGCAAGACCACCGCACTCAACGCGATTCTCGGCCTCACACCGTATCAAGGAGAACTGAGAGTGCTTGGCCGCGACCCGTGGGCGGAGCGTAATCGCCTGATGCGCGACGTGTGCTTCATTGCCGATGTTGCGGTCCTGCCGCGCTGGATGCGGGTTTCGCAGGCGCTTGAGTATGTGGGCGGAGTGCACCCGCGATTCGACCGCGCCAAGGCGGAAGGCCTTTTGGCAAAAACCACGATTAAGCACACCAGCAAGGTCCGGCAATTATCGAAGGGCATGGTGGCGCAACTGCATCTCGCCCTAGTCATGGCGATTGATGCGAGATTGCTGGTTTTGGATGAGCCGACACTCGGGCTCGACATCCTGTTTCGCAAACAGTTTTACGATTCGCTGCTGAACGACTACTTCGATCGCAGCCGCACCATCGTGGTGACCACCCATCAGGTGGAAGAGTTGCAGCACATTCTTACGGACTTGATGTTCATCGACCGCGGCCGAATCGTGCTGAGTTGCAGCATGGAGGAATTCGAGTCGCGCTACTTGGAAGTGACGGTCAATCCCGACCAGGTCGCCGCGGCGCGCTCGCTCAAGCCGATGTATGAGCGCCAGGTGTTCGGGCGGAGCATCCTGATATTCGATCGCGGGGTCAATCGGAATATCGATCGTCAGCAACTCGCGGCAATTGGCGAGGTACGCACGCCCAGCATCGCCGACCTATTCGTGGCCGTCATCGGGAACCAATCCGGCATGGCGCAAGGAGCGGCTCAATGAATACTCAATCGAATGCCATGACCGAGTCCTCCATCCAGTCGCAAGGAATCGCGCAGGCGGCTCGAGCGATGTACTGGTCGATTCGACGCGAACTCTGGGAGAACCGTTCGATCTACATCGGGCCACTGGTCGCCGCCGTTCTCTTTCTATTCGGCTTCGTGATCAACATGGTTAGCATGCGGCGCAGCATCGTTGCATCGCCGCGCGCGCAACAGCACGACTTACTCGCCACGAGATACGAATTATCGGGGGCTCTGATCATGGGGACAGCTCTTATCGTGGGAGTTTTCTACTCTCTCGACGCCCTGTACGGAGAACGCCGCGATCGCAGCATTCTGTTCTGGAAGTCACTTCCGGTTTCCGATCTCACCACAGTGCTCTCGAAGCTGACCATTCCCATCGTGATTCTGCCGCTTCTCAGTTTCGCCATCAGCCTGGCAACGCAATTCATCATGCTCGTGCTGAGCACCGTAATACTGCAAGGCAGCGGCGTGAACATCGCAGCGCTGTGGAGAGAGGTGTCGTTCTTCCACGTGTCAGGCGTGCTGCTTTATCACCTTCTCACGGTGCACGGCCTCTGGTACGCGCCACTGTATGGCTGGCTCCTGATGGTTTCAGCATGGGCGCCGCGCGCTCCATTTATATGGGCTTTCTTGCCACCCTTTGTGATCTGCGGAGTGGAGAGGGTTGCCTTCAACACCTCGAATTTCCTCATGCTACTGCAGGAGCGCCTGGCGGGGCCGGGAGATGCCATGGCGCCGCACAGCGCCCCGAAGGATTTCATGGCAACACTGATTCCCGATCATTTTTTCAGCACGCCGGGTCTGTGGATCGGCCTCGCCCTGTCCGCGGTGTTTCTCTTTGTTGCAGTGCGGCTGCGCCGCTATCGCGGACCGATCTGATTTGCGTACAGGCGATTGAATCCTTCCCTGAGGGGACTTAACGAATATGAGCAGCACAGCGGTAATGACGGAACGGATTGCAGAAGGCTCGCCGCGTCTCAAGGCAAGAATTACCGGTGTGTTTTATTTCCTTACCATACTGACGGGGATATTCGCTCAGGGCTTCGTTAGCGAGAGGCTTGTTGTATCCGGCGACGCCGCGGCTACGGCGACCAACATCCTGACCCACAGGAGCTTGTTTGAGTTGGGCTTCACGGTCTATCTCATCGAGATGGCCTGCCAGATCGCGATGACAACGTTGTTTTATCTCTTGCTTAAGCCGGTGAGCAGGAGCCTCTCTTTGCTTGCGGCGTTCTTCGGCCTTACCGGTTGCATCATCAAGACGCTTAGCCGCCTTTTTTATATCGCTCCGTTGCTGGTCCTCAGCGGCGCCCACTACTTGAGCGTATTTAGCGCGGAACAGTTACAGGCGCTGGCGCTCCTTTTTCTCAAAGTGAATGACCACGGCGCCGCCATCGCTCTTTTTTTTTTCGGATTGGATACACCCCTGAACGGCTATCTCATTTTCAGGTCCACCTTCCTGCCTCGAATTCTGGGCGTGTTGGGCGTAGTCGGAGGTTTGGGTTGGTTGACTTTTCTGTATCCGCCGCTGGGATATCGTCTATTTCTCTACATTGCAGCCTTCGGCCTTCTGGGGTCAGCAGCCCTGATCTTCTGGCTGCTCGTGTTCGGAGTGAACGAGCAACGATGGATGGAGAAAGCCAGCGCGGCGGGGGAATGGCGATCATAACCAGCTAAGAAGAAGAGATATGAGCACCGTTGTGATGACCAAACGAATTGCAGAAGCGTCGCCGCACCTTCAGGCGAGAATCGCCGGTATATTTTATTTGCTCACCATACTGGCGAGAATGTTCGTCGAGATCTCCGTTCGTAACCGGCTGGTGGTATCGGACAACGCTGCGGCTACCGCGATCAACATCCTGGCGCACGAGCCTTTGTGGCGGTGGGGCTTCGCAGCCGACATCATCGCGTTCGCCAGCTATATCGCTTTGACAGCTCTTTTGTACGAGTTGTTCAAGCCCGTGAGCCGGAGCATCTCCTTAGTCGCAGCATTTTTCAGTCTTACGGCAAGCGTCGTTCAGGCTATTAGCAGCCTGTTTCATCTCGTTCCCCTGGTGCTGTTGGGAGGAGCGCAGTACTTGAGCGCATTCACGGTGGAACAGTTGCAGGCGCTGACGCTGGTATTGCTCAGACTGCGCGTCGAAGCCTACCACATCGGCTTGGTATTTCTCGGATTGTATTGCCTCCTGGTCGGCATCTTGATTTTGAGGTCGACCTTCCTGCCGCGCCTGCTCGGCGTGCTGATGGTACTTGCCGGTTTGAGCTACGTTCTGTTTCTATCGCCACAGCTCGCACGGTCTCTGCTGCCCTACATTCTGGTTTTCCCCGGCGTTGGGCAAATATCGCTCACCCTGTGGCTCCTGATGATGGGCATGAGATTTCCACGTTGGCCACTTCCGTGACTGATGAGCTTTGCCGTGGCAAGCGGGGTGCCGGCGGTGCCGCTCGGGCTGGTGTGGGCCTTTGTTGCGGCGGCAGGATTTTTGTGTATCAATCCGGCGTCAGCCACCGGATACTCATACGGTTGTTTGGAACGAGCATCGGGATCTGTCTCAGCATTTTTTTGAGTCACTCGTGCTCCTCTGGTCCGTGTGCCTGTGATTGGCTGTAGATTGGAATTCGCTGATTTATTGCACCGGGGAGAACTCGGGTGCATCGGAGAAACTGATGACCCAAACTAAGCCGCGGCTGGTCGTGGGGATCAGCGGCGCCACCGGCTCCATTTATGGCGTGCGTCTCTTACAGCTATTGCAGAACACCGATGTGGAAACGCATCTGGTGCTTAGTAACTGGGGTGCGCGCACGCTCATCCATGAGACGCCTTATTCCGTCGAACAGGTGCAGCAGATGGCAACTCACTTTTATGCTTCGCAGGATATGGGCGCCCCGATCTCCAGCGGATCATTCCTCACCGCAGGAATGGTGGTTTGCCCGTGCAGCGTCCGGTCCCTGGCTGGCATCGCTCACGGCCACGGGGATACTCTTATTCACCGCGCCGCCGACATCGCGCTCAAGGAGCACCGGAAACTGGTGTTGGTGGTGCGCGAGGCCCCGCTTCACGATATCCATCTGGAAAACATGTTGAAGCTCTCGCGCATGGGCGTGGTGATTTTCCCCCCGGTGCCGGCCTTCTATAACCAGCCCAAATCCATTCAGGACATTGTGGACCAGAGCGCGATGCGAATTCTCGATCAATTTGGCATTAATCTGCCTGGAGGCAAGCGCTGGGACGGCAAAATGTCGACGGGCGGGCCGGATTGCTCCGGCAGAGAAAAGGCGGATGTTCTGCGGTGAAGATTTTTGGTGAACCCGACCCGCACGCTAGAGTACGTTCCATCGCTTCAAGCGGTACGCGCCTTCGATCTGGAGCTTCAGCCGATTTGATGTATGCCGGCCTTCTGCTTGCTGTAAGGACGGTGCGAGGCTGGCTCCTGATATCCCTTTTTCCGCCCACAAACCTTCCCCGGTTGAGAGACGACCCAGCCGGGAGAGATGATTTTATGCATGGCCCGCGTCGGAAACGGCACGGCAGTCCTTTTTGGCGAAACGCCGTCCGCCGGCGAAAGCGGCAATCAACAATGCGCGACGGAACGGAGAAGGGTTAGCCATCTCCGACATTACGTTGCTGGAATTGGCGACGCTCTCGAACAAAGGGCGCGTCCGACTAGATATCAGTCTGGAGTCGTTTCTACGCGAAGTCGAGGCGCGGTTTGTCATTCTCCCGATCAGCCGCCGCGCATGTGTGCGCGCTATCGGCTTCCGGAAGTCTAGCCGAAAGATCCTGCCGGTCGTATTATCGGGGCGACCGCCTTCGTCGAGGGACTACCTTTACTTACTGCGGATCGCGAGATCCGACAGTCGCGGGGCAGTTCAGACGATCTGGTGAGGGGGCTTCGTCACACGGTTTCCCCGCCTTGCCAGGAATCCAAGGTACCCGAACAATCTTGATTTTCTAACGGCGCTTGAGAGCTTCGAGCTCGTCCAAGGTGCGCGGCCAATCGGATCGCAACAGCCGGGACAAACTTCGATCAGCAAGAACTTTCCCGCCAGTTTGGCACTTCGCGCAGTAGTTTGTTTCATTGTCAGCGTAGCGAATACGTTGAATCTTTTCGCCACACCTGGGGCACGGTTCGCCATAACGTCCATGAACCGCCATATTCTTGCGAAATGCGGTTACTTTTTCCGGAAATCCAGGTTCTGCCTCAGCACGTAGTTGGTCTATCCAGCGCTCAAGCGTGCTACGAGTTGCCGCGAACAGCCGTTCCCATTCATCGGGTTTCAGCTTTTGCGTCAGCGCGATAGGAGACAACCCGGCGGCGTGCAGAATCTCGTCCGAATACGCATTGCCGATCCCGCTGACAATTCGTGGATCGGTAAGCGCCCTCTTCAGCGTCCGGTTCTCGGCAGTGAGCGCATCACGAAACGAGTCAAGGTCGCTGCTGAAAACCTCGATTCCTCCCGGATCCACGGCATGCAATCCCTCTTCGCCTCGGAGCACATATAAAGATGCGCGATGCTTGCTGCCGGCTTCCGTAAGCACGAGAGAACCGTTGGGAAAATCGAATGCTGCCAGGCGGTTGCGTCCCGCCAGCTTTGCCCCTCCTGGCCGCCACTGCAAGCGGCCGGCAATCATCAGGTGCAGCACAAGCCAAAGATCGCCTTCCACGCCGATGGCAATTCGCTTTCCTATACGCCGCAGCTCGCGCACAATGCGGCCTTCCACATCGGTGAGAGGTGGTTGTGCTGTACGGAGCAGGAAGGGGCTGGCCAACCGTATCTGCTCGATGGGCTGCGCCATGATCCGGGTTTCAAGCGCGCTGATGTATGCGGCAATATCGGGCAGTTCCGGCATAATCCGTACCCATGCAAGGACTCTTGCAACCTCGGTCTAAGATAGAACATGGCCAAGGTTCGCATCGACAAGTGGCTGTGGGCTGCCCGATTTTTCAAGACGCGCAGCCTGTGTGCACGAGCCTGTGAACTGGGCAGGATTCTATCCAACAATCAGCCGGTGAAGCCTGCGCGCGAAGTTCGAGTTGGTGATCTCTTACAGATCAGGACCGAGCGGGGTGATTTTCAGGTGGAGGTTCTGCTTCTCAGTGAAGTGCGCGGTCCGGCTTCTGTAGCTCAGACACTCTACCGCGAAACCGAGTCGAGCCGCGAATTACGGCTCAAGATGATAGAAGAGCGCAGGGCAGGAATGCATTTCAGCCCGGCGCCACAGGGCCGACCATCCAAGCGCGACCGCCGAAAGATCATCCAGTTTCGGGCGGGCAGGTAGGATATGAGATGTGGACCTTCCTGTGAACCCTCCGCTCTTGCCGATGCTTGCCAAACGTGTAGACGAATTACCGCCCGGTGAAGATTGGGTGTTCGAGCCGAAGTGGGATGGGTTTCGGGCGCTGGTCTTCCGCGACGGCGACGAGATCCTGATCCAGAGCCGCGACGAAAAGCCGCTAAATCGCTATTTTCCTGAGCTGCTGGAGCCGTTACGTGCGGCATTGCCCGCTCGCTGCGTGCTCGACGGCGAAATTGTCATCGTAAAGGGAAATTCCCTCGACTTTGACGCGCTCCAGCTTCGCCTGCATCCCGCCGCGTCGCGGGTGAATCTTCTGTCCCGGCAGACGCCAGCCTCATTCGTGGTCTTCGACGTGCTTTGCCATGGAGACCGTGATCTTTGCCCGGAGCCGTTCCAAAACCGCCGGCGGGAGTTGGAGTCACTGATCGCATCAGCACTACCGCCCATCCATCTAACGCCGGCAACCCGCGATCACAACGTCGCGTTGGACTGGTTTCGTCGCTTCGAGGGCGCAGGTCTCGACGGCGTCATGGCCAAGCCGATTTCAGGAACCTACGAACCCAACAAACGCGTACTGCTTAAGGTCAAACACGAGCGCGACTGTGACTGTGTAGTTGCCGGTTTTCGCTGGCACAAGAAGGGTGATCGCACGCTTGTCGGCTCGGTGCTGCTCGGGCTGTTCGACGACGCTGGTTCGTTGCAACACGTCGGGGTTTGTGCGAGCTTCTCCACGGAGAAGCGCCGAGAACTGGCAGACTTCCTCAAGCCTTACCGCAAAGACGCTCTCACTGCTCACCCGTGGAAGGGCTGGGCGGACGCCGGCAGCGCAACCGATGAAGGTGTCAAACGCATGCCGGGTGGTCAGAGCCGCTGGAGTCAGGGCAAAGATCTCTCATGGGAGCCCTTGCGGCCCGAGCTGGTGGTCGAAGTCGCTTACGACCACATGCAGGGAAGCCGCTTTCGCCACACGGCGCAATTTCGTAGATGGCGAATGGATAAGAAACCCGGTGACTGCACCTATGCCCAGCTCGAAGTCGTTCCGCCCCAAGAGCTGGCGGCCATTTTCCCCTCGGGTCGCTAAACTAGCGCAAGCTATTCCTCTTTATTTGCTCTTTATCTTGCGCAATTCACGCCATTTCCGTGTCGGATCGTCGTCAGGATCAGGAGTTTCCTGTGGCGGCCGCAGCGCTTCGGGTACGTGCCGGAGAATAATTCGGATACGCGTCCAAGTCGACGATCTGCCGCGCATTGAGTCGACGAGCACATCGTCCGCAGTCAGGAATCCGGTTGCCTGCGCATATTTGTTCTTCCATCTCTCCAGGCCCGCGAGCGCGGCTGCTTTGTCCGGAGAGTTTGCGACAACGATGAGCGGCATCTTCACCCGCGACTTCTTGACAGCTGATTTGGCGCGTGAGGGTGCCACTCGGGGGGCTTCCGCCTCCATCTTGCGAAAGTGCGGCGGCCAGGGTGCGTCGCCGAGACCAGCGGCTTCGTCTTTCGCCGCAAGCTCGAGCAGTTTTTCAAGCGAGCCTGGCGCGCCATTCATCCTTGCATGGGGATCACCGATTTCGGCGAAGCGCTTCGGAATGCTGAATATCGTGAATTCGGCTGGATCACAGTCAGCGACCTCGTGCCAGTGCAGTGGCGCAGACACTCTGGCATCGGGAAGTGGGCGAACCGAATATGCAGAACAAGTGGTGCGGTCCTTGGCGTTCTGGTTGTAGTCGAGGAACACGCCATGACGCTCTTCCTTCCACCATTTCGAACTGGCCAAAGCGGGGGCCCGCCGTTCGACAGCGCGCGACAGAGCCACCGCGGCCCGGCGTACCTCAGCAAAAGTCCAACGCGGTTGAATCCGCACATTCACGTGCATACCGCGTGAGCCGCTGGTCTTAGGCCAGCCACGAAGTCCTCCCTCCTCGAGCAATGCCTGGACCTCAAGAGCGACCCGGCGCACATCGTCCCAACCGACGCCTGGGACCGGATCGAGATCGATCCGCAACTCGTCGGGGTGCTCAAGATCGCCGGAGCGGACCGGGTGTGGATGCAGCTCGATGCAACCGAGATTGAGGATCCAGGCGAGCCCAGCCGCATCATCAACCACGACTTCTTCCGCAGTCCGGCCCGAAGGAAATGACAACGTTACAGTTCGCAGCCACGGTGGCCGCTGAGCCGGGGCTCGCTTTTGATAGAAGGCGGGCGCCTCGGCCCCATCGACGAAACGCTTCAGAACGATCGGCCGATCCTGGATTCCGGCGAGCGCGCCCGGCGCCACCGACAAGTAATAACGCACAAGATCGAGTTTCGAAATCCGTGCCTGTGCCGAAAAGTACAGTTTGTCGGGATGCGTTATTTGGACTTCGCGCCCCTCGACCGAGAGCACTTCGCTGGCGTCTCTTTTAGCCACACAAACAGGCTACCATTCGGCCGCGCAGAATTTGATTTACCGGCACCCGCAATGTACGGTGTTCAAGGAACTGCAAGTTGAAGATCTATCTGGTTGACGGCACATACGAGTTATTCCGGCACTACTATGCGCTGCCATCGGCGCGTGATCAGACTGGCCTGGAGGTTGCGGCCACTCGCGGCGTACTCCAGTCCGTGCTCGGCATGATCAAGAGCGGCGCCACGCACGTGGCGGTTGCGACTGACCACGTCATCGAGTCATTTCGAAACGATTTATGGCCAGGTTATAAGACCAGTGCGGGAATAGAACCTGACTTGTTCTCACAATTTCCGCTTCTGGAAGGGGTGCTGTCTGCGGCGGGCGTTGTCGTATGGCCGATGGTGGAATTTGAGGCAGACGACGCTCTGGCAGCCGCGGCGGCAGCAGCCGCTCTCGATACACACGTCGAACAGGTGGTGATCTGTACGCCGGATAAGGATCTCGCGCAATGCGTGCGGGGTACTCGCATTCTCCAACTGAATCGCCGTACGCGTGTGATTATTGATGAAACGGGCGTTCGAGAGAAGTTTGGCGTCTCGCCCGAATCGATCCCTGACTATCTGGCCTTGGTCGGCGACGCGGCCGACGGATATCCCGGACTCGCGGGCTGGGGCGCGAAGTCATCTGCTGCTGTCCTTGCCAAGTTCCTTCATCTCGAGTCCATCCCGAAAGATTGCCGCGAATGGCGGGTGAATGCGGCCAATGCCAGCGCGCTGGCAGATACGCTTTGCCGCGAGTGGGACAACGCTATGCTTTTCCGTAAGCTCGCCACACTTCGAACCGACATAACGCTCTTCGAGGATGTTGATCAGTTGCGCTGGAAAGGCCCGATGCCCACGTTCGAATCAATCGCCGCTCGACTGGATGAAGCAGTTACTCAAGTGCGTTCAGGTTCGCGCAAATCTTCGTCGCGCGCGACCCGTAAACAATCAGCAGCCAGCGGATGAGACAGTTCAAACTAACTCGACTTCAATCTTCTTCTTTTCTGGATCCAGAGCCTTAATTCGGAGACTGCGGACCTGCCCCGCGCGTACTTCCTGTGGTTGGGAGGATTCTGCGACAGCTCCAGCCTTCCAGCGCGCTGCAAGCATGGAGCTGAGGGACTTTACGTCCGCTTTTTCTGCGCTAGATTGTTCTGATTCGGAGCGTCCTTGTCTTCCAGTTTCGGGTAACTTGCACTTGGCGCGAATGCCTTCGCCCAGCTCTGTCAATACAGAATCGCTTGCAATCTCGACGATGCGCCCGCTGACCACATCGCCAGGCCGATGCTCAGCCAGGTATTCATCGATGCTGGTCGGGACTAATTGCTTAATGCCAAGCTTTAGTCTGCGCTTGTCGGTATCAAGCTCGAGCACTTGCGCCTTAACCGTTTGCCCAACCTTGAGCACATCTTGCGGATGGTTAATCCGTCTTTCAGCACTGATGTCGCTGACGTGGATCATCCCCTCCACTCCGTCCGCGATCTGTACGAAAGCGCCGAATTTGGCGAGGCTCACTACCGTGCCTTCGACGGCCGAGCCAACTGCAAATGCCTGGGTAACATCCGCCCACGGATCGCCCAGCGTCTGCTTCAAACCCAGGGAAATCCGCTTCTCGTCAATATTAATTTTGAGGATTACTGTCTCGACTGTCTCGCCTGCCTTAACCAAATCACTAGGCTTGCGCACTCTCTTGACCCACGACATCTCCGAGACGTGAACCAGTCCTTCGACTCCTGGCTCCAACTCAACGAACGCTCCGAAATCGGCGGTGCGGGTAACCGTGCCGCGCACGCGATCGCCGACCTTGTATTTGCCCAGGACTGAGTCCCACGGATGTGCCTGCAGTTGCTTCGTTCCAATCGAAATGCGCCGTTTCTCGGGATCGACATTGAGAACTCTGGCTTCGATCTCCTGGCCAGCCGAAAGTACGTCCGCGGGCTTACTGATGCGGCTCCAGGAAATGTCTCCGACATGCAGCAGCGCATCCACGCCACCAATATCGACGAATGCTCCATAGTCGGTGAGGCTCCGCACTGTGCCGCTCACCAGATCGCCCTCTTTCACCTCGGAGTAGCGGCGATCCTTACCCGCTTGTTCTTCCTCTTCAGCGACGACACGTCGATCCACGACGACATCTTCGTCCGCGCCGTCGAGCTTGATGATGCGACAGCGGATCTCTTGCTCGAGCAATTTCTCCATTTCCGCTGCATCCCGCGCGCCGCTGCGCGACGCGGGCATAAAAGCACGCACACCCACGTCGACCCGCAAGCCACCCTTCACCACGCCGGTCACAGTGCCGACAATGGTGGTTTTATCCGCGAACGCCTTCTCCAGCGCCGCCCAATCTGCTGGGCGAGACGCCTTGCTTCGCGTCAGTTGGTAATAGCCTCCGGGGTCGCGGCCTTTGATCGAGACCTGCAGCTTATCTCCGGGTTTTACTGTTGCGCGGTCGTTCTGAAATTCAGATAGCGGTAGTACTCCCTCCGTCTTGAAGCCGATGTCAACAAATACCGAGCCCGACGAAATAGAAATGACCGTGCCCTCACGCTGTCCTTCTGCGGCCTTGGGTATATGGTCCCGCTCGAATTGCGAAAGGATAGTATCGAAGGACTCGTTTGGCTCGCTGGGAGACGAAGACTCTGTGGTTTTTGATTCCACCATGTACGAATATTCCTGCGGGGGAGCTAGTCCAAGGATAACATCGCACCGACAGCCTGCGCCGCCCGCGTCTCCATCGCGACATCGGTTCCCACAGGCATCTTTTGCCTACACAAACGAATCGGAAGGGAGTGGCACGGCACTCCACGCTCAAGGTCGTCTACGCAGCGATTCTGGCAAATCTCGGAATTGCGATCAGCAAGTACATAGCAGGCTTTGTAACTGGCAGCTCTGCCATGCTGGCGGAGGCCTATCACTCCACCGCGGATACAGGCAATGAGCTTCTTCTCCTCCTGGGGTGCGGCGCAGCGCAGCGAACACCCGATGCGCTGCACCCTTTCGGACACGGCAAAGCGATCTATTCCTATTCGCTTCTGGTGGCGGTATTCATCTTCGGCTTCGGAGGCGCTCTAGCCGCATACCAGGGCATCAGCAGGATTCGCCGACCAGAACCTCCTGGCAACCCGTTGTGGAATTACCTGGTATCGGGTATCGCGGCCGTCGCCGGGTAAGCATTCACAAGGATGCCCTGCGAGCACTCTCATTAGCCGAATCAATTCTTGTCGGCTTTGAACACTGCTACCTCGTCCAGCACACCGCGATCCACCTGCTGTTCATCAATTAAGTGCAGCGCAACCCGGGCAGTTTCCGGCGGAACATGAATCTCATTGTGAAGTTCAAGCGGATGACGTGGGCTAACCGATTCGAGCGGGACTTCACCCGTCCACGCACCTTTAACATCAAAATGACGCAATGCCAGTTTGCCGGGGAAGAACACACCGAACGACCCGGTGAGCAGTAACCCGGCTCCCGTCCACGCGGCCGTCAGATTCTTTCCGATGACGCCGGCGTTGGTTACGTTTTTGAGTTCGCTGATTCGAGTCGGGAACCAGTGCGTCTCAAAGACATAGCTCTGCCCAGCATCCAAACGCACCATCGGACTGTTCACTTCGGCCTCCATGTAGTAAGGCGTTTCGTTTGGATCAGAGGAGCTCAAAGAAGGTACCTTGTCGCCGCTAAACTCTATACCCGGTCCGTTCGAATAGAAGATGACCGTGGCTTTACCCGGATAATCGGCTTGCGGGTCGTGATGAAAGCGCTCCACCATCGCGTACTGGGAAGAGCCGTCCACGACTGCAAGCCAGCCTGCAGATGAGTCAATCCATACTTCGCTTTCCAGATACATCCAATTCTCTGTGAACAGGCCATCTTTCACCGTGTAGGAAGGAGAATGCGAAAGACCGGATTGCGCATAATATCCGTCAAGATATTTGCTGTGAGAACTGGCAGGGCTGAAAGCCCAGAAGTTGTGATTCGGAGTGTGTGGATTCTGCGCGCTGGTGTCATATTGGGTAACCGACTGCATCGACCACTCAATCGGATGTCCAGTGATATTCTTCATCACCGCGTGGAAGGAAATTTCTGGTGAGTCGCTTGCGATAGTGATTTCGCGCGAGTATTGCAGCCCTGTGGTTGGATCAGGCGGTCCTTCAAGGCGGACGGCGCAGGTCGGGGATTGAGAGAGAACTTTGAATTCGTAGATGCCATCATCCAGGGCGTCAGAGAGAGGCCCGGGCCAGTGCTGTTCATCTTGTGTACCTTCAGGCAGCGGCCAGACTTTGTCGCCCCCGTAGTTGAACCACTGGCTGGGCTGAGTTCGTTGTGAGGGAGCAAAATATTTGCCTTGGTATCGAGGATTCACGAATAAATAAGGATGCCCATCGAAGGAAACCTGCATGAGCCGGCCACCGAGTTGGGGCACGATGGTCAGCGTGACCCACTCGTTGGATATTTCCTGAGCGCTCCAGCCCCGAAAATTTGTGGGGTGAATCTTGCAGGTTGAATGTGCGCTCTGGGCCAAAAGGTTTGTACAGAGAATCAATACACAAGACAATTGCGCAAGATCGCGCTTCACTGGTTAACTCCGCTGGCGAGGAAGCCGCCATCGACCACGATCATCGAGCCGGTAACGAAGCTGGCTGAGTCACTCGCCAGAAAAATTGCTGCGCCAACCAGTTCTTCAACCTGGCCAAATCTTTTCATCGGGGTGCGGATGAGATACTCCTGCCCCCGGGGCGTGCCATCAAGCAGGTGGTGATTCAACGGAGTGCGGAATACGCCCGGGACAATGGCATTTACGCAAACCCCTCGGCTCGCCCACTCGATCGCCAGTGAACGTGTCAGGGAAACAACTGCAGCTTTGCTGGCCGAGTAAGCGGCAACCTCCAACAGAGCGACAAATGACGATAGCGAAGCGATGTTGAGAATGCGCCCGTAACCGCGTTCCAGCATGTGCCGTCCGAAGACTCGGCACGAGCGCAGCGTGCCGGTGAGATTCGTGTTCAATATTTCATTCCAATCTTCTTCCTTGAAGTCCAACGTCGACGCTCGTTTGATCATGCCCGCGCAATTCACCAGGATGTCGGCCTGACCGAATTCCTGGATCGTCGAGTGCAGGAGGGATTCAATAGTTACGCGATCATTCACATCGGATGTAATTCGCAGTGAGCGCCGGCCTAGCTTCTCGATTTCATCTGCTGTCGAATTTACTTGCTCAATGCGCCGGGAAGTTGGAATCACGTCCGCGCCGGCTTCGGCGAAGCCTCTTGCTATGGCCCGGCCGATTCCCGAAGTTCCTCCAATTACAACAGCAACCTTGCCATTGAGTTCTAAGCGGCTGTATCCCATCCGATTCTCCCCAAGAACTCTCCTGTACTTTAACGACCCAGATACTTATATACGCCGCACAAGACCGAGCTCAGTAGCGTCATTATTGCGCACGAGCAGCAAAACCAGGATCATACCGACGAAGGGCACCAGCCCCGCGGCAATTACGATCGGGTCGAAGGAGGTACCCGCCAACGCCGCGCGCCTGTCCGAAAGATAACCAATCAACTTGAACGCAACGATCGTACCCAGGCCGGCGCCGGCTCCGCCCAAACCGCTGACCGACGCAACCGAGCCAGTGGTGAACAGGTCTGATGGCAACACGTTCGCCATAGTTGAGAACGAGGCATAGGCAAACGTGGCGATCGCGAAGAAGAATGCAATCAGATAGAGGTTGGAAGTGAGAACTGTTGGCAGGAGCAACGTGACTCCGAATCCTCCAAAGATCACCAGGGTTCTTCGCGCTGCACCAACCGACCAGCCACGCTTGATCAGATAGCCGGAAACCCCACCCGCAAAGAAATTGCCCAGGTCCGCGGCGATAAACGGAATCCAAACGGCAAAGAGGCCGGACTTGAGCTCGATGCCTTTCGCTACAAGATAAATGGGAAACCAATCTGCGATGAAGAACCACACAGGATCGGTAAAACTGCGAGCCACGATAGTACCCCAGGTTTGTGGCAGCCTAAGGAGGTCGAGCCATCGTCCGGAACTGCGGGAGCCATTGGCGATCCCGGACTCGACTCGGTCTGCCATGATGAGTTCGCGTTCCTCGTCGCTGATCCGGGGATGCATTTCCGGCGGATGGTAGAGTCGGCGCCAAACAAGTATCCAGAGCAGACCCAGCACTCCCGGAACAACAAATACAGGCCGCCAGCCCCAACGAAAATAAATTGGAAGGATGATAAAGGGAGCGACTGCGCCGCCGATTGAGGAGCCACTATCAAAAAGAGCAGTCGCAAGCCCGCGCTCGCGTTTCGGAAACCATTCGGAAACTGCTTTCGTAGCGGCTGGCCAATTAGCAGATTCTCCCGCTCCCAATAGGAATCGCAGCCCCGCAAAGCTGTAGAAGCCCTTCGCGAGAGAAGTCAGCATGGATACTAACGAGTACCAAACCACGGTCAGTGTAAGTCCACGCCTGGTCCCGACGCGATCCATGAAAATGCCGAAAATTATCTGCCCAAGAGTGTACGCAACTCTGAATGCGATCACGATGTTCGCATAATCACTGTTCGTCCAGTGATATTCGACCTTCAGGTAAGGTGCCAGCAGTGACAGGGTCTGCCGGTCAATATAATTAATGACCGTGGAGGCAAAGAGAATCCCTCCGATCCACCAGCGCAATTTCGCGATCGCACGAACATTTCGAGATTGCCCAGGCGCTGGCGTAGATAGTCGGTGCTGGATAATTCCGGGGCACTCTTTTCGGTCAGACGTTGCCCACCTCAGCTGGCCACTTGCGCTCGGGTGCTGAGCAACGCGGCGGAGTTGTGATCAAGATAGATGGTGGCATTTGCGTGTGTCCGCAGGATGGAGGCCGGAGCCATGGGACCGATCTCGCCCTCGAAACAGGCTTTCACGGCTTGAGCCTTGCGGGTATCGGGCACGACCGCCAAAATCTCACGCGATTTTAGAATCTGCAGCACCGACATCGATATCGCTTGCGTCGGCACCTGTGAAATATCGGCGAACCAAGCCTCGCCTACCTGTTGACGCCGGCAGGCTTCATCTAAATTAACGATCAAATAAGGTTCTTCAGTTTCAAAATCTGCAGGCGGATCGTTAAAGGCGAGATGACCGTTTTCTCCGATGCCAAGAAATGCGATGTCGACCGGGGCAGCCGCAAGCGCCTTGCCCACACGGCCAATTACTTCCCTGACATCGGCGTCTCCATCCAGAAGGTGGTATCGCGTAATGCCGGTCTTGTTGATAAGTTGTTCAAGAAGCATTTTGCGGAAACTTCCGGGATGATCAATGGGCAAGCCGATGTACTCATCGAGATGGAATACTTCCACGCGTTCCCAATCTATACCTGGGGCTTTCGACAGCGAATCCAGAAATTCCAATTGCGATGCTGCCGTGGCGGCGATGATGCGCGCTTGACCATGATCGCCGATCGCGCCGCGAATCGCGCCTGCCCCCTGCGCGGCTGCCTCTTGGCCAAGGGTCATCTTGTCATCGAAAATCCTGAGAACCATGTTTTCATCCTTTGAAAGTCAGCCTAAGAGCTTGAAACCAGGGCCAAAGCAGACTAGCATCCGCCGTTGCTGAGCTGTCTATTAAAACGTTTTTAGAACAATATTGCCAGCGAAAATATCGGGGTTTACTTAGAAATAAGGATGTGAACAGATGACTAAGAACTCATGGCTGGTCCTCGGCGGAATGGCGCTGGCGTTCTTGCTGACAAACGCCCACGCCCAAACTATAACCGTGGATGCCACGCCAAGCCACATTGTGAACTCGTTCAGTCCGCCTTATGCCCTAGGCACGACCGTCGACCGCGTCCCCAGCAACACAGCCGACACTTTCTTTCGGCCGGATCAGTTGCAGCAAATTCTGTCGGCGGGGTGGGGCATGGTGAGTTATCGTCACAATCCCGAATTGTTTGTTCAAGCCTGGCATTGGAATCCGAAAGGAAAGTGGAGCGACCCTTCCGGCAAAGGCTACTTTGTGGGCGATTCCCGGCCCAGTGAAATTATCCGGCACTCGTATGGTTATTCGCTGCCGCATCGTGGATTCACGCGAAATGGCGGTACTGAGTTCGATGGTTTCTCCCGGCTGGACGACGGAGACCTCAATACCTACTGGAAGAGCAACCCGTATCTTACCCAGCAGTTCACCGGTGAGGGCGATGGCCTCCACCCTCAGTGGGTGGTTATTGATTTAGGAGAAAAGAAGCAGGTCACCGCCGTTCGGATCGCATGGGCCGCTCCTTATGCCAGGACATATCGGTTGCAGTACTGGACCGGAGAAGACGCCATGGATGACCAGGCGCACGGTGAGTGGAAAGACTTTGGCGAAGGAGTTTTCGCGAACGGCCGTGGCGGTACTGAAACGCTAAAGCTCGACTCGTCTCCCATCAGCGCCAGATTCATCCGTGTGCTGATGACTGCGTCGTCGGACACGTGTGACACGCATGGGGATGGAGATCGGCGAAACTGTGTCGGCTACGCAATAAAGGAACTTTACGTGGGGACGATGAATGCTGCAGGTGAGTTCAATGATCTCGTCCACCACTCTGCAGATCAACAGCAAACTCTGACTTACTGCTCGTCCGTCGATCCCTGGCATGAACCATCAAATCTATACGTGGCTCCCGATCGCATGGAGTCGGGAGATCAGCCTGGACTCGATTTGTTTTATACGAGCGGAATCACCCGCGGATTGCCAGCCATGATTCCTGTCGGCCTGCTCTACAGCACGCCCGAAGATGCTGCGGCCCAGATCACGTACTTGAAGAAGCGAGCGTACCCGATCTCGTACATCGAGATGGGAGAAGAGGCCGATGGCCAGTACATGCTGCCGGAGGACTATGCAGCTCTGTATCTGCAATGGGCCAGCACTCTACACAAAGTCGATCCCAATCTAAAGCTGGGCGGACCAGCGTTCCAGGGAGTTACCGAGGACATCAAGGTTTGGACTGATGCACAAGGCAGAAACTCGTGGTTCGGCCGCTTTCTGGATTATCTCAAGGCCCACGGCCGCCTGGCTGATTTCGCCTTCATGTCCTTCGAGCACTATCCCTATGAAGGTTGCGATACGCCATGGGAGAACTTGTACCAGGAACCGGAGCTACTTACTCACATCATGCAGGTATGGCGCGACGATGGCTTGCCGCCCGGAGTCCCCCTGTTCGACACGGAGACCAACGCACACGGTGGCGAAGCAGCGGTGGACATCTTCGGAGCGCTATGGATTGCCGACACCTTCGGCGGTTTCCTGACCGCCGGTGGCAAAGGAACCTTCTACTATCACGCCCTCCCGTATTCCCCGGCACACCCGATCTGCCCGAACAGCTGGGGCACTTACCACATGTTTATGCTCGATGACCAATACCAGATACGGCAGCGGACGTCACAGTTCTATGCAGCGCAGCTGATCACCCAAGAGTGGGTTGAACCGAAGGACGACGAGCACCAGCTGTTCAAGGCCACCACCGACGTGAAAGACGAGAAAGGCCACGTGCTGGTCACGGCTTATGTAGTGCTGCGTCCGGATGGACAGTGGGCCCTCATGGCAATCAACAAAGACCACGATCAGCCGCACCAGGTGAAAATCGTATTTCACGATGACGATGCCAAGACGGATAACTTCCTCGCGGCGCCGGTAACAATGCTAAGTTTCGGAAGCACGCAATATCAGTGGCATCCGGGGCGCAAGACGGGCTACGCCGACCCGGACAACCCGCCGCTGAAAACGACGCCTGCGGGCAGCCGCGGTGCGGTTTACACCCTGCCACCGGCTTCGCTCAACGTGCTGCGCGGACGAGTTAGGTCGGTGACTGAATCGAAGTAACTCAGTCGGTCAGAGGCCGAGCACAAGAGCTGCTAGAGCGTCCCGCTCAGGCGCGAGATGATTTCAAGACACGCGCGCGTCACGTGATAGGGCGCCTTCCAGGGCCCTACCTTCTCATCGTCGATCTTTCCGTTCTGAAAGACTGCGGTGTAGACCTCGCCATACTGGTGATCTACAAAGCGGTCCATCACGAATCGGGCCTCAAGGTCGAACGCCTGCCAGTATTTCGGATCTCCGGTGAGCTGATGGGCGTTAAGGAAGGCGACCAGCGCTTCCATCTGCTGCCACCATTCCATATCTTTGTTGCTTGCTGGTTGGGTGGCATCGCCGTAGCGGTATACGCCGCCATGTTCGTGTTCAAAACCGTAGCTCAGTGCATGGTCTACCAATGCCAGACTGGCCCGGCGAATCTTCGTGTCCTGCTGACGCCCAACCCGCTGCGCTGCTGCGACAATCAGCCAACTGGCCTCAAGGTCCAGCCCGTACTCGCATTGTTTTGAATCGCCGTCGCGGTCGGCCACGCTCCAGTCATCGTTGAAATAGTACCGGCCGTAGCCAACATCGCTATCGATGATCTTATCGACGAAGATGTCCAGCAGTTCTTCAAGACGTGTCCTAACGCGTGGATCGCCGGTGACGTCACACAGAGTGGCGAGTGCCTCTACTAATCCGAGATGCCAGTCGTAAGACTTGCGTCCGAACGAGCCTGCGCCGTTAGGGCCATCTTTATAATCCTTAATCCACTGCCAGTCTTTGGTGAACGCAATGCGATAACCACCATACTGGTTATCGTGGGCGTGCTGATCGATCACCTGAAACAAATCCAGTGCTTCTCGGGCAGCTTGATTGTCGTGAAAGGCCAACGCGTATTCCGCCAGGCCCTCCATCACGTAAGACATGGGATTCAATTGCTTCGTGTCGTCGATGATGTCGCCCTTCCGGCTAACCATGAAGTAGTAGCCGCCACGCTCTTTGTCCCACATTTTCTCTCGCAGGAATTTAAGGCACTCGGCTGCGGTCCTCTGATAAGCGGGATCGGGATAGCGGCGGTAGGCTTCCGAAAACGACCACAGGGCACGCGATATCAACACCACCGACTTGTCACCGGAACCAACCGGTTCACCCTTGCGGTTCAGCCTCCCAAGCAGGCCGCCGTATTCCTTGTCGACTGCGTGGTCGATCCAGAATTGCAGAATGTTTCGCTGGAGAATATCGCGGATGATGACCGGCCAATCGCGAGCGGCCTCGCCTTTCATTTGGGCAGAGAGCCCTGTGCTCGCGAAGAATACGAACAGGGCAAGGGACAGGCTCAGATTTTTGACGGTAAAGTCCATCGCCGACAACCGGTCAGGACAAATTGAGGCACGAGCCGGGGCCGTGCCCTTGGCAACGTGATGTAGTGATGCTCAGAAGGATAACTTCAAAGCCAGTTGCCCAATCCGGCCATCGCGGGCGCCACCAACCTGCCCGATGCTACCGCCGATATCGCCTGAGACGCCCGTGAACTGAGCATGATTGAATACATTGAAGAATTCTGCGCGAAACTCGAGCGCAACACTCTCCGTGATACCTGTGTTCTTGTGAAAAGCGAGGTCCCACTGGTTAAACCCAGGTCCATGGAAGAAGCGCCGCTTTGCGTTGCCTGTACTGCCCAGAGCTTCGGGGAAAAAGGGCGCCACTGGCGTATTAAAGTTGGGGTCGTTGGGATCGGTGTTTCGGATAACTTCAAAGAAAAGGTTGCCCGGTTTTCGCGGGTCCAGGTAATGGATCCCCTGGCCGTTGTAGTTGGGCGTGTCTGCGCCGCCACAGCCGCAAAGGGAGGCATCGTCGCCCTCACTAAGCGTGACCGGGAAACCTGTGGCGAAGCGGGTGATCCCGGAGACCGTCCAGCCGGAGAGTAATTTTCCCCTTGCACCGTGCGGTGACTTGACGAAGGGCAAGTCGTAACTGTAGCTGACGACAAAATTATGGGCTATATCGAATGCCGAGAGCGCCCGGCTCAAGCTGGGATTGAATGGGTTGATAAGGTCGAAGAAGCCGGAGGAGTTATCGATGGACTTGGACCAGGTATAGGCTGCAAGCAGCCGAAAAGCTCCAACTTTCTTTTCCAGTTGGGTTTGCAACGAGTTGTAAGTGGAATTCGCAGACGTAGTTTCCCAGTCGTTGCTCTGGAAATCGAGCGAACCAATCCCGGTCGTCTTGTTCAGTTCACGGCCGGAGGTCACCGAGTAAGGCCGGGTTCCGAAGGCAAACTTACCGTTCCCCAAGGGATAAATCTGGTCTTCTCCAAAGGGGCCGCATCCCGTGATAGCAAGGCACGTGGCGGGATCACCTGGGTTCGACTCTACTCTAGAAAGCAGATGTCGTCCGCGAGACGCTACATAGCCAATCGAGAGCACGAAGCTCTTGGGAAGCTCGCGTTGAATGGTCAGGTTGAACTGCTCGGAGTAGGGCAGCTTATTGTTAAGCCTATACGTGGGCGAACCCGCAATGGGCAGATAGGTTGGCCAGATCCCTGTAGCGCCTGCGGGCGGAATCGTGAACGGGAAACGGTTCCCCACCGGATCTTGCTGGCCGACGCGACGTTTGTACGGCTCTTCGAGATATACGGGCGAGGGACTTACCCAGAATAATCCAAACGGAGCGTCGCCCACTTCGTTAAAAAGAGTCACGTCCTCGATCGCGGTGTAGTAAATGCCACCGCCGACGCGAATACTGGTCTTGCCTGGGCCGCCAAAAACTTTCCCTGCGAATCCTTGGGTTGCGGTTGGCGAGTAGGCGATGCCCAATCGTGGCGCAAATCTATTGTATTGGGTCGGTGCAAGCGTGCGCGGCACGTTGGGATCGCCAGGAAACACAAAGCCCGTTGGCGAGTCCGGATAAATCTTCGACTGGATACCCGGCGAAAAGGTCTGGATCCTGTCCTTCGTGTCGTAGAAGGGCTGGCTCACGTCCCAGCGCAGCCCATAGTTGATGGTCAGGTCGGACCTGACCTTGAAAGTGTCCTGGGCATACAGCCCGAAATACTTGGTACGGGAATCCAGTAATTGCAGACTGGTCTGGTTGAAGACGTCTGGCGCGCCCAGTAAAAAATCGGCGAAGTCGTTCCCAGTCTCGCCTCCGTCAAATTCGAACCAGCCGTTCGAAGTGTAGGTGTTGCGTTCGTTGACCTGGATGTAGCGAATGTCACCGCCGAACTTGATGGTATGTTTGCCTGTCACCTTCGAGAAGTTTTCCGTAATCTGGTAGGTATTGTTGTACTGCCCGGTGGTGCCGTCGGGCAGGCCGAAAGCGGAGCCCATTTGCCCGAAGAGGATGGGTGCAACACCTTCGTACTTCTCATTCGTAGGGATGACTCCCAGGGGGTGAGCCGCGTCGCCGCGGAAATACCCGAAGTCCTCGACCTTGCCCAGCCCACCCACCGGTTTGTTTTTCAAAAACGCAAAGCGAGTGTAGTTCAGACGGACCTCGTTCACGGTAGTGGAATTGATGATGGCGGTGTTGCTCAGTTGGATTTGCTGTGCCCGCGAGAGCGTGACTGCAGAGAATCCCGGCAAGTTCGAGACAAAGCAGGAACAGTAGGGGTTCAAGAAATTGGCGTCGTCGAAGTGGTAATAGCCGGACCAGTTGCCCAGATGCGCCGTATTCAGGTCAACCTTTATGCCGAATTTCTCATCCCGGAGATTCAGTTTTTCGGCGGTGGTGGAGAAGAAAGGCGTTCCTCCTGCCGTTCCGGTCGGGGGGGGTAAGAACATCAGCGTTTTCACCGCAACCGGGGACCACGCCGATTGAGGGATAAATGGACCGTTTGGCCCCGGAAACACGCAAACCCCAGCTTGGGCTTGAGCCAATGTAGTGCAATTGGGGGCCCAATAATTCTCCCCCTCGTTGACGGAATATCCCAGGCGCTGGCTCAAAACGGCGGGGAAATTGTTGAGATCACCTTGAGTGCCGCGTACCGTGCCGGTGATGGGCTGAAACTGGGTCGTCGCGAGATCCGTGAAGTCGCCGCCTCGCTCGAGCACGGAAGGCACGTTTTGCTTTTGAGAGACGCCGCGGATTTCGCGTGTGCCCTGGTAGTCGCCGAAAAAGAAGAACTTATTCTTCACAATCGGGGCGCCAATCGTGCCCCCGAACTGGTTGCGCTTGAACACGCCCCGCTCCGGATCGAAGTAACTGCGCGCGTCCAGCTTTTCGTTCCGAAGAAACTCGTACGCGGAGCCGTGAATGTTGTTGGTTCCAGACTTGGTTACGACGTTGACGATGCCACCCGAAAAGCGGCCATACTCCGCGTTAAATGAGTTGGTAATCAGGCGGAATTCCTCGATGGAATCCAGCGTGGGAACGATAGAAGCGCCGTTATCGACGCTTTCCTCAACGTCACCGCCATTCACCAGAAAGGAGTTGGCGGACTCGCGTTGTCCGTTGACCGACACCTGGCCGGCACTCATGTTGCCGGAAACCAGCCGGTCGCCGATGGCTTGGTCAGAGGCCACGGGGACAACCCCGGCCTGCAAGCCCAGCAAATCAAGGTAGCTGCGGCCATTCAGCGGCAAGGTAGTCATCTTCTTGTCGCCGATGACGTCCCCGAGCTGAGTAGCGGTGGTATCTACCTGCGCCGTTACGCCAGTGACTTCTACCATCTGGGTCATACCGCCGACCACCAGCTTGAAGTCAGCCCGGTACTTCTGGTTGACTTCTACCTTGATGCCGGTTTGCACCGTCTTCTTGAACCCTGGTGCTTCAACCTGAAGGGAATATCCCTCTCCCACCGGAACGCTCAGGAACTCGAAGCTGCCAGAGGAATCTGTGGTCGCATGGCGCACTAAGCCGGTATCTGGATGGGTCAGGGTCAGCGTCGCTCCGGGCACGGTTGCGCCGCTTGGATCAACCACGGTACCGAAAACTCCGGCGGTAACGTCGCAATATACCAGTTGGCTTCCGAAGAGAATCAGAGCGAGAATGCACGCGAGCCTTTTCAGAGACGGGTGAGTCATGAAGCACCTCCAGCAGGGTCGTGGACACACAGGGCACAGGGTCGGGAAGAGCAGCGACAAAATACAGAGAAGAATAGTTAACAGTCAAGACACATTCCGCAGGGTGATAATCTGGTCCGGGTGAAGGGGATTGTGGGTTCCAAGGCACTGGCACGGTTTGTATCGCTGAGTGGTCGCCCCGCTGCCAGCTGGCTGGCCCTGATAGCAGCGATTTTCATGACATCGCTGCAAGGCTCCGCGAGTGCTGAAAAAACAGCCCCAAAGGCGAGCTGCAGCAAGGTGGATCCATACATCAGGGCCGCGCAGGAAGCACTCGCCAAGCAAGAACCCGCCGCCGCACTGGAACCGCTAAAACGTGCAATCCAGATCGACTCAAAGTGCGCGGAAGCATACATACTGCTGGGGCTCACCGAATTCCAGCGCGGCGAGACGGGCAATTCAATCCCCCATTATCAACGGGCGCTCGAGCTGCAGCCCAGTTCTTATCCTGCCCACTACAATCTCGCCTTGGCTTACCTGCGCGAGCACAACTTTCAAGACGCGCGCAGTCACCTAGAGAAAGCTGTGGGCCTGGACGCGCGCCAAGCCGATGCTCAATACGATCTCGGCATGGTTCTCCTGGAGCTGCGGGAACCCTCGCAGGCACTGACCCATCTGCGCAGGGCAAGAGCGCTGAAGCCGAAGCCGGATGTTGCTTTCAACATCGTTCGCGCGGCGCTCGAGTCTAACCAGATTCCTCAAGCTCGCTCCGAGGCGGAAACCTCAGCAAAGAGTCTGGGCTCGGATGTCCAGTGGACCGCCGCCATAGGTCAGCTTTTCCTCAAAAACGCGCAGCCGAAAGACGCCGCCATCTACTTGGAGCGTGCGTATCGCATCAGCCCTGAGAACGAGGATATTCGCCGCCAGCTCGCGGCTGCCTATTTGGAATCGGGCCAGGCACAAGAAGTATTAAGTGCAATCCGAGAACCGAAAACATCCGCGGACTATTATTTGCGTGGCAGCGCCTATTACTTGCTTCATCAATTTCAGGCCGCGGACCGGGATTCCGAACAAGCGCTCGCTTTGGCTCCCGAGAATCCTCAAATCCTGGTCCTGCGCACTCGCCTTCTGCAACGCGCTGGGCAACAAAACGCGGCTCTTGAGCTGGCAAACAAGGCAACGACGCTTTCACCGAACTGGGATGAGCCGCATTATCTGGCGGGTGTGAGCTATTACTTCATTCGCCATTATGAAGAGGCCGCGCAAAGCCTGGCGCGGGCTCGAGAGCTCAATCCTAATTCGTCAAGGGCGTTCTTTCTGGAGGCCATAGCTTTGGCCAATCGGGGCAAGACAGCCGAAGCAGAGCAATGCCTGCGGCGTGCAATCGCTCTGCAGCCGGGCAATGCCCGTTTTTACTGCCACCTCGGCATTCTCCTCACACGCGGCAACCGGTACCCGGAAGCGAAAGCATCGTTGAGGAAGGCAATCCAGCTCAAGCCGGAGTACGCTTTGTCGCATTACGAACTGGGCAAGCTGTTGGTGTACTCGAACCAGCTGCAAGAGGCTGCCCAGGAGCTTGACCAGGCTGTGACCCGCGATCCAGCCCTGAGCGCCGCCTATTACCAGTTAGGTCGCGTATATGCCAGGCTCGGTGAAACCGAAAAATCAGCCCGCGCAATCGTTGAGTTCCAGCGGCGGTACAAGCAAGAGGCGAATGCTTCCCAAGACACCGATCAGGAAGTCGACGAAGATACCAGGCAAGAAATTCAGTAACAATCAGTAGGGAACGCAGACGAGACTTATAATCCGTCTCCTCTGATATAGTGCGCAGTCACGCGGAACCTCATTATGAGAGCACCAACCAATGTATTGCTTTGCGTACTGTTCGCCCTGTCCGGCCCCACCTGGTCGATAGCGGCTAACGCCCCCGATCGCCAGGTAGCGATCACCATCGATGACTTGCCGGCAGGCTCAAACCGGCTGCCCGCAGCGGCCGTCGCCGAGATGACCACAAAGCTCCTGGACACCTTGCGCGACCAGAAGATTCCTGTGGTCGGCTTCGTCAATGAAAGGAAGCTCTACCATTTCGGAGAGGTGGAGGAACGAATCAAAGCCCTCCAGATGTGGCTGGATCATGGTTTCGAACTCGGCAATCACACCTTCAGCCACTCGTCACTAAATCAAGTAGGGCTGAAGGCGTGGGAGGATGACGTGGTCCAGGGCGAGAGCGTCACTCGCCTGCTGCTTGCCCAACACAATATGAAGCTCAGATATTTCCGGCATCCGTTTCTGGACACAGGGAGAGATCTGCAAACGCGGCGCGATGCTGAAGCGTTTCTGGTGGCGCGCGGTTACCGCATCGCTCCCGTCACCCTGGATGCCTGGGACTGGATGTACGCCACGGTGTACGAAGATGCGAAGAAAAGAAATGATACCGCTCTACAGCAGCAGCTCGTCCGTGACTACCTCTCCTACAGTGATACGGTATTCGCCTATTCAGAACAGCTAGCGAAACAGATCATGAATTACGAGCCGAAGCAGATCCTGCTGCTTCACGCCAATCAATTGGAAGCTGATCACATTTCAGAACTGCTCGAGCTTTTCCGCAAGCGCGGCTACCGGTTCATCACCCTGGAAGATGCGCTCAGCGATCAGGCATACGGCCTGCCAGATACCTTCATCGGAGAGGAAGGCACCGGTTGGCTTGATCACTGGGCCATTACCTTGGGCAAGCCTCCTCTCGGAGCTCCTTCGGTTCCACAGTGGGTGAATGATCGCTGGAACGTCTTGAGGACTCCACAACCATAGTTGAGGCGAAGTTTTTTCTCCATCACTGCTGCACTCGAAGGTTGTATTCAATCGGCAAAGCACTTTGGTTACCTTTGCTTCTCACTCATCACGTGCGAAATTAAATCAGCGAGACGTAGCTGGTAACTTCCAGGATTTAGATTTTCTGGTGTCCTCTTCCGTCCTTCGCTTCTAGCAAGTGTAATGTTCCGCCTCTTCGTCTCAGCGGTGTAACTGCACCCAGGCACCTTAACGCGTGTGGATTACTCCGCTCAAATTACGTCCCAGAATGGAGAAAAAATGCCTACCAGATGCAGATTCGTTTCATTGAGCCTCTTCGCATTGCTAGCATTCATGGTTGCACCGTCCGTCAATGCAGATGAGTGGAACAAGGAAACTATTGTGACATTCAGCCGCCCAGTCGAAGTGCCCGGACAAGTCCTGCCGGCTGGCAAATACGTGTTCAAGTTAGCTGACAGTCAGTCCGACCGTCGTATTGTTCAGATCTTCAGCCAAGATCGCACAAAGCTCATGGCCACAATTCTCGCCACTCCTGACTACCGTCTTGAGCCAACGGATAAGACCGTTATCTCGATGCAGGAACGTCCAACCGGCACTCCGGAGGCGGTGGGAAGCTGGTTCTATCCCGGAGATAACTACGGTTCCAGGTTTGTTTACCCAACGTCGACCATGGCATTAGCAGCCAACTCCCAAGCTCCAAAGCAGTCGTCGACATCAAGCGCTCAAAAGACCACCGCATCAAGGCCACCGGCTGAAACGTTCACGCCTCCCACAGAATCCTCTGCCGTGGAACACCAAGATCAGCAGGCTCCCGCCCAGCAAGCCCCGGTGCAACTTGCCAGGAGTGCTCCGGCAACGCTGCCGAAGACCTCCAGCAATTTCCTGATGCTGCCGCTAGCGGGACTTGTATTTGTATGCGCTGGCTTGTCCCTGCTCCGCTACGCCGGTCAGGAGAGTTAGACACCATTGGGACATTTTGAATGCCGAGCAGTCTCAAGAAGGTTTTAGGGCGCGCCCTCGTTTTTGCGGGCGCGCTCGCTCTTCTCTCCTGGGGATTCTTATGCCTGCAACAACTGTGGTTCGAGAAAACTGCCAGCTATCTTCTTGAACAACGATTGCGGAGCAGCAGCAGTGTCATCGGGCGGCGCAAGCCAAAACACAATCCAGGGATGGTTGCGACGAAACCCGGGGAAGTCATTGGCCGCATCGAAATCCCTCGCATTCACCTATCAGCACTGATTTTGGAAGGGGCAGATTCAAACACGCTTCGCTTGGGCGCGGGCCATGTCCAGGGAACTGCGCTTCCCGGCACCAGAGGTAACGTCGCGATCGCGGCGCATCGCGACACTTTCTTCCGCCCGCTGCGCGAGGTTCGCCCAAATGACACGATCCTGCTCACCACCGTTGCCGGTGTGTATCGTTACCGCGTCGAGGCCACGGAGATCGTCGATCCTACTGATGTACACGTACTCAGGCGAACCAGGGACTCGCAACTCACTCTGGTGACTTGCTATCCTTTTTATTACGTCGGTTCGGCCCCGAAACGCTTCATCGTTCACACCCGGTTGCAAGGGTGAGCCAAAAACTATTTTGAAGCGTTTGCGTGCTTCAACGAAAGAACTGGGTGTGGAGTTCGATCCCGTAGAGTTGTAGAATTCAGACACCGCCACACTTTCACAATTTTCGATACTGCATAGTCTGCTTGATGCGATTCGGGCTCATTTTTGTACTCCTCACCTTATTGACTCTAGGGAAAGCTCTTCGTGCTGATACTGCGGCTTTCGATTTATCGGGACCGCGCATCGACGTAAAGGTCACTCGCGGGGACAAGACTTTGCCGATCGCGCAGGTTCCGAACCTGCAGCCTGGCGACCGCATCTGGCTGCATCCCGATCTGCCCGAGGACCAATCGGCACGTTATTTGTTGGTCGCAGTCTTTCTACGTGGTTCTACCAATCCTCCCCCCGACAATTGGTTCACCAAAGCGGAAACGTGGAACAAGAAGGTGCGTGCCGAGGGGATCGTGATCACTGTGCCGCGCGACTCACAGCAACTTCTGCTGTTTCTGGCTCCAGAGACCGGAGGCGACTTCAGCACGCTTCGTTCCGCGGTACAGGGGAAACCCGGAGCTTTTGTGCGCGCGTCGCAGGACCTGAACCAGGCAAGCTTTGACCGTTCGCGCCTGGATAGGTACATCACCGCCGTCAAACAAACCTCGGACACTGATCCAAAAGCATTGCAGGAGCGCTCTACCTTATTGGCCCGCAGTCTCGCGATCAAACTCGATCCGGACTGCTTCGATAAACCCGTCGAGCAGCAGAGTTCGTGCTTAACCCAACACACCGATCAATTGGTGCTCGACGATGGTCACAGCCAATCGATGGTGGCTGCTCTCACCTCAGGCGCATCCTCCGACCTGATCGGCCAAGTCAGCAACACCAGATTAGCTGGTGGTGGCTACTACAGCGCTTACGTCGGAGCCATCGTCGACCTTGCGCGGATCATGGGCAATCTCCACACAGCCACGTACCAGTACATTCCCGCTCTCGCAATGCGGGAGCACGAACACTTGAACCTCAAGCTCAATAACCCGCCTTCTTTCCATAAGCCTAAATCCGTACTGGTGGTGGCACTGCCTCCGGTGGAAGCGGCGCAGTTGCCCCCAATTCGCGCTGTTGACCCAAAGCAGGTCATTTGTCTCCAGAAGCCATCCCTGGTCTTACCCGTCGAAGGCGCGGCCTTGGTATTCTCAACCGGATTGGCCCACGATTTTGCTATTACTGTTCAAAACGCAAACGGTACTAGCACCGAGCTACCTGCCGTTGCCGATGCCTCGCGTGGCGGCTTTGCAATCGACACTCATGCGCTGCAGGGAAATCAACTCTCTCCTCGGATTGTCGGAAAACTGCATGGCTTCTGGGGATATCAGCCTTTTACCGGACCTGCCTTCGATTTGCGAGCCGCACGCACTGCAAGATGGACCGTAGCAGCGGCAGATCAGAGTGCGCTCATCGTTGATCGCGAGGATACGTTGCATCTGCAGTCGGACAGCGCCGCCTGTGTCGACCACGTCGTCCTGAGAGACCAGCAGGGTAAAGAAATTGAGGCGACCTGGAAATCAACAAAGCCTGAGGAATTGGAAGTCCGAGTCCCGCTCCAGGGAGCAAATCCGGGACCGGTGACCTTCCTGATCTCGCAATCAGGACTGAGTAAACCTGACGTAATTGCAATGCATGCCTTTTCCGAAGCAGCCCACCTCGAGCGTTTTGCGGTCAATGCCGGTGATCGAGAAGGCCTATTAACCGGAACACGCTTGGATGAAGTTTCGAAGCTGAACTTGAACGGAATTGCTTTCGTACCCGCGGCCCTGTCACGCACCAATCAAACAGATGAGCTGCGTTTGTCTACTGCCGATGCTTCTGCATCCGATCTGCAACCCGGACAAGACGTCCTGGGCTCGGTCACTCTTAAGGATGATCGGCATCTGGAATTGCCCACGAAAGTCGGGCCTCCTCGCCCCAAGGTCACGCTGATAAGCAAGAGCATCCAAAAGCCAATCGTCTCGCCCATTCACCTGGAAAGCGACGACGATCTGCCCCAGGACGGACGTTTATCTTTTGTGCTGAAGACAGAGATACCGGATAGCTTTCCCCGCAATGAAAAAATCGAGGTGGCCGCAGGCGATGGGTCATTCAACGTTTTTCTGAACCTTGCTGACGGCAATCTCATCCTGCAAGATGTTCGCACAGTGGTTGCGACCCTCGATCCCCTCAAGCAATTTGGGCCCTCGGCCTTCGGCGCGCTTCGCTTCCGTCCCGTGGCTGCTGACGGTCTCAAGGGAGATTGGCAGCCCCTAGTCAGTCTGGTGCGCGTGCCTTCTTTGAACGAAATTCGCTGCCCAACCGAACCCGATCAGCCATGCACGCTGAAGGGCGCCAATCTTTTCCTTATTGACTCCATTGCCTCTGATGCGGAATTCAAACACACAGTCCCCATTCCGGCTGGATTCATCGATACAAACGTCAGCGTGCCACGCCCTGACTCGACGGGCTTGTATATCAAATTGCGAGACGACCCTTCGAAGGTAAACAAAGTATTGCTAAGCCCGGTGACGGAGTAACGATACTTCTGCCGCATCTCAGAGTGGTGCGGGTGCAGGCCGCAGCCGCTTGTGCCACGCCAACAGAAGGACGCTACCTATGATCATCAAGCCGATACACAAGCCCAGCCAGATTCCCAGCGCACCGAGTCCGAAGCGGAAGCACAAAACGTATCCCAGCGGCAGCCCGATACACCAATAGGCGATCAAATTCGCAACCATTGGTGTATGTGTGTCGCCACTCCCGCGCAGAGCGCCGGTGGCAACTGTTTGCAGGCCGTCGAACAATTGAAACGCCGCAGCCACCAGCAGGAGATTTGAACCTACACCTATGATGGTGGGATCGGGCGTAAACCCGCGAGCGATCTGCGTGGGAAGCGTCACAAACACCAGACCGGTACATGTCATAAACCCCGCGCCCAGCAAAATGGCGGACCATCCGGCCAGGCGTGCCCTCGCAGGATCGCCTCTGCCCAACTGATGGCCGACCCGAACCGCGGCCGCCGAACTGATTCCCAACGGAACCATGAACGTGAATGCGGCGCAATTTAAGGCGATTTCGTGGCCTGAAAGCGGAATTGGCCCGAGCTTCGCACATAGCCCCGTAGCCCCCGAGAACGCGCCGATTTCGAGCAGAATCTGCGTGGCTGCCGGAGTGCCCAGCCTCAGAAGCGCCCAAATCCGTCTGGCATCAATCCCAGTGGGCCATGTTGGACGACCGCGCTTGTACTCGACAATAACCAGAGTCAACAGCAATATCCCCGCCATATATACGCGCGCCACAGATGTGGACCATCCCGACCCCGTGATGCCCATAGCACGAAAGCCGAGATGTCCGTAGATCAAAGCCCAGTCTCCTGCCAGATTCACTAGGTTGGCGGAGACGAGTGCGAACATGATGGGATTGACTACATGCACCGCCTGGAGGTAACGCCGAACAGCGAAATAAACCAGCAGCGGCAGAGTCCCCCAGTTGAGCGCGCGCAGGAATGGCTGCATTGGTTCGATTAGTTCAGCTCCCACTCCAAAACGTCGCATGAGCCCCGGCCAAAGAGACACCAGCAACATGAGAATTGGTGTGAGAACTAAAGCGAGAAAGCATCCGTTGAGGAGCGAGTACCGGGCGTCCTGAATGTCATCACGCCCATGCGCTTGCGCGACGAAAGTGTCCAGCCCGAGCAGAAGCCCGCCCCCAAAAATCGCCACACTGTGGTAGAGACTTTGGCCGAGGCCGGTCGCTCCAATCGCGATCGCGCTATTCGGCAAACGCCCCACCATGATCGTGTCCACAACCCCCATGCTCATCCAACCAATTTCGGCAAACACCAGCGGCAGAGCCAGGCGCAAAGTCGGACGGAACTCCCGGCGCAAGGCTTCGAAGGCTCCGATATCGATGCTGAGAACCATCACTTTATGTGAACGATTTAAGCGGGATCGCGATTGAAAATCAAAGCGCTCGGGTTCCCGTTCTTGCTAAGGACGCGAGTAACCCAATCGGCGCCTGCCTGGGCAAAATTGCCGAGTCCTCCGCGCTTTCACGCGCGGCACAGCGCAGCCTTGAAAATCCTTGCTCGGCCGATTTTCAGCGCCGTGTTTGACAACAAATCATCCGGAGTCTCATTCTCCTTGCTGTGAGCAAGTCAGAACAGGAACTGGATCGCATGCTGCACGCCATTGCCGATCCTATGCGACGGCGCATTCTGAAAGCGCTAAAAGAACGCGGCGGCTGTTCGCTCGGAAAGGATATAGGCTTATGTGCCTCTGACGTCGAGGCACGGGTGCAGCTTTCGCAATCGACGGTTTCCCATCACATGGCCATTCTCACCAAAGCCGGGCTTGTGAACGCGACAAAACTGGGCCTGTGGATGTGGTATCGGCGAGACGAGACTGCCATTCGGGAGTTGGCGCGAGCGTTGCGCGAGCGGTTGTGAGTCGCTCTGCAACTACAGCGCTACACAGACTCGTAACGCCCGCATTCATTCTGCGTTATTTACGGTCCGCAGAAGTGCAGTTTCGACAAGGCTTACTAGAATTATTGGCGCGACCTGCTTAAACCGTGGCAGCGTGAGCTTCCTGCAGAAGTCGCCTGCTTTGGGAAATCAGATCGGCGACTTCAAACGGCTTCACGAGATGAGGCAGATGTTTCTCTTGCAGAAAGCTGCGCATTTCCGGCTCGATCGCGGTCGAAAACGTGAACAGCAAACGCTTTTCCAGGCCCGGACACTTCTCGCCAACAAGCTGATAGATATCCTGCGCGTTTCGCTTTCCGGGTAATTTGCCATTGATGATCAGCGCGTCGAACGAATGCCGCAACAGTTGGCTCTCGAGCTCATCAGCATTCATCAATGTGACGATCTGAGCCCCCGCCCCGGCCAGCACGTCGCGCTCAAACTCCATGACCGCATCCTCGTCTTCGACGAGGAGGATGTGACCTTCAATGGCCGATTCGCGCCGCGGCGCTGCAGGAGCTTGCGCCAGCTGCCCCTGGCCACCGGCAGGCAGGCGCACTTCGATGATCGCGCCTTTCCGATCATGATTGCGCGCCAGGATCTCGCCGCCATGTTCTTTGATAATTCCATAACAAATGCTTAAACCAAGACCCGTGCCTTTGCCAACATTCTTGGTGGTGTAGAAGGGGTCAAAAATGCGATTCGGCTCCTTAATGCCCGGACCAGAATCCAGGAATTCAGCGTGTACGTATCTGTCTTTTCCGTAGACGCGAATTTTGAGCGTGCCTCCACGGCCGATTTCCAGCATCGCGTCGACGGCATTATTGATGATGTTCAAAAATACCTGTTCGAGTTGATGAGGATCGGCGGTGACAGCAGGGATGGAGGTTTCGACTTCTCGCTCGAGCTTAATGTCGTTGACTTTCAAGTCATAATCGCGAAGCGCCAGAGTTTCGTCCACGACCTTGCAAATGTCGACCTGCTGTTTGTGCGGCTTGCGCTGGCGGGCAAAGGAAAGCAGGTTCTGCACAACGCGATGCGTGCGCTGGGCTTGTTTGAACAACTTGGCGACAAAATCGGTGGCCCTTTCGCCCAGGTTTTCGGTCTCCAGCAATTGCGCATAGCCCAGAATCGCAGTTAATGGGTTGTTCAACTCATGCGCGACACCCGAGATCAGTTGGCCGACAGCGGACATCTTTTCGCTCTGCAGCAGCTGCTCCTGAGTGCGCCGCAAATCGTCATAGGCTCGGCAGGTCTGCTCGTACAGACGCACCTTTTCGATCGTGGTGGATAACTGGCGGCCGATCGCGACAAGCAAGTTCTCGTCATTCGCGCTGTATTCACGATTTTCGCCGCTGCTGATGCCGATAATGCCCACGGCCTTGTCCTTGCCCCAAAGCAGTACCCATATCCAGGAGCGGCGATCCTCCGGGCGAACAAATTCGGCAACTGCGACCGGCAAGTGAGGGAAGTATTCTGGTGTGATCACTTCGGCGCGCGAGCGGGTTACGAGTTCTCCGAACCCTTCGGGAAACTTGATCTCGGAAACCCGGGCACGATCCGTGGTGCGCTGGCCCCATACCGCGCGGCGGCGGAAGCTAACGTCATCTTCTTCCGAGAGGTAGATTGAGCCTGTCTCAGCGGCCAGCAGAGAGACTACCTGTCGAAGCGTAAGGTTCAGGATCTCGTCCAAGTCGAACGATTGGGTCGCGATCACCGCCATCGCATTTAGCGCATTCAATTCACGATTGCGCCTACGGATCTCATCTTCTGCCCGCTTCTTTTCCGTGATATCGAGCAGGAAGCCCTGGTAGCGGTCGATCCTGCCCTCCCCATTGCGGGTCGCAAAACTGCTCTCCATAGCGGTGAGCAAGGTGCCATCCTTGCGCCGCAGAGTGACTTCGAAATTGCGGACATAATTGTTGAGTTCGACTTCACGGCGAAACACTTCGCGTTGTTCGGCGGAAGCGTAAAGCTCGGCGTCAACGTTGAGCGCTATCAATTCTTCGCGGCTGGTGTGTCCCAGCATGCGCATGAAAGCATCGTTGCAGTCGAGTAGTTTGCCTTCGGGGGTTGCTACAAAAACGCCTTCCTGAACCTGCTCAAATAGCAGTCGATACTTTTCCTCGGCTACCCGGCGATCGGTCGTATCCCGCACTACGTGGATGGTGCCCTTCTGCATGCCTCCTTGTTCAGCATAGGAGGATGTGGAGACCATGGAGAAACCTCCGAAGCACGGGTCCGGCCCCTCATAGAATTCCTGTTTCGTGCTTTCGCAGTAAGGGCAACCTGTCCATGATTTTTGATTCCGCGGCAACACTTCTTCACAAGTCTTCCCGACTACATCGGCGGGCGCCTGGCCGAGTAATGCGAGCAGAGCATGATTCGCCTTCATGATGCGGAACTCGGCATCGTGCAACAGGACACAATCGTGGATGGAATCGAAAGTATTGGTCCATTGACGATGCGAGCGCAAAATCTGCTCCACCAGCCGGAGGTTCTCAACTGCCAGACCGATCTGGTGCGCCGTGGTGCTGAGAAACTCCAGTTCTTCAGGAGCATAGGAAATCCGGCGGCGACTTCCTAAAGTCAGAACCCCTATCACTGACTTCTTGCCGAGTACCGGTACTACAACGAGGTGATGAAAACCTTCTGCCCTCATTGCCGGGCGAACGTCTTCCCCCGATTCGGAGACTTTTAAGATGACCGGTTTGGCCTTCCGCAGCGCCTCTCCCATAGGCATTAAGATGGGCAGCGATCCGCACTCGCGCACCGCAGTAGGAGAGAGCCCAATATGCTGGCTGATCACCATACGATCACCTTCGAGCAAACGGAACCAGGCCGCTCTTGCGCCTACCAGCGCTTGTAATTCTTCCAGAGCCGTCACCATCATGGGGCCGTGCTGCTGTGCGCGGGTGATGCTGCTGGTAAGGGCGTTGACCACCGCCAGGCGCCGGGTACGCAGCTTGTAATCGTCGAAGACGAGCAGAAGCATGCTCAGGCCGGCGAGTAATGTCGCGATCAGCCCGGAACCGGCTGGCAGATGGAAGGTGATCGGGGTCCAGTTCAGGTGCAACATCAGAAGGCTGAAACTGAGCAGCCAGGGACCGATCTCCCATCGTGCCCAGCGAAAGCGGATCACCTGAAAGACCGCGGCGCACGCAACCACGCGATAGCCGATTTCAAGCCCGATTCGAAGCATTATGGAATCAGGCCACAGGAGAGCCCGAACCACTGAGTAAGTCACCAGGCTGACAGCCATGATCAGGAGTGGCGCCAGCGGTTTCTGTGCATGCGTGTAAACGAAAACCGCTGCTGCAAAAAGACAGACGGCCAAGACAAACTCGGCTTCGGAGATGGCGGTAAAGTAACCCGCCGAGTCCGCGATTGAGTTGCTCACGGTCCAGCGTGATACAAAATAGGCTAGCCAGCCAACGATCCAAACCAGCAAATAGCGCTCACGAAAAGTGCGGAACACCAGCAGGCTGGCGGCGAGCATGATGAGGGCAACAGACTCCTGTGCCTTCAACTTGGGGACAACTATCTCCGCGACAGCAAGCCAGCTGCACAAGATGGGTAGAGTCATCGCGATGTGGGGGGAACGCTGAGTCCCTTAATAGCACGGCTTCCCCCTTGGGGAACGGGGTTTTGGACCAGTATTGGTTACTTTAGGAATCTCGGAACTACGGTAGAATTGGCCGTACACTACACCAACCCCTGATGCCAGCCGAGCGCATCCTTGTTGTCGACGACGAGGAGACCATCCGCGAAATTGTGTCCTCCATGCTGTCGACTGCTGGCTATAAATGCCGGCAGGCAGCCTCTGGTGCGGAAGCTCTGGCGCTGCTCGAATCAGGCGACGAATTCGAGTTAATGCTCTCCGACCTGATGATGGCCAATCTGGATGGCATAGGGTTGTTGGAGCGCACAAAAGAAAAATTTCCTGATATGCCGGTGGTCATGGTCACTGCGGTCCACGATATTTCAGTGGCCCTGGCAGCGCTTCGCAACGGTGCCTACGACTACCTGCTGAAGCCGTTCGAGCGCGAGCAACTTCTCGCCACCGTACGACGCGCGCTGGAAAATCGACGCTTAAAACTGGAGAACCGCGCCTATCAGACTAATCTCGAAGCCCTGGTTGCGGCCCGCACTCAGGAACTGGAAAAAAAGAACGAGGAATTAAAGCGCTCCTACGACATCACCCTCGAAGTGTTGGGCGGCGCGCTCGACATGAAAGACGCCGAAACCGAAGGGCATTCCCGGCGAGTTACCGCCTTCACCATGGCCATTGCACTGAAGATCGGACTGCCCCGAAACGAAGTCGACATAATTGCGCGTGGAGCATTCCTGCACGATATCGGAAAAATGGCGATTCCGGATGCCATTCTGCGCAAGCCCGGCGCCCTGGATCCCTCGGAAGTGCTCATCATGCGGGAGCATTGCTACCGCGGGTATCAAATTCTGAAGAATATTCCCTTTCTGCAAGAAGCCGCCGAGATCGTTTACGCTCACCAGGAGCACTATGACGGCACCGGCTATCCTCGAGGACTGAGAGGAAATCAGATCCCCTTGGGCGCTCGCATATTTGCGGTGGCTGACACCCTGGACGCGATTACCTCCGACCGACCGTATCGTAAAGGGAAGCCGGTGGAGGCTGCGGTTAAGGAAATCCAGCGATGCGCCGGAACCCAATTTGACCCCGACGTGGTCCAAACCTTCCTTTCGATGCCCGAAAACATTTGGGATGACCTGCGGCAGCAGATTGATTCATCGACGAACCAGATCGCCTATTCCGCAACGGCAAAGGGATCAGCTTAAGCTTAAGCTTCAGGGACATGTCCTGCCGGGGTAGGTTGGCCGAAAGGCTGGGACACAAAAAGCAAGGGGCGCTCAAGAAAACCTCTGGCCGAAGTTATTCTCTGGAGCGCCCCGTTGCGCGCCACTTCGTCTAAGAGGTTTTAAGCATCCGCCCTGCCAATCGCAAGCGCCTGAAAACAAACAGTCACCTCCCGCAGGTGACTGGTAATTTTGCGCCCCCGCTCGGAAAGATTTACTCCAGAGCGGCTGGTGGCACGCTTCGGTCCGAAAACCTCTGTTGAAAAAAATGCTTCCGCTTGCCGCGTATTCCGCCACCAGCGCCGAAGGCGCCTTCTCATATGCCCAACGTTGGTAGTGGATTTCTTGGCCGGGATGCGGGGCCTTTTTTGCGTGAGACTAAGGGATAGCACCGAGTATCCCAACGGTCAACTGGCCACTCGGAGAGAGCGTTAATTTCCACACCTATTCAGAAGTACGATTGCGGAAGCATACCAAGGATAAAAATGGCTGCCCTGTATTTCTGGTTGAAATGCGGGGCGTTTTTATTGCAGAACGCAGACTGACCCCAGCGATGCCTGGGTGTCGTCTCAGGGACGGAATCCTGTCGGGGCACAGCTTTTTCTAACTTTCAGAGGCCATTCGCAGTATGATCCGGGGCCCGCGAGAATGGGACTCTGGATGCCCATGTTCGTGCTAGGGAGAGGCGCGAGGGGCGTCCAGAGTTCCTCCGCCAAATTCATTAGCCTGCCCTGCGAGAAGGAGCGCAGACGGGAAGGGGGAGGCACTGTCACAAGACCCTGAGCCGTCCACGCCTCAGGAATTGTCCCGCCTGCTACTTACCTGTGTCAAAATCAGAAGTACATCACGCCTATGTGGTGAATCTTTATGCCGCCGTCTGTTCCATCAGGGCATACAGCTCCGCGCGAATTTGATAGACCCGCTCTCGCAACTCCTGATGTTTCGCGCTGTCTCTGGGGAGTGACACTTTGTGGTGAAATATTGACGATTGTGCCTGCTCTACAAGCTCAAGCTGGAAGGCTTTCACACTGTGGAGAGGTACTCGTATTCCATTGTCAGCTCCGCCGCAGAAAAAAAGGACTGCCACAAAATTGATGACAACCACCACTGCCGCAATCTCAACCCAGTTTGTTAGTGTCATACTGCCTCTGCTAAGTGCTTCCAGACCCCTTTTTGTGAGTAGATAGAGTTTTCGATACGCAACATAGCCGCGTTCTCTTGGCCAACCGTACTGAACTCCACTTCACTTGTAGACTACCGAGTCATTTGAACGTTCTATTTTTACCTGGGCAATTCTGTGACCAACCATTTCCAACACAGTAAATTTCAGGCCCTCGTGGATGAACTGTTTTCCGGGACAAGGAATTTGCTGCAGTTTTTCCAGTACAAATCCTGCCAGTGTCTGAGATCTTCCACGTGGCAAGACGATGCGATATTCGGTCTCAAGATCGCGTAAGTTGATTGATCCCTCAAGCACGCGTGGGGTCTCCAGAGCCATTGAGGATTCTTTCACGCTATCAAATTCATCTTCGATCTCGCCCAATAGCTGTTCCAAAACGTCGGCAAGAGTGATGAGTCCAAGAGTCGAACCAAATTCATCCACGACTACCGCTAGGTGGCGCTTCTGTCTTTTGAACTCCCGCAAGACATTCGATAATTTTGTGTTCGCCGGAAGGATCATAGGGGTTCGCATCAACTCGGAGGCTTGCCGGGGCAGCAATTCTGCTGGCAAAGAGGTTGGGTTTTCTTCCGCTCTATGCGCTAGATGCGCGATAAGGTCTTTGGCGTATAAGATTCCGACGATATGTTCGCGGCCCAGAGTAGCATCGTAGAGCGGCACTCGCGAACGCTGCTCGCGGGCTAAGCGGGACAATGCTTGCCTACCCGTGGTGTCAGTAGGCAAGGTAACTGCATTGCGATAGGCCACCATCACCTCTCCCGCCCTCGTTTTTTCAAGCTCCAAAGTTTTACGGATTATCTCCTCCTGAAGCGGCGGCACAAGGCCGAGGCGACGGCTTTCCCCAATGATCAACATCAACTCCTCCGGAGAATGCACATTTAGTTCGCCTACAGGATGCATTCGTAAGGCACGGAGGGCTGCGGCGGCGGATTTGCTCATCAGGTACAGGGCTGGCCGAGAGAGCACCATGAAGACATTCATAGGAGCGCTAACGGCCAACGCAACTGGTTCAGTCCTTTGTAGGGCAACCGATTTGGGCACTACTTCCCCGAGAATGACGTGTAGATAAGTTATGAGGGCGAAGGCCAGTAGAATCGCAATGGCATGGGCGTATACGGCGGCGTTGGGCAAATTCCTGAATGCGACCTGCACGACACCAGCTACCACAGGCTCGCCTATCCAGCCCAGCGCAAGGCTGGCCAAAGTGATGCCGAATTGCACGGCGTTGAGAACTTCATCGAGTCGATGGTGGAGTTTTTGAAGAGCGCGAGCGCCGGTGAGTCCTGAGGCAACCAGTGCCTCTACTCGGGTCTTGCGAATGCTGACTAGAGCAAATTCGGTGGCGACGAAGAAGGCATTCGCGGCTACCAAGAGTAGTACTACCGATATCCAAAGCAGCGTGGAAACGATCATAGGAGTGGCAAAAGGGGCTCCATCACTGAATCGAACTGGCGACAGTAGAAAAGGCGTTGTTCGCGTTTGTGCCAACCAGACGTTCTGGACGGACGATACTGCCCAAGACATCGCGGAATACGCTGTGATGTTGGCGGTAATCCTGGTGCTCGTAGTCGCCACAATACGTTCTGCGGACACAAGTTGGGCAACTCGTGCTGTTTCCAGTGCGACTTCGGGCAGTTGAGCTCTTACGCCCGAAGGGCCCTGAGGCGAATGCGCAAGCGACCCGCCCTGGTGATTGCCTTCTGGCGGCAGGCAGAACTGTTTCCGTTGTAACTATATGCAACGCTGAATAGGTACGAACGGTTCGAGCAACGATTTGAGCCGAGAACCGTCACTGTGATAGACGTGATGTTTCGTCACATCTTGCGACTGCAGTCTGAGGCTCTGCTGCTTTACCACAACCGGATCAACGAAGCGGGACACCAGGGTGGGCTACTACACCGACAACGCGGGCTCCCACTGCATCATACTTCAAACATTTCCTGAGCTGCGGATGCAACATGATTGGAGAAAAGGAGATACTCAGGACGAGCGCTGGCAGCAGATCAGAAGACAACAGTCCTGCATACAGGCCCCGCCAACTGAGATCGCTCATCACGCTGCCTGTACGGCTTCTCGACTGAACAGTTGTTGACGTGCCGTGTCGCAGATCGCTATGACCGCCGGATGTTTGAGCTTCCTCTCGACTGAGATCGCGTAGAAGCGATTGCGGATGTCCTCAGTACGGCCAATCCGTTGAAGGCTGTCCTGCCGCAGTTGCTTCTCGAACACCGAGGGTATCGGAAAAATTCCTCTGCCCGCTTGTCCGAAAGCTCTCAGCAGCGCGTAGTCCTGAAACTCTCCGGCTATAACTGGGCGAACTCCGTGAGAGTCCAACCAAGAGTCGAGGCTTCTGCGGGCTGCGGTATTCTCACCCGGCAGAAGCAGCGGGGCCTGCTGGAGTGACTGCGGGAAGTCGTTTTTCAGACTCTTCGCCAATTTCGGGGTGGCCACGAATGTCGTGCCACACTCGCCCAGCAGGTGGTTGTAAGCCCTGACCTTCACACTCGGATTAATAGGCACATCGGATAACACAACGTCTAATTGATGGACAGCGAGTTGCGCCAATAACTGGTCGGAACTTCCTTCGCGGCAAATAATTCGAACCGGTTCGCGCAACCGAAATGCCGGCTCGATGAGCCATTGCGCGATCAATTTCGGTACGACGTCAACCACTCCAATGACCAGCCGCAAGGGTCTGCCGGTAGGCCGGTCCTTAACCGTGTTCATGAGCTCTTGGCCGAGCGCAAAAATCTCTTCTGCATAGCTGAATACAACGCGACCCATTTCGGTCAACACCAAATTACGGCCCGACCGAACCAGCAACTTCTCTCCGAAGTGATCCTCGAGACTACGTAGTTGGGCACTGATTGCTGGAGGAGAGACATGCAAGTCCTCGCTGGCCTTGCTGATGCTACCGGTGCGCCCCACGGCAAAGAAGTAATGCAGATGATGATAGTTCAGCCATTCCATGCTACGGGCTCGTTTAATGAAAACCTTCGGATTACTGTCAAATTATATCCTTCTGTTAAGTACCCGATCCTCCTACTGTCGGGGTGGATCCGGAGGAGAGGCTGCGGTCGCTCTATTTCCTCCTGGCCGGCGCTATGTCGAGTTTGTGTCACCTCGGGAGCAGGATTGCCTTGGTGCTGGCGTTGTCGGCCTGAAGATGCTCCTCGGGGGCATTTATGAGGTCGCCGTGGGCTGGTCGCTCGCCATTGTGGCTCTGCTGATCGCCGGTTCCACAGGGCCAAGGGTTGAAGGCTCCCGTGATTGCTAAGTAAAAGTTAACGATCTCGTCCACATTTTGTAGCTAGCATAGGCATTCCTGACGGCATCACATCGATCATTACGCATACATTGGCTCGCACGAGATCGAATGGCAAGGGCGAGTGCAAGCCTCTGCGTTAGGAAAGAGGAGGAAAATGATGCTGCGCACAGCCAAACTACTCATAACGTCTTCCATGTTAACC
>Ga0075425_100000233_pt1 | contig 50672 bp, 50 predicted proteins | sample SoiMethybrSBSTD4_FD_75300 | JGI IMG/M metagenome (GOLD analysis project Ga0075425, IMG submission 75300) | Bulk soil microbial communities from a Populus tree surrounding site in Tennessee, USA - Soil MetaG P. TD hybrid SBSTD4 | ecosystem: Environmental > Terrestrial > Soil > Tree plantation... | reverse complement strand
TGATCGTCGTCCCGCGTCTGGGCGTCGATGTGCCGATGGGAGCACGCGACCGCCGTTGGTCCGACCTCGTCACCGGACATTCCGAGACGTGCGCGACCGAACGCACCGGCGCCGACGACCCGCTGATGATCATCTATACGTCGGGCACCACCGGCCGTCCGAAGGGCGCCGTGCATTCGCACTGCGGTTTCCCGATCAAGACGGCGCAGGACATGGTCCACTGCTTCGACGTGCACCCCGGCGAGACGATGTACTGGGTGAGCGACATGGGCTGGATGATGGGCCCGTGGGAAGTGTTGGGGATGACGCTGCTCGGCGGCACGATAGTGCTCTACGACGGCGCACTCGATTTCCCCGGTCCCGATCGCTTGTGGTCGCTCGTCGAACGTCATCGTGTCAACGTGCTCGGCGTTTCGCCGACACTCATTCGATCGCTGATGCGCCACGGCGACGCGCCGGTGCGTCGCCACGATGTCGGCTCGCTGCGCATTCTCGGATCGACGGGCGAGCCGTGGAATCCCGAACCGTGGAAATGGTTCTTCGATGTCGTCGGCGGCGGACGCCTGCCGATCATCAACTACTCCGGCGGGACGGAAGTGTCGGGTGGCCTCGTCGGCGGCAACGTGATCACGCCGCTGAAGCCGGCAGCGTTCGCCGGTCCACCGCCTGGCATCGCCGCCGACGTGGTCGACGATCGCGGCCAGCCGGTTCGCAACCAGGTCGGCGAGCTGATCGTGCGAGCGCCATGGATCGGGATGACGCGTGGTTTCTGGAACGACGCCGAGCGCTACGTGCAAACTTACTGGTCGCGCTTCCCCGACATCTGGGTCCATGGCGATTGGGCCGCGATCGATGACGATGGGCTTTGGTACATCCTTGGCCGCTCCGACGACACGATCAAGATCGCCGGCAAGCGGCTCGGTCCCGCCGAAGTGGAATCGGTGCTCGTGGAGGATCCCGCGGTCGTCGAAGCGGCCGCGATCGGGATTCCGGATCCGCTCAAAGGTCAGGCGCTGGTCTGCTTCTGCGTGCTGCGCGCCGGAAGCGACGGCGCGCCGGCAGTCGCGAATCGTCTCAAGGCGCTCGTCGCCGAACGTCTCGGCAAGCCGCTTCGCCCCGAGACGATCGAATTCGTGAAAGATCTGCCGAAGACGCGCAACGCCAAGGTGATGCGCCGCGTCATTCGCGCGGCGTATGTAGGAGACCCGCTGGGTGATCTCTCGTCGCTCGAAAACCCGCAAGCGGTGGACGAGATCGCGCGCGCGCGGTCACGCACCTAGCGGAGTGACGTCGACGATCGCCGACACCGGAATCGGTCCGTAGACGTGGGGAAAGAGCTCGCTGCCGCCTTCGAGGTTTTCATATCGGACCTCGGCGTCGAGGCGCGCCGGATCGATGCGCAGAAGCAGCAACCCGGTTCGCCCCGGAAAGTGCTTTTGGACAACCCACCCGAGTTGCCGCTCCTCGGAGCAATGAATGAAACCCTCGGTCGCGAGGGAGTCGGCCGTGTAGGCGCCCGTCGCGATCGCATCGGCCCATGCCTCGGGAGTCGCGATGTGCAGAATCGCATTCACAAATCGCTACTCACAAATCACTCGCGACCTTTCATCAGCTCCGCACGCCACTTCGCGGCTTCGTCGAAGACCTCTTCGACAGCTGACCCGCTCTGAAGATCGGCGCGCAGCTTCGTCAGCGTCGCGATCAGCTCGTCGAGCGCGGCACCCAGCACGTCGGCATTGGCCGCGCACACTTCGCGCCAGCTGCTCACCGGACTCGAGGCAAGCCGGGTTGTATCTGTGAGTCCGCGGCCCGCGAGCTTAAGGCCGTCGGCGGCGGCATGGCCAACCACCTGCATCAGTGCACTTGCGGTCAACTGTGGAAGGTGGCTGACGAACGCCATCAATCGATCGTGATCGCCGGCATCCATCGTCGTCGCTCTCGCGCCGAGCCCGCGCACGAAGCGCGTCAGCCGGTCCAGTACACCGCTCGGCGTCGACGCATCGGGGGTGAAGATCCACGGCTTGCCGCGAAACAGGTCGGGACGCGCGAAACCGAACCCGCCGTGCTCGGCGCCGCCGATCGGATGCCCGCCGAGAAAGCAGCGGCCGGCCGGCAGATGCGCCGCCGCTGCCACGATGTCACGCTTGGTGCCGCCGACATCGGTGATGACCGATTCGCCCTCGAGGCGTGTGAGCTGACCGAGCAGCTGCACGTTCTGCTGCACTGGAGCGGCGAGCACGACGAGATCCGTCCGACCGATCTCGGCCACGCTCGACGCCGCGCGATCGATCGCCCCGCTGCCCGCCGCGTGTGCAAGCACCGGCGGACGATCGACCGCGACCACGCGCACCGACGGCCATCGCTCGCGCACGGCGAGAGCGATGGATCCGCCGATCAGGCCGAGGCCAACGATGGCGATCGTTTCAAACGGAGGGTCGTCGGAGGACATCAATCAACTCCCAACTTCCAATTCCCAACTCCCAAATGAGGCACGGAGTTTCTTGGGAGTTGGGAGTTGGATCTTGGGAGTTTCGCGCGCCGTTATCTCGCCCACCCACGGCGCGCGACCGGTTCCAGACAGATGCTGCGACCGATCGCCGGCGCGATGATGCGCAACTCCGCCATCAGCCGATCGAACATCGCAGGGAACATCGATTGCGCACCGTCGCTGAGCGCGCGATCGGGATCGTTGTGCACCTCGATGATCAGGCCGTCGGCGCCCGCAGCAACCGCCGCGCGCGCCAGCTGCGCCACCATGTCGCGACGCCCGGCGCCATGGCTCGGGTCCGCAACGATCGGCAGGTGACTCAGCTTCTTGACCACCGGAATCGCGGAGATGTCGAACGTGTTGCGCGTCGCGGTCTCGAACGTGCGGATGCCGCGCTCGCAGAGGATGACATCGTTGTTGCCGCCGGCGAGGATGTACTCCGCCGACAGCAGCCACTCTTCGATCGTCGCCGAGATGCCGCGCTTCAGGAGCACCGGCTTGCGCACGTGCCCCAGTTCGCGGAGCAAGGTGAAGTTCTGCATGTTGCGCGCGCCGACCTGGAAGATGTCGCAGTACTTGCTGATCAACTCGATCTGGCTGATGTCCATCACCTCGGAGATCAGCTTCAGGTTGTGCGCGTCGGCGGCGCGGCGCAGCATCTGCAGGCCCGGCTCGCCGAGGCCCTGAAAGCTGTAGGGAGAACTGCGTGGCTTGAACGCACCACCGCGCAGGATCTTCGCGCCTGCGCGTTTCACCGCCGCGGCGCTGGCCATCACCTGCTCTTCAGTCTCGGCAGAGCATGGACCGGCCATGACGATCACTTCGTCGCCGCCTATTCGCACATCGTCCAGCGTGACGATGGTGTCTTCGGGCTTGAACGCGCGGCTGGCGCGTTTGTAGGGCTCGGTGATGCGCAGCACCTCGTGCACGCCGTCGAGGATTCCGATCAGCTCGGAATCGATCTTGTGGGCGCCGACCACGCCAAGGACGGTGCGGGTCGCGCCCGAGGAGCGATGCACGTCCATGCCCAGTTCAATGAGGCGCGCGATCACGGCATCGATCTGCGTCTCGGTGGCCCGTTCTTTCATCACCACGACCATTGTTATTCTCCGATTGATGAACCATCGCGGCGTTCGCTCGCCGCGCGCTCCGCTCGTCTCGCCTCGTCGATAATGCGCTCGAAGATCCTCACCACTGCCTCGGCGGTCAGCGGCCCCGATAGTTCGGTCGCCGACTTCCGCACGCCGCTGAGCACCTGCGCCTCGCGCTCGGGTTGATAAATGGGAACGCCGGCCTCGTGCTTCAACCGGCCGACTTCAACGGCGCATGCGACACGCACGTTGAGCAGCCGCACGAGCTGCTCATCGATCACGTCGATGCGGGCGCGCAATTCCTCGATGGTCAGGACTTCAGCCAACGCACGTACTCCTCTACCCGGGTGTCGAGATCCGCCGACGATCCCGCTTCAGCGATGATGCTCACGAGCGAGCTTCCGACGACGGCGGCATCCGCCCACCGGCCAACTTCACGCACATGCTCGGGTCGGGAAATGCCAAACCCGAGCGCCACCGGCAGGTCGCTGACGCGACGAATGCGTTCCACCATGCCCTGCGCGCCGTCGGCGAGACGGTCGCGAGCGCCAGTGACGCCCAGACGCGAGATCGCATACAGAAAACCGCTGCCAAGTGCTGCGGCCTTTCGCATGCGTTCGTCGGTCGTCGTCGGGCTGAGCAGGAGAATTGTATCAATCCCCCGCTGACTCAGCATGTTTCGCGAGTCGTCGGCCTCCTCGATGGGCAGGTCGAGCACGAGGACGCCATCCACGCCCACTTCGCGGGCGCGGTCCGCGAAGCGCTCGGCACCGAAGCGCAGAATCGGGTTCGCGTAGCTGAAGATCACCACCGGAGCGCGCACGTCGTCGCGGACGCAGCCGACCAGATCGAGCACCTTCGTGAGGGTGGTGCCGGCGGCCAGCGCCCGCTCGGTGGCTCGCTGAATGACAGGACCATCGGCGAGCGGATCGGAGAATGGCACTCCGACTTCGAGGACATCCGCACCTGCCCGATCGAGCGCTCGCAGGATACCCGCCGTGCGCGGCACATCGGGATCGCCGGCCGTCACGTAGGTGACAAGGCCGGGAGCGCCCTGCGCGCGAACACGTGCAAACGTTTCGGCGATACGACTCATTTGAGCGCCTCGATCACGCTCTGCACGTCTTTGTCGCCGCGGCCGGAGAGATTAATCAGGATGATCGTGCCCTCGTCCACCTTCTTCGCCAGCTGCATCGTGTACGCGACGGCATGCGCCGATTCGAGCGCCGGCAGAATCCCTTCGTATCGCGCCAGCGCTTGGAAACCCTCGAGCGCTTCAGCGTCGGTCACGTATCCGTACTCGGTGCGTCCGAGATCGCGAAGCCACGCGTGCTCGGGTCCGACGGCCGCGTAATCGAGTCCCGCGGAGATCGAGTGCGTCAGCTCGATGTTGCCGGCCTCGTCCTGCAGCACGAACGTGCGCGTGCCTTGCAGCACACCGGTACTTCCTCCGGCAAAGCGCGCCGCGTGACGACCGGGCGCAATGCGTTCACCACCGGCTTCGACACCGATCAGCCTCACGTCGCGATCCTCGACGAAAGCATCGAACATCCCGATCGCGTTGCTTCCGCCGCCGACGCAGGCGACGATGATGTGCGGCAGACGTCCGACCTGATCGAGCATCTGCTGTCGCGCTTCCCTTCCGATCACCGATTGGAATTCGCGAACCATCAGCGGGTAGGGATGCGGGCCAAGGGCCGATCCGAGCAGGTAGTAGGTATCGCCGACGTTGGTCACCCAGTCGCGCATGGCCTCGTTGATCGCGTCCTTCAGTGTCTTGGCGCCGGCGTCGACGCGGCGCACCGTGGCACCGAGGAGCTCCATGCGAACGACGTTGAGGGCCTGGCGTCGCATGTCTTCAGCGCCCATGTAGACGTGGCACTCGAGGCCGAGCAGCGCGCACGCGGCCGCCGTGGCGACACCGTGCTGTCCCGCGCCGGTCTCGGCAACGACACGGGTCTTCCCCATGCGCTTCGCGAGCAGGGCCTGCCCGAGCGAGTTGTTGATCTTGTGCGCGCCGGTGTGCGCGAGGTCCTCGCGCTTGAGCAGAATGCGAACGCCCTTCGTGCCGATCGCCTCGACGAGCCGCCGCGTTTCGTAGAGCGGCGTCGGCCGTCCGACGAAGTGCTTCAACAACTGCTCGAACTCGGCTCCGAAAGAGGGATCCGCGCGCGCCGCCAGATAGCCGGCGGTCAACTCCTCGATCGGCGCGACGAGCGTTTCGGGCACGAAGCGTCCGCCGTACTCGCCGAAGTAGCCGCGCGCATCGGGGTCGCGGCGGCCGTAGCGTGTGCGTTCAGCAAAGAGAGTGCTCACATCAATCACCGATGCGCGTATGCCGCACGCGCGTTCTTGAGAAATCGCGACACCTTGTCGAAGTCCTTCACGCCAGGCGACGCTTCCACGCCGCTCGACACATCAACACCGTACGGGCGGACGGTCATGATCGCTTCCTCGATGTTGTCCGGCGTCAACCCGCCGGCGAGCACCAGACGCCGCTCGCGCGCGACGTGTGCGGCGCGCGACCAGTCGACCACTTCGCCGGTGCCGCCGCGCCGAACGGGATCGGCCTTGTCGAGCAGCAGGGTCGTGTCCTGCGGCCAGTCGTGTGACACGTCGATCACGTTGTCGAGCGTCGTCGAGCGGAAGATCGGCATGTCGATCGCGTCGACATACGTCGGCGGCTCGTCGCCGTGCAGTTGCACCACGCGGATGCCGGTCGTCTTCACCACATCGCGAATCTCGTCGACCGGCGCGTTCACGAACACACCAACCGTGAGCACCGTCGGCGGCAGCGTCGCGGCGATCTCGGCGGCGATGGCCGTGTCGACGCGGCGCGGACTGCTCGGCCAGAACACCATGCCGATCGCGGTCGCCCCTTCACGCACGGCAAAGAGCGCGTCGGTCAGCCGCGTGATCCCGCAGATCTTGAAAATGGGGTCGGAGGTCATTTGTCGAGGACACTCCCTGTCGGATGGCCGTCACTGTCCTCGACAAATGACCTCCGACCCCATTTCAGTTCTTGGATCGCTTTCGCGGGGTCGGGAGCGGTCATGAAGCGCTCGCCGATCAGAAACGCCTTGTAGCCGGCCGCGGCCAATCGCTCGAGATCGGCTCGCGTCTGCAGACCACTCTCGCTGACGCCGACCACGTGCGCCGGCATGCGCGCCGCCAGACGGTCCGAAGCTTCGACGTCCACCGCCAGCGTGCGCAGGTTGCGGTTGTTGACGCCGATCAACCGTGCCCCGCAATCGATCGCTCGCGACAGCTCCTCCTCGTCATGCACTTCGACGAGAGCGGCCAATCCCAGTGCAGCCGCCCGTTCGCGCAGGGCGACGAGCTCGCGCTGCTCGAGCGCGGCCACGATCAGCAGCACGGCGTCGGCACCGGCAGCACGCGCCTCGAGCAGCTGATAGTCGTCGACGACGAAGTCCTTGCGCAGCAGCGGAAGCGAGACGACCGCCCGTACAGCGGTGAGATGCGCGAGCGCGCCATCGAAGAACGTCGGCTCGGTGAGCACGGAGATCGCCACGGCGCCGCCGGCCTCGTACTGTTTCGCGATCGCCACCGGATCGTAATCGGGTGCCAGCACCCCGCGCGACGGCGATCGACGCTTGCACTCGGCGATGACGTTGACGCGCCCCTCCATGCCCAACGCCGCCTCGAAACGATCTCCACGGGGCGTCAAGTCGGCCGCCACTTTCTCGAGCGCGGCAGTGCTCACCTGCGATCGCCTCACCTCGGTGATCCGCTGCGTGGCCGCAACGATCGCGCGCAGGAGATCGGGCGCCGTCGTCACGCGACCACCTCGGAATGCGACAGACGCGCCATCGCGGCAAGCGTCTCGCGCGCCGCCCGCGAATCGATCGCCTTGTGCGCGAGCCTGATGCCCTCCGCGACGGAGCTCGCCTTACCCGCCACGAACAACGCCGCACCCGCATTCAACGCCACGACATCGCGATGTGCACCTGGCCGGCCGTCGAGAACCTGCCCGACGATCGCGGCGTTCTCGGTCGCGTCGCCGCCGCGCAGATCACCGGCCGAGGCTTTGGCGACATTGAAGTCTGCCGGATGGATGTAAAACGTGTTGACCGATCCCTCTCGACACTCGGAGACCTTCGTGTGGCCCGTGGTCGAGATCTCGTCGATGCCGTCAGCGCCATGCACGACCCAGGCGCGGCTCGATCCCAGCATCATGAGCGCTCGCGCGATTGGCTCGGTCAGCTCCGATCGCGGCACACCGACGATCTGCCGCGTCGCACCAGCGGGATTCGTCAACGGCCCCAGCAGGTTGAACACCGTGCGGATGCCGAGCTCGCGCCGCGTCGGTCCGGCACGTTTCATCGCCGGATGGAACGTCGGCGCGAAGAAGAACGCAATCCCCGCTTCGGCGAGCGTGCGCTCGACGGCTGCGGGCGTCGCGGCCACGTTCACGCCAAGCTGCTCGAACACATCCGCGCTGCCGCAGCGGCTCGACACCGATCGGTTCCCATGCTTCGCGACGGTGACACCACAGGCGGCGACGACAATTGCCGCTGCCGACGAGATGTTGAACGTGCCCGATCGATCGCCACCGGTCCCGCAGGTGTCGAAGACATCGCTCACTGGCCGCGACAGCTTCACCGCGTGCGCGCGCATCGTCCGTGCGAAGCCGACGATCTCGGCCGGCCGCTCGCCTTTCATCGCCATCGCCGACAGAATGCCGCCGAGCGCCGCAGGCGCGGCTCGCCCCTCCATCACCTCCTGCATGACGGCGGACGCTTCCTCCGTCGTCAGATCCTCGTGGCGCACGAGCTTCTCTAAAAGCGCAGTGAACATCAGAGGTCCAGGAAGTTGCGGAGAATGCGCCGCCCCTCTTCGGTGAGCACCGACTCGGGGTGGAACTGCACGCCGTGCACTTGATACGTCCGATGACGAACCGCCATGACGGTGCCGTCTTCTTTCGTGCGTGCCGCCACCTCGAGATCCGCGGGCACGCTGTCACTCGCAATCACGAGCGAGTGATAGCGCCCGGCCAGAAAGGGCTCGTTGATCCCCGAGAAAACGCCCTTCTTGTCATGAACGACCGTCGACGTCTTGCCATGCATCGGCGTCGACGCACGGCACACCGTGCCGCCATACACCATTCCGATCGCCTGATGCCCGAGGCACACGCCGAGGATGGGCGTGGTGGGACCGAAGCGGCGGATGACGTCGGGCGTGATACCCGCGTCCTCGGGACGACCAGGGCCGGGCGAGATCAGGATCTGGTCCGGGGCCATCGTTTCAATCTCGTCCAGCGTGACCTGGTCGTTGCGGCGCACGCGCACCTCCGCGCCCAACTCGCCCAGGTACTGGACCAGGTTGTAGGTAAACGAATCGTAGTTGTCGATGACCAAGACCATTTGTCCGCCTAAAGCCCCTCTTGCGCGATCTCCAATGCCCGAATCACGGCTCGCGCCTTGTCGCGGGTTTCTTCGTACTCTGCCGCCGGATTCGAATCGGCCACGATTCCTGCGCCTGCCTGAACGTAGGCGCGCCCGTTTTCGATCAGCACGGTGCGTATCGTGATGCAGAAATCGAGATTGCCGGCGAAATCCAGATAACCCACCGCCCCTGCGTAGACTCCACGACGACGGTTCTCGAGCTCGGAGACGATTTCCATGGCGCGCACCTTCGGCGCGCCGGATACGGTTCCAGCTGGAAAGCACGCCACGAGCGCATCAAGTCGATCGTGCTGCGAGTCGAGCTTCCCTTCGACGATCGACACCAGGTGCATCACGTGCGAGTAGCGCTCGAGCGCCATGTAGGTCGGCACGCGCACGGTGCCGTACTCAGAGACGCGCCCCACGTCGTTGCGACCGAGATCGACGAGCATCACGTGCTCGGCGCGTTCCTTCTCGTTGCGCTTGAGTTCCTCAGCGAGGCGGACGTCCTCTTCTTCCGTGCGACCGCGCGGCCGCGTTCCGGCGATGGGGTGTGTCTCGACGCGCCGTCCTTCAACGCGAACCAGCATCTCGGGCGACGATCCGACGATCGATCGACTCCCGACGCGGAGGAAATACATGTAGGGCGACGGGTTCACATGACGGAGCGCGCGATACACAGTGAACGGATCCGCGGCCAGCGGCGCTTCGAACCGCTGCGACAGAACCACCTGGTAGATGTCGCCGGCCGCGATGTACTCCTTCGCCGTGCGCACCATCTGCTCGAACTCCGCCTTGCTGACGTTGGAGGTCACTTGCAGCGCCTCCCCATCGGTCCGCGGCGGCTTCGACAGCGCGCGCTCCAGCTCGCGCTCGACGAACTCGATCTTCGCGCACGCGAACTGGTAGAGCGATTCGAGCTCCTCGTCCCCGGTAATGCGTGCGTTGGCGATGATGAGAATGCGATGCCGCACGTGATCGAAGGCCAGCACCGTGTCGAACAACATGAACGCCGCTTCATCGTCGACCGCGGTGGTCTCCTGCAGCTTCACCGGCTCGAACCACGCGGCGGCGTCGTAGCCGAGATAGCCGACCGCACCGCCGGTGAACCGCGGGAGGCCAGGAACGAACGGCGCGTGGAAACCGGCCATCAGCTCGCGCGCCGCGGCGATGAAGGTTTGATCGGATGCCGTGGTTTCCCCGGCGCGATCGACGATCGTCTTGCCGCCCTTTGACCGCAGGATGAGGAACGGATCCTTCCCGAGGAACGAGTAGCGTCCGACATGCTCGCCCCCCTCGACCGACTCGAGCAGGAACGCGTAGTCGGAGTGCTCGGCGATCTTCAGGAACGCCGACACTGGCGTGAGCAGGTCAGCGACGATCTCCTTGTAGACCGGCACGAACGTGCCCCGCTGCGCCAGCTCTTTGAATTCGTCGAAGCTCGTGATCTTCATCCGTTCAGTTGTCGCCAGCATTCGACACCTTCCTGCGAATCGCCTCTGCCATCACCCCGTGAACCGGCTTCTGTCCCGTCCACCATTCGAACTGACGCTCCGCTTGCGCGATCAGCATCGGTAGCCCGTCGAGCGCTCGGCAGCCGACCGCGCGGGCATCGCGAATCAGGGCCGATTCCTGTGGACCGTACGTCAGGTCGTAGACGAATCGGCCGGTGATGCGATCCCGTGGTAGCGGCGATACCTCACTCGCACCCACGCCGCCGAGCGGCGTGCAGTTCACCAGCAGATCCCACGACTCGGCTGCCGGCGGCCATTCCCCGGCGTTCACACCAAGCGCCTGTGCAAGGTCGCGTGCTTGATCGCCGCGTCGCGCGTGCACGGTGACAATGGCACCACGCGACCGAAGCGCAACGACCACCGCGCGCGCGGCGCCACCAGCCCCCAGCACCGAAGCGCGAATGCCGTCGAGGGCACCGTACGCGTTCTCGAGCGGTGCGAGAAATCCGCCCACATCGGTGTTGGTCGCCTCCCATCCACCATCGCCTCTGCGAATCGTGTTGGCGGCGCCGACGGTGCGTGTCAGATCGTCGGCGCTCGATGCAGCACGAAGCGCATCGCCCTTGTAGGGGATCGTCACGCTCGCCCCGTCGATGCCAAGTGCGGCGGCGAATGCCAGGAAGTCGTCGAAATCTGCCGCCCGCAGCGGTATGTAGACGCCATCGATGCCCGCTGCGCACAAGGCGGCGTTGTGCATGACCGGCGAGAACGAATGCAACGCGTTGGTGCTGACAACGCCGAAGAGACGCGTGGCCGGTCCGACGCGGCGAAAGAGAAAGTCCTCGATCATGCGTCGCGCCGGAATCTGGCCCGGTGCCACGCCGTGACCCGCATACGACCACACCGATCCGTAACGGGATGCCAGCAACCGTGAGGGCACACCCGCGTCGCCCATCGCGATCACAATCGCGTTGCCGCTCTTCGCCGCTTGCATCAGCGGCAATGTGTCGGTGAGCTTCGTGGCCGTAACCGCGATCTTGATGAGACCGGTTCCCGCAGCCCGCATCCGTCGAGCGCGATCGTCCACATCCGAGGGGACGCCATCGAAGTCGTGCGACGACAGCACGATGCGATCGGGCTGCAGTGCAATGAGATCGCTGAACCCCGCGCGCCATTCCACATCGACGTAGTCGGCGCCGCAACTGATCGCTTGCGCAAGGATCGCCCGCCGATCGGGTTCGCTGCCCTCGAATGCACCACCTTCCCACTGCGGACGGCACGTGACGATCGCCGGCCGTGAGCGGCCATGCAGCGCGGCCGCGACGTCGAGATCGGCGACGCCGTCGAGACGCAGCTCGACCATGTCGCCCGACGTCGCGCGGTCGCGCGCGGCGAGCAGTTCGGCCATCGACCGGCCGGTCACGGTTTCGACGAGTAGGGCCATAAAAGAAAAACGCCTCTTCAACCGATTGGCTGAAGAGGCGTTGAGATCTTTCCGAGTGTTCTGCGCGTGTCTTAGACGCTGGCAGTCGCCTCCTCAGTCGCGGTCCCGTACCACCACCAATAGCTGGCGTAGGCGGGCCGCACGAAGAAGCTAAAAGAATGCCGCATCGAAGACAAACTCGGTGTGCCGACGGTACTTCAGCGGCCGATAAGCTGTCAAGACGCGATCACGTGAATTCACGCGATTTCGCGCGTGCACACGACGAAAAGGCGCGGTGGTCGAGCCAGTGATGTCTCGGCGGAGTCCTAGCAGTTTCAGAGATTTACCCGTATCATCAACCTTGAGCAGCAATCCCCCATGGATATACGTCGCGGCGCACTGATTACGGCCGTGCTCCTCGCTTTCTGCGTAGGGCTTCCGGCACAAACCCGACATTTTCCTATCGACGAAATCCGACCCGGCATGGTCGGCGTCGGCCGCACCGTCTTCAACGACGATCGCCTGGAAGATTTCAAGGTCGAGATCATCGGCGTGCTGCGCAACAGCATCGGCACGCGCCGCAATCTGATCCTGGCGCGGCTCGAGGGCGGACCGCTCGCCAACACCGGCGTCATTGCCGGGATGAGCGGCAGTCCGGTGTATATCGACGGCCGGCTGGTCGGTGCCGTGTCGTATTCACTCGGGCAGTTCCCAAAAGAAGCGATTGCCGGCATCACGCCGATCGAAGAGATGCGCGAGGATGCCACGCTGCCGGGACCGCGGCGCCAGGCGGCGCGAGTCGACCTGCCTCTGCCGCTGACACAAGAAGGACTGCGGGCCTCACTGCGCCAGGCATTTTCGTGGATGCGTCCATTTGCCGACAGCCCTGCTGATGTGCAGGTGCTCGGCGGCGATGCCTCGGTCGTCAACGCGGGCATGGGCACGATGCTGCGCCCAATCGCCACGCCGCTCACGCTTGGCGGTTTCGAGCCCGGTGTCATCGATCCGATTGCCCTCGCATTCCGCGATCAAGGTTTCCTGCCGATCATGGCGGGATCGCTGCAAGGACCAGGGCCCGCGCCGATCACTGCCGCCGCGGCACCGCGGCTCCGACCCGGCGATCCGATCGGCGTCGCGCTGCTCAACGGCGATCTCGAAGTTGGCGCGACCGGCACCGTGACCGATGTCGACGGCGATCACGTGTATGCGTTTGGCCATCCGTTCTATGGACTCGGTCCCACCGAGTTCCCGATGACCCGCGCACACGTGTTGGGGATTCTGCCCAGCCTCGCCGCGTCACAGAAGATCGCCAGCACCGGCGAGGTGATCGGCATCATCTCGCAGGATCGGGCGACAACGATTGCGGGCACGCTGGGACCGGGCCCGAAGATGATCCCGATCAAGCTGACGCTCAACTCGGAGCGCGGCACGCGCAAGACGTTCAACATCAGCATGGTCCGCGATCAACTGCTCACGCCGCTGCTCGCCTACGTCTCCATCCTCAACACGCTCACGTCGTACGAACGTCAGAACGGCGTCGGCACCTATGCGGTGAAAGGCGCCGCCACACTCAAGAAGTACGGCGAACTGTCGTTCGAGGATCTCTTCACCGGCGATCAGCCGTCGGTGGGTGCGGCCGCATCTGTCGTCGGTCCGATCAACCTGCTGCTGAGGAACGCGTTCGAAGATGTCGAGTTCGCGGGCGTCAGCCTCGAGATCGACGCCAGCGAGCAGCCGCGCAGCGCCACCCTCGAGCGGGCCTGGGTCGGCGCGACGCGGGTGAAGCCGGGATCGACCGTCGACGTGAACGTCGCGCTTCGCACGTATCGCGGTGAACAGGTCACGCGATCGGTGCCGATTCAGATTCCCGCCAACGCCCGCGGCACCGTCACGGTGATGGTGGCCGACGGTGCTCGCCTGTCGCAGTTCGAAGCGCGCGAGCTGCAGGTGCAGCCGCAGCAGTCGCGCGGCCTCCAGCAGATGATTCGGGTGCTCAACGGCGCGCGCAAGAACAACCGTCTCTACGTGCGTCTCGTCACCCGCGACGATGGCGCCGTGGTCAAGGGCGAGCCGCTGGCGGCACTGCCAGGCTCGGTCCTCGCGGTGATGGAAGCCGACCGTAACGGCGGCAGCTTCCGTCCGCTTCAGAGCGCGCTCGTCGGCGAATGGGAGATCGCACCCGGCCTTGCGGTGACCGGTGCGCGTACGCTCACTGTACCGCTCGAGGAGTGAGCGTTATCAACTCAAAAGGCAAAACTCAAAACTCAAAAAGAGCGCAGAGCGCGCACTGCGGTTTTTGCCTTTGCCTTTTTGAGTCTTGAGTTTTGAGTTTTGAGTTTGCATATGCATAGACTCCGCTTCCCCTTTATCGCTGTCGTCCTCTGTGCCTCGGCGGTCGTGGCCCACGCCGCCCTACCCACCTTCTGGCAGGTCTCCACTGAAGCCGATTTCCTGCGCGGCGAAGTCGAGAATCTGGCCATCGACTCGTTCGGCCGGCTGATGCTCGGTCCGACGTCGACGCCGATCTACGACTCCAGCGCGCCGTTCCTCTGGACCGTGGTCACGGGCTCCGATGGATCGATCTACGCCGGCAGCGGCAACGAAGGTGTGGTCTACAAGGTCGACCCGTCAGGGCGAGGCTCAACGTTCTTCGACGCGGAGGAACTCGAGGTGCACGCGCTCGCGCCCGCACCTGGAGGTGGCCTCTACGTCGGCACATCGCCTGACGGGAAGATCTACAAGGTCGACCCGACCGGCAAGAGCACGGTGTTCTTCGATCCTGCCGATCGATATATCTGGAGCCTCGTGGTCGATCGAGCGGGTAACGTCTTCGCGGCCACGGGTGACAAGGGCGCCATTTACAAGATCACGCCCGATGGCAAGGGAGCCAAGTTCTACGAGACCAAGGCGACGCATGCGATGACGCTGGCCTTCGATCGCGAGGGGCGTCTGCTCGCGGGTACCGAATCGCCCGGCCGCGTCTTCCGAATCGACAATACCGGGAAGGCGTTCGTGCTGCTCGACTCGAGCTACAACGAAGTGCGAGCGTTACGCGTCGATGGCGACGGCAACATCTATGTGGCCGCAGTGACGGGACGGCCGGCTGCAGCCGGTTCCGACCGCACGCCGCCCGCCCCTTCGTCACCCGAGCCACTATCGGCAGGAGGGCTCACACCGAATGTCACCACGGAGATCACGGTCGTCTCCGTTGCCGAGAGCGCTCCGCAGCCGATTCAGACCGGCGGCGGACCTCCCGCTCGCAGTGGTCCTACGGCAGGAGCGATCTTCCGGATTCTTCCCGATGGCGCCTCGGATCAGATCTGGGAGTCGCGTGAAGACCTGCCCTACGACGTGGCCTTCGAGCCCGGCGGCACCGTGCTCGTGGCGACGGGAAACAAGGGCAAGATCTATCGCCTTGCTGGCGATCCGCTCCAACCGACGCTCGTCGCCCGCGCCAACGCACAGCAGATCACCAGCATCGTCAGCGAGCGCGAAGGACGCGTGCTCGTGGCCACATCGAACCCCGGCAGGCTGATTCGTCTCGGCGCTGCGCGCGCCGATCGCGGCACGTATACGTCCGATGTGCGCGACGCCCAGACAGTTGCGCTCTGGGGCACGATCAAGTGGCAGGAGTCTGTCGGAGCTGGTGGTCGTGTGGAGATCGGCACTCGATCGGGCAACACCAGAACGCCCGATGAGACGTGGAGTGACTGGTCTCCCGTCTACGCCGATCACGAAGGCAGTCAGATCACGAGCCCGCGTGCGCGATATCTGCAGTGGCGCGCCGTGCTCGTCGCCGGGCGCGGCGACTCACCCGTGCTCACGTCGGTTACGGCCGCGTATCTACCGCGAAATCTGCGACCGCGAGTGACATCGATCACCGTTCAACCACCGGGCACCGTTTTCCAGCGTCCGTTCCCAACCGATCCCGAGATCGCCGGCTTCGAAGGCGACCCGCCGGATCGACGCAACGCGACCGGTCAGGGCGGCGGTTCGTCCTCGTCACCGAGTCTCGGACGACGGCAGTATCAAAAGGGCCTCCTGACGTTCATCTGGCGCGCCGAGGACGACAATCGCGACGAGCTCACCTACGATGTGTCCTATCGCCGCGAGGGCGAGACGTCGTGGAAGCCGCTGAAGTCGGGTTTGACCGAAGCCATTCTCGTGTGGGACACGACATCGGTTCCGAATGGCCGCTATCTGATTCGTGTGGTCGCATCCGATGCGCCGTCGAACTCGGCGGGCACGGCGCTGACCGGCGCCCTCGAAAGCACCTCGTTCGAGATCGACAACACACCGCCAACGATCACCGTATCGTCCACGCGTCGCGACGGCAATCGCCTCGTCATCGCCTTCGAGGCACGCGACGGCAATTCAGCGATTCAGAAGGCCGAGTACTCGCTCGACGGCGATCGATGGCAGACCGTGTATCCGAAGGACGGCATCGCCGACTCGAAGTACGAGCAGTTCGAGCTGTCGATCGATGGGACGGCGCCGGGTCGCGGTGTGATGCTGCGGGTGAGCGATGTGCTCAACAACGTGGCGGGTACAGAGGTGCCAACGCCGGCGGCGACGGCGGGATCAGGCCGTCGTTGAATCAACCGCCCGTTCGGAGCGCTTGACCGGCGGCTCCTCGAGCGATACTGGAGGCGCAATCGCCGCAGGCGGCTGCACCGCCGGCGTGACACGAACCGTTGATGTCTTTGGTGCCGGTGGCGTCTTGACGGTCGTCGTGACCATCAGCCACACCATGTTCACCGCGACCGTGCGACCCAATGACGTTTGCGCGGGCGCGAACCGCGACTGACGCACCACATCACCCACGGCCGCAAGCTCGTCGGCGTGGACCGCCCTTTCGGGCTCGCCTGTGCGCTCGGATGAGAGCAGCTCGTAATTGGCGACGCGGCCGTCCCGCGTTACGACCGCCGCCACGGCAAACATCGCTTCCTGATTCGAGATCTCATCGAACATCGCGTCGTCATCGAACATGACGCGCGGAATGGAGATGCCACCCGACCGGTTGCTGTCGATGTACTTGCCGAACACCGAATCGTAGCGCGCCGTATTGCCCGGCCGCAGCGGATTGCTCTCGGTGCCCGGATTCGACAGCGTCTCGATCATCTTCTTGAGCGATTCCGGCTGCTCGCGCGATGCCATCTGCAGCAGGCTTCCGGCCACGCCGATGCAACTGAGCATCGCGACCATGGCGCCGAGCGCCGGCCACAACAGGCGGGTGTCGGCAAACATGTCGCGGATCCGCGTGCCCAACGACTGCTCACGTTCGGTGCGAAGACGCATCAGCATGCTGTCGTGCACGCCGCTGACGGCGCGCGTTTCGTCGACGGCCAGCGACTGCGCGGGGGAACCCACGCGAATCGAGTCGCCGATGAGACGCACGTCTTCGACGCGAGCGGCACACGTACGGCACCAGCGCAGGTGCGACTCGACGGCCACCTGTTCGGCGACCGCGAGCTCACCATCGACGAAGGCGTCGAGGTGCTCGCGTGCGTACTCGCAGCCGACGTACGGAATCATGGATGCAACCCCAGCAACTCCTCGCGAAGGGCCTGCCGCGCGCGCGTGAGCCGCGACTTCACGGTGCCCACGGCGATGCCCAGAGAGAACGCAATCTCGTCGTAGCGCAGACCGTCGACTTCGCGCAGGATGAGCGCGGTGCGCTGATCGAAGGGAAGGTGTTCGAGCGCGCGCCAGATCCGCGAGGCCGTTTCCTTGCTGGACAGAAGGCGGTCGGGCAGGAGCTCGGTCTTCGATTCGACGTCGCCGAACTGCTGCAAGTGCTCATCGAGTGAAACCTGGCTCGAACGATGACGCCGCCGCCACCAGCGCTGTCGGTTACGCGCCTGATTGACCACGATGCGGTAAATCCAGGTACGAAGCGACGACTGGCCTCGGAAACTCGACAGAGTGCGGAACACTCGGAGGAATACTTCCTGAGACAGATCGAGGGCTTCGTCGCGGTCCTGCAGCAGGTGCAAGGCCAGGGTATAGACCATGCGCTGGTGCGCCGCTACCAAGTCGGCGCAAGCAGTCTCGTCACCCGTCGTGCAGCGCTGAATGAGCGCCGCTTCTTGAGTGTCGACTTCAGACCAGCCAATTGCGCCGGCGTTCTTCACCAGGCCTCCAGAAATGGGCGTCTGCATGAAGTTTAACACCGTCCTTCGAAGAGATTAGACCCCGGCAGGACGCGGAAGTTCCTCGAGGTCAGTACGCATGGGCCGCCTTCAAGACGTAGGGGCCGCCCTTCAGTACGTAGGGGCCGCCTTCAGGCGGCCCAGACAGTACGTAGGGGCCGCCTTCAGGCGGCCCAGACCCCGTAAGGTGTAGCATTTGCACAGAGTTTCCTGACTCATCGCGATGAAACGCTCCCTTGTCGTCGCCGTCGGTGTGGCCGTCCTGATTGCCTCCGCGGTGCTGGTTTGGGCCGACGTGCGCCAGGAACGGGAGTTCCGGCGTCTGCTGGCCGTCGGGGACGAAGCGGTGGCGACCGACCAGACCTTCAACGCCATCGAAGCGTTCAGCGGTGCCCTGGGCCTCAAGCCGAAATCGATGCTGGCCTATTTGAAACGGGGAGATACCTATCGGCGGCGGGGCGACTTCGGCGCCGCGCTTCGGGATCTCCATCAGGCCGAAACGCTCGACCCCAGCGCGCCGCGACCGATCGAATTGCTCGGCGATGTCTACGCGGCGACCGGTCAACACAATGCCGCCGCGGCGTACTACCAGCGCTATCTGTCCATCGACGATCGCGCCGCGCCTGTTCTCTACAAGGTCGCACTCGCCTACTACCGCGCCGGCATGGCCGCGCGCGCGATTGAACCGCTGCGTCGGGCCGTCTCACTCGACGACCGCTTCGCTGAAGCGCACCTGCTGCTCGGGCTGTGTCTGAAGGATCGCGCCGATCGCAATAGCGCTTTGCGGTCGATGAAACGGGCGCTCGCGATCAGTCCCACGCTCACTTCGGCGCGGCAGGAGCTCGCGGCGATGTACGACGAGCTCGGGCGCCATCAGGAAGCGCTCGATCAGCTGAACGCTCTGGCCACGCTCGAACCCGGTCGACCCGAACGGATGGTGAGCCTCGGCCTGGCATACGCGCGACTCGGGCGGCGCGAGGAAGCGGTGCTGACGCTGGGCCGCGCGGCCGAGCGTCATCCCGATACGCCCCTCGTATTCACCGCGCTTGGCCGCGTGTGGCTGCAGTCCGCTGACCGGCAGAACGATCCCGCAGCGCTCGGCAAAGCGCTTCAAGCGTTGAAGACAGCTGCGGGACCCTCAACCGCGACCAGCGAAGCGCTCACGTTGTACGGGCGCGCGTTGTTCCTGTCGGGAAACATCACGCAGGCAGAGCGCGCACTGCAGCGCGCGGTCACGAAGATACCGGTCGATCCAAACGCGTTCCGCTATTTGAGTGAGACGGCCAAGCGGCTCGGTCACACCACGACTGCACGCGACGCCGACCGACGCTACGCCGCGCTGACGGCGCCGCCGGCGCTGTAGAGAGCCAACCGTTCCAGGTTCGAGGTTCGACGTTCGAGGTTCGAGAGTCCCGGGCGAACCTCGAACATCGAACGTCGAACATCGAACACTGGTCGACTTCCTACCGCGGATCGAGCCGATCTCTCAGTCCATCTCCAAGGAAGTTGAACCCGAGGACGAGGATCGCAATCGCGAGGCCGGGAAAGATCGTCACGTGCGGCGCATCGAGCAGATGCGCGCGGCCATAACTCAACATCGTTCCCCAGCTCGGGGTCGGCGGCTGCACGCCGAGACCGAGAAAGCTCAGCGCGGCCTCCGACAAGATCGCGCCACCCATTCCCAATGTCGCCTGGACGGCGACCGCTGGCAGCACGGCGGGAATCACGTGATGCAGGAGGATTCGCTTCGTCCCTGCGCCCGACGCGCGAGCGGCCGACACGTACTCGAGCTCGCGGACGCGCAACGCTTGACCGCGCACAAGACGAGCGTAACCAACCCACCCGATGATCGTCAGCGCGAGCACGACATTCACGAGGCTTGGGCCGAGCACCGCAACGATCGCGATCGCGAGCAGCAATCCCGGAAACGCCAGCAGGATGTCGATCACGCGGCTGATGATGTCGTCGATCGCTCCGCCGAAGTAGCCGGCCACCGCACCCATCACGGTGCCGACGATCGACGACACGCCGACGACGATCAGGCCGACGAGCAGCGAGATGCGCGCGCCGGACAGCACGCGTGCCAGAACATCGCGTCCCAATTCATCGAGGCCGAACCAATGTGCCGCTGTCGGTCCGACGAGACGAAGCGACAGCTCTTGGGCAGCCGGATCGAACGGCGACACCAGTGGCCCGGCCAGCGCCATCACGACGACGATGATCACGATGATCAGGCCTGTCTTTGTCATCGATACCGGATTCGCGGATCGAGCACGCCGTAGAGCAGATCGGTCGCCAGGTTCACGCCCACGTACGTCACCGCGATGAACAGAATGCAGCCCTGGACCATTGGGTAGTCGCGGAATCCGATCGACTGCACGAGCAGTCGTCCGATCCCCGGCCACGAGAAGATCGTTTCGGTGATCACCGCGCCCGTGAGCACGGCGCCGAACTGCAGGCCGACGATGGTCACGATCGGAATCAGACTGTTTCGAAACGCGTGGTCCAGCAGGGCGCGCACGCGCGAACTGCCGCGCGCCCGCGCCGCCCGCACGTACTGCTCGCGAAGCTCCTCGATCACGGTCGCTCGCGTCAATCGCGCAACGATCGCGGCAAGTGCGCCGCCCAAGGAGATCGCCGGGAGAATCAGATGTTCGATCCCGCCCCGGCCCGACACCGGCAGCCAGCCAAACTGCACGCCGAAGATGATCGCCAGGAGCGGGCCGAGCCAGAAGTTCGGGATCGACACGCCGGCCAGCGCCATCGTCATCGCGGCGTGATCGGCGATCGTGCCGCGCCAGACCGCACCAGCCAGGCCGAGCGGAATGGCCACCGCGATCGCCACGATCATCGCGGCAAGCGCCAGCTCGAACGTCGCCGGGATCCGATCGGCGATCTGCGAGGTGACCGGCTCGCCGGTCCGCAGCGACGTGCCCAAGTTGCCTTGCACGAGCGCGGCAAGGAACCCGCCGTACTGCACGACGAGCGGTCGATCGAGTCCGAGCTTGTGCCGCAGCGCCTCGACATCAGCGGGCACGGCCGACTCTCCGAGGATCGATTGCGCCGGATCGCCTGGAATCAAATGGATCAACGAGAAGACCAGCGTGGCGACGCCAAGCAGAACGGGAATCGTGAGCACGAGTCGGCGCGCCAGAAAGACGAGCACCGCTGCATTGTGGCCCAACCGTTCCCGATTCAGCCGGCTTGTTGGCGCTACAATCGACGTGATGCGGACGTGCACCGCGTGTGGCGAGCATCTCCCAGATGGGGCCACCAAATGCCCGCTCTGTCTCGTCGTCGTGCAGGACGACGACACTGAGGTGTACGAATTGTCGGCGTCGGCAACCGATTCGATTCCGCTCGAGTGGGAGGGCGGCGCCGTTTACACGCTGGAGCTCCCGGCGCGTTGCCCTCACTGCAACGAGATGGTGAGGAGCCTGCGCGTGCTGCGTCTCAAACGCACGCAGGTGAGCTTCACGTCCCCGCTCCCCCGCGGAGGCCGCGCCATCGTCTGCACGGCCTGCCAGGCCATCATTTCCGCAGACGTATCGACTCTGTAGATCGATGCCCCAACGCCTGACTGATCGACATTCACAGATCGCCCAATCATCGATGACTCATGCACATCGACATCTGGTCTGACGTCGTCTGCCCATGGTGCTATCTCGGCAAACGCCGCCTCGAGCGGGCGCTCGACGAGTTCGAGCATCGCGGCGAGGTGTCGATCGGGCATCGATCGTTTCAACTCGATCCGAGCAAGCCGAAGCGCGTAACGCTGAGCCGTCGGCAGATGCTGATGGCGAAGTACCACCTGACCGAGGAGCAGGTGGCGGAGATGGACGAGAAGATGGAGCGCACGGCGGCGCAAGACGGTCTGATCTATCGGCTCGCGCCAGACGGCGTCACCGGCAACACCTTCGACGCGCATCGGCTGGTGCACTTCGCGAAGGCCCGCGGACGCGAGGCGGCGATGCTCGATCGTCTCTATCGCGCCTACTTCAGCGAACGACGATCGGTCTTCGATGCCGAGTCGCTGGTACCGCTCGCGGCGGACGCCGGGCTCGAGGCCGCCGAGACCCGCGAGATGCTGCACGGCAGCGAGTATTCAGACGAGGTCGACGGCGATCAAAAAGAGGCACGCCTGCTCGGCGTGAGCGGCGTGCCCTTCTTCGTGATCGATGATCGCTTCGGCGTGTCGGGCGCGCAGCCGGTGGACGTGTTCCGCCAGGTGCTCGCCCACGCCTGGGCCAATCGCGTTATAGCGTCCTGATCTTCACGCTGCGCCACTTCACCGTTCCCGCGCCGTACTGCAGCGCGAACGGTCCGGCCGGGTGCTTGTTGTCCTGCGCGTCGACGGTCTTGGTGCCGTTGATCGCCACCGTCATTCGCGGACCCTTGGCGGTGATCGTCATCTTGCTCCACTTGCCGCCGGTGTTGATCTGGGCGAGCGGCTTGGCGACGTCCACGATGGCGCCGGTGCGATAGCTCTGATCCGGGCGCTTGTCGTAGATGTTCACCTCATAGGCGTTCATCGCGCTGATCATCTTCGGGTCGGAGCAGCGGATGAAGATGCCGCTGTTGGCATCGTCGGTGACCCAGAACTCGGCTTCGATCTCGAAGTCCGTGTACGACATCGGCGACACCAGGTAGCCGTTGCCCATCGACGCCTGCACGGCGCCGTCGGCGACCGACCAATTGGCGTTGCCGACCACGTCCCACCCCTTCAGGCTCTTGCCATCCAGCAGCGTGACCCACTTGCCCTGTGCCGCGACGTGGTAGCCCGGTTGTGCGCCGCCGAACGCCACGATCACAAGGGCGAATGCGAGAAGCAGTCTGTGCTTCATATATGACCTTTCCTCCGCCGGTTCTGCCAAAGACCCGGCCTACAGCGCGCCAACCGCGCACGATGCGCGCGCATTATAGGTCGAAGCTCGGTCGGTTGATGCCGAGACGCATCATGATCTTCAGCAACCCTTGGCGCGACAGACCCAGCTCGCGGGCGGCACGGGCACGGCGGCCGCCGGCGCGGGCGAGTGCGGCCTCGATGAATCGGCCCTCGAACTGCTGGCGGGCATCGGCCAGCCGCATCGAGGTGGTCACGGTGACTCCAGTGATCGCGTGCGGCAGCAGCGACGCCCGCACCTGACCGCGAACCGGCGCGGCAACGGCCAGAGCCGACATCACGTTCTGCAGTTCACGAACGTTGCCTGGCCAGTGATAGTGCGACAACGCAGTGATCAGACCGTGGGTCAGCACGGCCCGGGTTTCGACGCGTGGTGCGAGCGCCGCCCAGAAGTGATGCGCCAGGACCGGGATGTCTTCGGGACGTTCGCGAAGCGCGGGCACGCGAAGGCGAATCACATCGAGGCGATACAGCAGATCCGAGCGGAAGCGTGAGGCGGCGGCCTCGGCGTGCACGTCGCGGTTGGCCGCGCTCACCACGCGCACGTCGACCTTGCGACTGTAGCCCTCGCCGACCCGACGAACCTCTTGCTGCTGCAGCACCCGCAGCAGCTTGGCCTGCGCTCGCGGCGAGAGATCCGCCACCTCGTCGAGGAACAGCGTACCGCCGTCGGCTTCCTCGATGAGCCCGGCGCGATCGGCCACCGCGCCGGTGAACGCGCCGCGCGCATGGCCGAACAGTTCCGATTCGATCAACTCGTCGGGCAGCGCGGCGCAGTTCAGATCGCAGAATCGGCGCTCCCGTCGAGGGCTCAATTGATGAATCGCCCGGGCCACGAGCTCCTTGCCCACGCCGCTCTCGCCTTCGATCAGCACCGCGAACGGAGCCGACGCCGCCCGCGCAATTGCACGGCGCACATCCGCGATCGCTGCGCTGACACCAACCAGCTCGGGGACGGCAGTCGCCGTGGTCGCGGCATGGCGCGCGGCCGCCCGCATGGCATCGATGCGCGGGGCCGCAATCGCCGCAGCAAGCTCCAGCAGATCGCGGCACCGATCGGGCCGATGACGATCGGCGGGCCATCGCACGACGAGCGACGCAACCAGGCGCGGGCCGAGCCGCACCGGAACTCCCAGCTCGCCTCCCGCGCCCGCTCCGCTGTCGATCGTGATACCCGCCTCGAGCACACGCTGTCCCAGACTGGTCGGCATCCCTGCGCCGACGCTGAGAACAACAGACAGCGGACCGGCATCCATGGAGCACAGGTCGACGCGACTTGCCTGTGCGGAGTCAGCCACGAACTGGAGGATGCCGCGCGCCGCATCGCGATCGTCGTCCTTGTCCTGCACGAGAGTGACCATCGCAAGCGCGCCTCGATCGACCACGCCAGTCATCTGAGAGGTGCGGCGGGCTGCGCGTACTTCTATGCGACCCTCGATCGCCTGCCGCAGCAGCGGCGGAGCCACACCACTGATGCGCTGCAGGCGGGCAAATGCCGCATCGGCGTCACTGGTTCGGCCGGCGGCTCGCAGCGTGTGCGCGACGAGCAGCTGCGCGCGGGCGAGACGGAGTGGTGTTCTGGCGTGTCGGGCCGCGTGCGCCACATCCAGCAGGCGCTCGTCGATCGCCACCTGGTCGCCAGTGACGGCCAGCACACGCAGGTGCGCGATCAGCGCGTGTACGCGCGCCACAAGCGAGTCCATCCGTGCCGTTGTGGTCAGTAACTCGCGTGCTCGGCGGCCGGCCTCGAACAGCGACCCACACGCGATCAACACGCGAACTGCCGTCGCTTCAATGAACGCGAACGCCTCGTCGGTGTCTTGGGCGCCGTGCAGCTCCAGAGCGGCCGCTTCGTCGACTCTCCCCTGCCACAGCAGAATGCGCGCCAACGTTGCGTTTGCCCTGATTCGCTCCGCGGTCGATTGCGCACCGGTCACAATCACCGCGCGACACAACGACTCGGCGGCCGTCAACTGCGCGGCGTCCGTTCGCGCCGCGGCCTGCCAGATTCGGGCGCTCAGCGACAGCGGTTCGTCGCGACCTTCGCCGGCATGGCGGCTTGCTTCCTCGAAGATTCGCTCCGCATCAACGGCACGGCCACGCTCGAGCACGAGACGGCCCAGCGAGATCATGGTCTGCGCCGCCGGCACCAGCGCACGACGTCTCACTAGCGCCCCAGCGACGTCCCGCAGTAGACGGTCTGCCGACGCGTGACGACCAGCCTGCACGAACTCCTCGGCCCTCCTCGCTCGATCCAGATGCCGAGCGACGTCGGTTGACAGTGCTGGCACGATCGGTCGCGCGTTCGCGGCGCCGTACCGCGCGCGTGCTTCGTTGACGCGATCGATTGAGGTCAGCTGACGATCGGAGTCGCGCAACGACACCAGCAGGTGTGGCCGCGAGGAACGACTCGAGGCATCGATCAGGGCCGCGTGGCCCATCTCAATCGCCACTTCAGGGCGGACGATCAGGAACAGCGCACGATGTTCGAGATCCTGACGCAGGAGGTCGCGCAAGCGTAGATAGACATCGGCGGCAACCGGCACGAAGCCACGATCGCGCGCTGCCGTTGCGGCACGTTCGATGATGGCTGGACGATCAACGGGCGGAGCATCGAGCATCAGCCAGCGAGGCTCGCCCTCGCGACCGTGGTCGAGCACTTCAATCAGCATCGAAGGCGCCGGCTGCGCGAGCGGCGCATCGGCGCCCCTCGGCTCCGCGAGCTCGCTGACGCGAACCGCGGCACCAGTAGCAAGGTCCCACGCGTGCGCATCGGCGTAGGCGTAGTAGCGGTCGTGAAGCAATCGAGTCATGCCTGCATCTATGCAAGCCGCAGGTGCAGCTCGATTCCCGAATGATTCTCATCGCGGCCCGGCGAACGAAGCAGATTCTTCACACACCATGCGCGGGCAAGCGCGAAGATTTCTCAACCTCGTCGCGACGGCACCCCGAAGACGTTCGTATAGAATTGCCACAGAATGCTCCGGTTTCTCACCGCCGGCGAGTCGCACGGTCAGGCGCTGGTCGTCACGCTCGACGGCATGCCCGCGGGTCTGACGCTCGATATCGAAGCCCTCAACGCCCAGCTGCGTCGTCGTCAGGGCGGCTACGGCCGCGGGCGCCGCATGCAGATCGAAAGCGATCGCGCCGAGATCCTCGGCGGCGTGCGACACGGCGTCACCACCGGTGCGCCGATCGCACTGCTGATCAGAAACCGCGACTGGGTGAACTGGCAGCAGACGATGTACGCGGAATCGGAGATGCCGGAAGGCGCCACCGGCAGTAAGAAAGCGGATGTCACGCGCCCGCGCCCGGGTCATGCGGATCTCGCAGGTGCCATCAAGTACGGGCACACCGACATTCGCGACGTGCTCGAGCGCGCGAGCGCACGAGAAACGGCGTCGCGCGTCGCCGCCGGGACGCTCGCGCGTCAACTGCTCGCCCGCTTCAACGTCAGGATCGCCAGTCACGTGTCAGCGATTGGGGACGTCACCCTTCCCCCCACTCGAACGGTCTCGTTTGCCGAAGCAGAGCGCATCCCTGACGACGCGCCGCTGCGATGCGTCGATCTGGACGTCCAAGAGCGGATGATCGCGGCAATCGATGCGGCGAAAGAGGCTGGCGACACGATGGGCGGCGCCTTCGAAGTCATTGCCACGGGCGTGCCTCCCGGCCTCGGATCGTACGTTCAGTGGGACCGTAAGCTGGATGGCCGGCTGGCGCAGGCGTTGATGTGCATCCACGCCATCAAGGCGGTCGGGATTGGTCTCGGACCCGAAGTCTCATTCCGTCCGGGCTCGCGCGTGCACGACGAGATTCTGCCGCCGCAGGCCGACGATGCGGCCCCGCTCCGACCATCGAACAACGCCGGAGGCCTCGAAGGTGGCGTCACCAACGGCGAGGACCTCCGGGTCACCGGCTTCATGAAGCCGATCGCGACGTTGATGAAACCGCTGCGGTCGGTGGACCTCACGACGCTGCAGAATGCACCAGCCGCCATCGAACGCAGCGACGTCTGCGCCGTTCCTGCGGCGGCCGTGGTCGGCGAAGCGATGGTGTCATTCGTCCTCGCCGACGCGTTCCTCGAGAAGTGCGGAGGCGATTCGATCCCCGAGATCGAGCGGCATCTCGCCGCCACGATGGACGAGGTCCGGCGGCGGTTCGAGGCGGCGCGCGCCTCGACGCCGCAACCGCGCTGAGCTCGCGTCATCGATGCTACGTCCGATTGTCCGCTACGGCGCCGACGTGCTGCACCACCCTGCCGCACCGGTCGGCGATATCACGCCGGAAACGCAGCTGCTCATCGACGACATGATTCAGACGATGTACGCCGCGCCGGGCATCGGTCTCGCGGCCACGCAGATCGGCATCCCGCTTCGCATCTTCGTCTGCGACATCTCGCTGGGCCGCAATCCCACCGATCTGATCACCTTCATCAATCCCGAGTTCGTCGAGCGCGACGGCATGCAGCTCGAAGAGGAAGGCTGCTTGAGCCTGCCTGGATTCAATGCCACGGTTGCGCGGCCGTCGCGAGCGGTGTTGAAGGGGCTGAATCGGCAGGGCGAAGAACAGGTCGTCGAAGCCACGGGTCTGCTCGTCCGCTGCTTCCAGCACGAAGTCGATCACCTCGACGGCACGGTGTTCGTCGATCGGCTGCGCGGCCTGCAGAAAGATCTGATCGTCCGGAAGATCAAGAAGCTGTCGCGCGCCGGCAAATGGTAGCCACGAAGAACACGAAGATCACGAAGATGAGCGGCGAGCCGCTGCGTATTGCGTTCTTCGGGACTCCTGAATTCGCGGTTCCGTCGCTGCGTGCGCTCATCGCGTCTCGTCATCCAGTTGTCGGCGTCGTCACGCAGCCGGATCGGCCGCGAGGGCGCGGGCAGCGCGTGAGCGACTCGCCGGTCAAACAGACGGCGTTGGACCACAACCTCGACGTCCTGCAGCCCGATCGACTCCGCGACGTTGGATTCGTATCCGCCTTCGCGCTGTGGGCACCGGACCTTGGCGTCGTGGCCGCGTACGGCAAGCTCATTACCGACGACCTGCTGCGAATTCCGCGACTTGGGATGATCAACGTCCATGGCTCGCTGCTGCCGAAATATCGCGGCGCCGCTCCCGTGCACCGAGCCATCATGAACGGCGAAACGGAAACGGGCATCACGATCATGCGTGTGGTCAAAGCCCTCGATGCCGGCGGGATGTTCGCCAAGTCGAGGCGCGCCATCGGACCCGACGAAACGAGCGCCGAGGTCGAGCGCGACCTCGCGCAGGTGGGCGCGCCGCTCCTGATTCGTGTCATCGAGCAGATCGCGTCGGCGTCGGCGCACGAAGAGCCGCAGGACGATCGTCTATCGACCTACGCGCCGCGACTCACCAAGGATGAAGGGCTCATCGACTGGACACTGCCGGCCGCGTCGGTGCACAACCGCGTGCGCGGTCTCTATCCCTGGCCGCATGCCTTTACGTATCTCGACGGCGCTCGCCTCATCGTGCTGAAGACTCGCGTCGACAGCACGCCGGCGACGGAGCCACCAGGCATGATCGCCGCGGTATCACGCGACGAGATCGCCGTGTCGACCGGCGAGGGCCGGCTGGCGCTCGTCGACGTGCAACCCGAAGGGCGACGTCCGATGAGTGTGCGCGACTTTCTTGCCGGGCGTCCGCTCTCAGCGGGATTGCGTCTGACTGCCGGGTAAGACGTGTGGCGGTTTCTCCAGCGCGGATCGCCGCGTTCAAAGCACTCTCGGCCGTGGCGCGCGAAAGCGCCGACCTCCCCTCTGCGCTCGCGCATTCACGCGATCGCCTCCACGACGACCGCGACCGCGCCCTCACCGCAACCATCGTCACCGGGACGCTGCGTTGGCAGCGCACGCTCGACCATCTGATTGCGCACGTCGCGAATCGTCCGCTCTCGAAGCTCGATGCCGCGGTCGTCGTCATCGCCCGGCTCAGCGTGTTTCAGATCCTCCATCTCGATCGCGTGCCCGCATCTGCGGTTGTCGACGATGCGGTGAATCTCACGCGAACGGCCAAGCTGCCGAGCGCGGCGGGGTTCGTCAACGCCTTGCTGCGATCGACCCTGCGACAACGGCATCGGCTCCCCTTGCCCGAGCGTCCGGCCACGATCGACGCGCGGCGTGAGGACGCGCTCGGTTATCTCGGCATCACGCTGTCGCATCCCGACTGGCTTGCGGCACGGTGGCTGGATCGGTGGGGATTCGAGCAGACCGAACGGTGGATGCAGTTCAACAATCGGCCTGCGCCGTTGACGCTTCGCGCCAACCGTCTCCGCGCATCACGTGAAATGGTGCAACGTGCATTGGACACCGAGGATGTGATCACCGAACAGACGCGCTACGCTCCCGATGGACTCGTCGTGACGAGCGGGAACCCGCTGCGACGGCCGGGCGATGGCACGTTCCTCGTCCAGGACGAAGCCAGCCAGCTCGTCGCGCTCACTCTCAATGCGCAACCAGGCGAACGCATTCTCGACCTGTGCGCGTCACCGGGCGGAAAAACGGTCGCGATCGCCGCGAGCATGAACGACTCGGGGCTGCTGGTCGCGAGCGATGTGCGTCCGAAGCGCGTGGCGCTGATGCGCGACACGATCAGATTGTCAGGTGCAACCCACGTCAGCCTCGTTCAGGTGCCGATGGAACGTGGGTTGCCGTTCGCACCTGTGTTCGATCGCGTGATCGTCGATGCACCGTGTTCGGGTCTTGGCACACTGCGGCGCGACCCGGACATCAAGTGGCGACGCAACGAAGACGAGCTCGCCGTGCTCGCGGCAACGCAGATCGATCTACTCACGCGCGCGGCGTCGATCGTGCGGCCTGGCGGCAGGATCGTGTACGCGACCTGCTCGAGCGAGCCCGAGGAAAACGACGAGGTCGTGCGCGCGTTCCTGGCTCGTCATCCTGAGTGGCACGTGGTTGATCTTCGTCCTCAGGCACCAGCGGGTCTGCGAGAAGTGCTGGATGAACACGGCACGCTCCGCACACTCCCCTTCGCTCACGGGCTCGAAGCGTTCTACGCGGTCGCGATCGAGTCGCGGGCCGCCTAAAGGCGGCCCCCCACGTACTTCATGGTACGATGACAGATTGATGCGGCTCGGCACTCGCATGTGGGGCGTCGGCAAGTTTCTGGTGCTCCTGGGCGCCCTCGGCGTCACGTTTCTGGTGTCGTTCGGCATCTCCATGCGTCTCGCCCTGCGGGCCCGAGAAGTCGAAGTGCCGAAGCTGCAGGGCCTCACCATCAACGAAGCCACCAACGCCCTCGGCGAGCTCGGTCTCGGCCTTCGCGTCGACGAGAACCATCGGCCCGACGACAAGATTCCCGCCGACCGCGTCATGCAGCAGGAGCCGGCGGCAGGCACCACCGCGCGACGACAGCGAACGATCCGCGTGTGGCTGAGCGCTGGTCCCCACGTGACAACCGTGCCGCAGCTGATTGGACAGAGTGAGCGAACGGCGCGCATCCGCTTGCAGCAGGACGGCGTCAGCATCGGCGCGGTGTCCGAGTTCCGATCCGCCGACTATGCGGCCGATGCCGTCGTCGCGCAGAACCCACCGCCGATGTCGCGCGGGCCGCAGGTGGCGTTGCTGCTCAATCGCGGCGAACAGGTGCAGACGTTCGTGATGCCCGATGTGATCGGCATGGACGGCAGCAAGGTTGCCGACGTCCTTCGCGCGCGCGGATTCCGCGTGTCGATTGTCGGCACGCAGCCGACCGCGGGCGTGCCAGCGGGCACAATTATCCGTCAGAAGCCTGTGGGCGGATTCCAGGTCGCGCCGAGCGATACCGTTTCGCTCGAGGTCAGCCCGTGAGGCACGTCCAGATCGCGCCTTCCATCCTCTCCGCCGACTTCGCCGCTCTGGGCCGCGACATCGCCGCCGCCGAGCGCGGCGGCGCCGATCTCATTCACGTTGATGTGATGGACGGACACTTCGTGCCGCCGATCACGATCGGTCCGATCGTCGTTCGCGCCATCAAGCGCATCGCCACCCGCACGCTCGACGTGCACTTGATGGTCGACGATCCCGATCGCTTCATCGACGACTTCGTCGCCGCCGGTGCCGGCATGGTGTCGGTGCACGTCGAAACCGTTCCGCATCTACAACGGACGGTCACGCATATCAAGAAGCTCGGCGCCAAGGCCGGCGTTGTCCTCAACCCATCGACACCGGCATCGATGCTCGAGGATATCGCTGGCGATGTCGACTTCGTGCTCGTGATGTCGGTGAATCCCGGCTACTCGGCGCAGGAATTCATTCCGCACACGATTCAGAAGCTTCAGCGCGTGCGGGCCGTGCTCGCGGCCGCCGGTTCGGAGGCGCCGATCGAAATCGACGGCGGGATCTCGCTGGCAAACGCCGGCGAGGTGGTGGCGGCAGGCGCGTCGATTCTCGTCGCGGGCAACGCGATCTTCGGGACATCCGACGCAGAAGCGGCGACGCGGGCGCTGCGCGCCGCAGCCAATAAGGCCGCTGGTGTCTGATTTGGGTGCCGAAGCACAGCGCCCGGCGGGGGCCGGGCATCATTGTCGACTCAGCCGCGTGCGCGTGCGCTACGCCGACACCGATCGCATGGGCGTTGCCTATCACGCCAACTATCTCGTGTGGTTCGAGGTCGGGCGTACCGAATGGCTGCGCGAATCGGGATGGACCTATCGTGAAATGGAGGAAGCCGGCGTGTCGCTGCCGGTGATCGAGGCCCACTGCCAGTATCGGCAGCCCGCGCGCTACGATGATGAGATCGAGATCAGCACGGTCGCGACGGTGCTGAGCCAGGTGCGGATCCGGTTCGACTACGAGGCTCGCTTGCTGCGCGGCTCCACTCTGGCCGCCACCGGCCACACGGTGCATGCCTCGCTTGGCGCCGATGGCCGGCCTCGACGGCTGCCACCGCGGGTGCTCGAGCTCCTGCAGTGAGCCCCGCAGTTGCGGGCTATATGGTGGTCGAGGCGGTCGGTGCCGCCGGCGCGGGGGGAAAGCTGGGGAGCGTTGCTCCGCGTCTATAGGATTGGAAGGAATGATTAGTCACATCACACGGCCTCCTCTCGTTGCGTGCCTGGTCCTCGTCGGCGTGTCGCTTGGCTTCGTGGTGGCCTGCGGCGGCAAGAAGAACGTGCTTCCCAAGAACGTCGCCAACCCCGATCGCTACCTATTCGACAAGGGAAATGCCTCGCTGAAAGAACGGAAGTGGATGGAGGCCCGCGAGTACTACAAGCAGGTGGTCGACAACTACCCCGGCAGCCCCCTTCGTCCCGACGCCAAATTAGGCTTGGGCGACACCTACCTTGGTGAGAAGTCGTCCGAGGCGCTGGTGCTGGCAGGGAACGAGTATCGGGAGTTCCTCACGTTCTTTCCGCAGAACCCGCGGGCCGACTACGCGCAGTACAAGCTGGCGATGAGCCATTTCCAGCAGATGCGCGCGCCGGAGCGCGACCAAACCGAGACGGTTGCCGCGTTGAAGGAGTTTCAGGTTTTCTTCGATCGCTACGAGAAGACCAGTTCGCTCACACCCGAAGTGCGTATGTCCTGGCGCGTGGCCCGCGATCGATTGAGCCAGGCAGAATTTCGCGTGGGCATACACTATTTCCGCATCCACTGGTACGTTGGCGCCATCCCGAGATTGCGAGGCATCCTCAAGGACGACCCGCAGTTCAGCGGACGCGACGAGGTCTATTACTATCTGGCGGAATCTCTCACCCGAGCCGATAAGACGAAGAAGGCAGAGGCCATTCCGTACTTCGAGCGGGTCATCGAAGAATTCCCGATGAGCGACCACGCCGAAGAGGCCCGGAAGCGCCTCGAAGAGCTCAAGGCTCAATAGGTTGTCTCGCTGACGCCGCGCAGCGGTGAAACGGGACGCCATAGGGAGAGAGATCGATGACGTCCAGATTCACCACCGGGGCCCTTGCCGCGGCGGCCATCCTGGCTGCTGCGTCTCCGCTCGTTGCACAAAAGGGCCCCGCGGCCACGTCGACGCACTTGTCGCCAGAAATTCTCTCGCTTGCATGCGCGCCGCGCGCCACATTCGAGGAACCGTCGACGGCGATGCGTGTGAGCGGCGGCCAGGACTCGTTCGTGCGCCTCACGCATGCCCCCGGCGATCTCGTGACTATCAACGTCGGCAAGAAAAACGGCATCGAGGTCGGGCAGGAGTTCTACGTTCGCCGCTTGCAAGTACACGAACAGGCACGAGTCTCCAAGGACACGCCGGCGACAGTCCGCACCACCGGCTGGATCAAGGTGTGGGCCGTTGACGATGAGTGGTCGCTCACCACGATCACGCACGCGTGCGACACGATCGAGATTGGCGACTTCCTCGAGCCGTTCGCGCTGCCGACGCTCCCGAACGTGTCGAAAGAGCGGCTGAAGCCGGAACGCAACAACTACGCGAGAGTGCTGAGCGGCGACGACCGGCGCACGACCTTCGGTACCGGCGATTACCTGGTGATCGATCACGGCAGCGATCAGGGCATCCAGAGCGGATCGCAGTTCGTGCTCTATCGCAATAAGAAGCAGGCCGAGAACTTCCTGTACATCCTTGGCGAGGGAGTCGCGGTGGATGTGAAGCCAACGCTCGCGACGATCCAGGTGACGCAGTCGATTGACGCGATTCAGAAAGGCGACCTGGTTGCCTTGCGAAGGATTCCCGAAGAGACGAAGTAGAGACCGCCTTCGTAGGGGCCACCTTTAGGTGGCCCACTTTCCTAGCCGACTTTTCTCTCGCGTGCGATGTTGACGTCGGCAACTCGCGCGTTGAGCAGACGCTGGAAGCGGCGGTAGTAATCGACCGCGGACGCCACGGCCAGCAGCATCACCGCCCACAGCGCGACGTATCCCACCCACGCCAGCCACGGCAGCGGACCCCAACTCAGAATCAACACCAGGATGGCCGTCACCTGCGACGCCATTTTGACCTTGCCGAGCGGCGATGCGGGAATGGTGATGTCCTTCGTGTAGGCGAGGCTGCGCAGCGCCGTGATGGCGAACTCGCGGCCGATGATCAGCGCGACCATCCACGCCGGTGCAAGACCCAGTTGCACGAGCGAGATGAATGCGGCTGAGGTCAAAAGTTTGTCGGCAATCGGATCGAGCATCTGCCCGAGCCAGGTGACCTGCCGCCGGCGGCGGGCAATATAGCCGTCCAGCCAGTCGGTGATCGACGCCACGCCGAAAATCGCGGCGCCAACCAGCTCTTTCGGCATGCCGAGGATTCTTCGCCCTTCGAATTCGGTGAGGAGCACGACCACGAGCAGCGGCACCAAGAACATCCGCACGAGCGTGAGCGTGTTCGGGAGATTCATCGAGGCTGGGCCCAATTCTACCATCGTGTAAGATTGGGGATTGTCATGAAGGCGATCCTTCTGGCTGGGGGCAAAGGAACTCGCCTGCGGCCACTTACCGTTCACACGCCGAAGCCGATCGTTCCGATCTTCAACCGGCCGTTCCTCCACTATCAGCTCGATCTCCTGAAGCAGGTACCCGAGATCGACGAAGTGATCCTCAGCCTGAACTACCAGCCGAGGCGCATCGAAGAAGTGTTCGGCGACGGCTCCGACGCCGGCATCAAGATCCGCTACGTCGTCGAGCCGTTTCCGCTGGGCACGGCGGGCGCGATCAAATACGCGGGCGACAAGCTCACTGAATCGGTGGTCGTGTTCAACGGCGACGTGCTCACGCAGCTCGATCTCGCGTCGGTGATCCAGCTCCACCGCGAGCGAGGGGCGCGCGCCACCATCGTGCTCACCCCGGTCGAGAACCCGAGCGCCTACGGGCTGGTGGAAACCGACGACCGCGGCAACATCCTCCGCTTTCTCGAGAAGCCGAAGCCCGAGGAGATCACGACCAACAACATCAACGCCGGCATCTACGTACTGGAGCCCGAGACGTTCGATCGCATTCCCAGCGATGTCGCCTGGTCGATCGAGCGAAGCTACTTCCCGTCGCTCGTCGAACGTGGCGAGGTCTTCGTCGCCTACGTCTACAACGGCTACTGGATTGACATCGGCACCCCTGAGAAATACTCGCAGGTGCACCGCGACATCATGGACGGCCGCTTCTCCGCCGCGCCGTTTGCAAATCTGCCCGAGCCGCGGGTGTCGATCGCGCCCGATGCGCGCATCGAGGATGGCGCGCGCATCGAGGGGCCGTGCTTCATCGACGGCGGCGCGCTGATCAAGGCCGGCGCGCGCATTGGCCCGTACTCGGTGGTCGGTCGCCAGACACAGGTGGACGAAGAGGCCAACATCGAGGGCGCGATCATCTGGCCGAACTGCCGCATCGGCGGCAGCGCCTCGGTGCAGGACGCGGTGATCGGACGCAACTGCCACGTCGGCCGCAACGTCTCGGTGAACGGCGGCGCGATCCTCGGCGACAAGACGACGCTCACGGATTTCACGCGCGCATGAAGATCGGCGGGTCTCGACAGCACGACCCGCCCTACGACAGCACGGATTTCATCGCATGCACATCAACCCCGGAATTTTCAAGGCCTACGACATACGCGGTCTGTACCCTGGCGAGATCAATGAAGATGTGGCGCGGCAGATCGGACGCGGCTTCGTCGCCTATCTGAATGCGACGCACATCGGCGTGTCGCGCGACATGCGCGTGTCGTCGCCGGCGCTGGCCGCGGCATTCATCGAAGGCGCGCGCTCACAGGGCGCCCACGTCACCGATTACGGCATGCTGCCAACCGACGTCCTCTACTACGCGGTCGTCAGCGACGGTCTCGAGGGCGGCGCGCAGATCACCGCCTCGCACAATCCGAAGCATTACAACGGCATCAAGATGGTGCGCCGCGAGGCGCTCCCACTCAGCGGCGACGCAGGCATCAACGAGATCCGCGAGATGATCGCCACCGACACGCTGCCGTCGCCGTCCTCGGCCAAGGGCCGCCTGACCTCGCGCGACCTCCTGTCCGGCTACATCGACAAGGTCATGTCGTTCATCGATCCGTCGATCATCACGCCGTTCAACGTGGTGCTCGACGCCGGCAGCGGCATGGCCGGCCTGGTCGCGCCGCGTCTCTTCGATCGACTTCCCTGCCGCACCACCCGCTTGTGCTTCGATATCGACGGCAGGTTTCCCAATCACGAAGCCAATCCTCTGATCGAGGAGAACCGCCAGGACGTCACGGCTGAAGTCATCAGACAGAAGGCCGACATCGGCATCGCGTGGGACGGCGACGCCGACCGCTGCTTCTTCATCGACGGCAGCGGCGAGTTCATTTCGGGTGACTTCATCACCGCGCTGCTGGCCGAAGCGTTTCTGCTCAAGCACGGACCGTCGACGATCATCTACGACCTGCGCGCCAGCCATGCGGTGAGAGACACCGTGGCCCAGTATGGCGGCACGGCGCTGATGAACCGCGTCGGCCACGCCTTCATCAAGCAGCGAATGCGCCAGGAGGACGGCATCTTCGCCGGCGAGGTCACCGGCCACTACTACTTCCGCGATTTCTACTACGCCGACAACGGCTTCATCCCGGCGCTGCTGATTCTCGAGCTGATGTCGAAGAAGAATCAATCGCTGCGCGACCTGCTGCAGCCGTTCCGCGAGCGCTACTTCATCTCAGGCGAGATCAACACCAAGCTGGCGAGCATCGATGAAGTGCCGAAGAAACTGGCCAGCATTCAGTCGCGCTACAAGGACGCGCGAATCGCGACCATGGATGGCGTGTCGGTGGACTACTCCGATTGGCACTTCAACGTGCGCGGATCGAACACCGAGCCGCTGCTGCGGTTGAACCTCGAGGCACAAACGCCGGAACTGATGGCGAAGAAGCGCGACGAGGTCGTCAGCCTCATACGGGGAAGCTGATCGAAACTCAAAACTCAAAAGGCAAAACTCAAAAAAGAGGAGCGCAGGGGAGTTTTTGAGTTTTGCGTGTTGCCTTTGAGTTACGACATCGGCGGCCATTCGGGCCGTCGATCGACACGGTCGCGACTGCAACACTGGAGCAGAGCATCCTTGAGCGTGCCGAGGTCGAGCGGCTTGCCGAGGAACCCCTCCATGCCCGCTTCGAGGCACTTGTCGTGGTCGCTCTTGAACACGTTGGCGGTCAGGGCGATGATCCGCGGCCGCGCCTCGGTCTCATAGGCGCGCGTAATCTGGCGCGAGGCTTCGAGGCCGTCCATCTCCGGCATCTGAATGTCCATCAGGATGACGTCGTAGGTCTGGCGCTGCACGGCCGCCAGCACCTCGAGACCGTTGGCGACGACATCGGGCTGGTAGCCAAGACGACTCAGCAACGCGACTCCCACCTTCTGATTCACGGCGTTGTCTTCAGCCAGCAGGATCCGCAGCGGATGCATCTTCGCCAGAGCGTCGTTGACATCCGGTGTCGCCCGCGGCGTCAGCGGTGTGCCCGATCCGGTCAGCAGACGGCCGATGACCTCGCGCAGATGATCCGATCGCGACGGCTTGGTGAGATAGGCGTCGAAGGGCGCGGTTTCGCGCTCGCCCTGCAATTCCTTCTGAGTGATGCCTGAAGAGCTGCACAGGATGATGCGAGTGCGTGGGGCGAGGCGCAGCTCGGCGATCTTCTGAGCCAACTCGAGGCCGTTCATGTCCGGCATCTCGAAGTCGAATATGCAGAGATCGAATTCCCGCTGCCGCAGATGATCGAGCGCCTCGAACGCCGACTCGACGGACACGACGTTCATTCCCCAGTGCCGCAGCTGGGTGGCGTAGATTCGGCGGTTGGTGTCGTTGTCGTCGACGACGAGCGCGGTCTTGCCTGGCCAGCCGATCTCGACGCGCTGTTCGAGCGCAGGGACGCCGTGCAGCGGCAGCACGAATTGGAAGGTCGATCCCGTGTCGGCGACGCTCTCCACCCAGATGCGTCCGCCCATGATCTCGGTCAGCCGTTTGCTGATGGCCAGGCCCAACCCGGTGCCGCCGTACTTCCGCGTCGTCGAGGCATCCACCTGACTGAAGGCGCGGAACAGGCGGTCCACACGGTCGGCCGGAATGCCGCACCCGGTGTCACGCACCGAGAAGTGCAGCAACGGCACCTGGTCCTCGATGATCGGCTTGACTGTCAGCGCCACCTCGCCCGCGGCCGTGAACTTCACCGCGTTGCCCAACAGATTGACGAGCACCTGCCGAACACGCGTGACGTCGCCGCGAATCCAACGCGGCACGGTGGGTTCGATCTCCGCCGATAGCTCGAGCCGCTTCTCCGTCGCGCGAACGCTCAGCAGATCGACCGATTCCTCGACGCACTTCACCAGGTCGAACGGCTGGTCTTCGACATCGAACTTGCCCGATTCGATCTTCGAAAAGTCGAGGATGTCGTTGATCAATGTGAGCAGCGCGTCCGACGAGCTGCGAATCGTCTCGACGAAGTCGGCGGTTTCGGCGTCGAGATCTTTCTGCAGCAGCAGACTGGTCATGCCCACGATCGCGTTCATCGGGGTGCGAATCTCGTGGCTCATGCTGGCCAGGAAGTCGTTCTTGGCGCGGCTGGCGGCCTCGGCCGCCACCACCATCTCTTTCTCTTTGGTGATGTCGATCGAGGCCCCAATCATTCCGGCGGGCTTGCCGTCCTTGAGGATGACTTGTGCGGTGCTGCGGCGCCACCGGATGACTCCGGGCTCGGGCACGATGCGGAATTCGACGGAGTATGGTTCGCCGGTCGCGGAGCTCTGGTCGGATCCGCTGGCAAGAAGCCATCGATCGTCCGGGTGCACGATCTCGCGTACCTCGTCGACATGCCGCCCGACGTTGGCGTCCTTGACGCGCTCGAGCGCCGCCCACGCCGGCGACCCCTTCACGAAGCCGGTGGCGAAGTCCATCTCCCAGATGCCAAACGACGCCGCCAACTCGGCCAGACGCATGCGCTCTTCGCTGCGCCTGGCGCGCTCGACGACTTCGCGTTCGTCGGTGATGTCCATGATGGCGCCGACGACGCGACGGGAGTCACCGGTCTCGTCGAGGCGTCCGTGGTTGCGATACCACCGCACCGACCCGTCCTGGGACACCCGTCTGAATTCGTTGATGTAGGCGTCGCCATGCACGAGCGCACCCTCGCGCGCGGCGCTGGCGGACGCACGATCGTCGGGATGCACCGTCGCATAGAGCTGGTCGATCGTGACCTGCGCGGCGTCCTGTCCCAGCTCAATCATCTCGGCGGCGCCGCCCGACAGCGTGGTCAGTCCGCTCACCGGATCCCAGGACCAGGTCCCGAATCGAGCGACACGCTCCGCCAAACGTACCTGGTCTTCAATCGCGCGCGAGCCCGTTCGCCGCTCCTGTTCGAGCGGCGCCGTATCCTGGACACGACGTCCGGCACGCCACCACAAAAGGCCAAACACGCCGGTAAGCACAACGAGACCGGCATCAACGAAAGCCGTCACGATAGTGTTATCGGCAGGCCGGGAAAGGACTTAAACCGGCTACAATAGGGTGTCTAACTGCGAACGCGGGAGTAGTTCAGCGGTAGAACGCGAGCTTCCCAAGCTCGATGTCGCGGGTTCGATCCCCGTCTCCCGCTCAAAAACCCTAGGAATCAGGCATCGGGAATTAGAAATCAGGGCCGATTCCTGCTCTATTTCACCGACACACCCACGGACGCCGACACGACCATCGTCCGCGGGAAGGCTCTGATCGCGTAAAGCCTATACAGGCGGATATCGAAGCTGATGGCAATGTGGTTGTTCGTGAACCATCGCGCGCCGCCACCGGCATTGATGCTTCTGGTGTCGAACCGACTGTCACCCTGGACGCGCACCGGGCCCGCTCCCGCACTCACATAACTCCAGCCGTTGGCGGTGCCGAAGTTGAACGACAGCTGGGGCGCGACGAGTTGCATCGTGACGCGTGCGTCGGCAGCGCTGCCGTGCGCGCGCAGGTAGTTCGCACCGAGGCCCAGGCGCGCGGGCCCGAGATGAAATCGGTATACGTGCGCACCGATGTCGAATCCGAATCCCCGCGACGGAACCGCGTCCTGAAACGTCAGCTCGGGATAGAGCGCCGCCGTCGTCGGCAGCCCGCTGGTCACTCCGCGAACATCGACGACGAATGGACCAGGAGGACCGGGATTGAGCGACTGCGCGTCGACGTAAGAGGCGAACAGCAGCACAACGATCGCAAGACGCAGGGCCCGCACCGTCAAGCTCAGTACCCGGGGCTCGCCGGCGTGGTTTTCTGGCCTCGCGATTCCTGCACGATGCGCACACCCGCGCTCGCGCCGACGCGCGTTGCGCCCGCCGCGACCATCGCCTTCAACCCTTCGAGATCGCGCACGCCGCCCGCGGCCTTCACGCCCATCTCATCGCCGACCACGCGCCGCATCAACGCGACGTCGGCCACCGTTGCCCCGCCGGGTCCAAAGCCGGTGGACGTCTTCACGAAGTCGGCACCGGCCGCCTTGGCCAGCGTACACGCCGTGATCTTCTCCCCGTCGGTGAGCAGCGCGGCCTCGATGATCACCTTGCTGATCGCGCCGCCTTCCCGACAGGGCGACGTCACGGCTTCGATGTCGCGTTCGACGACGCGGAGATCTCCCGACTTCAACGCCCCGACATTGATCACCATGTCGATCTCACGAGCGCCATCGAAGATCGCACGGCGGGTCTCGTAGTGCTTGGTATCGGCGGTCGTCGCGCCCAGCGGAAAGCCGACAACCGAACACACCACCGTCGACGCCGTCGACAGCAGCTTCGCGCACAGCGCCACCCACGTCGGGTTCACGCAGACGCTGGCAAACCCGTACTCGGCCGCCTCGCGGCACAGCGTCTCGATGTCCGTTCTGGTCGCGTCAGGCTTGAGCAGCGTGTGGTCGATCATGCCGGCCACGCCGCCGGCCGCACCGCCAGTCGCATGCAGTCCGATCCGCGTCGCGCCGGCGTCGAGCACACCGCGCAGCCGATCGGGGCAGCACTCGTACAGCACCGCATGACACGCGCAGCGCGCCGGTGCGTTCTGCGCCGCGGTCACCTCTTCGACGATGATCTGAATGAGGCGCTGAAGGTCGGCCGGCTGCATCAGCCTCGCTGCTCGAGATCGCGGATCTTGGCGAGGCGGCGGATGTACCGCGGCTCGCGCATCGGCGTATCGATGAATGTGTCGACGATGGCGCGCGCTTCGTCGCGGCTGACGAGCGTCGAGCCGAGGGCGAGCACGTTGGCGCCGTTGTGCTGCCGGGCGTATCGCGCCAGGGTCTCGTTGTGGCACATCGCCGCACGTACGCCGCGCACTTTGTTGGCGGCGATTGCGGATCCGAGACCGGCACCGTCGATGACGATGCCCGCGTCGGCCTCGCCCCGCGCCACTTGCGTCGCGGCTGCGGCGGCGGTATCCGGGTAGTCCACAGGATCGCTCGTGGTCGTTCCGAGGTCGTGCGCAGCGATGCCGCGGCTGCGCAGATGCTGAACGATCGATGTCTTGAGCGCGAGCGAGGTGTGGTCGCCGGCGATGGCGACGGTTCGAATCTGCGCGGCGGGCGCGAGCGCGGCGCTATCGGGATCGGTGCCCTCGCGAACCACGGTGATGCGTCGCGCCGTGAGCGTGTCGTGCGCCAGCGGGGTGACGTGGCCGCCGGCCACGAGCACGATCGTGCTGCCGTACTCGAGCACGCGCGCGTCCGCTTCGGTGACCATCTGAAACCGCTTCACGACCGGGCGCTATGTTACTCTTGCGGCGCCGAATGGCTCAAGGCATGGAGACGTTCATCTCCGCCGATCGCATCGCCGATCGCGTGCGCGCGATGGGCGCCGAGATCAGCCGCGATCATCCCGACGGCGTGCACTTGGTCAGCGTGCTCAAAGGCGCGTTCATGTTCCTCGCCGATCTGGTGCGCACGATCGACGGCGTCGTCACGCTCGACTTCATGGCGCTCTCGAGTTACGGCGCGAGCACGCGATCGTCGGGTCAGGTGCAGCTGCTCAAGGATCTCGGCGTCGGCATCGAGGGACGCGACGTCGTGATCGTCGAGGACATCGTCGACACCGGCCTCACGCTCACCTACTTGCAAGACATTCTGCGCGCCCGCGCGCCGCGGACGTTGCGTACCGCGTGCCTGCTCAGCAAGCCGTCGCGGCGACTCACGGAAGTGAAGGTCGACTACGTGGGATTTACGATCGAAGACAAGTTCGTCGTCGGATACGGTCTCGACTTCAACGAGCAGTATCGTCATCTCCCGTACATTGCTGTGGTCGATGACTGAAGGTGGAAGGGGGCAGGGGTTAGGGGGAAGGGCTGTCTTAGGGCTTGCCCCCTTCTATTTCACAGCTTCTGAAGTGGTGACCTTGAAACGGCGATAGCGGCCGTAGGTGGCGACGCCGCGGATCTCGCCGTTGCGATCGGGATACCAGTCGCGCATCTCGCCCGGCACGTCGATGCCGAGCGTCTCGTCGAACTTGAACAATGTGATCACGGAAATCGGCGCCGATTGACTGCCGAGGCGCAGCTCCGTCTTGGCAATGCGTCCGGTGTCTTCATCGATCCACACCAGCCCCCTCGTGAACACATCGCTGTTCGAGTTGCCCTTGATGATCGACGGGGTCTGGAACTCCTGAAACTGAATCTTCCTCACCTTGGGTCCGAGGCTCTTCTCGCTCCCCGCGGTGTTGAACCGAAAACGCGGCCGATAGAAGTCCTGGAGGAACGCCATCGCCAGCAGCGGATGGTTGATCGTGCCGATGTCGAGCAGGTTGTAGCGGGCGCTGGCACTCACGATGTCGGCGGCGCGGCGCTGGACGTCGGTGGAGGGGTTCACGAACAGCTTGAGCAGCCGCTCCTCGTGATCGCGGACCGGCTTGCCATCGACTTCGAACACGTCTCGAAACGAGGTCCACGACCACTCGCCGGGAAAGCGGACGAACAGATAGTCCGATTTCAGCGTTCGTTTCCGGTGCGGAACCGTGATCTCCTGCACCAGCGTTTCCTCGGCGACCACGCTCGAGAACTGGTCGACGAATCCCTTGATGTACGCCGCCGCCCGCGTCAGGAGCTCATCGCGTCCCACCTCCTGCGCCGCGGCGGCTGATGGGAGCAGCAGGCCAGAGATCAGCAGTCCGCACACACACCAGCGAATCATGCGGCCTCCTCCCTCGCCCACTCCTACTTGACGGCCGCGCGAACCCTGTCGATCCATGCGCGCGCACCAGTGATCACGGCTGACTCGTCCAGCGTCTGCAGCTTCCGCGCCCGCATCAGGACGCGTCCGTTCACGATCGTGTTCTGCACGTCGTCGCCGTGGCTCACGTAGACGAGATGCGACAGCGGGTCGTACATCGGCGTCTGCCGTGCCCCGGTCATCGACACCGTGATGAGATCGGCATGCTTGCGTGCTTCGAGCGAACCAATGGCGCGGTCCATGCCGAGCGCGCGGGCGCCGCGGATGGTGGCCATCTCGAGCACGCTCTTTGCGCTCAGCGCCCGCGGGTCGATCGTCTGATGCTTGTGCAGCAGCGCGGCAAACCGCATCGCCTCGAACATGTCGAGATCGTTGTTGCTCGCGGCGCCGTCGGTGCCGAGACCGATCGCGACATCGGCGCGCAGATAGCCGGGCACTGGCGCCGCGCCGCTCGCCAGCTTCATGTTGCTCTCGGGATTGTGCGACACGCCGACGCCTCTCGCCTTCAAGATCGCGATGTCGGCGTCCGACACCCAGACCCCATGGGCCGCGAGCACACCAGGGCCAAGGAAACCCAGGCTATCGAGATACGCGACCGGCGATCCGCGGAATCGTTCTTGCGCCGTCTGCACCTCGTCACGCGTCTCGGCAACATGAATCAACGTCGGCACGTTGTAACGCTTTGACAAATCGCGCGCGGCCTTCAGCGTCGGACCATCGAGCGTGTACAACGCATGCGGCGCAACCGCCGGCGTGATCAGCGGATCGTCTTTGAACAACGCGATGAAGGCCTCGGCGCGCGCCAGGCCGTCGGCCGGCGTCTTGGCGTCGGCCACGGGAAACTGAATGATCGTCTGCCCGAGCACGCCGCGCATGCCCGCGTCCTTCGTTTCGCGCGCAATCTCTTCCTCGAAGTAGTACATGTCGACGAACGTCGTCGTGCCCGATTCGATCATCTCGGCGAGCGCGAGGCGGGTGCCCGCGCGCACGAAATCAGGCGAGACCGTCTTGGCTTCGGCAGGAAAGATGTACTTGTTCAGCCACTCGGTGAGCGACAGATCGTCGGCCAGCCCACGATACAGCACCATCGGCGCGTGGGTGTGGGTGTTGATCAGGCCGGGCATGACGACCTGCCCCGAGGCATCGATCGTCTCGCGCCCGCGAAACTGCTTGGCGATGCTCTCCGCGGTGTCGACGGCGACGATGTCGGTGCCGTCGATGGCGACAGCCCCATTCGGCACGACGCGGCTCGCGGCGTCCATCGTGACCACGGTGCCCCCGGTCACGATGAGCGCGATCGGTCGCGGCGCGTTCTGGGCCGATACCGCCGCCAACGACGCGGCGACGGCCGCGGCGACAGCAAGAAGCCGTATGCGCATATGCGGATTTTAGTACTATTTGCCCCGTGCCATTGCACGTGATTGACCATCCCATCGTGCACGACGCGCTGATGGAGCTGCGGGACGCGCGCACTCAGCCGCCGGCGTTTCGCCGCGCTGCCAACCGCATCAGCGTCCTGCTCGCGGCGGAGGCGTTGCGGGCGCTGCCGTCGACGACCACGACCGTGGTCACACCGCTCGGTCCCGCCCCCGGTCGCGTCGTGTCCTGCGACGTCGTGGTGGTCCCGGTGTTACGTGCAGGATTGGGCATGCTCGACGCGGTGCTCGAACTGCTGCCGGCTGCACGCGTCGGACACATCGGACTCCAGCGCGACGAGGCCACCGCCATCGCCTCGCGCTACTACTCGAAGCTGCCGCCGAACCTGGCTGACAGCCACGTACTAATGATCGACCCGATGCTCGCGACCGGCGGCAGCGCCGTCGCCGCCATCGATCTCATCAAAGCGGCCGGCGCGCGCGACATCAGCATGATCTGCATCGTCTCCGCGCCGGAAGGAGTGGCACTGCTCGAGAGCCGTCATCCCGACGTTGCCGTCTACACGCCGGTCATCGATCGCGAGTTGAACGCGCACAAGTTCATCGTCCCTGGCTTAGGCGACTTCGGCGATCGGTTGTACGGAACAACCTGACCAGCGCATGGCTATTCTAGTAATCTATTGATTACTGTGATAGGCTGCCGGCTGTGTCGAACAACCGGCTCGCCAAGGACCGCCTCTACCAACAGTTCGCGCGGGTCGGAAAGACACTGTCGAATCCGCATCGCCTCGAGTGCCTCGAGCTCCTGGCCCAAGGCGAGCGCACCGTCGAGTCGCTGGCCGCGGAAATCGGCGCGACCCTCGCCAACACCTCGCAGCACCTGAAGGTGCTGGCCGCCGCTCACCTGGTCGAACGCCGCAAACAGGGACTGTTCGCGTACTACCGCCTGGCCGATCCCGCCGTCTTCGAGCTGTGTACCGCTGTCCGCCACGTCGCCGAGCATCGCCTCGCAGAAATGGACCGGGTCCGGCAGCAGCACTTCAGCAGCCGCGCCGCGTCGGAGGCGATCGACTTGAAAGAGCTTCGCCGCCGCGCCCGCTCGAGCCGCGTCGTCATCCTCGACACCCGCCCGGCGAACGAGTACGCCGCCGGCCACATCGCCGGCGCGATCTCGATTCCGATCGACCTCCTCGACGATCGCGTCCGCGCGCTGCCCAAGTCGAAGGTCTACGTCGCCTATTGCCGCGGCCCGTACTGCGTCTATGCCGACCGCGCCGTGGAGATGCTGCGGGCGCACGGCCGAACCGCCCACCGCCTCGTCGAAGGCTTCCCCGAGTGGAAAGCGGCGGGCTATCCCGTCGAGATCACAGCCGCATGAGCACCTGCTGCTCCGCCTTCAGAGACGTGGCCGGCTCGCACTTCGATGCCGCAAAAGTCGCGAAGGAACTCGAGCGCTATCACAAGAGCGGCCCCGGGCCGACGACGCGGCTGCTCCGCGACGGACTCGTCGACGCCGGTCTCGCCCGAGGAGTGCTCCTCGACATCGGCGCTGGCTTCGGCGCGCTCACCTTCGAGCTCCTCGAGCGCGGCATGACGCGCGCCATAGCCGTCGACGGGTCGTCGTCGTACCTGGCGGCAGTCGCCGACGAAGCACGCCGACGCGCGAAGGACATGACCGTCGAGACCGTCCACGCCGACTTCGTGGACGTCGCGGCGTCGCTCCCGTGTGCCGACGTCGTCGCTCTCGACCGCGTGGTCTGTTGTTATCCGCAGATGGAGGCGCTCGTTCGCGCCGCGGCTGCCCGCGCGTACGGGACACTGGCACTGTCGTATCCCCGAGGTCTCTGGTACGTTCGCGCCTCCCTCGCCATCGAGAACGCGAGACGGCGCATGACGGGAAATCCATTTCGCACTTTCGTGCATTCCCCGATCGACATGGAGCAGCTGATTCGTGACGCCGGGTTCAGACTGCGCAGCCGGCGGCGCACGTGGATGTGGTCGGTTGATGTGTACGTGCGTGTATGACGCGTTTCGTTTACGAGGAGGTTATCCGTGGCCCTGACATGCCCCATCGATCTCGATGTGTCGACGCTTCGTCGAGAAATTCAGGCGATGTACTCGCGCGTCGCAAGCGCGCCTGACGGTGCGTTTCATTTCCATCGCGGCCCGTCGTATGCGGCGACGATGCTCGGGTACGACGCAGAAGAGCTCGCGCAGCTTCCGGCCGACGTCACCGCCGCGTTCGCGGGCATCGGCAACCCGCACGCCATCGAGCGCATCGCCGAGGGCGCCACGGTCGTCGACATCGGATGCGGCGCGGGGATGGATCTGCTGCTCGCAGCGCGACGCGTCGGGGCGACCGGCAGGGCGATTGGCGTCGACATGACCGAGGCGATGCGCCAGCGAGCGGCTGCTGGCGCATTGGCGTGCGGCTTCGAGCACGTCGACATCCGGGCTGGCGATGCGACGGAGCTGCCGGTCGAGGATCACAGCGTCGACGTCGTCATCTCGAACGGCGTCCTGAATCTCGTGCCCGACAAGCGTGAAGCCGTCGCCGAGATCGCTCGCGTGCTGAAACCGGGCGGGCGCGTGCAGATCGCCGACATCACCATCGGACAGACGCTCTCCGACAGCGCCCTGCATGATATCGATCTCTGGACGGGTTGAATCGCCGGCGCTCTGCTGGAAGCAGAGCTCATCGACGTGTTCGCATCGGCGGGGTTCACGCGACCGCGCATCGTCGCGCGATTCGACTGCTTCGCGGGCACGAGCAAGGAACGGACGGCGCGCAAGTACGGCGTCGTCGGTGTGAACCTCGCGGCCGCGCGCTGAGCGTCGGCGGCTGCCCGCGTCGGGACGGGAGCACGCTAGCCCCAGCGACGCGGGCGATCGTCGACCACCAACTGTCGACACGGCCGGACTTCGATCGTCGCGAAGGCAGCGCTGGGGATGCGCGACGCGATCTCCGTCGCCTGCTCCAACGTGTCCGCCTCGATCAGATAGAAGCCGGCCACCACTTCCTTGGCCTCGGTGAACGGGCCGTCGGTGATGTGAAGCCTTCCGCTCCGCGTGCTCAGTCGCTTCGTCTCCTGCGCCGGCGCCAGCGCTTCGGCCACGATGAAATTGCCAGTGGTGCGAAGACCGTCGTTGAAATCGAGATGCCGGGCGTTGAGATCGCTGGCCTCGCCTGCCGGCATCGCCGCGAGCTCACTTTCGTTGAGATAGATGAGAGCCAGGTATCGCATCGCAATCAGAACGTCTTGTTCTTCACTGGTTGGCCGTTTCGGAACTCGTGGGCCAGGTTGTAGAAGCCGGCTGACATGAGCGTCACGGTGATCTCTTTGTCGCTCTTGTTCTCCCAGTACCACCCGTGGATGCCGGGGAACGGCGCCGTCAGCGTGCCCGACGCTTCGCTCTTGCCATCGCCCTTCTCGTAGCTCTGCGCGTAGCCGCGCGGCGCGCCGTCGGGTTCGGCGTGGAACTCGTACGACACCGGCCCGGTGGTCTTCCACGAAAACAGCAGCGACTCGCCCTTGTCGAGGCGGTACTTGTACTCCATCCCTGCGCGTGGACCCACCTTGAAGTCCACGGTTTCGCTCTTGAACGCGCGCTCCTGCGGCACGATCAGCGTCGCCTGTGCGGTGCCGCTCGACGTGGCGTCGTTCAGCTTTTGCACCTGCTGACCCACCGCGCCGAGCTCGACGAGCCCGAGACGAGCACCGACGCCGAGCGGATCGACGCCGTACTCCGCCGGCAGTACGAACATCACGAGGATGAGGCCCGCGCCAAGCAGCGCCGCTCCCGCGGCGGCGGCCAGCTTCTGTCTCGCTTCGACGACGACGTCTTTTTGAGTAGTCATGCTGAATCACACCGAGAGAAAGTAGCCCGAGAGCTGATACCCCACGAGCAGAAAGCCGCAGCCCATCACCAGCGCGTTGGTCGCAAACGCATGCTCGAGAAACCCGGGGCGCATGCGCCAGTACGTCAAGGCGATCAGAATGGCGGTCAGCGCCAGCCCCTGGCCGATTTCCACGCCGACGTTGAAGCTCAGGATGTTGGCGACCAGTCCGTTCGCCGAGAGCTGGAACTCCTGCAGCTTGGTGGCCAGGCCGAATCCGTGGAAGAGACCGAACAGCAGCACCGCGAGTCGCGTGTTCGGCTGAAAGCCGAAGAAGCGGCGGAAGCCGTCCATGTTCTCGAACGCTTTGTAGACCACCGAGAACCCGATCACGGCGTCGATCAGAAACGGGTTGGCGTGGATGCCTCCGAGAACACCAGCGAGCAGCGTGATGCTGTGCCCCAACGTGAAGAGGCTGACGTACTGCACCACGTCCTTCAGTTTGTAGAGGAAGAAGATGACGCCGACGAGGAACAGCAGATGATCGTAGCCGGTGACCATATGCTTGGCTCCGAGATACAGCAGCGGGCCGATGGCTCGCCCGTCGAGCCCTTGCAGGAACACGGCGTCCTTACCCGACACGCCGTGGGCCAGGAGTTGGTCTCCGCCCACGACGATGAGCAGCGCGGCGATCGTGATCCGGATCAGAATGGTTCGATTCATCCCGTCACCCGCGCTGATACTTGCGATGACAGTTGTCGCATGACGTGTTGATGGCTTCTCCTGCCGCTAATACGCCGGCGGGATCCTTCTTCTCCGTCGCCTTGAGTGCCGTCAGGCCCGCGTCGGCCATCGCCTTCGACATCGCCACCCACTCGCCCGCGTCGATCGCTCGTCCACCGATGGTGAGCATGTTGGCCGATTCGATGAGCGCCGCGGCGCTGCTGCCGACGGCGGCCCACTCCTCATCGGTCCTCGGCTGCTTTTCTTCGATCCCCGCCTTGGAGACCGTCGTGCTCACCGACTCGAACACGACGTTGGCAGCCGGCCCGACGATGCCGCGCATGATCTGCCGGACGGTGGCGACGGGCGGCGGCGGCGGCGGACCGCTCACCTGTGGCGACGGCGTCGTCTTCGCCTCGCGCGCGCCCGCGATGATGAAGCCGATGCCGAAGATGAACAGCGCCACGCTGACGACGAACAACCAGTTCACAACTCGCATCTACTCGTTCCCCTTCGAACGTCGAGCTCACTCGTCGCGTTCACACGCCGGGTCCATACAGAAGGACCCGGCCTACACCGACCCACAGGCCCGGCCTACACTGTGTGCTTCCCATAACGCAGATACATCGCCGGAACGACGACCATGTTCAGCAGCGTTGATGACGCCAGGCCACACAGGATCACGATCGCCATCGGCGTCTGAATCTCGCTGCCCGACTTTCCTCCGCCAAGCGCGAGCGGAATCAGCGCCAACCCCGCGGCAGCAGCCGTCATCAGAATCGGAATCAGACGCTCACGCGCGCCCCGCTCGACCGCTTCCCGGAAGTTGCTGACCCCTTCGTGTTCCATCAAGTGCCGGATGTGCGACACGAGCATAATGCCGTTGCGCGTGGCGATGCCGAACAGCGTGATGAAGCCGATCATCGACGCCACGCTCAGCACGCCACCGGCCAGGAAGACACCCGCCACGCCGCCAATCAAGGCGAGCGGCAGGTTCACCATGATCAGAATCGCATCGCGGGGCCGGCCAAAGGCCAACACCAGCAGCATGAACAACCCCGCGATCACGCCAAGACCGAGGACCATCAGGCGGCGCGTTGCGGTCTGCTGGCTTTCGAACTGCCCTCCATACTCTACCCTGTAGCCCGCAGGCATCCGTACGTCGCGCACCACCGCACGTCGCATGTCGTCGACCACGCTGCCAAGATCGCGGCCGGCAACGTTGGCCGAGATCACAATCCGTCTCTGCACGTTCTCGCGAAGCACCATATTCGGTCCCTGCTCGCGGCGGACATCGGCGAGCAGACGAATCGGAACGGGGCCGCCGTTGGCGGTGTCTACCGGCAGATCGCCGAGGCGCGTGAAGTCAGCCTGCGATGAGGGATCGAACTTCACGACCAGATCGAACGCCGTGGACCGATCGAAGATCCGCCCGACGGTCGTACCCGCGAACGCCGTCTCCACGGCCTCCGCCACATCCTCGGCGCGCAGCCCGTATCGCGCGATCGCGGCACGGTTGACGACGAAGCGCACGAACGGCACGTCCATCTGCTGCTCGAGCGAGATATCCACGGCGCCGGGCACCTGCATCATGACGTCGCGCACGTGCTCGCCAAGCCGGCGAAGCGTCAGCAGATCGTCGCCGAACACCTTGACGGCGATGTTGGCCCGCGTGCCCGACAGCATGTGATCGATCCGGTGTGAGATCGGCTGGCCGATGGT